>Ga0111539_10012394_pt1 | contig 10688 bp, 9 predicted proteins | sample RhiMethybrSRZTD1_FD_79667 | JGI IMG/M metagenome (GOLD analysis project Ga0111539, IMG submission 79667) | Populus rhizosphere microbial communities from Tennessee, USA - Rhizosphere MetaG P. TD hybrid SRZTD1 (version 2) (version 2) | ecosystem: Host-associated > Plants > Roots > Rhizosphere >... | reverse complement strand
GCGAGCATCACCGCTCGATGATCCTCGATGAACGGAACCTGCCTCTTCGACAGTCTCTCAGCCTGCTTCCCAACTATGAAGAAGCGACGAAACTGATCAGTGATGCGTTGGCAGGCATGTAGATGAAATAAATATTTCCTGCCTGGAATGGCATTGAACGAAATGACTGAAAAATTGGATTTCCAATTCCCAAAAGATTTTCTGCTTCGGGGGCGTGTTGTGGTGCTCAAGTAGAAGGAAACATGTAAACTTTTGGCCGAAGCCTAGTCGACAGTGGGTAGAGCCTGTTGGCAAGGATTGACATCAGAAAAGCTTTATGGTATCGTTACCATGGTAACGATACCATGTCGACTATTCAGGATGTAGCCAAACTTGCAGGGGTAGCCCCCATCACAGTCTCCAGGGTGCTCACCAACTCTGGATATGCCAGTGAGGAGACGCGGGCGCGCGTGGAAGCAGCTGCAACTGCACTCGGATACGTCCCGAACACCTTAGCGAGGGGATTACGCTCGAAGCGCACACAGACCCTGGCGCTCGTGATGACAGATATCACCAATCCATTCTTTACACTAATTGCCCGGGGGGTGGAAGACACGGCCAGTAATTCTGGTTATACCGTTATTTTCTGCAATACCGATGAATCAGAAGAAGAGGAAGAAAAATATACCAACATTCTTGTGCAGAAGCAGGTCGATGGGGTATTGCTCGTTCCGGCCTCCAGTAATTCCAAATCCATAAAATTCTTACAATCCAATCATGTTCCAATGGTACTGCTTGACCGTAGGATTCCAGGCATTGAGGCTGATGTCATTCGCTGTGACTCGGAAAAGGCAGGCCACGACCTCACCCGTCATTTGATTGAATTGGGACACCGGCAAATTGTCACAATCAGCGGGCCGCGCGAGGTGTCAACCTCCCAAGATCGCGTTTCCGGATATGAGCGAGCGATGAAGGAGGCTGGACTCGAAGACTCAATTCGGGTTTATTTTGGCTCGTATACCCAGGCCAGCGGATATGAGCTTACCGGGCAGGCATTGACACTTGAGCCGCGTCCCACAGCCATCTTTGGTACCAATAACTTCATTTCGATCGGTATGCTCAAAGCCCTCAAGGATGCCGGTCTTGGGGTGCCGAAAGACATTTCGGTCGTTGGATTTGATGATCTACCTGCAGCCATGGTTGTTGATCCTGTTTTGACAGTTGCCGCTCAACCGGCTTATGAAATGGGATGCCAGGCAACAGAGCTGTTATTGAAAAGGATTGCCAGCATTATTGTCGAAAGCAGGCGAGAAATTGTTCTACCAACTGAGTTAATTATCCGGCGATCGAGTGGACCACCACCGGTTAAAGCCTAAAACCTTGCCGAAGAGAAATTTTTTAACGAGCTATAGTAACATTACCATGCCGTTCAAGACAGGAGAAATAAATGAATAATCCAACTGCTTTAACAACTTTGAAAAAAGATGACTTGATTGTCGTCGCTGGTGCGGGTGGTTTTATCGCCGGTTCCCTGGTCAGGTACTTTGTCAACCAGGGATTCACAAATATTCGGGCTATCGACAAGAAGCCTCTGCCCGAATGGTATCAGCGCAGCCCCGGAGTCCAGAACTTGTCAATGGACTTGAGTTATCTTGAGAACTGCAAGCGGGCTGTTGAAGGCGCGGTCGAGGTATACAACCTCGCCGCGGATATGGGCGGGATGGGTTTTATTGAGCGCTTCCGCGTGGAGTGTTTACGCAGTATTCTTATCAATACCCATTTGATTGACGAAGCCTATAAAGCCGGCGTGGAACGGTACTTCTTCTCGTCCTCTGCATGTGCCTATAACACTGATCTGCAAAAGGATCCGAATGTGCGTGCTCTCAAAGAGTCCGATGCCTACCCGGCCATGGCGGAGCGCGGATATGGATGGGAAAAACTAATGTCAGAAATGATTTGTCAGGAATACTGGGCAGAACGCAAAATGAAGACCGCCATTGCCCGCTTCCATAATGTGTATGGCCCCAATGGAACGTGGGATGGAGGCCGGGAAAAAGCTCCCGCTGCGCTTACCCGTAAAGTGATCGAAGCGCTTGATTCAGGCAAAATGGAGATCGATATCTGGGGCGATGGTAGCCAGACCCGCAGCTTCATGTATATCGAAGATTGCGTCAAAGGGATCGACATGATTATGCATTGTGACGATTTGACCGCTACACCCATTAACCTGGGTTCCAGTGAGCTGGTCTCGATCAACAGGCTCGTTGATATGATCGAAAATATTGCCGGTGTAAAGCTTCAGCGGCGTTATGAGCTGAACGCACCCAAAGGCGTTGCAGGACGTAACAGTGATAATACCTTTATCCAGCAGGTGCTCGGCTGGGAACCGAATACCCCGCTGCAGAATGGTCTTGAAAAGACCTACACCTGGATCCAAGAACAATATGAGAGCCGTAAAGCTGGGACCTTCGTTCCGGCAGGTCATCTTTAAATCACATTTTCAGCAACGAGAAGAACATGACTACCTTGGAAAATAAGATAACGATTACAGATGTAATTGGCGAAATTCCCTACCGCATGGCGCTGGCAGGGGGCTGGATCGATCAACCCTTTGTGTCCCGGCATAATCCGCAGCCGCCAGGCTCCATGGTGGTCGTAAGCGTGCAGCCCACCATGCTCTTTATGGATCGCTGTGGTATGGGCACCAGCACACGCAAAGTGATGATGCAGATTTGGAACGGAAAGATTCCCGAGGGGAATCCGATGAAGTTGGTGAGAAAAGCCTATGCTGCCGAAAATGAATGGCGGCCATCTCCCTCGGGCTCCCAGGATATGGCCGGGATCATCTATCCAGGCATCAATCGCCTGGATTACGATTTCCACCATGAGGGTGGCATCTTTCCTGTCCACGTGGAATCGAATACGGACCCTAAAATTTCTCAATGGCTGGAAGAGCATATCTATATGGTACCGATCGCTCCTCGGCCGTTTGGTTATAACCCTCTGCAACAGCAAAACCTGGCCCCGGAATGGGTGCATCGTTTGGGCCAGACCGGCTGGGATTGTTTTGATGCGATCCTCGCAAAAGACGCGACCGCGTTGGGTCGCTCGATGAATGACTGTATGGTTTGTTGGGAAACCATTCTGCCTCATACGGTATACGACACTTTGTTTAGTTCTGATCTCATGGAAATCCTTGGTTTCTACCAAAAACGCTACTATGGAGCCATGTATTCCGGCTGCGGTGGTGGATACATCTATGTTGTCTCAGATGAGCCTGTGCCTGGGGGCTTTCAGGTAAAGGTTAGAGTTTCCTGATGGAAAATGTCGTCGTAAGCGGCAGCTTCGATAACATCCAGTCCCGGGAGGTGCGCTTGCTGGAAGAGTCAGGCAGGCTGGGTCCGGTGCATGTATGTCTCTGGTCTGATCCGGTCGTAAAAATGCTGACGGGAGCAGACGCAAAATTTCCAGTGCAGGAACGCAAATATTTTCTGGAGGCAATCCGGTACGTTCATAAGGTCTGGATCGTGGAGAAGCTCTCAAATTTAAATGAGCTGCCGCAAATCGAAGGCCTTAATCCCGGTATGTGGATTGTTCCTGAAAACGACGATTCAGCTGCAAAACAGCAATTCTGTACTGCTCATGGAGTGCAATATCAGGTTATTAAAGAAGCGTTTCTCAAAGAACTCACCGATGAAGCTAAAGACACAGACTGTACCTCCTCATATCGAAAAGTGCTGGTCACGGGCTGCTTCGACTGGTTCCATTCGGGACACGTGCGTTTCTTTGAAGAGACCGCACAACTGGGTGATCTGTATGTGGTCGTTGGTCATGATGAAAATGTGCGTCTGCTCAAAGGGGATGATCATCCTCTATTTTCCCAGGAAGAACGACGCTATATGGTAGGAGCAATCCGTTTCGTGAAACAAGCCTTGATTTCCACCGGCAGCGGATGGATGGATGCAGAACCTGAAATCGAAGCGATCAAACCGGATATGTATGTGGTTAATGAAGATGGCGACAAACCAGAAAAGCGAGAGTTTTGCGGTCAACGTGGATTGGAGTATGTTGTGCTAAAACGAGCTCCTGCAGAAGGCTTGCCTCGCCGTGAAAGTACCCACCTGCGCGGCTTCTAGGAGAGATATGTACTACGCTGTCATCATGGCTGGTGGAACCGGCACACGCCTCTGGCCTCTCAGCCGGCAGAATCGACCGAAACAATCCCTGACACTAGCGGGTGATCGGACCATGTTTCAGCTTGCCGTGGATCGGATTCTGCCGGTCTTCCCGCTCGAACGGATCCTGGTCATTACACGCCTTGAGCATGCCTCCACCCTGATGACGCAGTTCCCTGACCTGCCAGAGGAAAATTTTATTCTTGAACCGGAAGGCCGCGGTACGGCACCCGCGATCGGCCTGGCAGCCATTCATTTGCAGCAGCGAGATCCAGATGCAACAATGGCGATTCTTACTGCCGACCACTTTATCTCCGGCACAGAGCAGTTTTGTAAAGTTTTGACTGTAGCAAATCTGCTTGCCGCCGGTGGCAAGCTGGTTACCCTGGGGATCCATCCATCTTCCGCGTCTTCTGGATTTGGATATATACAGCATGGAGTTGAACTTGGGAAGAAGGATGGATTTCGTTTCCATGTTGTACGGCGTTTTACTGAAAAACCTGGCTCGGCCCAGGCCGAAATTATGTTCGCAAGTGGGAATTATTCATGGAACAGCGGTATGTTCATCTGCCAGACAGCCCGGATACTGGAGGAGTTCGAGCGCCAAATGCCAGAGCTGTATTTCAGGCTGATGGAAATCAAAGATTCCCTGGATACACCTGCTTACCAGACTGTCTTGGAAAAGAATTGGCCCTTGATCGCCAGGCAAACAATTGATTACGGTGTAATGGAGTCAGCCGGACAAGTAGTCGTGATTCCAGTCGAGATGGGGTGGACGGATATTGGAAGCTGGGGGAGTCTGTTTGACTTTTTACCAGCGAACGCGAATGAAAATGTACTGGTTGGAGATCACCTGGATATCCAAACCCGACGGACCCTTGTGTTCGGAAAAAATCGCCTGGTAGCCACTCTGGGCGTCAACGATTTGATTATTGTTGATACCGAGGACGCTCTCCTTGTTTGCTCCCGCGAGTATGAGCAGGATGTAAAAACCATTGTGGAGAAGCTGCAGGAGTTCCATCATAATCACCTTATTTAACGTATAATCAAAGATAAATGTCTATACTAGGCAGCCTTATTCAACTCGATATGAATATGTCACAAGAAATTTATGACATTTCTATTATTTGATAAAAACAAAAGGAATTGACAAGCATTATCAGATTATGTATGATGTTCTTGTTGGAAACAATAACACTCATCAATCTTCGATAAAAAACTTGCGATGAACACCTACGAGCGTCGTCAATTGCTGCTGGAGTTGTTGAGAAAACAACCTGGTCTTCGCGTGCCGGAAATCGCCAGGGCAACGGGGGTCTCGGAAGGCACAGTGCGAAATGATTTAAATGCTTTGGAAGAAACTGGTTACCTGACACGCATGCATGGCGGCGCCGTACTGGCAGAACGCTCTCCTCAATTTGCATTATCATTTGGTCAACGATACCAGGACCAAAAGGATAGAAAGATAGTGATTGCTCGCACAGTTGCCGGCCTTGTGGAGGATGGCGCTTCCCTTTTACTGGATGCCAGTTCGACAGTTTATTATCTTGCATGCCAACTGGAAAATCGAAATCGCCTGCGTGTAGTGACTAACGGTATTGATGTAGCCCGCAGACTCGCCAGAAATACGACCAATACAGTCGTGTTGATGAGCGGTGTGCTGACTCCTGATGGTTCCTCAGTTGCGGGCTCTTTGAGTGAGCATCTGATCCATGATCTCCATGTCCAGATGGCATTTGTCTCCTGCAGTGGTTTAAGCCTGGCACGCGGGCTGACAGATGTATTGCTGGAAGAAGCGGAACTCAAAGGCAAGGCGATTGCTTCCGCCCGTAATGTGTTTGCCCTGGTTGATTCGTCAAAAATTGGAAAGGAAGATCTGACCTCCTTTGCGAGTTTGAACCAGATTTCTCATCTATATACTGATTCCGGTCTGAGTGACGAGTGGGCTGCACACTTGAGCTCTGCCGGTGTAGCTTTCACCATTTGTTCAGATAATTAAATAGGGTTGCCATGACAAATCCTGAATCTGCTATTGATGAACCCAAATTACTCCTTCGCATGGAGGGTATCTACAAATCCTTCCCCGGCGTCCAGGCACTCAGCGACGCGAAATTTGATCTCCGCTATGGAGAAGTACATGCGTTGGTAGGCGAAAATGGGGCTGGGAAATCCACACTGATGAAGATCCTGGGCGGTATCTATAACAAGGATGCTGGCCGTGTAATTCTTGAAGATCAAGAGGTCGAGATTACCAGTCCCGCCATGGCACAACATCTGGGCATCAGTATCATTCACCAGGAACTCAACTTGATGCCGCATCTGACGGTGGGCCAGAATATTTTCATCGGGCGGGAACCCCGGGCGAAGATTCCTTTTGTCGTGGATGATAAGTCCACCAACGAGAAGGCCATCCGTCTGTTTGAAATGCTTAACCTGCGCCTTGACCCGAACACCAAAGTAGCTGACCTGACCGTCGCCAAACAACAAATGGTGGAGATTGCCAAGGCGCTTTCATTTAACGCCAAGATCCTTGTCATGGATGAGCCAACCGCGGCACTGACCGACGCCGAAATCGAGGAATTATTTACCATCATCCGCCAGCTGCGGGATAAAGGTGTGGGCGTTGTCCACATCTCGCATCGGCTCGAGGAGCTCAAGCTCATTTCAGACCGTGTAACAGTGATGCGCGACGGAAAATATGTTAATACGCTAAACACGAGCGACGCCAAAATTGATCAGATCATCAGCCTGATGGTTGGGCGAACCATCTTCGAATCAGCCCCTGAACTGCCTGAAGATCCTAATCAGGAAGTGGTGCTCGAAGTTCGCAATCTCAACCGGGGCAAGGTATTAAGGGATATCAGCTTTAGCCTCAAAAGAGGTGAAATATTGGGCTTTGCCGGGTTGATCGGCGCCGGACGCACCGAAGTGGCGCGGGCGATCTTCGGCGCAGATGCGCATGAATCCGGGGAGATTCTTATCAAAGGTAAACAGGTACACATTAAAAGCCCGGGCGATGCGGTGAAGCATGGCATTGGTTATCTTTCCGAGGACCGCAAACGTTATGGTCTGGCACTTGCCATGGATGTCAAGGAAAATGTGGCTCTGGCCGCGATGAAAAAATTCCTAAGAATGTTCGGCTGGATGGATTCAAAAAAGACTGTTGCGCGCGGCCGCGAAATGATCAGCGCCCTCAATATCAAGACCCCCAGCCTGGACCAGAAAGTCAAGTTCCTGTCCGGTGGAAACCAGCAGAAAGTGGTCATCGGTAAGTGGCTGACGGCTGATACGGACATCCTTATCTTCGATGAGCCTACACGCGGCATCGATGTAGGCGCCAAGAGTGAAATCTATAAGCTGTTGAATGACCTGGCCCATCAGGGCAAGGCAATCATCATGATCTCTTCGGAACTGCCCGAAATTCTGCGCATGAGCCACCGTGTGGTGGTAATGTGCGAGGGACGTGTGACAGGTGTTTTAAATGCGGGTGAAGCCACGCAGGAAAGCATCATGAAATATGCAACGATGCGCACCGATGTGATTCTGGCCAGCGCCTAAACGATGAAGGAATTTTCATAATGACAACCCAAACCATAAAAACTGAGAGAAAAACTGTAAAGTCCCTGTTCCGTTCAGATGCCATGCAGCGTGTGATGGCCTTTGGTGCCTTGATTGTCTTGTTCATCGGCTTTTCACTTGCATCGCCATTTTTTCGCACCTTTGAAAACTTTGTTGGCATCCTGCTCGCAACCGCTGTGAACGGTGTGCTGGCGTTGGGCGTAACGTTTGTCATCATCACCGGCGGGATCGATCTTTCGGTGGGTACGGTGATGACCTTTTCTGCTGTGATGACGGGTGTTTTCATTACCAACTGGCACATGCCTGTCCCCATAGGCATTCTGGCGGGGCTTTTAGCTGGAACCACAGCCGGGTTTGTGAATGGTAATGTAATATCCCGCATGAAAATTCCGCCTTTCATCGCCACGCTGGGTATGTTGTATATTATGAAGGGACTTTCGCTCGTGATTTCACAGCTAAAGCCGATCTACTTCAATGATACGCCAATCTTCCGGGAGATGGCGATGGGCTCCGTCCTGGGTAGGATCATTCCAGGGTTTGAAGTGCCCAACGCGGTGTTGATCATGTTTGGTGCGGCCTTTGTCGCCAGTCTGATTTTGACGCGTACGATCCTTGGCCGATATACCTTCGCCCTGGGTAGTAATGAAGAGGCCACACGTCTATCGGGCGTCAATGTGGCCGGATGGAAGACCGCCGTCTATACTTTGTGCGGCTTTTTCGCTGGCATGGCTGGTGTCTTGATCGCCTCCCGTTTGAATTCTGCGCAGCCTGCCCTGGGTTCCGGCTATGAGCTGGACGCGATTGCTGCAGTGGTGATCGGGGGCACATCCCTCAGTGGAGGCGAAGGTTCCATCCTTGGCACGATCATCGGTGCATTCATTATCAGCACACTTACGAATGGCCTGCGTATCCTTTCGGTCCCGCAGGAATGGCAGTTGGTGGTAACGTGTACGATCGTGATTCTGGCAGTTTTCCTCGATATTCTCCGCCGTCGTCGTTAGGATTTGGCAACGACAAGTATCACAGGCACAATATTTCAAAAGAAAAGGAGGCTCGATACCACCAATATCACACTCTGTATCAGTAAGGAACTGAGTATGTCTGAATCCAAAATACTTGAAAGAGGAGATTGAATGAACACCAAAAAATTGTACGTCGTGTTGAGCGCTATCCTGTTGATTGCGCTGCTCGCAAGCTGTGCACCCCAGGCTGCCGCCACACAGGCTCCCGCCGCCTCCGCAAAGCCCTATATTCCCGTGATTTCCAAGGGTTTCCAGCACCAGTTCTGGCAGGCAGTGAAGCAAGGCTCTGAGCAGGCTGCCAAGGATCTGAATGTAGACATCACCTTCGAAGGACCCGAATCCGAGGCGATGGTGGACAAGCAGGTTGAAATGTTCCAGACCGCTCTGGACAAGCACCCGGCTGCCATTTGTCTTGCGGCTGTCGACTCAAAGGCCTTCCAGCCCCTGTTGGAAAAAGCCAAGGCTGCCGGCATCCCCGTGGTTGGATTTGACTCCGGTGTTGACAGCGATATCCCTGTGACCACAGCCTCCACCGACAACATTGCCGCGGCCGCCATGGCCGCCGACAAGATGGCTGAACTGATCGGTAATGAAGGCGAAGTTGCCATTATCGCTCATGACCAGACCAGCCGCACCGGCATCGACCGCGTCAAGGGCTTCACCGACGAAATCACCAACAAGTATCCCAACATCAAGATCGTCGACACCCAGTATGGTGGTGGTGATCAACTCAAATCCACTGACCTTGCTAAGACCATTATCCAGGCTCACCCGAACCTGAAAGGTTTCTTCGGCGCGAACGAAGGCTCGATCATCGGTGTGCTGAATGGCGTCAAGGAATCGGGTATGGATGGCAAGATCGTAGTCATTGGTTATGACTCCGGCCAACAGCAGATGGATGCCATCCGCGCGGGCACGGAAGCAGGCGCGATCACCCAGAACCCAATCGGCATTGGTTACAAGTGCGTCGAAGCCGCTTACAAGGCTTCCAAGGGCGAGACCCTGCCCAAGACCATTGTCACCGGCTTCATGTGGTACGACAAGACCAACATTGACAACGCCGACATCCAGGCTGTTTTGTACAAGTAATTTCCAATTTGTACGACCGTCCCTGAAAGGGGCATAACAAGTGGATGCCCTGCTGCCAAACTCGTGAGCTGATCCGGGTTTGGCGTAGGGCATCCTTTTGTAAGCAGAACGCTGATTCAACCTGACCGGAATATGGTTAGCCATTATTTTTCCTTTCATTGTTATATCTTTTTGCGATCAGAATTGAATGATGGTCAGAAGAGAATCCCTCTGAAAAGGTTGAAATAAACCCTGAGATGGAAAAGGCATATACAGGAGAATGAGATTGAAAAAAGCATTGGTGTGTGGAGCAGGCGGTTTTATCGGCGGTCATCTGGTGAAGCGATTGAAGCGGGAAGGGTATTGGGTCCGTGGCGTCGACATCAAGAAGCACGAATTTCATCCAAGTGAAGCAGATGAATTTATGGTTCTGGATCTGCGTGAGGAAGCCAACTGTTTCCATGCACTAACCGCGAACAGTGGAACATTTGACGAGGTATACCAGCTGGCAGCCGACATGGGCGGCATGGGTTTTATCCACTCCGCAGAATGCGAGATCATGCACAACAGCGCTCTGATCAACATCCATATGAGCCACGCCATAGCTGAGCTTGGGGTGCCGCGTTATTTCTTCTCTTCCTCGGTCTGCGTTTATCGAAATATGAAAGTGGGGGAATCCGAACTGGCGGAAGCAGACGTCCTCCCTGCCCACCCTGACAATGAATATGGCTGGGAAAAACTATATGCAGAGCGGATTGCAATGGCGTATGCTCGAAACCGCGGGATCGACGTGCGCATTGCCCGCTTCCAGAACTGCTATGGCCCGGAAGGCACATGGCATGGTGGGCGCGAAAAAGCGCCGGCT
>Ga0111539_10012388_pt1 | contig 10692 bp, 10 predicted proteins | sample RhiMethybrSRZTD1_FD_79667 | JGI IMG/M metagenome (GOLD analysis project Ga0111539, IMG submission 79667) | Populus rhizosphere microbial communities from Tennessee, USA - Rhizosphere MetaG P. TD hybrid SRZTD1 (version 2) (version 2) | ecosystem: Host-associated > Plants > Roots > Rhizosphere >... | reverse complement strand
TTTCGTCGGCGTGAATGATGTATGGCATAAACGTACTTACGGTACTGGCACCGACGCCGATAAGTTTGAAAAGTTTTACACGGCGATCATTAAGAAACTCCAGGAAAAAAATATCAAAGCTGTCTTGTGCACACCGGCAGCGATTGGTGAAAAAACCGACTACAGTAATGAACTGGATGGAGATTTGAATAAATACAGCGCCATCATTCGGAGTTTGGCTAAAAATAACAATCTCCCAATAGTTGATTTAAGAAACACATTTCTAGAGTACAACAGGAAGTACAACGCAGAAAATAAAGAAGCCGGTATTCTTACGTCGGACCGGGTTCACCTGAATGAAAAAGGAAATCAGGTTGTTGCCGAAGAAATGTGGAAAATAATCAAGACATTATAGAATTTACCATTTGATCTCCCTCTTTTCCTACCAACTTCCTTACGTCGACTTCATGCTCGTCTTGTTGGTAGCAATTTTTACGGGAATGTCCAAGACCGGAGTTCACGGTGCGGGGATGTTGGCCGTACCGTTGCTGGCAAATGTTTTCGGCGGGCAATCCTCTAGCGGTGTATTATTGCCAATGCTTGTAATGGCCGATGTGCTGGGCGTGTGGTATTATCATCGGCATGCGTCATGGTCGCATCTGAAGATTCTTTTTCCCTGGGCTGCATTGGGTGTAATCTTAGGTACGATCATCGGCAAATACATTGATGATAAGATCTTCAAAATCATCATGGCAGTAATTATTCTGATCAGTGTTGTAGTAATGTTATGGTTGGAGCGAGGTCATAAGGAGGACGTACCGCATAAGAAAAGTTTTGCGATAACAACGGGGATTCTGGGTGGGTTCACTTCGATGGTGGGAAATCTGGCTGGGACTGTAATGGCAGTTTACCTCCTGTCCATACGGTTGCCGAAAAACATTTTTATCGGAACGACTGCGTGGTTCTTTATGGCGACGAACTGGTTTAAAGTACCCTTCCACGTTTTCGTATGGCACACTATTTCGATCAACACAATTTTGTTCGATCTGTTAACCCTACCATTTATAGTTCTTGGTGCTTACCTCGGGATCATTATCGTCAAGCGGCTATCTGAAAAAACTTACCGATGGTTTATTATTGCCATGACCATTATCGCGGCGATATTTATGTTGGTTTGAGGTGGTTTGAAGTTCTCCTTTTATCAAGTCGTCATTTCGCGTACTTGCCAACTTGGCCAGGCCGACAGGGAAGCAAGGCTTTGTGACAAATACACATCCATCTTTCAAGACTGATGATCATTAATGATTTTAAGTTCGGGCTGTTATGCTGAGTATTGAAAAATTAACCGCAAAGACGCAAAGGCGCAAAGAATAACACAGGTCGTGTTGATTCAAGGTTCGTGGTTTGAGATTCATCTTTGCGTCTTAGCGCCTCTGCGGTTTATTTTATGGAGTGATGATATGACGCCTTGAAAAGGTTTTAAGGAGGCAGATGGAACTCATCCGACAACGTGCTACATTATAACTATGAAATGGCCATTTTCCCACCTAAGCATTGCAATATTGATGTTAACATCCTGTAGTGATCCTGCGCCGATAGCATTACACCCTGAAAATCCGCATTATTTTCTCTATGAAGGTAAAGCGACAATCCTGATAACCTCTGGCGAACATTATGGGGCGGTTCTAAACCAGGAATTTAACTATGTTACTTACCTCGAGGCGTTGAGCAAAGACGGCTTGAATCTGACACGCACGTTTACCGGCGCCTATGTAGAACCTGAAGGCGCATTCAAGATTGAACGAAATACTTTGGCACCGGTCGCTGGAAAATTTATTTGTCCATGGCGCAGGAGTGAGCAACCCGGTTACACGAAGGGCGGTAACAAATTCGATCTCACGAAATGGAATGAAGAATATTTTGCAAGGCTTAAGGACTTCATGGACGAGGCAGAAAAAAGAAAAATTATTGTTGAGCTTGCTTTTTTCTGTCCGTTCTACGAGAATATTCAATGGAGTCTGAGTCCCATGAATTCCGATAATAATGTGAATGGTGTCGGGCTAACGGATCGCCTGGACGTATATACGTTAGACAAATCAAATGGCTTATTGCAAGTACAGGAAACATTGGTTCGTAAGCTCGTTCACGAGCTAAAGGATTATAGTAACCTTATTTACGAAATTTGCAATGAGCCCTATTTCGGCGGCGTAACGATGGAATGGCAGGCTCATATCGCATCCATTATTCAGGAGGAGGAAAAGGATTTTCAGAAGAAGCATCTTATCTCCCAAAATATTGCAAACAAAAAACTCAAAATTGAAAACCCACATCCCGGTGTTTCTGTTTTTAATTTTCACTATGCCTATCCGCCAATCCCTGTGGCGCAAAATTTCCATCTCAACAAAGTGATTGGCGACAATGAAACCGGTTTTGAAGGTACAGCCGACAGTTCTTACCGGAAAGAGGCATGGGCATTTTTGTTAGCCGGAGGCGGCTTGTTTAACAACCTGGATTATTCTTTTAGTGTCGGGTATGAAAATGGAACCCTTAAATATTCTGATACTCAGCCCGGCGGTGGCAGTCCTGCGCTACGAAAACAGCTTGCATACCTAAAGAACTTTCTTAATGGTTTTGATTTCCTGAAAATGCAACCTGATAGCACGATCATCGCTTCTAACTTTGCCCTATATAAGAAATCGCAGGTACTTGCTGAAGCAGGTCGTCAATATGGCGTTTACATTTTTGGGAAAGGACCATTTAATTTAGAGCTTTCTATCCCTGCGGGAACCTATCGGGTTGAATTTATGGATCCATTGACGGGAAAAAATGAGCAGTCTCAAAACGCCACTTCGAACGGAAAGGTTACAATCGTCAGCCCAGCGTACGCCGAAGATGTGGCCATCAAACTTGTTGCGGCAGATAATTAAATAACCTTTGTCGCTTTGGCTTATTTGCGTAAACAAACAAAAGGAATACATTAAGATTTTTCAGGCTGGAGATTATTTTAAAAAATAAATTTTCAATGGAACTCAATGACCTGCACATGCTGCGGACCTATGTAATACTAGCAGGGCGAAACATGACCAGGAACAAAGCTTTTTCCCTGATCAATGTTTTGGGATTGTCAGCTAGCATCACAGTTTCTATTCTGATTCTTCTATATGTCCGTTTTGAATTGAGTTATGATGATTTCCATACTGAAGCGGAGAATATTTATCGCGTGTCAACAAAAGTGGCACTGCAAAATGAAGTTATCAACCGGGAAACCAACACCTATGAGGGCATCGCCAGAGCCTTAAAGGAAAATTTTCCTGGAGTTCAGGCAGCGACTACCATCTATGCATTTAACTCAGACAAGACGTTCATACGATTTGAAGACGCAGAAAAAGGACTAGTACCGCTTGAAACTTTTCAGGCGCTGGATGTCGACAGTTCCTTTTTTAGTGTGTTTTCATTTCCGCTGGTAGCTGGAGATCCAAAACTGGTCTTGACAGAACCGTATTCCGCTTTGATATCAGAATCATTCTCCGGTCTTTATTTTGGTGGTAATTCCATTGGTAAAGTTCTAGAGGTTTACGATGGCGAGGAGCAGAGCCGTTTTAAAATCACGGGTATTTTGAAGGACGTTCCACCGAATTCTCATGTAAAATTTGATATTGTCACGCGCGCAAAAGGAAGGGAGACGAATTTTTGGAATGGCGACATTGGTTTTTGGGATTGGGGCGGCCAGACTTACATTCGATTAGACAATTTTGAAAATATTAACGCAATTGAGGGCAGGCTAAATGCACTGGCAATAGCGAACAATGGATTGAAGAAAGACAAAAATGACTATGGGCAAAGCAGTACGTTCAACTTACAACACCTATCTGACATCCATCTATATTCCAACCTTTCGGAAGAATTTGAAACCAACGGTAGTGCTGTACTTGTCTTTGCCTTGATCATCCTCGCGGCTACTATAATCCTTGTTGCCTGGATCAATTATATCAACCTTGCAACGGCTATGGCGGATGACAAAGGCAAGTCAATTGGTATCAGGAAGGTTGTCGGTGCCTCGAGAACTGAATTGATAAAACTGGTTTTGGTCGAATCAGGAGTTTTGAATATCCTCGCTGTGGCCATAGGGTTCTTGCTGGTTCATTTGCTTCTGCCATTTTATTCAAATTCTTTTGGAATTCCTCTCGATTATTCGGCGCTTTACAATCCCCAGGTTTTTATTTCCCTTGCAGGATTTATTTTCTTTAGTTCGATCGTGGCTGGTTTTTACCCTGCATTTATAATCTCCGCCCATAACCCGCTTAGGTCCATGATAAATAAAACAAATTCTCGAGATGGTTTTACATTCAGGAAGATTTTGGTTGTTTCACAGTTTTTCGCCGCAACGATCTTGATGATCGTAACAGTTGTTGCCTATCGTCAATTATCGTTCATGCGAAACAAAGCTTTAGGAATAAATATTGACCAGGTGGTGGTCATCAAGGCGCTGAATTTCGACAAGGAAACCTGGTCAAATGTCGCAGGAGGTTTTGTCATCGATTCCGCTTATCAACAGAAGTTAAATTTGTTCAAGGAAGCGCTCAGGGGTAATGCAACATTTGCCAATGTAACGTCTGTATCTCATCTGCCCGGACAACTACCAAACTGGGGCTCTGAGTTTAACGCGAAGTCCATTGATCCCAACAAAGCTTATCGCTTGCTGGCGATGGGCATCGACTATGATTTTCTCTCAACCTTTAAAGTAAAATTATTGGCAGGACGAAATTTCTCTGAAGCATTTCAAACGGACAGAGGGAACGAGGGAAAACGCGCTGTGTTGATTAATGAAACCGCCTCAAAATTATTGGGTTTTAAAAGCCCAATGGATGCCGTGAACAATCATATCTCCACGTATTGGGGAGCGGAATACGAGATAATCGGCGTCGTTAATTCTTTCCATCAGCTTTCGTTGAAGGAAAACTTACAACCCACTTATTTTATTTTACAACCGCGAGCGTTGGCTTACTATGCGGTCAATTTCAAAAATGTGGAAATTCGGGATGTCATAGGTCAACTCCAAATCGCTTGGAACCAACACTTCCCTAATTACCCCTTCAATTATTTTTTTCTTGATCAGTTTTATGATCTTCAATATCAATATGATCAGAAATTCAGCAACATGATGGCTTTGTTTTCAGGCCTCGCTGTGTTCATGGCCTGCCTGGGACTCTTTGGATTGACCTCTTATGCCGTTGTTCGTCGCACAAAGGAAATTGGTATCCGGAAAGTTCTAGGCGCGACGTTGTCGAACGTCATCGGATTGTTTACGCGCGATTTTGCGGGACTTATCATTATTGCTGACGTGATGGCAATACCTTTGGTCTACTACGGTAGTGGTCGATGGCTCGAAAACTATGCTTACAAAATACCGTTGGATTGGGGACTCTTTGTTGCCCCAGCAATTCTGATATTGACCGTAGCCCTGATGACGGTAAGTTTGCAAACCATAAAAATCGCATTGAGAAACCCCGTTGAAAGCTTAAGGCATGAATAACCGTCGGTTAGGGCAACGTTGGTAACAGTCTAATACAACCCCGATACTCGGTCTTCCGTTTGTCCAAGAACTATCGGAATAATTCAGATTTTATTATTTCCTTTACACGGAACCTAACAGGCAAATATTCTATTTTATAGTATGGATAAGAATTTTCTCACTAAGCTATATCAATCTCATCAGGCCTGTCCGACGTGCCCTGCGCCGCTGGAGGTTTCGAATTTTTATGTCGAACTGCTGGGGGCACTTTTTGCTGACTTTACCCAATTGGCCTCCCTCTCTGAGCCGGAGTTTATTCAACTGATGGAACGATTGCAAAAGGAACTGGAGCGAATTCTTCGCCATAATCCTACAAGGGGAACAGGAAATCCTGGGGTTGTAGCACAAAAGTTTTTTGACTCGCTGTCAGCCATCTGCGACAAACTTGAGGACGATATTACGGCAATGTATGAAGGTGATCCAGCGGCAAAGAGCAGGGGAGAAGTGGTCCGGACGTACCCAGGGTTTTATGCCATCGCTGCCTATCGGATTGCGCATCTGCTTCATGACTTGGGCGTGCAAGGTATTCCGAGAATAATCACCGAGCACGCGCATAGTAAGACTGGTATTGATATTCATCCCGGAGCACAAATAGGAGAGCACTTTTGTATTGACCATGGAACCGGCGTGGTGATTGGCGAAACTGCCATTATTGGTAATCATGTCAAAATTTATCAAGGTGTAACGCTAGGAGCGCTCAGTGTAAATAAACAAGACGCTGAGAAAAAACGCCATCCAACCATTGAAGATAATGTCGTTATCTATGCAGGTGCTACCATATTGGGAGGCGAGACAGTGATTGGTAAGAATAGCACCGTAGGTGGGAATGTTTGGCTCACCCGAAGCGTACCAGCCGACTCAAAAATTTATTACCAGGCCAAGATGTACAATGGAGACACCAATGAAACAGACCTTGTTATCTTTAGATCTGAATTGTAAAACCTTGTCGCTTGTCGTGAGCAATTTAGCCTCTCGCAAAAGAATTCTTAAGACCCATCCATGACTTTATCAGACTTAATTGGTAATACACCCCTCGTAGAGCTTCAGCACATTCCCCTAAAAAAAAGCGTTACCATCTATGGAAAATTAGAGGGAAACAATCCAGGAGGAAGCGTAAAAGACCGTGCGGCATACGGCATGATAACGGGCGCATTGGAACGGAATGCCGTAAAGCCAGGCGATAAACTAGTCGAAGCAACCAGCGGCAATACAGGCATAGCGTTGGCAATGATCGCACGTTTGAAAGGTCTTGATATTACCCTTATCATGCCCGATAATTCAACCCGCGAGCGTGTGTTGGCGATGGAGGCGTATGGAGCAAAGGTTATATTAACGCCGGCGTCGCGCACCATTGAATACTCGCGCGAACTTGCGGAAGAAATGTCGCTTAAAGAGGGTTATTTTATGCTTGATCAATTCGCCAACGCCGACAATTACGCGATGCATTATAGAACCACCGGCCCTGAAATTTGGCGTGACACAAAAGGAACGATAACGCATTTTGTTTCAGCGATGGGAACAACAGGCACCATTATGGGGGTATCGCGGTTTCTAAAGGAGCAAAATCCATCCATTCAGATTGTTGGAACTCAACCCACCGACGGCTCCTGCATTCCCGGCATTCGACGCTGGTCAAAGGAATTTTTACCTAAGATATTCGATCCAAAACGTGTTGATAGGATCATTGATGTAAGTGAAGCAGATGCCAGGAAGTTTACAAAACGTTTGGCCAATGAAGAAGCGATATTAGCGGGAATGAGCAGCGGCGGTGCATTAAGTGCGGCGATGAAAATTGCAAGTGAAATTGACACTGGTGTGATTGTTTTCATTGTCTGTGATCGGGGTGATCGTTATCTTACCTCCGATTTGTTTGAATAATGACTATCGTCTTCATAAGGACCAACAGTGTTGATCCGCACTTCCAATTGCTTGTTGCAGATTTAGATAAAGACTTGTGGGCAAGGTATCCCGCTATTCAACAAAACTTTACTCCATTTAATAGGATTGACGAATCGGCGCGCGTAGTCGTTGCTTATGCTGATGACACACCGGTAGGCTGTGGGTGTTTTCGGGCGATGGATAAAGAGACGTTGGAAATCAAGCGGATGTATGTGAAACCGGAATCACGAGGTATGGGAATTGCGAAATCGATTTTATCGGAATTGGAAGAATGGGGGAAGGATGAAGGGTTCATCCAGGCAAATTTAGAGACAGGAAACAACCAGCCCGAAGCCCTGGCTGTTTATGGTGGCGCGCACTATAAACAAATTCCAAATTACCCACCATACACACACATTGCAGAAAGTATATGTATGGCGAAAAAGTTACGCTAAATTCAGCCGCTTGTATAAACTAGATTTTTTGAAAGTATAACAGTTACCTAGTTTCGCCCTATGAGATTTTCGCGAAGAGTTTCGATCCTTCTTGTTTTTTGTACGCTGATTACATCTGCTCGCATACTGTTTGCTCAGAATTCTGCGCGATTTCAAAAAGAAGTCGATTCCATTGTAGCAGCCAACGGATCGGTTAATAAAGATAACCTCATCTTATTTACAGGGAGTTCAAGTATACGCTTGTGGAAGAATTTGAGCGCGTCATTTCCTAATCACAACGTACTAAATATGGGCTTTGGTGGCTCTGAAATGGCTGACTTGCTCTATTACACTGACAAACTCATCATACCTTTTAAGCCAAAACAAATTTTTATTTACGAAGGTGATAACGACCTCAGCCTTGGACGAAGCCCTGAACAGATCATCGCTTCAGCCGATGGAATTCTTTCACTCATAAAACAACACCTTCCCCAAACGGAGGTCATTTTTATCTCGCCTAAACCAAGTCTTAGCCGATGGGGGTTAAAGGAAAAATATGAGGATTATAACAAGCAATTAAAAGATTGGGTATCCAGGAAACGCAATGTTCGGTTCGCAGATGTTTGGACGCCGATGTTAGATAACAATGGTAAAGTACTGCAGGACATTTTCGTCGCTGACGGATTACACTTAAATGAGAAAGGATATTCCATTTGGGCGAGCGCGCTAAAAAAATATATCTCGCAACCAAAATAGAGGTTAGCGAGCAGCTATTTCGCTGCGCTTTGTTTCCTTTTTTTATTTACCTATTTTAAGCCTCTTATCTTAGCAAGGTGAGATTGAACGTAGGGAAGATATTTAGTAGCAAAGACCTGTACATCTGCATCATCAGACCGGGTAGCGCGTTCAAATTTTTTCACGTCTCTTTTGTGATCGATTGTCATCATCTTGATAAACTTTTTATCAAATGACTCCCCATGTACTTCCTTTAGCGCTCTCAGACCTTCTGCTTTTTCTGGTCCCAGCTCGTCAGGAAGCTTTATATTTTTAAGGGCCGCCAGTTTTTTTATTTCGCGAAGCATTTCTGTTTGATCATTCACCATGAGCGTACCGTACAATTTGAGGTCTTTGGTTGTGCATCGCTGTTGGGCAACTTTGCCCTCTTCTAAATCCATCAAACGAGCTTCAGCCATTTCGCTAATAAACTTTTCTAGCGATTCATCCGTACCGGACTTTGTTTGCCCGTCGGATGAAACAGCAAAGTCGGAGGACAGTGTGTGTCTTATTTTAGTTGAACCTTCTGACAACTTATTTTTGTTCTTATTGCTTACTTCAGGTTTCAAACTTTCATGATCTGTGAAAATTGCACTGATGCACATAATGAAAGCAATGTTTATGAGAATAATTAAATTTTTCATGTTGGTTAATTAGTCATCCTAGAATATATAAATACTGTGCCATTAGAAGAGATTACCGTCTTCTCCTTCTCATCAGCCCAAGAAGTTTTGCCACGTGAGGAGTTTATTTCCAAAGAATCTGTGTATTAATTCCACGATTGACGAATTATTTTCTACCGATCCGGTCCAAATTGTGGTCGTTTTTCCATTACCATATATGGAATGCTTTTTGAAAATTTTATCACAAAACCTAAAAACTCAAATTATGGCAACAGTAAAACACGTCGAACACGTAGCACAAACTCAACTGGACACGAACATGGCGAAGACTAAACCGGTAAAGCTGGGATGGAAACCGGAACAGATCGACAAGATTTCGCATGCCTTAAATTCAGTGTTGGCAAATTATAATGTCCATTTCCAAAAACTCCGGAACTTTCATTGGAATGTTACGGGTTCCGATTTTTTTGATTTGCACATTGAGTTCGAAGCGCAGTACAAGGAAGCCTCGGAGAATATTGATGAAATAGCCGAACGCATTCGCGTTTTTGGAGAAACGCCATTTAGTACCATGCAGGAGTACCTGCGCGAATCAGAAATTAAGGAGTCGTCATCTACCCAAATGGATTCGGATTTAATGGTTCGGGAGATTTTGAGTGACTATCGCGTACTACTTCAGTACTTGCGTGCACTTGTACAAATTGCATCCGAACAACACGATGCAGGCACTGAAAACATGACCAAGAGCTTCATCAAAAAGATTGAAAAACATCATTGGATGCTATCATCTTTTCTGGCAAAGTAAAGACTCAAAGAAAGATTTATGATCGAAAATGAACTCCGGGAACTGACATTGATTTTTCATTCTGAAAAAACGGATGATAAAAAAGCTCGCGCTTATGTGGAGTCCCTTCCCACCTTGGCAATTAAAACATTAGACCTGGCCAGGGAGAAAGTCACAGAAACACAGCTGGCGCAAATTGCGGACAAAATGCAATTGCCCATCAAGGAGTTGGTAGACATAACCTATGACGATCGTTCTACCGCAGTGCGGCAAACGGGAAACATCAAACAAATGGAAAGTGGGGAGTTATTAATCCTTATTCGACACAATCCAAAATTGCTTGCCACGCCAATACTTATAATTGGCGATAAAGCCTATAAATACGCGACCTCCTATCATTTAATAAATGAATATTTGGATGAAGGTGTCAAGAGCGTGTCTGATGCTGTGAACCCCGAGGAGAAGAAAAGCTAAGCCCCGAGAATTTCTTGCCGTAGAAATTTCATTTACGCTTCTTTCAAGGGTAAATTCCAAAAGTGCACGATCATCACGCGCCAAATTAGTATTTTAGAGGTTTTCAAAATACTAGTTTGGCGCATGACTGTTTCCGCGGAGAATATATTGCTTATAGGATCGCTATTACTGTTC
>Ga0111539_10012387_pt1 | contig 10692 bp, 8 predicted proteins | sample RhiMethybrSRZTD1_FD_79667 | JGI IMG/M metagenome (GOLD analysis project Ga0111539, IMG submission 79667) | Populus rhizosphere microbial communities from Tennessee, USA - Rhizosphere MetaG P. TD hybrid SRZTD1 (version 2) (version 2) | ecosystem: Host-associated > Plants > Roots > Rhizosphere >... | reverse complement strand
TGTTGCCGGGCATGGGCCAGTCTTCGTGGACCGACGTGATGTTGATGATGTGCCCGCCGCCGCCCTGCGTGATCATCTGTTTGGCGGCCAACTGCGTGCCGAAGAACGCGCTCTTCAGGTTGACCTGGAGCACGGCGTCGTATTGCTTCTCGGTGGTGTCGAGCACCGAGGTGCGGCTCTCGATGCCGGCGTTGTTCACCATGATGTCCAGCCGCCCGAATGCCTTCACGGTCGCGTCGACGAGTCGCTGAATGTCAGCGACCTTGCTGACGTCGGCGTCGACACCGATCGTTCGATCCCCCAGTGCGACGATTCGCCGTTCGAGCTCCTCGGTCGCATCGGCGTGAGACACGTAGTCAATCGCGACGTTGGCGCCTTGTTCGGCCAACTCGAGCACGATCGCCTTTCCAATTCCGCTGTTGCCACCGGTGACGATCGCGACCTTGCCCTTCAGGAACATAAGACCCCTCAGTCTGTGACGGTCGGTTGTGTATGTGCATCCCAGTCGATCCGGTCTTCGTACGGGCGATCCAGTACCTGAATCGGCCTGGTCTTGCTGAAGTAGTTCCACGCCCAGTCGATGAACGCCTCGACGCGTGCCCGGACGCCGGACATCAGCAGCGCGTGCACGCCCAGCCAGGCGGCAAACGCGATCGGGCCGTCGAGCTCATGACGCTTTCTGCCGATTTCCGCCACCGCCGCATCGCGCCCGATCATGGCCATGATGCCCTTGTCGTGATAGTGGAAGGCGGTTCGAGGCTTGCCTGCGATCTCGGCCAGGATGTTGTTCGCCGTCCACACGCCGCATTGCTGCGCAACGGACGCGAGTTGCGGAAGCGGGCGGCCATCGGCGCCTGGAATATTCGCGAAGTCGCCGAGCGCGTAGACGCCGGGGAAACCGGCGACCGTGAGATCGGGCTGCACGTCGATGCGGCCGCCGCGCCCCTTCGGCAACCCCGAGTGTGCCGCGAGCGCCGAGGCCATGAGCCCGCCGGCCCAGACCACCGTGCGCGTCAGAATCGACGTGCCGTCGGAGAGCCGCACGCGATCGGATCCGACTTCGGTAACGGCCTCACCCAGCATCAACCGCACGCCTTTCCGCTGAAGCGTGCGCGCCGCATATTCGTGTGCTTCGGCCGAAAAGGGCGCCAGCAGCGTGGAGCCATGGTCCACGAGATACACCTGCGCCTGTTTCACGGCCAGGTCACGGTATTCATGGGTCATGGAGAGGTTGATCATGTCGGCCAGGGCCCCGGCGAGCTCGGTCCCGGTCGCGCCCCCGCCGATGATGACGAAGTTCAGCGCCCCCTGTGACAGCACGCTCGGGTCACGGTCGGCGGCTTCGAACACGGCCAGAACCCGCGAACGCAGTCGTTGTGCTTCCTCGAGCGAGTAGAGCGGAAAGCTGTACTGCTCGGCTCCCGGTGTGTGGAAGAAGTTCGCTTGCGATCCGGCCGCCAGCACGAGGACGTCGCCCTGGTAACTGTGGCCGTCTCTGGTAGTGACCGTCCGGCTCCTGGGGTCGGCCACCATCACCTCGGACATCTTGACATCCACATTCGGGTGGTCGTGAAGCGACTGCCGAAGCGACGTGGCCACAGCGCTCGACCCGAGCTCCGCAGTGGCGACCTGGTAGAGCAACGGCTGGAACTGGTGATAGTTGTTCTTGTCGATCAACGTGACCCGTACGTCGTCGCTCTTGGCCAGCTTGCGAGCGCACCCGAGCCCGGCGAAGCCGCCGCCGACGATCACGACGTGCGTTCTTGGTTTCGTGGTCTCCACGGCTTCACCGTCCGCCAGACATCTCAGAGGACTGATCGATCAGTTGCCGAACAGCAGCACCGCTATGTCTTCTTGTGTTCCCGGGGCCATATGAGGACGAAATTGAGACGAACGCCGGGCCCACGCCCCAGATCAGTTTCGATTTGGCGGGTGAACAAAAGAGCGAGAAGGGGATGTCGGAGGGACCGGACTGTGGGATTCCACCGACGCTCATCGCGGGTAGTCCCACAAATGGCAAGATGAACCGCGCGATCAGATTCCAGTCGTCGTTGAGGGTGAACGGCACGACCGGTTGGAAATTCAGGAGAAAGCGCGTGCTGTCGAACGGTGCGATGTGGTTCTGCCAGTTGAACTGGAACGGGATGCTGACCAGGTTGGCGATCGGATTGGCGAGCTGCTTCGCGACATCCGCGGCCTCGTCGCCGTCCGCCTGATTCGCCGTGGCGCCCGTTGCGGCGTTGCCGTTTGCGGCTTGCTGCGCGAACACCGAGCGGTGAGTGAGCGCCGCCACCACGAACGCGAGCACAATGACTGTTCGTGGACGGAGCGTTGCCGATCGGCTCATCGCCATGCATCTCCCGCTGACGACACACACGCAGCTTGACCTTCAATTGCGGCGGTCCTCCCGGGCTGTGCAAGGCGTCCGCCAGCACCGGCGCGGTCACGCTGACGTGTTTACCGGCGGTCAGCCAGAGGCGTCACGAGGAGTTGTGACGAAGGTCACGAGCGTTGATAGTGGCACTCTACTGGTTTGGCTCGGTGGCTGCAGGTCTCGTTGCGGCCGGCGCGTGAGAAGAATTCTTTAGAAAAATCGGGACCCTTACGCGCGTTTGACCTGTTTGACCTGAACCGATACGCCGGCCCTCAGTTCGTCTGTTCCGTGAGCGGCGATCTCATCGCCGGGCTTCAGATCCCCGAAGACTTCGACCAACGGGCCGGACGCCAGCCCGGTCTTCACATCGATCCATTCCGTCCGACCGTCTCGCACACGGATCACAAACGTGCGGCCGGTCGTCGTCGCGACGCTACCATTGGGCACCAACAGTGACGGCGTAGACCGACGCACGGGCCACTTGACCTGACAGAATGTGCCGGGTGCGAGCCGGCCGTCAGCATTGTTGACGTCCAGTTCTACCGCCATGGTTCGAGTGGGGACGTCGACTGACTGCGAGATGCGCGACACCGTGCCGGCGAACGTCTGTCCAGGGTACGCGGCAACGGTGAATGTCAACGATGTGCCATTGGTCACGCCGGCGGTGTACGCCTCAGGCACTGGAATGACGAGGCGCAGTCGATGGCTCTCGACAATCCGGACGATGGGTGTCGCCGTGCCCGGTCCACCCGTCGGACCCACCAGCGCTCCCGGATGCACGTTACGTTCGGTCACGATACCACTGAACGGAGCCGTGACCCGGAGGTATCCTTCGATGTCGCTGACCGAGTTCAACGCCTGGCGGGCGGCTTCGACGTTCTGCTGCGCTGAAGCAATCTGCCCCTGGTCGGCCTCGACCGCCTTTTGGGCCAAGACGACGTCATTACCGGCGACGACACCCGGCGTGGCGGAGGCCGCTTTCAACTTCTCGTACGTGCTCGCGGTCGCCTCGGCTTTCGAACGGATGACCGCGAGTTGCGCCTCGGCGCTCTGCAGCTTCGACCGCGCCTCGGCCTTTTGCGCGACGAGTTCCGGTGCTTCGAGCGCGGCAAGCTGCTGCCCTGCGCGAACGCGCGAACCGCGATCCACGGTGATCGTCTTCACAAAGCCCGTGACTCGCGAATACAGCGCAACGGTCTGGTAGGGAATCAACTCGCCTGGCAGCGACAACGTCACATCGAGCGGCTGCTCGACAACTTTGACCACTTCGACGGTTTGCGGTCCCGCGGGAACGGCCTTCTCCGTCTTCTGGCCGGTCGTATTGCCGCGACAGGCTGTCAGGGCCAGCAACGACAGCGCGCCGAACCCTGTGAGCGCTCGCCTGACCTGTGCCCGTATCCTCATGCCGCTCCCTGCCTGCGATACGCACTCGCCGGATCGTCTGGATCCATGGAGCGGGAACCAACCCGCGCCGACTGCTGCACCAGTGAATACACCGACGGCAGCACGATCAGCGTTGCCACGGTGGCGGCGGCCAGCCCCCCGATCACGGCTCGTCCGAGGGGCGCCGTCGCCTCTGCGCCCTCACCCCAAGCGAGTGCCATCGGAACCATGCCGGCGATCATCGCGGCGCTGGTCATCAACACCGGCCGCATGCGAGAGCGTGCCGCGTCGATGGCCGTCTGCAGCGCCGAAGTACCATGAACGCGCGCTTGTTCGGCAAATGTCACGAGCAGGATGGCGTTCGCGACTGCAACTCCGATCGCCATGATGGCGCCCATGAACGATTGCACATTGAGCGTCGTCCGTGTGACAGCCAGCATCAACACCACGCCCATGAGCACGGCAGGCACGGTCGAGACGACGACGAAGGCCAGACGCAGCGACTGAAAATTCGCGGCAAGCAACAGGAAGATGACGACGACCGCCACGACCAGGCCGGCGGTAATATTCGTAAAGGTCTCGCGCATGGCGCCGATCTGGCCACGAACAACCACAGCCGCGCCGCGCGGGGGCGTTCCGGCCCGCGCGATAGCCTGATTTACCTGGCTCACCATCCGTCCGAGGTCCTGTCCTGCGACGTTCGCCGTCAGTGTGACCATCCGTTGGCCATTGATTCGATCGTACTCGCCCACAATCGTCGAGTTCCCAATCGTCGCCACGTCTCCCAGCAGCGCATGGGAGCCGCGATCGGCGCTCACAGGAATCACCCGCAAATCGTCGAGAGAGGTCATCCTCGGTTGAGGCACTTCGACCTGCACCTGAAACGCGATGCCCGTGCGTGGATCGGCCCAATAGTTCGGCGCGACGAACCGGCTCGACGAGGTCGCCGCGGCGAAGGAGCGCCCGACCTGATCGACATTGACGCCAAGTTGACCGGCCATCTGACGATTCACATCGACTTGAATCGCCGGGTATTCGAGCGCCTGGCCGAACTGTAGATCGCGAAGCGCGGGAATCCGCGCAAGTTCGTCGTGAACGGCGGTCGCAAACCTCCGTGTTGCAGCGAAGTCTGGGCCGGTGACTGCGACCTCGACCGGCGTCGATGTGCCGAAGTTCATAATCCGGTTGACGATGTCTCCCGGCTCGAATGAAAACCGGGCGGCCGGAAACCGCTCGCTGAGGCGTTGCCGGAGCGTTTCCTCAAAGTCCGTCAGCCGAATGCCCGCCTCACGTTTCAGCGCCACCTGCAGCACAGCTTCGTGCGAACCCCCGGTCCAGAGGAAGATCGTGTTGATCGGATACGACGAGGGCTGAACGCCCACGTAGCCCAGCGTGACCTCGACGTTGTTCGGCCCGGCCACCTGTTTGATTTCGTCGAGCACGTCGGTCGTTAATCGCTCCGTCGATTCAAACTTGGTCCCCGCTGGCGCCCGCAGTCGCAACTGGAACTGACTCAGTCCGCCGGCCGGGAATATTTCTCGCCCGAGCCTTGCGCCAACGATCGCAACGATCGCGACAGTGACGGCGACGTACACCGCAACGATGCTCCAGCGTGCCGGAGCCACGTGGTGCAGGAATTGCGCCAGGCGATTCCGCAGCCGGTCCACCCAAGTGGCCGACGGCGAACCGACTTGTTGTGCGGCATAACGCCTCGCCAGGAGCCAGACCGAGAGGACCGGTACGAGTGAACTCGAGAGTAAAAACGACGCAATCATCGAGAAGCCGACTGCGAGAGAGAGTGGAACAAACAGCGAGCGCGAGACCCCGGTCATGAAGAAGGATGGGACGAACACGGCGACGACCGAGAGCATGGCGAGAAGTCGCGGAATCACCACTTCCCCGCTCGCGTCCAATACACCTTCGGCGACAGGAACGCCACGCGCGAGATGCGTGTGGATATTCTCGATCGCGACCGTGGCTTCATCGACCAGAATGCCGACGGCCAGTGCCAGGCCGCCGAGCGTCATCACATTGATGGTCTGGCCAGCGCCCCACAGCGCGATCACCGCAGCGAGCAGCGCAAACGGAATCGTCACCACGACGATGCCGGCGCTGCGCCAGTCGCGCAGGAACACGAGCACCATCAACCCTGTCAAGAGCGCCCCGAGCGCCGCCTCACGTAGCACCGCTTGCAGCGACGCCGACACGTTGCGCGACTGATCCAGTTCGTAACTCACCTTGATGTCGTCGGGCACCAACCTCTGGAAACGATCGAGGTTCGCCTTGACCTCGCTCACGACGCTCAACGTCGAGGCGTCCGGGCGTTTCGTCACAGGAATGTAGACGGCGCGGCGACCATTCACTAAGGCATACGCCGTCGGGATATCGGTACTGTCGCTGACGGAGCCGATATCGCGGATCGAGACGGGCGGCCCAGCGCCCGTGCGTATGGGCAATTCAAGCAGATCGTCAATATTCGTCACGACGGAGTTCATCGGCGAGATCCGTGTCTCCTCACCGATATTGACGCTGCCCGACGGCATGATCACGTTACCGGACGAGACCGCGCGGATGACCTCTTCGGGCGACATACTGTAGGACCGAAGGCGATCGGGATCAACGCGGATGACGATCGTCCGCTGGCTCCCGCCAAACGGGGGCGGCGACGTCAGGCCCGGCAGCGTCGCGAACTGCGGGCGCACACGGTTCAGCGCGAGATCCTGAATCTCTCCGAGACTGCGGCTGTCGCTGGAGAAGACCAAATATCCGACGGGGACGGTTCCCGCATCGAAGCGCATGATGAAAGGGCCGACCGTGCCCGGCGGCATGAAGGCGCGCGCGCGGTTGGTGTAGCCGATCGTCTGCGCGAGCGCTTCGGCCATATTCGTGCCGGCGTGAAACGAGAGCTTCAGCAGGCTGGTGTTCTGAATGGATTTCGATTCGACACTCTCAATCCCGTTGATGTACAGAAAGTGGTACTCGTAGTAATAGGTGATGTACCCCTCCATCTGCGCCGGACTCATCCCGCCGTACGGCTGCGCGACATAGATCACCGGTAGATCAAGATCCGGAAAGATGTCCGCTCGCATCCGGCTGACCGCAAAGACGGCCGTCAACGCGACGGCAATCACGGCGACCAGAACGGTGATCGGACGACGGAGAGCGGCGCGGATCAGCCACATCGGGTTAACGAGCTCCTGCGGGCGGGTTCACGAGCGAGAGAAATGGCCCGATCGTGCCTTGCGCGGCCGACTGGGCCAACAGCGCGCGCCACACGTCGATACGCGCGAGCTGATCCTGGACTTCCGCCTGCGCGAGCAGGCTCTGCGTATCAGCCACTTCGACGATGCTCGCCAGTCCCGCCTGATACCTCGCGAGCGCTTGCGCTTCGCTCTGTTGCGCTGCCGCAAGCTGAATAGGGGTATTCGCGGCGACGGCTCGGGCGGCCTGCACCATCGCGGCCGCGGTCTGTTGTTGGCTGGTGATAGTCAAGACCGCTTCATCAAAGAGCGCCGTCTCGGAGCGCGTCGATGCCGCCGCCGCGGCCTTACGGGCGCGCAGGCTGGCGAAGTCGAAGGCGTTTGGAAACACCACTTGGACCCCGGCAGCCCAGTTCACCCGCTCGAGCCCGAGGCCGGCAAGGCTACCGTCTAGCGTCCCGTTCGCGTTTGCGCCGCTACCCCTGGCGAACACGCTCGATTGGAGGTACACGCGCGGGCGGTCCGTCCGCGACAAAACGTCTTCCTCCGCCCGGGCAACATCGATCGCCGCCCGGTGGATCTGCGCGAGCGGATGGGTCATCGTGCCGGTGGTGCTGGCATCCGCCGCCGGCAGGCGGTCCAACAAGGTCGTCGCGTCGATCGCGACCGGGCCGGTTGTGACGCCAAGGACGCGCGCGAGCGCAATCTCCGCCAGCATCACGGTCTGCTGCGCCTGAATCAGGCGCGTCTGGGCCGCGGCGCGTTCAGCGTCCATGCGCGACGCTTCGGCTCCAGGCCGAAGTTGATTGTCAACGAGTGTGTGCACCGCGCGAGACAGCAGATCCCGCCGATCGACGTCGGCTTGCAGCGCAATCACCGCGCGTTGCGCGCCGACAATGCCGAGAAAGGCTGTCCCGACGGCCGTCTGCACGTCGAGACGCGTCAGGGCATCGCCAGCGCGCGCCCGCGCGACTGCCGCTTCCGCGCCAGAAACACTCGCCTGACGGAGGCCAAAGTCGAAGGGCTCCCACGAGAACAGCGTACCGACCGCGCTGCCCCACACGCTCCCGCCGGATGCCGACGACAGGACGGGACCGGACATCGCCGGGATCACCGACTGCGGCAGGACCTGACCGAAGACGTTGTTCGCCGTGCCGCGGTTCGACTGCCACAGCGAATCAAGTCTCGGGAGGTACGCCGATCTCGCGACGCTGACACCCGCGGTGGAGACGTTGATCTGCTCGAGCGCCGCGCGCACGGTCGGATAGTGGTCGAGCGCGTACTGAACCGCTCGATCCATGGTGAAGATGGCTGGCGGCGGCGCTTCCTGAGCCGACGCCCACATCGGCAGCACCAATGCGAGAACCAAGAACAACACCCAGGCACGTGCTCGACTCATGGGAGCCTCAACGTCTCTCTCAATCGTGCTCGAACATCTCGCCAAACAGCTCCTGGACGCGCTGGCGTGCCGTGACGAGTGCCTTGCGACCTGCGGGCGTCGCTCGATAGACGCGTCGGTTGCGTCCGCCTTTCAACGTGGGTTGCGACCGCAAGTAGCCTTGCCGTTCCATGCCATGCAGGATGGGATAAAGCGTGCCGGCGCTGAGGCGATAGCCGTGGCGGCCAAGCTCGTCGATCATGGCCTGGCCGAAGATCGGACCTTCAGCCGCATGGTGCAAAATGTGGAGACGGATGAGGCCGGTGTATAAATTGCGATCTATCATCGAATCTCGTAGTCTGAATTCGATATCGAACTTCGAGCCTATGTCGGGAGTTCAGTTGAAGTCAAAACGTTATGCTTTATTTACGGGGACGAAGCAGGATCAACGATGAGAATCGGACGGACGGGCGTCAATGGGGGAAGTGGCTGCTGAGCGGAAAGAGATAAGTAGGACGCCACGACGATGATAGCGATTGTGGCCAGCCCATGCAGCGAGCGGACGTGAATTAGAGGACGGCGAGATCGAATTCCCGTAGGCGAGCAGGGTCTGCAATGGCCTCGACTTGCGTGACCTTGTCGTTCGCGAAGGTGAAGGTCACCACGCGGGCTAACTGACCGCGCGGCGCCAGGATCACTCCGACCGATCCGTTGATGAGCGCGATCTGGACGAATCGCCGCCCCCGCCCTCGCGATAGCGCGATCAACTGGGGTGCCCACGTCGCGGCGCCCCTCATCTCGCGCACGGTGTCGGCAGCGTCCACCGCTCCGAAGGCTTTGCGGGCCGCACCATCGATCCGCATGACGGCATCCGGATCGAGCACGGCCAGAAGCCCCTCGAGGTCGCCGGTGTTCACGGCCCTCAGAAATGCCTCCACAACCGCGCGTTGACGAGCCCTGTCGGTCTCCGATGGCACCGGGGAGCCGCGCACACGCCGACGCGCCCGGCTCGCGAGCTGCTTGGCGGCGGCCGCAGACCGTCCCACGATGGCTCCGATCTGGTCGAATGGCAGGCCGAACAGATCATGCAGGACGAACGCCACACGCTCGGCGGGCGTCAGCGCGTCGAGCACGACCAGCAGCGCCACGCCGACCGAGTCGGCGAGCACCGCCTCGCCTTCGGGGTCGGCCCCTCCCCCGCGCACGACGCTCGTTTCTGTGACCCGGGCGTCAATGGCCTCTTCGCGCCGTGACTTGCGCGCCCGCAGCATGTCCAGACACACCCGTGCGACGACGGTCGTCAACCAGCCGCCCAGATTCTCGACGGTGCCCGTATCGATGCGCGTGAGACGCACCCACGTGTCCTGCACCGCGTCTTCGGCCTCGCTCAGCGAGCCGAGCATACGGTAGGCCACGCCACGCAGCCGGGGCCGGTGCTCTTCGAACCGCTCGGTCAACCACGCCTGCGCGGCCACCGTTACCGTTCCGTCCTCCTCTTTCGTACTACCTCTGACGCGTGCTACCAGCTAAAGGTGACAAGGAAGGGCGCAAGCGATGGGATCGGGCCATTGCCAGCGCACCGATGGCCATCGCGATCAGCCCGAGTACGAGGGCCCCGGCGCCACCGACTACTCCGTTGCCGGTGCCGGGACCACCGGTGGCGAGTGCCAACACCAGCCCACCGTTGACTGCGGCCACGAGCCCCGCCACAAGAGCGACGATGGATTCGAGTCGCCCGGAAGCGGTTCTCAGACGATTGGCTGAGCGGGCCAGAGCCAGCCCACCGCTGCCCACGCCGGCCAACGCCAGCACCACGACCGTGGTCGCCCAGAATCGCCGGAGGGTCATGCCGTAAACCGTGGTGGCGGCTGGCTCGGAAACGTGCGCCGCCACCAGGACGGCGTGTACAAGCCCGGCGAACAGGGCGGCGGCAGCGACGGCGCCGATCGTGAGAACGAAGCCTCGTTTCATAGGGTGACCTGCCGGCGAGCCGGCTCATACGTATGACGTTTGACACCTGCCAAAGGTGACAAGGGCCAATATGGCAGACGTCTTGGCGAGAACCGCCGGTGTCGGATGAAGTACCTCGCCTCCTCAGGACGGCTCGCCGCGTGCGAACTCCTGCTGCAAACGCTGGAGGAGGCGCGGCCGCTCAGCTGGAACACCGTCATGCCTTCGCACGGCGAGGTTTACGATTTCCCACTGCACCGACCTCATTTCTTCGCGGCTTCCCTCTGCCTGAAGCGAGCACCGCGGAGGACGCCTTCCATCCCGTAGTTGCCCTCGTGGCAGGCGTACTCGAACAGGAGACCATCGATGGCTCGCAGCGGCATCACCGCCGTCCAGGGTTGTGTGTA
>Ga0111539_10012386_pt1 | contig 10693 bp, 9 predicted proteins | sample RhiMethybrSRZTD1_FD_79667 | JGI IMG/M metagenome (GOLD analysis project Ga0111539, IMG submission 79667) | Populus rhizosphere microbial communities from Tennessee, USA - Rhizosphere MetaG P. TD hybrid SRZTD1 (version 2) (version 2) | ecosystem: Host-associated > Plants > Roots > Rhizosphere >... | reverse complement strand
GCGCGCCGCCACCTCGAGGAGCTGATTCACCCTCCCGTCGAGGTCGTCGTCGACGCGCTGCCGCTCAAACGCATGACGGAGGTCGGTGATGACGTCGAATGAGTCCCTGTGGCACGACACGCTGCGCGGCGGCCAGGCCTGGTCGCGTCGCCTCGCGCGGCACCAGCGCCTGCGCCTGCGCGACGTCGAAGGGCGGGCCTGCGTGTCGGCGCTGTTCTACAACGCGCGCGATCCGATCGAGCGCTACAACATGCCCGACACGCTGAAGGCGCAATTCACCGCGTTCCTGACCGCCGGGCGCGTCTTGTACTCGGACATGGGACGGATCCTCTGTTCGATCGTCGCCGACGATTGCGGCTGGCACGACACGATTTCCGGGATCGGCGGCGCGGACGCGTCGCGCGCGCGCTTCGGCGAAGGGTCGTATCAGGCGCTGCGGAACGACTTTCATCGCAACGGCCGCGACAACCTGCTCGTGGAGCTGGGCAAACACGGGCTCGGCAAGCGGGACGTCGTCTCGAACGTGAACTTCTTCGTCGGCGTCACCGTCGACGAGACCGGCGCGCTGGCCTGGCGCCCCGGGAACAGCCGGCCGGGCGCGTCTGTCGAGCTTCGCTTCGAGATGGACACGCTGGTGGTCCTGTCGAACACGCCGCATCCCCTCGACCCGGGCTCCACCTACCAGCCACCGCCGGTCGAGCTCTCGATCGGCACCGGGCCACCGGCGGCCGAGGACGATCGCTGCCGGCTGTCGCGCCCGGAGAACGGACGCGGCTTCCAGCTCACCGAGGCCTACGCCGCGGAGATGGCGGGCGTGCGATGAGCAGCTTCCGCATGACGGAGAGCAGGCTCGAACCGGCCGCCGCGGCGGTCGACGTCACGCTGCCGGCGGGGCAGGGCTGGACGCAGGAGCTGGCGCCAGGCGACATTTTTCGCATCGTCGATCTCGAGGGCAACCAGGCGGTCGACACGCTGTTCTTCAACGGCCGCGACATCGACGAGCGCTACAGCGCCACCGAGACGATCCGCGCGCAGGGCAATATCTACCTGACGACGGGCACGCGCCTGATGTCCAGCGAGGGGCGGCCGCTGCTGACGATCGTCGCGGACACCTGCGGTCGTCACGACACGGTGGGCGGCGCCTGCTCGGCCGAGAGCAACCAGGTCCGCTACGCGCTGGACAAGCAACACATGCACAACTGCCGGGACAGCTTCCTGCTGGCGCTCGCGCGTTACGGACACGGCATGGGCAAACGCGATCTGCCCAACAACATCAACTTCTTCATGAACGTGCCCGTCACGCCCGGCGGCGAGCTGACGTTCGCGGACGGCGTGTCCGGGCCGGGTCGGTACGTCGAGATGCGCGCCGAGCGGGACGTGCTGGTCCTGATCTCGAACTGCCCGCAGCTCAACAACCCCTGCAACGCGTACAATCCGACCCCGGTGCGACTGCTCGTCTGGCCGAAGGTGTGACCTGACCCGTGTTCTGCAGGTCCGATCCACCCCGCCCCGCGAAGCGGGGAGAGGTCGGCCGACCGAAGGTCGGCCGGGTGAGGGGCTGCGGTGCTGCGATTACAACGCGAATGCGGCTACAACCGCGGACCCCTCACCCTTACCCTCTCCCCGCTTCGCGGGGCGAGGGCAAACAGTTGTGATGATCAGCGCGTCGCAGATCAGCCGAGTGTCCGACCGAGGTGCCGGTGTTCAGTAAGGTCCTCGTCGCAAACCGCGGCGCGATCGCCCTGCGCATCATGCGCACGCTGCGGCGCATGGGGATCGGATCGGTGGCGGTCCATTCAGATCCGGACGCGGGCGCCTTGCACGCCGCGGCCGGCGACGAGTCAATCGACATCGGCGGGTCGACCGCCGCCGAGAGTTACCTCGACGCCGACAAGATCCTGGAGGCCGCGCATCGCACCGGCGCCGAGGCGATCCATCCCGGATACGGCTTCCTCGCCGAGAACGCCGAGTTCGCCGCCCGCTGCGAGGCGGCCGGCATCGCGTTCATCGGCCCGACCCCCGACCAGATCCGGGCGTTCGGTCTCAAGCACACGGCGCGCGCGCTGGCGACCAAGGCCGGGGTGCCGCTGCTTCCAGGGACCGAGCTGCTGACCGGCATCGCGCAGGCGCGGCGCGCCGCCAAGAAGATCGGCTACCCGGTCATGCTGAAGAGCACGGCGGGCGGCGGCGGCATCGGCATGCGCCGCTGCGCCGACAGCCGCGAGCTCGCTCAGGCCTTCGATGCGGTCACGCGGCTGGCGGAGGCCCACTTCAAGCAGGCGGGCAGCTACCTCGAGAAGTACGTCGATCCGGGGCGACACGTCGAGGTCCAGATCTTCGGCGACGGCCGCGGCCGCGTGCTGGCGCTCGGGCAGCGCGATTGTTCGCTGCAGCGCCGGCATCAGAAGGTGATCGAGGAGGCGCCGCCGCCGGGGCTGTCCGACGAGACGCACGCCGCCCTGGACAGCGCGGCGGTGCGCCTGGGAACGGCGGCGGCTTACCGGTCGGCGGGCACGGTCGAATTCATCGTCGACCCGCGCGACGGGCAATTCTACTTCCTGGAGGTCAACACCCGCATCCAGGTCGAACACGGCGTCACGGAGGAAGTGACCGGCGTCGACATCGTCGAGTGGATGGTGAGCGTCGCGGCGGGCGAGTCGCTGCCGAGGGTGGTGCCGCGCGCGCAGGGGGCCGCCATCCAGGCCCGGATCTACGCGGAGGATCCGCAGCGTGGCTTCCAGCCCAGCGCCGGCGTGTTGACCGAGGCGGTGTTCCCGGACGGCGTGCGGGTCGAGACGGCCGTCGATCGCGGCAGCGAGGTCAGTCCCTACTACGACCCGCTGCTCGCCAAGGTGATCGCGAAGGGCGCGACGCGGGAGGAGGCGCGCGCCCGCCTGCTCGACGCCCTCGGCCGCTGCCGTCTGGCAGGCGTGGAGACCAACCGCGACTTCCTGGTCGCGGCGCTGGCGATGCCGGCGTTCGCGTCCGGGGCGGTGAACACGCGCCTGCTCGACCAGGTCGTCGCCCCGTCGCAGGCGATCGAGATCATCGACGGCGGCACGCAGACGACGGTTCAGGATCATCCGGGCCGCCTCGGCTACTGGCACGTCGGCGTGCCGCCGTCGGGGCCGATGGACGCGCTGTCGTTCCGTCTCGCCAACCGGCTGGTCGGAAACCCGGCGACGGCGGCCGGCCTGGAGTGCACGCTGACCGGCCCGCGCCTGCGCTTTCGCAGCGCGGCGGTCGTGGCGCTGACCGGCGCCGACATGGGCGCGACGCTGAACGGCGCGCCGCTGGAGCGGTTTCGCCCCGCGCTGGTGTCCGCCGGCGGCGTCATCGAGCTCGGGCCGCTGCGCGCCGGCGCCGCCGGCAGCCGCGCGTACCTCGCCGTGCGCGGCGGCATCGATGTGCCGGTCTATCTGGGCAGCCGGTCCACCTTCACGCTGGGGCTGTTCGGCGGCCACGGTGGCCGTGCCCTGCTGGCGGGCGACGTCCTTCACATCGCCGAGCAGCCGGCGGTGGCGGCGGCCGCGGTGATGTCGAGCGCGCTGATTCCGCGGCTCACCGACGCCTGGGAGATCGCGGTCCTGATCGGTCCCCACGCGGCGCCCGACTTCTTCACCGAGTCGGACATGGCCCAGCTGTTCGCGACGGCGTGGCGGGTCCATCACAACTCCAGCCGCACCGGGGTCCGGCTGATCGGGCCGAAGCCGCGCTGGGCGCGCCCGGACGGCGGCGAGGCGGGGCTGCATCCCTCCAACATCCACGACAACGCGTACGCGGTCGGGACCATCGACTTCACGGGCGACATGCCGATCATCCTCGGCCCCGACGGTCCCAGCCTGGGCGGCTTCGTTTGCCCGGCGACGATCGTCGAGGCGGATCTGTGGAAGGTCGGGCAGCTCAAGGCCGACGACACGGTGCGCTTCGTTCCCGTGTCGCTGGCCGAGGCGCGACGCCGGCTCCACACCCAGGAACGGGAGATCGATACGCTGCGCGCCGACGGCGTCTACCCGGTGGCGCCGTCGCCGATTCCGCCGTCTCCGATCCTGGCGACCAGCGCGGAGGCCGCGGGCCGGCCGGCCGTCGTCATCCGTCAGGACGGCGACGCCAACGTGCTGGTCGAATACGGGCCGCCGGTGCTGGATCTGGGGCTGCGTTTCCGCGTGCACGCGCTGATGCAGGCGTTCCTGGCGCGTGCGCTCCCCGGAATCATCGACGTCACGCCCGGCATCAGGTCCCTCCACGTGCACTACGACGATCGCCGCCTGCCACGAGAGAAGCTGCTGGCGGCGCTCGAGCAGATCGAAGGTGGGCTCCCCGCCACCGACGACATCGAGGTTGCCTCGCGCATCGTGCACCTGCCGCTGTCGTGGGACGATCCGGCCACCCGCCTGGCGATCCAGAAGTACACCCAGACGGTGCGCCCCGATGCGCCCTGGTGCCCGAGCAACATCGAGTTCATCCGCCGCATCAACGGGCTCGACACGATCGAGGACGTGCGCCGCATCGTCTACGACGCGAGCTACCTGGTGCTCGGGCTCGGCGACGTCTATCTGGGCGCGCCGGTCGCGACGCCGCTGGATCCGCGCCACAGGCTGGTGACGACGAAATACAACCCGGCGCGGACCTGGACGCCCGAGAACGCCGTCGGCATCGGCGGCGCGTACCTGTGCGTGTACGGCATGGAGGGCCCGGGCGGCTATCAGTTCGTGGGCCGCACCTGCCAGATGTGGAACCGCTTTCACGAGACGGCTGAATTCCCGCGCGGCACGCCGTGGCTGCTGCGCTTCTTCGACCAGATCCGCTTCCATCCCGTCAGCGAGAAGGAGCTGCTCGCGTTCCGGGCCGCGTTCCCGCGCGGCCGCGTCGGCCTGAAGATCGAGGAGACGACGTTCCGCTTCGCCGACTACCGCGCGTTCCTCGACAGCAACCAGGCGTCGATCGAGGCGTTCCGGGTCCGCCAGCGCGCGGCGTTCGTCGCCGAGCGCGAGCGCTGGGCATCGCTGCCGCCGCCGCCGGAGGTCGTCGACGCGCCCGCGGCCGCCGAAGACACGATCCCCGTGGGCGCGATCGCCGTCCGGGCCGCCGTCACCGGCAGCGTCTGGCAGATCTCGGTTCCCGCCGGCACCCGCGTCGCCGCCGGCGATCGCCTGGTCGTCCTCGAAACGATGAAGATGGAGACGCCCGTGCTCGCCCCCGCCGCCGGCGTGGTCGTCGCCGTCTGCTGCGCGCCCGGTGCGCTCGTGCGTCCGGGGCAGACGCTGGTCGGCCTGCGCGTCGACGCCTGAATCGCACTCACCCAGCGTCCGGGCGAGCATCCTTGTGGGATGATTCGTTCGTGCGAATCCTTCTGTTTTCATGTTTCTTGCTCCTGTTCGCTGCTGGTTGCAGTCGATACAGCTGCAAGTACAAAGGGACCGAGTACCACGAGGGCGACACCTGGATTGACGGGTGTCAGGCATGCCGATGTCCAGCTGAAGGATCAAAAGCGACCTGGTGCAATCCTCCCGCATCTTGCGCGGACGCGTCTGTCGACGGCCAGAGCGGCGCCGCCGGGGGCGCGGGCAACGGGGGCAGCGGCAATACCGGCGGCGCGGCCAGCGGGGGCGCGGGCGCCAGCGGGGGAGTGGGCGCCGGGGGCGCGGGCGGCGCCGTGGATATCTGCGCGTCGGCCGCGCTCAACGCCACCTGCACCGCCGAGGGGAGCATCTGCGGGACCTGCGCCGGGCCCTGCCAGGGGTGCAGTCGACTGCAGTGTCAGGGCGGCCGGTGGCAGACGCAGGAGATCGCGCCCGCGCCCTGCTTCGCCTGCGGGACGAGCGGCCTCCGCTGCCAGATCCAGACCGAATACTGCTGGATCCTGACCGGTCCGGGGCCGGCGATGTGCCGGGGGCTCCCGAGCAGCTGCCAGCCGGTGCCGTCTTGTGATTGCCTCACCGCCGTGTCGAACTGCATGGGAAGCGCCAGCGGCGGCCTGACGCTGACGGTCCAGCCGTGAGGATGTAGGCGGCGTCGTCAAAGTGGCTCGACGGCCGCCGTGCGGCCGGGCGAGGCGAACGGCCGCGACGGGCCCGCGAGCAAGATGTTACGCTCGGCGGTTTTCAGATGGATCGCGATCGATCATTCCCACTCGTCGCAAGGAGCTCATGAACACAACCCGAGGCGCTTGGACCGTAGCCATTCTGTTGATGCTGGCAGGCTGCTCCAGCGGTGGCGGTGGATCGGCGGGGACGGGTGGCGGCGGTACTGGAGCCGGCGGACGCGGGGGCGAGGCCGGCGCCGCGAGCGGAGCCGCGGGCAGCGGACCCGGCGGCGCCGCGGGGAGCAGCGGCGGCGGCGGCTCCGGCGGAAGCACCGGTGTAGCGGGCGTGGGCGGCGGCGGCACGACCGGCAGCGCGGGTACCGGTGGGACAACAGGCAGCGCGGGCGCCGGTGGGACGACCGGCGTCGCGGCCGGAACCACGAGCATCGCGGCGGCGTTCCGTCATACGTGTGCGATCAAGTCCGATGGGACGCTGGTCTGCTGGGGCTACAACAGCAGCGCGCAGCTGGGCAGCGGCGACCGCAACAGCTACTGGACGCCCAACCCGGTCGCGGGCCTTGCGGGCGTCACGGCGGTTGCGACCGGCGCCAACGATACCTGCGCGATTCACAGCGGCGGCAATCTGTCGTGCTGGGGCAACACCGGCAATACTCGGCCCGTGGCCGTGGCGGGGTTCTCGGGTGTCAAGGCGATTGCCGCAGGCGGCGCGCACAAGTGTTTCATCGGCGACACCGACACCGTGTGGTGCTCGGGCAACAACGCTGCAGGGCAGCTGGGCGATGGCAGCACGACACCCAGTGCCACACCAGTGGTTGTGATCGCCGCGGGCAATGGCACCAACCTGACGGCGATTGCGGTGACGGCAGGCCAGTCGCATACCTGCTCTCTGAGCGCGAACGGCAGCGTGCTGTGCTGGGGAGCCATCACCGCAAGCCACTCGGCCGTGCCGGTGCCTGGTGTCAGCACAGCGGTGGCGTTGGCTGCGGGCGACGGTGTCCCTTGTTTCCTGCTGGCCGACGGCACGGTGCAGTGCTGGCCTGGCCAGGACGCAGTGCCGCAGACGGTCGCCGGGCTCAGCGGCGTCACGGCGCTCGCGATCGGCAGTCAGCACCAATGTGCCATCGTGGCTGGAGGCGCCGTCAAATGCTGGGGCACGGGCTTGATGGGCAATGGCAATGTCAGCGAGACGCAACCGACGCCGCAGCTGGTCCAGGGCCTGAGCGGCGTCATCGCACTGGCAGCGGGCTTTCAGCACACCTGCGCGCTGCGCAGCAACCACGCCATGACGTGCTGGGGCTCGAACGACGAAGGCCAACTGGGTACCGGTGATCGCGTCCCGCGGACGACGCCTGACGTGGTCACGGGTGGCAATGTCTTCGGTCCGTGAGGCGACACCGGAGGCGACAGAGTGAGTTACTCTCCTCCCGGGGGAATGGCGAATGGGATATCGCGCATCGATGGTTTGTGCCGGAGTCTTGGTCGCGGTCGCCACGCTTGCGGGTTGTGGTCGGAAGCCGGACACGACCCCGCCCAGCTTCGGTGCGGCTTGCGCCACCGACGCCGACTGCATCGCGCCGTTTACCTGCATCGGTGGGCAGCGCTCCCCTCACAGTTGCACGCAGGCGTGCTCGACCAACGTCGACTGTCCCAAGTACCACTGGAGCCCCCCTTGTGCTCCCGACGTCGACAGGGACGTTCAGTCGACTTGCTACGAAGGCAAATGTGTCGCGTTCATCGCCTGTGACGCGCCGGTGGACGCCGGCACCGACGGGTCTTAGCAGGGCTATCGCGCTCGTCAGCGCGCCTCTTGCTCCAGCGCCTTCTTCATTTCGTCCGATGGGTCGAGGGTCAGGGCCTTGTCGCGGACGGCCGCGGCGTCGTCGTTGCGGCCCGCGGCGCGGAGGCTGGTAACGAGCTCCGCGGCCGATCGGCGAAACAGCGCCGCCGTGGTGGCGCGCATCTGGGCGAACGCTTCGTCGCCGAGCCGCCGGCGCATCATCGGCATGTCCGTGTGGCGAACAATCGAATGGCGCAGGTCCAGCGTCGCCAGCGGATCGCGAACGATGCGGCCGAGGTCCGCCCAGCGACCGCGGACCTTCAGCAACTCCTCGAGAAAGACCGACAGCCGCTCGACAACGGATGCCAGGGCCGGATCGTCCTTGACCTCGTCGAACCAGGCGATCGTCCGATCGTCGTCGCCCAGCACCTTGTTCAGCACGGCCCAGTCAGTTCGCGGAGCGGCGGCGCTCGGGCTGGCGTCGGCGGTGGCCGCCGCCTGGTCGCGAAGCGCCGCGAACCGTGGACGCGCGGGCGGATGCGCGGCGACCAGCTGTTCCATCTCCCCCGCCATGAACGACACGCGAACGCCGCTCATGCTGGGCTCGATGCGTTCCATGTTGTTCCAGAGCCAGAGGAATTCCTCCGTCGCCTCGTCGTACCGCTTTTCCGCGAGCAGACTCTTCGCGCGCTCATTGCGCGCCCTCATGTTCTCTTCGCCGCCGCCAATGGCGGTATGCGACGCCATGACCCGACGCCTCCTCCGCCGTGGAACGATGACGAACTGCAGGATCGCGAAGGCCGCGGCCCCCACGCAGGTGGCAACCGCCGCGCGATGTGGGAGCGCTCCCCCGGCCGCCCACAACGCGATCACGGCCGGCAGCACGAAGAAGACCGCGATCGGCCAGTAGTCGCCGATCTTCGTCAGCACCTTGATGTCCTGCTCGGTCTCTATCCTGACGACCTCGTCGAGGCTCGCTTCCTTGATGTTTCGATTGCCCTCCGTCGAGAACGCCATCACATGGATCTCGTGCTTCGAGAGCAGCTCGGCGGGGTCGACGCCGCGCAACTCCATCCGCAGGTAGTTTCCGTCCTGATACGTCAGGCCCGCGCCGGGACAGGCGGTTCGCACCAGCCCCCCGTCGTCGAACAGGGTCACCGCGCCGAATCGGACCGGTTCGTCGGCCAGCAGGCGATGGAAGCTGATCAGCGTCCTGCCATCCGGCGACGACGCCATCCAGCGGAGACCCGCGAACGAGCGCCAGAACCACCTGGTCGGCATCATGAACCAGCACGACTCGCGGCTGGATGCCAGCGCCCGGTAGCCCATCGCCGCGAACTGCCCGAAGCGGCGCGCATAGTCCGGATCGTCAGCCGTTGGCTCTGCGCGCGCGGGCTCGTGACGAACCTCGTGCCGGTACCGCATCAATCCGAGCGCGAACGCGGCCGGCGGCACCAGAATCCAGATCGCCGCCGCCACCGCCACCGCACAAAGCACCACCTCCCAGGCTGCTCCCGCCATCACGCGACCTCCTTGTCAGCCCGACCATCGTAGCTCCTTCGTGCAGCCCGAGGAAAACCGGTCGACAGGCCCTGACGCGGGCCGCTCGAAGCTCAGGGCGCTTCGCAGCCCGCGCGCCGGCGGGGAACGAGGCCGCCGGCGATGATGCCGACGATCATCGCCGCCGCGAAGGCGAACGCGGTCCGGGCGCCGAATCCGAGCGACACGATGGCGGGGCCGGGGCAGTAGCCGGAGAGGCCCCAGCCGACGCCGAACAGCGCGGATCCCAGGATCAGCGGTCGATCGATCCGTGGGTTGCGTGGGGGGAGGAGGCGCGCGCCGCGCCCGCCGGCGGCCCGCGCGAGCAGCGCCAGCAGCGACGCGTGGACGGCGACGGCTCCCGCCATCACGGCGATCAGGCTCGGGTTCCAGCGGCTGGAGAAATCGAGGAAGCCGATCACGTTGCGCGGGTCGGTCATCCCCGACACGACCAGGCCGACGCCGAACAGCCCGCCCGCGGCGAGCGCCCCCAGCTGGCGGCGGTTCATGGCGTGGGCCTCGCGGCAAAGAGGTTCGCGATCGCCACGGTCGCGGCGCCGGTGGCGATGAACGTCGCGGTCGCGACCAGCGACGCGATCGAGAGCCGCGAGATGCCGCACACGCCGTGACCGGAGGTGCAGCCGCCGCCGATGCGGGTGCCGGTGCCGACCAGCACGCCTGCGACGATCAGCACAGCCGTGGGGTAGGGGTGCGCGCTGGCGGGGGACGAGACCGCGGCCGCGATCAGCCCCGCCCCGACCAGGCCGGCGAGAAACGCGATCCGCTCGCCCCGCGCCTCGCGATCGCCGAGCGCGCCGGCGACGATCCCGCTCACGCCCGCCACCCGCCCGGTCGCCAGCAGGTACACCGTCGCGGCGAGCCCGATGAGCGCGCCGCCCACAAGTCCGGTCAACATGAAGGAGCGTGTCTACCATAAAAGACAGCGTCTTCAACGAAAGATCCCAAAAACGCCACCTGCGGCTGGGTCGATACTCGGCCCCGTGGCAACGCGGCCGCAGGACCCCGGGCGTCGCGGTCTTCTGATCGTCGCCGGCTGTCTGGCGCTCGCGCTCGCCTGCGCGCGCGTCGGCGGCATGACGGCCGACGACGCCGGCGCGGCCGATCACCCGGGCATCGATCTCGGAGTGGGCCCGCCGCCGATCGACGGCCTGCCCTTCGCGGACGCGTTCGCGGCCGATCTCGATCCCCGCGTGGGCGAGGTGTACGCCCACAGCGAGCTGACGCTCTACCGCTTCAATCCGGTGGCGGGCGACTTCGTCACCGTCGGCGAGTTCGGCTGCCTCAAGGGGGGCGACGGCGTCGCGCTGATG
>Ga0111539_10012385_pt1 | contig 10693 bp, 13 predicted proteins | sample RhiMethybrSRZTD1_FD_79667 | JGI IMG/M metagenome (GOLD analysis project Ga0111539, IMG submission 79667) | Populus rhizosphere microbial communities from Tennessee, USA - Rhizosphere MetaG P. TD hybrid SRZTD1 (version 2) (version 2) | ecosystem: Host-associated > Plants > Roots > Rhizosphere >... | reverse complement strand
TGGGTGGGCGACCGCGGCTGACGTCGTCAACACCCTTCCGCTGGAGGCCGTCCTCGCGCGAGCGCGTCGCTGACTCCTCGCTTTCTCTTCCCGGGCCGCCGCTGGCTGCCGACGCCGTACATGGACGAGCTGCGGTTCGAGCCGCGACGCGATACGCGCGCGCCCCGACGTGCGCCTGCTGTGCGAGGAGGACCTCGCACAGGCTGAGGCCGCCGGCAACAGCGCGCACTGACCCGGCGGCCGGCCGTCTCCGGCAGCTCAGTACCAGCGGCCGCGAGCGAAGCCGCCGAACGCGACCAGGCCGATCAGGGCGATGACGATGCCCAGCCAGAGGCTCCAGACGATCGCGACGATGATCCCGATGATCACGAGGATCCCGCCGAGGCCGATCCCCGCAGCGCCGCGCCCTGCCGTTCCGTCCGCCATGCTCGTGCTCCTTCTCGATCGCTTCGCGCAGCGCTCCGAGTCGACGCTGCGCCGTCGTCCTACCCCGAAACCGGCGATCGCAACCAAGCGAGGCGGTTGGAAAGCCGACCGCCCGGGTACCCGTCTCCCCGACGATGACCCGGCGAAGGAGAGCTCCGTGAGCCAATCGCAGACATCAGAACGGCCCGACACACCGCCCCCGGACGTCCCCGAGCCCGCGCCGAGCCCCGACCCTGCGCCGAGCCCGCAGCCACCGCCCGGGACGCCGAACCCCGGCCCCGGCGGAGCCGACGAGCACCCGCTCGAGACGGATTACCCGGACGCGGACGACGGCGAGGAGCCGCCCGGCTGACGTGGCGTCTCCCGCGCAGCGCGGCGATACGCCGTCGGGCCCGTTTCCCGAGCTCAACGAGCCAAAGCGCGCGGACCCGGGGCTCCGTGACCTCTCCTTCGCCGACTGGCGCGCAGTCGTCGTGCGCGCCGGCAAGGAGTCGCTCGACGACAACCTGCCGATGATGGCGTCGGCGCTCGCCTACAGCGCGTTCTTCGCGATTCCGTCGGTACTCCTGCTCGTGCTCGGTGTCTTCACGCTCGTCGCCGACCAGAGCACGATCACCGAGATCGTCGACCGGCTCACGGCGATCGCGCCGCAGGACGTCGCGAAGCTGTTCGGCGAGAGCCTCCAGCGCCTGAGCGAACGGCCGTCCGCCGGAATCCTCCTCACCATCGTGGGCCTGGCGCTCGCGCTGTGGTCCGTGAGCAGCGCCATGAGCACCGTGATCACCGCGCTCAACGTCGCCTATGACCGGGACGACCGACGGGGGTTCGTCCGAGCGCGGATGACCGCGCTCGGTCTCGGGGTCGCCGTCGGCGCCGCCGTGCTCCTCGCCGGGACGCTGCTCATCATGGGCCCGCACCTCGAGGCGTGGCTCGGCGGGGCGCTCGGCCAGCCGACGGCCGTGGCGTTCGCGTGGTGGATCGGCCAGTGGCCGATCCTCGTCGTCGCCTTCCTCGTCGCGTTCGCGCTCGTGCTGTACCTCGGCCCGGACGTCGACCATCCGCGCTGGCAGATCGTCACGCCGGGCTCGGTCGTGGCCGTGGTCGTCTGGCTCCTCGTCTCGGGGGCGTTCTCCCTCTATACGGCCTGGTTCGGGTCGTACGACAAGACGTGGGGGACGCTCGGAGCGGTGATCGTGACCATGACGTGGCTCTGGCTCGGCGGGCTGGCGCTTCTCTTCGGCGGCGAGCTGAACGCCGAGGCCGAGCGGAGCCGCGAGTTGCGCGAACGGCCGGGCCGGTCGCCAGATGCTGCGTCCCCGCCGCGTCGATCGGATTGAGCCGGAGTGGGAGGAAGGCCGGGCCGCGCGCGTCCACGCGGCCCGGCCGGTTCGCGCTCGCTCAGGCGTAGGCCTTCGCGCTCTCGTTCGCGACGCGGGTCGAGATCTTCTCGACGATGCGCAGTGCCTCCTTCTCCTCGGCGAGGTTCTTGTCGAGGAGCTCGACGGCCCTGTCCTCCCCCATCGCCTTCGCCATCCGGCGAAGGCCCTCGTACGCCGCGATCTCGTAGTTCTCGGTGCGCGCCGCCGCCCCGAGGTCGACGGAGTCGACGAGGTCCGGAGACGTCTCTTCGAGCAGCTTGTCGTGCTCGGACTTCAGTCCTTCGAAGCCGATGCACTCCTCAGGCTGCGGAGTCTCGCCGAGCTCCTCGAACACCTGCTCGACGTTCTTCAGGTGCCCCTTCGTCTGCTCGAGATGCTGCTCCAGAGCTCCGCGGAACTCCTCGTCGGTGACCTCGGAGATCAGCTTCGGCAGCACTTCGTTGGCAAGGGCGTTCTCCACGTACATGATGTCGCCGAGCTCGTGGAGGAAGAGCTCGCGCGGGGTCGTGATCTGTGACACGGTGACTCCCTTTCTCTCGTTGTCGCGGCCGGGCGAGCGCCCGGCCGGCCTTCTCATCGGGGTGTGGTCGAGGCGACCTCCGTCTGCGCGTCGGCGCTCCCGGCCACGTCACGGGCCTTGCCGCGGAGCGTCGAGCTCAGCTCGTCCCCCTCCTCGCCCGCGCGCTCCTTCGCGGTCTCGAGCGCCGTCTGCCCGGCGTCCTGGGCGACCTGCTTGCCGCGCTCCATCGCCTCGCGGCCCGTCTCCATCGCCGCCTCCTTGACGTCGTCGGCCATCGGGCCGAGCCGCTCGTCCTCCATCCTCGTGGACGGCGCGAGGAGCCCGGCCAGGAACCCTGCGGCCGCGCCTCCGATAGCCAGGCCGATGGGATTCCGCTCGGCGCTCCGGCGCAGGCGGCCGGCCGGCCGGGTGACGTCGCCGCGGTCGGGCACTGCGTCGGAGACGGCCGACGTGGCATCGGAGACCTTCCCGGTCACCGCGTCCTTCTTGTCTGCGAGCCAGCCTTTGGCGCGACCCGGGACGTCGGCCTTGGCGGAGAGCGCGTCGACGGTCTCGCCGAGCTCGCCGCGCGTGCGCTCGATGTCGCGCCTTATCTCGTCTGATCTTTGAGCCATTTGATGTCCTCCTTGACGGACTCGACCGTCTGCTCGGGAACGGGCGTGCCCGCCTGCTCCATCTTCTGTTTCCCGACCGAGGCGAGAACCGCGGCGACGACACTCCAGGCGAGCGCCACGATCAGCGCGGCGAGCCACGCCGGCATCGCGCCGTCCAGCGCCAGCACCACGCACGCCGTGAGCGTGCCGAGGGCGAGCAACGCGGACACACCGGCCGCCGCCACGAGGCCGAGACCGAGGCCCGCCCTGCGGCCCTTCTCGGCCATCTCCGCCTTCGCCAGCTCGATCTCCTGGCGGGCCAGCAGGCTCACCTGGTTCGAGAGATCCTTGACGAGCTCCCCGGTCGAGCGCCCGTTCGTCTCGACGGCCGCCATCACACGCTCCTCGTGCCGGGCCCCGTCAGCGGGCGGCGGTCGTAGCGGCGGCCGCTCGACGCCTTGAGGAAGCGGGAGGCCGCGAAGCCCGCCGCCGCGCCCGCGAGCGCGGTCAGCCACGGGTTGCGACGCGCGATGCCCTCCGCGTCGTCGAGAATCTGGTTCGCGTCCGAGGTGCGCAGGTAGCGGCCGAGGTCGTCCGCTCGGCGCGAGACGCCTTCGACGAGCTTCGCCGGGGTGTCCTTCCCTTCGCCGCGGAGCTGCTCCGAGCTCCGCTGCAGCGCGTCCCCCACCGAGACGAGTTGCTCTCCGGCCTGCGTCGAACGGGTATCGAGCTGCTCGCGGATGCGTGCCTGCGCCTCGCCGCCGAGCTCGTGCGCCTTCGTCCCCATCTCCTCCTTCGCTCTCGATGCCAACTCGCCAGACGGAGGCATCCCCTCCCCCTCCGTCGTTCGTCGCGTGACCTCTGTCGCCATGGCGGCTCCTTCCTGCGGTTTCGTGATGCCGGAGAGTCCCCCGAACTGCCCGTGCACAAACCCGCGGGCTGCGGCAGCTCGTGCGTGATTCTGGGTCAGGCGGCCAAGGCCGCGCGGGACGCCGAGCTCGTCGCGACCGCCGAGCAGGGAATCGAGGAGGCGGAGCGGCGGTGGAAGTGGCTGCGCACGAAGCTCAAGGACGCGTCGCCACAGGTCCTCGCGGCGAGCTGAGGTCCGCCCGGGTCGACCAGGGGCGCAGCCACGCGGCCGTGAACAGCGCCTGGAGTGCGAGGTCGGCGAGGTAGATCCGCGACTCCGTCCGCGAGGCCCGGACGTCCGCGACGCCAAAGGCGAGCCCGCTCGAGAGCGCGAGCGCGACGGTCTCCGGTTGCTTCGTGCCCCGGAGCGCGGCGAGGCCCAGGGAGAGGCCGATCGCGGCGGCAAGCCCTCCGACGGTGCGGACGAGCCAGAACTCCTGCTTGCGTCCCGTCACGCGCTCGAAGCTCGTACGGTCGACGAGCGGCCACACGCCGCTCACCGTCAGGTAGGCGGCGTGAGCGCCCGCGGTCAACCGGGCGAGGCTCACGCGCTCAGCCCTCGAGCGCCGCTGCGCGCGTCGGATGGACGTCGAGCACCTCGTCGAGACCCGTGATCTCGAAGATCCGCCGAGCGGCAGTCTCGGGGAGGACGATCCTCAGCTCGCCGCCCACCTCGCGGACCCGTCGCACGGCACCGACGACCGTGCCGAGCGCAGTCGAGTCGAGAAACGCGACCCCGGTCAGGTCGACCACGAGACGGGGACGGGTGGCTCCCTCGAGCTCGCTCACCGCAGTGGCGAACAGCTCGCGAAGCCGAGGCGCATCGTGGGCGTCGAGCTCACCGCGCAACGTGACGACGGCCATTTCGCCACCGTCGTGCGTTTCGTAGAGGTCGTGCATCGCGCCCATCATGCCCGGAGGCGCCGCGGACGGCGCCTCCGGACGGCGGACCGGTGCGGTGGATCAGCGCTCGACGACCCGTTCGCCGTCGCGCACGATGGTCGTTTCACGGCCCCCGAACCCACCCCAGCTCGACCAGAACACGAGCGAAAGGAGCGCGCCGACGGCCCCGACCACCATGAGGATCACCCCGACGGTCTGCAGGTCGACGCCGGACACATCCGCCGACACCGCCCACGTGAGGATCGCACCAACCGCGATCAGGATGAGACTGACACCAATGCCCATGTTGGTTCCTCTCGGAGTCGAATTACAGGACGCGTTCTCGTACTCGGACGCGTTTCGGACATCCGCGGGTTACCCGGTGCTCCGAGCGCCGAAACCCGGGCGCGCGCCCGCGCCGTTTCCCGACGGGCGGGCGCCGGGTACGTCGCCTGCACCGTGAACGATGCCCTGCTGCTCGTCGACGTCGTCAACGACTTTCGCCACGAAGACGGCGGCGTGCTGCTCGCGTCCTTCCGCGTCCGGCACGGCGCGCTGGTGGCCGAGCTCGAGCGAGCACGCGGCTCGATGCCCGTCGTCTACGCGAACGACGACTGGGGCAGGTGGGACGGGAACGCGCCGCGCTCGAGTACCTGCGCGACGTCGTCGGCGTGTACCTCGAGCCGTAGGAAGACTCAGCCGCTCGTACGCTGGAGGGCAAGCAGGGCGACGTCGTCCTGGAGCACGCGATCGCCGATCAGGTCGTCGAGGAGCCCGTCGAGGAGCTCCTCCGGACTGCAGCCGTGGAACCGCACGACAGCCTCGCACAGGCGCCCGAGCGCGTCGTCGATCCCGAGGCCGCGCCGCTCGACGAGCCCATCGGTGTAGAAGAGGACGACGTCGCCCTCCTCGAGGATCGTGCGCGCCTCCTCGTACGGCGTGTCGTCGCCGACGCCGAGCGGCAGCGACTCCCCTCCCGAGAGGAAGTCGCAGCGGCCGTCCACGGTGAGCAGCACGGGCGGGAGGTGGCCGGCGGAGCAGTGCCGGAGCTCACCGCTCTCCTGATCGAGGTCGAAGGCGACCATCGTCGCGAGGAACGAGTCGGTCGCCTCGACGAGCCCGTTCAGGCGCGAGACGACGCCTGACGGCGAGAGGCCGTCGAGGCTGTGGGCGCGCTGAACCGTGCGGAGCTGGCCCATGCGCGACGCCGCGAGGACTCCCTTGCCCGCGACGTCCCCGACGCTGCCGCCGAGACGCCCGTCGGGCCGGAGCGCGAGGTCGTACCAGTCGCCGCCCACGTCGGCCTCGGTGCTCCCGGAGAGGTAGCGGACGGCGACGCAGCCCTGGTACGGGACGTCGAGCGACCGCGGGAGGAGCGCGCGCTGGAGCTGCTCGGCGATCCGGTGGTCGCGCTCGAAGACCCTCGCGTTCGCGACGGCCTGGGCGCACTGACGCCCGAGCGTCAGCAGCAGCTGCCGCTCGTCGCGGCCGAGCGGCCGAGCGCCCTCGAAGCTGATCATCAGCACGCCGAGCGTCCCACCCGCCAGCGTGAGTGGGACGAACGCCTCTGACTCGAGGTGCGCGTCGAGCATCAGCTCGTGCGCCGGGTAACCGGCCTCCATCTGCTCGAGCGACTCGATCCAGAGCGGCCGGCCCTCACGGTAGACGCGTGCCGCAACCACCGCGTCGGTCGGCGAGAAGCGGCGGTACAGCTCGAGCACGTCGTCGGAGTACCCGACCGCGCTGACCGTCTCGAGCGTCCCGTCGTCGAGCGCGAGAACCAGCGCCCCTGCCGCGGCGTCGACTGCGGCGACACCCTCGTGGACGACGATGCGCGCCACCTCGTCGACCGTCATGGCGCTGCCGAGCAAGGCGGTCACGGCCTGAAGCCGCTCGAGGCGCTCGGAGGTGACGCGCTCGGCCTCGAGAAGCCGCGCCCGCTCGAGCGCCTGCGCGCAGAGCCGGCCGACGGCCTGGACGAACACGACGTCGTCGTCCTCGACCTCGTGACCCGGCGCGAAGCCCGTGCAGAGGACTCCCGCGGTGGGGTTGCCGCCGATCGGCACGAGGATGGACGGCCGCGCGCCGTGCCGTTCCGGGATCCGCGTTAGGATCGGATAGCGCCGCTTGGCCTCGTCCGGCGAGCTGAAGATGACCGTCTCACCCGACTCGAGCACGTCGTTGACCGGGACCGGGGCGTGTGCCGGGATCGAGGTCCAGCCGGCGGAGATCTCGTCGTCGTATCCGACGGACGCCACCAGCCTGACCTCGTCTCCCTCGCGTAGGTAGACGAGAACGCCGTCCGCGCCTATCGCCTCCATGCCGCCCGAGAGGACCGCGGCGCACACGTCGTCGGGAGTCGCCGCCGCCGAGAGCGCCGCCGTCAGGACCTGCAGCCTGCGGGCGACGTCCCGGGCGTGCGCCGTTTCGTCCAGGAGGCGGGCACGTTCGAGAGCCTGGGCGCAGAGGGTGACGATCGCCTCGGTGAAGGCCCTGTCGTCGGGGCCGAACTCCCGCGGGTGGTCGAAGAACGCGACGAAGAAGCCGCGCCGCACGCCGACCGGGAGCGCCAGTGCGCACATCGAGCCCCACGGCGTGTGGGCGAAGACCTCACGGAGGAGCGGGAACTGCCGCTCCGCGTCCGCGCGGTCGGCGAGCCAGACCGCCGCTCCCGTCCGCGCGGCCTCCGGGCCCGGGAGATCGGCGTCCAAGGGCACCGTCTCCCACGTGCCCGCCGCATCGAGCGGCGAGTAGCCCGCCGTCACGCGTCGCATCGCCGCCGCCCCGCGCTGCGGATAGGCGATCGAGCCGCCGGAGGCGCCGATCGTCGCCAGACCGGCCTCGATCGCGACCCGGAGGACGTCTTCCGCGGTCGCGGCCGCCGAGAGCAGCGCGCCCACGCGTTGCAGCGCCTCGGTGCGGCGCGCGGCGCCGCGCTCGGCCTCGAGGAGGCGCAGCCGCTCCAGTGCGACGGCCGTCCGCCGACCGAGCGCCTCGGCGAGTGCGACGTCGTACTCGTCGAGCCGACGGCTCCCGGGCGCGTTTCCGAGCACGAGCAGGGCCGTGACGTTCCCGCCCTCGGAGAGCACCGGGGCGACGAGCTCCGTGCCGACCTCGGGCAGGACGACGTGAGCGGTGGTCCCGGTGCTGATCACCGACGCGCGCGACTCCTCGGCGCCGTTCTCGGGGAGCCGTTCGCCTGCATGGAGGGCGCGGACGCCAGGCGTCAGAGCAGGGTCGCGATGGGCAACGGCAAGAACGTCTGCCGGATGCGTCTTCGATACCTGCTGCACGAGGCACCAGTCGGCGACCTCGGCGACGGCGAGCTCGCAGAGCTGCTGGAGGGCCGCATCGGCCGACGTCGTCGCCAGGAGCACCTGCGACGCGCCGGCGATGAAGCGCTCGGAGTCGTCGCGCCTGCGCCGGTCGGTGACGTCCCGCGTGACCCCGACGAGCCGTCCCTCGCCGTTGCGCACGACCTCGGCCCGGGTCCAGAGCCAGCGGAGGGAGCCGTCGGGAACGGTCGCACGGAACTCGAGCTCGTAGCCCGCTCCGGTCGAGCGGGCACGCCGCGCCGCCTCCTCGAGGGCAGGGACGTCCTCCGGATGGATGAGCGCTCTCCACTCCTCGTAGTTGCCGGGCGCCCAGCCGCGCGGCTTGCCGTGCAGCGGACCGAGCGTCGACGACCAGGTGATCTCCCCGGTCGTGAAGTCCCACTCCCATTCGCCGGTCTCGGTTGCGTCGAGGAGCGCGTCGAGGCGCGCTGTCGTGTCAGGGGCCTGGCTCATCTGACGGTGGACAGGTCTGGTCGGCCGGGACCGCAGCCGACCCCTGCGTGCATGCGGCGTGCCATCGGGTCTCAGAGTGTGCTCCATGCGACTCCGTCACGGCAACCACTGAAGGTCGGAGTTTTGCGCTTCTCCGTGGGTGGTACCCGAGTGTCATGCAGGCGCCGCGTGAGCAAGGGCGCGACGAGCGGCCCGTGCTGCTGTTCTTCTCGAACCGGCGCTCCGGGCCGGCGCGCCGGATGTCGAGCCTCGTCGCCTGGGTCGGCGTGACCGAGAAGAAGCGGTTGCGCGTCGTCGAGGTCGATGCGGACGACCACCGTGAGCTCGCGAAGGCGCTCGACGTCTCTGTCGTGCCGACGCTGGTGCTGCTCCGCGGTCGTAAGGTGCTCGGCCGCCTAGACGGGCGCGTCACCGGCAATGACATCACGCGGCTGATCAGGCCGTACCTCGGAACGGGCGCACGCGCCCACACCTGACGCGGCTCGGCGGCAACGCCCTCTGAACGCGCGTCGCGGGCGCCGGAACGCCCGCGAAATGCCGCACGGAGAACGGGCCCGGAGGCCCGTTCTCGCTCAGAGCAGGATGATCAGCAGGATGATGATCAGGATGACGACCAGCGTTCCGACACCGATGTACACGTCCAGCTCTCCTTTCTCACGTGAGCCACCAGATCAAGAGCAGCACGACGACGAGAACCGCGAGAACGCCCCAGATGAGGAGCCCGACGCTGCCGAGAAGGGCGAACATTCCTCCCGCATCGCGTCCACGCGCGACGGATGCCTCGAGCTGCCCGGTACCGGCGTGCCCGCCGTCGACGCCCCGGGTCCGGTCGTTTCTGGTCTCGTCGGCCATGGCTCTCGGCCTACCCGACCCGGCGTCCGCTGAAACTGCAGCGACGGGCGCAGCGTCGGCGGGAGGCGAAGATCCGCCTCAGAGACCGGTGTTCGTCAACCCCTGCGCCGCCTGGCTATGGAGCGCGGCGCGAGGATGAGGATGTCTTGTCGACGCGAGTCGACAGCGTCCCGCGCGGCTGACGAGTCAAGCGCCGCAGGGCGGTGAAGGCCGAGGACGCCGGCTGGCGCCCTCGGCCCGGCCGCCGCTCGCTCGCTAGCGCCGGCCGTAGCCGACGCCGCCCGTGACGAGCAGGACGAGCAGCACGATGATCAAGATCCATGCCCACAACGGCATCTCGGGTCACCTCGCTTCCTTTGTCCCGGGGGTCAGCGTCCGTCGACGCAGTCTTCCCGCTGGCGGCCACAGGCAAACGGGACGGCGCGCGTTTGGGCGGACGGTGCCTCCGGGAAACGGCGCTCCAGAAGGGAGGAAACCGTGTTACCAGGCGCGATCGAGCAGGGCGTAATCGCGGTCTTCGCCCCGACGACCGTTCGCTCTCGATCGTCCCGCCGCCCAGCGTCGACTCGGCGCTGCCTCGACCGGGACCCCCTCCGCTGAGGGTCATCCGTCCGCGGGCTCTGCGCGGGCTTCCCCGCGCGGACCGCTCGCGAGTCGCGCCTCGGGAGCCGGCCGCGGCTCCGCGAACGGGATCTGCTCCGGCGGCACGGCACGGATGCCCTCGATCGCCGTGACGGTCGCGATTCCCGCGTCGACGAGCGCCGTATCGGAGGACGGGTCGAGGTCGGCGTCCGTCGAGCGGTACTCGAGCTGGACGAGCGACTCGCGGCGCTCGGCGACCGAGACGCGGAACGAGCCGAAGCGGTCGAGGGTCGCCCAGCGGAGCGAGCCGTTCTCGCCCTTCCGGGGAGTCGCCGGGACGTTCACGTTGAGCACCGTCGCGGGCGGCGCGGCGGCGAGCAGCTCGAGGGCCTCAGCGAGCCACGGCTCGACCGCGTCCCAGGGCATCGGATCGGTGACGGCGAGGCTCACGGCGAGCCCCGAGAGCCCGAAGCTGGCGCCCGTCAGCGCTGCGCCGACCGTGCCCGAGTGGAGGATCGCCTGCCCGGTGTTCGTTCCCGCGTTGATGCCCGAGACGACGAGGCTCGGCTCGACGTCGTCGATCCCCCGTCGCGCCGCGAGCAGCGCGGCCAGGCCCGGCGGGCCCTCGACCGCGTACGCGGGAATGTCCGTCGCGGGCGGCGGCAGCGTCACGCGGCGCACCTGCGTGGGCACGTCGAGCTCGATCTTCCCGATCGCCGCGCTCGCGCCGCTCATGTCCCGGGCAGGGGCGACGACGACCGG
>Ga0111539_10012384_pt1 | contig 10694 bp, 5 predicted proteins | sample RhiMethybrSRZTD1_FD_79667 | JGI IMG/M metagenome (GOLD analysis project Ga0111539, IMG submission 79667) | Populus rhizosphere microbial communities from Tennessee, USA - Rhizosphere MetaG P. TD hybrid SRZTD1 (version 2) (version 2) | ecosystem: Host-associated > Plants > Roots > Rhizosphere >... | reverse complement strand
CTTGGTGATGCCGAGCAGGACCGGCTGGGCTTCGGCCGGTTTGCCGCCCATCTTCTCGACGCGCTGATTCTCTTCTTCGAATTCGATGCGGTCGACCTGTTCGCCCCAGAGGAAGCTGGTGTCGCCCGGTTCGGTGATGCGGACCTTGCGGAGCATCTGGCGGACGATGATTTCGATGTGCTTGTCGTTAATCGTCACACCCTGCAGGCGATAAACCTCCTGCACTTCGTTGACGAGGTGCTCCTGCAATTCCTGCGGGCCGCAAACGTCGAGGATCTCATGCGGATCGATCGGGCCTTCGGTAAGCTGCTGGCCTTTCTTGACGAAATCGCCCTTGAAGACGATGACGTGCTTGCCGATCGGGATGAGGTGTTCCTCTTCCGTGTTGGTCTTCGGGTCTTTGATAACGATGCAGCGCTTGCCGCGGACGCTCGGGCCGAAGTCCACCACACCATCGATCTTGGAGATCTCAGAGGCGTCTTTCGGACGGCGCGCCTCGAACAATTCGGCAACGCGCGGCAGACCGCCGGTGATGTCCTTGGTCTTGGCCTGCTTGCGCGGCGTCTTGGCCAGCAAGGTGCCGGGGACAATCTTGTCCTCTTCGTTCACAACAACGTGCGCGCCGGACGGAATCGGATAATTCGCAACCGGCTCGTTGTTGTCGTCCATGATGGCGATCTGCGGATGCAAATCTTCCTTGTGCTCAATGATGACGATGGCTTCCTGGCCAGTGGTCTGGTCCATTTCCATCTTCATGGTGACGCCTTCGATGACGTCCTGGAACTTCACGCGGCCGGCCTTTTCGGAGAGGATCGGCACGTTATACGGATCCCATTGCACGAGCGTTTCGCCCTTCTTCACTTTGCTCTTGTCCGCGACGGAGATCACAGAGCCAATCACAACCGTGTGGTTTTCCAACTCACGACCGTCTTCGCCCAGGATGGAGAGCGATCCGTTCTTGTTGAGTACGATGTTGTTGCCGTCTTCGAGTTCGACGTAACGGATCTCGTTATACTGCACCACGCCCTCGAACTTGGGCTTGATCATCGGTTGTTTAAAACCGCCTGCCGCAACACCACCGATGTGGAACGTACGCATCGTCAACTGCGTGCCAGGCTCGCCGATCGACTGTGCAGCGATGATGCCGACTGCTTCGCCGAGCTTGACCTTTCCGCCGGTCGCCAGATTGCGGCCGTAGCAGGAGATGCAGATTCCGTGCTTGCTTTCGCAAGTGAGCACGGAACGAATCTTGAGCTTTTCCGTCCCGCTGGATTCGATGGCCTGCGCGGTGTCTTCATCGATCTCGCCACCCGCCTTCACCAGCAACTGCTTGGGATTGCGTGGGTCGCGAATGTCTTCGCTCGAAAAACGCCCAATGATACGCTCGGCGAGCTTCACGACTTCGTCTTCGCCTTCGTAGATCGCCTGCACCCAAATGCCGTTGGTGGTGCCGCAATCGTCTACCTGGACGATCACGTCCTGGGCGACGGCGACGAGTTTGCGCGTCAGATAACCGGAGTCGGCGGTCTTCAGCGCCGTATCCGCCAAACCTTTGCGCGCGCCGTGGGTCGAAATGAAGTATTCCAACACCGTGAGACCTTCGCGGAAGTTCGACAGAATCGGTTTCTCAATAATATCGCCGGACGGCTTGGCCATGAGGCCGCGAACACCGGCCAACTGGCGGACCTGCTGGCGATTGCCGCGCGCGCCCGAATCCACCATGAGCGAGACCGGATTGAACTCCTTCTTGCCCTGGTTGTTATCGAGCGTCTGCAACATGACGTTCGCGATCTGGTCGGTGCAATGCGTCCAGATATCGATGATCTTGTTGTAGCGTTCGCCGGGCGTGATGACACCTTTGCGATACTGCTTTTCGACTTCGGAAATCTGCTTCTGCGCGTTCTCGATTTCCTGGCTCTTTTCCTTCGGGATGATCATGTCATCGATGCCGATGGAGCAGCCGGACTTCGTCGCTTCGCGGAAGCCCAGTTCCTTCAGGCGGTCGAGCGTATGGACGGTCCGTTCGTGACCGCAGTGCTTGTAGCAGTTCCAAATCAGGTCGCCGAGGGAGCTCTTGCCAATGACCTTGTTCGGGAAACCGAGTTCCTCCGGCCAGATCTCGCTGAACAGCACGCGGCCGACGGTGGTCTCGACAACCTTTTTCTCGCTATTGCCGTAAACGGTTTTCTTGCCGATGTCCGGGTTCGCAAGCACGACGCGGTCGTGCGTCTTCAAGGCGCCATCGGAATAAGCGAAGATCGCTTCTTCCTTGGTGCCAAAGAGCGGCAACGGCTTCTTGTCGCGTTTAGCGCGTGGTTCGGCCGTAAGATAATAGCAGCCCAACGTGATGTCCTGCGTGGGCGTCATGATCGGCTTGCCACTCGATGGGCTGAAAATGTTCAGCGGCGCCATCATGAGCATGCGCGCTTCCATCTGCGCTTCGACTGACAGCGGCACGTGCACGGCCATCTGGTCGCCGTCGAAGTCGGCGTTGTAGGCGGTGCAAACCAGCGGGTGAATGCGTATCGCTTCACCTTCGATGAGCATCGGCTCGAATGCCTGGATCGAAAGACGGTGCAAGGTCGGCGCGCGGTTCAGCAATACGGCGTGGCCGCGGGTGACCTCTTCGAGGATGTCCCATACCTCGGGCGATTGGCGTTCGATCATCTTCTTGGCCGAACGCACCGTGTGGACATAACCCATTTCCTTGAGGCGCCGAATGATGAACGGCTCGAACAATACGAGCGCCATCTTCTTGGGCAGGCCGCACTGGTTCAGCTTGAGTTCGGGACCGATGACAATCACCGAACGGCCGGAATAATCCACGCGCTTGCCGAGCAGGTTCTGGCGGAAACGGCCGCTCTTGCCCTTGAGCATGTCGCTGAGCGACTTGAGCGGACGATTGCCGGCGCCGGTGACAGGACGGCCATGGCGGCCGTTGTCGAACAACGCGTCCACAGCTTCCTGCAACATGCGCTTTTCGTTTCGGATGATGACTTCCGGCGTTTTGAGCTGGAGCAGGTTCTTGAGACGGTTGTTACGATTGATAACGCGGCGATAGAGATCGTTCAGGTCCGACGTCGCGAAGCGACCGCCTTCGAGCGGCACAAGCGGACGCAGATCCGGTGGAATCACGGGCAGGACGGTGAGAACCATCCATTCCGGACGCGCCTTGTTGACCTGGAAGGCCTGGAGCAGCTTGATGCGCTTGGCGATTTTCTTGCGAATCTGTTTGCTCTTGGTGTCGCCCATCGCCTGCTGCAACAGGTCCACCTGCTTCTGCAGATCGACGCGGCTGAGGGCATCGCGCACGGCTTCGGCGCCCATCTTGGCGACGAACCCCTCGGCGCCGTAAGTTTCGCGCGCTTCGCGATATTCATGTTCGCTGAGCAACTGGTGCTGCTTGAGCGGCGTGTTGCCCGGATCAACGACCATGTAATCCTCGTAATAGATCACGCGCTCGAGATTGCGCGCGGTCATGTCGAGCATCAGGCCGATGCGCGAGGGCATGCACTTGAAAAACCAGATGTGCGAGACGGGCACAGCGAGTTCGATGTGGCCCATGCGCTCGCGCCGAACGCGAGCGAGAGTGACTTCGACGCCGCAACGGTCGCACACGACACCGCGGTGCTTGATGCGCTTATACTTGCCGCACGAGCATTCCCAGTCCTTCACGGGACCGAAAATGCGTTCGCAGAACAAGCCGCCCTTTTCGGGCTTGAACGTGCGGTAATTGATCGTTTCGGGGTTTTTGACTTCTCCTTTGGACCAGGAGCGAATCGTTTCCGGCGATGCGACGGCGATCGCCACGTATTCGACCTGGTTTACTTTATCCAGTCCGAGTAACTCGCGCGTGGATTCTTTGGTAATCATATATCTATCAAACTTCTTTCCACTTAACCGAGATTGGTCAGGCTTTGAGCGCCAGCCGGTTGATCCAGCGGGCTGGAATAGCCCACCTTCACATCCATACCGAGCGACTGCATTTCTTTGACGAGCACGTTGAAGGACTCCGGCACGCCCGCTTCGAGCGAGTTGTCGCCTTTGACGATACTCTCGTAAATTCGCGTGCGGCCCTGCACGTCGTCCGATTTGACGGTGAGCAGTTCCTGCAACGTGTAAGCGGCGCCATAAGCTTCCATGGCCCACACTTCCATTTCGCCGAAGCGCTGGCCGCCGTATTGCGCCTTGCCGCCCAACGGCTGCTGCGTGACGAGCGAGTAAGGCCCGACTGCACGCGCGTGAATCTTGTCCGCCACGAGATGTCCGAGCTTCATCATGTAAATGAAGCCAACGACGACTTCCTGGTCGAACGGCTCGCCTGTGCGGCCATCGATCAGCTTGGTCTTCGCGTTTTCCGGCAACTTGGCTTCCTTCAGGTAGCCGCGGATTTCCTTTTCCTTGATGCCGTCGAACACGGGCGTCGCGAATTTCAAATGCAACAATTGCGCTGCCCAGCCGAGATGCGTCTCGAGCACCTGGCCGACGTTCATACGCGAAGGCACACCCAGCGGATTCAAAACGATGTCCACCGGCGTCCCGTCATCGAGGAACGGCATGTCTTCTTCGGGCACGATCTTGGCGACCACGCCCTTGTTGCCGTGGCGGCCGGCCATCTTGTCACCGACGGACAGCTTGCGCTTCGAAGCGATGTAAACCTTTACCTGCTTGATGATGCCGACATCGACTTCCTCGCCGGATTCGGCGCGCTCGATTTCCTCGTCGTACTGCATCTGCAGATCGTCGAACTTCTTCTTAAAGCCGCCGATGATCTCGTTGATCTTGTTACGGATCGGCGAGGGATCGATCTCGATGCGATCGTAAACGCCCGCCAGCTTGCGCAACAGCGTCTTGGTGATCTTGCGGTTCGCCGGGATGATGATTTCACCGGTCTCGGAATTGACGACGTCGAGCGGAATCTTTTCGCCGAGCAGGATGTTGCTGAGGGCTTCGGTCAATTGTTCGCGCAGTTCGTCCGTCTTGGCGCGGTGTTCTTCCTGCACTTGCTTCGCGGCTTTCTTGCCTTCAGCGGTGACCGGCTTTTCCTTGTCCGTGTCCTTTTCCTTCTTCGAGGAAACCTTCACGTCCATGATGATGCCGTAAGTGCCCGAAGGAACCTTCAGCGATGTGTCTTTCACATCGGCGGCCTTTTCACCGAAGATCGCGCGCAACAGGCGCTCTTCGGGCGCGAGTTCGGTTTCGCTCTTGGGCGTGATCTTGCCGACGAGGATGTCGCCAGGCTTCACTTCAGCGCCGACGCGAATCACGCCGTCCGGCCCGAGGTTTTTCAGCGCGTCCTCACCGAGATTGGGGATATCGCGCGTGATTTCTTCCGGCCCAAGCTTCGTATCGCGGGCGCTGACTTCGAACTCATCGATGTGAATCGATGTGTAAACGTCCTCCTTCACGATGCGTTCGCTGATGAGGATGGCGTCCTCGAAGTTGTAGCCGTTCCACGGCATGAACGCGACGAGCACGTTGCGGCCGAGCGCGAGTTCGCCATGGCTGGTGCACGGACCGTCCGCGATCACCTGGCCGGCTTTCACGGAATCGCCCTTGTTCACGAGAATCTTCTGGTTGATGCAAGTGGCGGCGTTCGAGCGCATGAACTTGCGGATCGGATACACCCAAATCTTGCCATCGGGGTCGTGCCGAATCTTCTTTTTGCCTTCGGGCATCTTGCCGTCATCAGTAATAATGACCTGGCTGCCAGTGACAGACGCAACCTTGCCGCCGGCGTCCGCAACCACAACCGCGCGCGAATCGCGAGCGACGCGTTCTTCCAAACCGGTCGCCACGAGCGGCGCTTCGGTGACCAACAGCGGCACGGCCTGCCGTTGCATGTTCGAGCCCATCAACGCGCGGTTCGCGTCGTCGTGCTCGAGGAACGGAATCAGGCTCGCGGCGACCGAAACCAGCTGCTTCGGCGAGACATCCATGTAGTCCACGCGCGCGGGCTCGACGTCCACGAAATCGCTTTTCCCCCGGCAAGGAACTTTGCCGCCAGTGAAGTGCCCTCGGTCGTCGACCGGCGCATTCGCCTGCGCAATGATAAACTGTTCTTCGCGGTCGGCCGTGAGATAGTCGATGTGAGTGCTCACACGACCTTTTTCGACCTTGCGATAAGGCGTTTCCAAAAATCCGAATTCGTTCACGCGCGCAAAGGTTGCGAGCGATGCGATCAAACCAATGTTCGGACCTTCCGGCGTTTCAACCGGACAAATGCGGCCGTAGTGCGATGGATGCACGTCACGGACTTCGAAGCCCGCGCGATCGCGCGAAAGACCGCCTGGCCCGAGCGCTGACAAACGACGCTTGTGCGTCAATTCCGCCAGCGGATTAATCTGGTCCATGAACTGCGACAATTGGCTGCGGCCAAAGAAGTCGCGAATCACAGCGGACAACGCCTTGGGGTTGATCAATTTCTGCGGCGTCATCGCTTCGAGGCCTTGATCGAACAGGGTCATGCGCTCCTTCACCAAACGCTCCGTACGGGCGAGGCCTACGCGGCATTGGTTGGCGAGCAATTCGCCCACGGTTCGCACGCGGCGGCTGCCGAGGTGGTCGATGTCATCCAGCGTGCCTTCGCCTTTCTTGAGGCGCAGGAGATACTTAGTGGCAGCGACCAAATCCTTATCAGTCAAAATGCGCGAGTCGTTTGCGTCCTTTACCCCCAGTTTCTGGGTGATTTTGTAACGGCCGACGCGACCGAGGTCATAGCGCTTCGGATCGAAGAACAAACGCTTGATCAGCGCGCGCGCATTCGCTGCAGTCGGCGGATCGCCAGGGCGCAAGCGGCGATAAATATCCTTTAGCGCCTCTTCCTCGTTCTTCGTGGGGTCCTTCTTGAGGCATTTAATGATGATCCCGTCGTCGATGGTCGTATCGACAACGCGAATCTTGTTCACGCCCAATTCGGCGATCTGTTTGACCACCGCCTTCGACAACGGCTCGAATGCCCGTGCCACAACGACGCCCTTGTCCGCGTCCATCGCGTCCTCGATCAGCACCTTGTTCTGCAGGTCTTCCAGCTTCTCGGCCTTTGCGACCGCGATCTCTTCGATTTCATAAAACAGCTTGATGATTGCCTCATCGGTGCCGCGATTCTTATCGTCGCCTTCCTTGGTCTTGCCTTCGACCTGCAGGAAACTCAAGGCGCGGAAAAAGGTCGTAGTCAGGAATTTGCGGCGGCGTTTCTTGCGGTCCAAATAGACATAGAGCAGGTCGCTGGTGTCGAACTGCGCCTCATACCACGAACCGCGGTCCGGGATGATGCGGAAAGAGTGCAGCATCTTGCCATTGGCGTGCTGGGTGGCTTCAAAGGCCAGACCGGGCGAACGATGCAACTGGCTGACGATCACGCGCTCGGCGCCGTTGATGACAAAGGTGCCCTGGGGCGTCATCAGCGGCAATTCGCCCATGAACACTTTTTCTTCCTTGGCGGCCTTCTCTTCCTTGAGCTGGAAGGTCACGTACAGCGGCGCGCCGAAGGTAATGCCTTCGCGCAGGCACTCGAGCCAATCGACTTTGGGCTCACCGATCTCGTAGCTCGCGTAATCGAGCACGCACTTTCCGTCATAGCTCTCGATCGGAAAGACTTCCTTGAACACGGCCTGCAGGCCGACATTCTTTCGCCGGCTTGGCGCTGTGCCCAATTGCAGAAACTCGACATACGAGTTGGTCTGCAACTCGATGAGGTTCGGCGGAGCAATGATTTCTTTTATTTTTCCGAAATTGATTCTGTCAGTCGCTCGAGATGCCATTTTTACTCCAGGATTGGCGCGGCGGCGCCGGAAGGGCGGACCGCCAGGCCGTTGTTTTCATTTAACGACACGAGGCAAGTGCCCCGTTTTACGGGAAACTTGCCAAAGCCTAATCTGTATTGTCGCAATTAAATCCGTGTGCGTATTAATCAGCCCGGACGGTGAGACATCCCACCGTCCGGCTGCATTCAATTTTTTACTTCAATTCGACCTTGCCGCCTGCGTCTTCCAGCTTCTTCTTGGCAGCATCGGCTTCGGCCTTCGGGGCGCCTTCCAGCACCGGCTTGGGCGCGCCTTCGACCAGGGCCTTGGCTTCCGCGAGGCCCAATCCGGCCTTCACTTCGCGCACAGCCTTGATCACCGCGATCTTCTTGTCCGCCGGAACGGACTGGAGGATCACATCGAAAGCTGTCTTGGCTTCAGCCGCGGGGGCTGCGCCACCGGCGGCCGCACCGCCACCAACCGCGGCAGCTGCGACCGGAGCAGCGGCGGAAACGCCCCAGCTCTCTTCAAGTTTTTTCACCAGCTCAGCGGTTTCGATCACCGTAAGCTTGCTCAGTTGTTCTACTAACGTTGCTAGTTCAGCCATTGTTACCTTTCAGTCTCGTCGTCATCCGCGGCCACGGATGGTTTAAGCCCACGGCCATGAGCCGACGATTTACTATTCTTTCAGTTTCAGTTTCTTTGTTTTCGTTGCAGTTGTTACCGGGAAATTCTTATTCGCCTTTCTCCACTTTCGCTTTCAGCACGCGCGCGAGTTGTGTCGCAGGCGTCTGGAGCAGGCGAACCAGTTGCGTTGCCGGCGTGTTCAACAGGCCGAGCAGCCTGGCGCGCAGGACTTCGAGCGACGGCAAATCCGCCAGCGCGATAATCTCCGTGCTTTCCATGCGCTTGTTGTTGAGATAGCCGAACCTGATCTTCGGCTTCTCGAATTCGGACGCGAAGGTCTTCACGACTTTGGCCGTGGTCGAAATATCCTTCTGGCCGGTGATGACCGCGAGCTGGCCGGTGAGCGCGCCGTTCAATTCGGGCACGCCGGCTTCTTTGGCGGCGATCCGGAAGATGTTGTTCTTCACCACATGCATCTCGGCGCCGGCCCTGGCCAAACGCTTCCGCAATTCCGTGATGGCGAGCACCTTCAGGCCCTTGTAATCCACCACGATGAAGAAGGGCGAGCTGTTGAGCTGCCGCTTGTATTCGTCTGTTACGATTTGTTTTTCCGCACGCATACAAATTCCTTAGTGGCCTACCGCCGCTTCGATTTCTTTCACATCCAACGACACGCCCGGGCTCATTGAGGTCGAGATCGTGCACGAATTGATGTAGTGACCGCGCGCCGCGCTGGGCTTCGCTTTCACCACCGCATCGATCACCGCACGCGCATTTTCTTCGATTTGCGTGGCATTGAACGAGGCTTTGCCGATCGCCACGTGCACATTGCCCGTCTTGTCGACCTTGAATTCCACACGGCCAGCTTTGACTTCTCTCACCGCTTTGGCGGTATCGTCCGTCACCGTTCCGGTCTTCGGATTGGGCATTAAACCTCGCGGACCGAGCACTTTACCGAGCTTGCGGACCTCGGCCATTGCTTCGGGCGTGGCGATGGCGACATCGAAATCGGTCCAACCTTCGGTGGCTTTCTTGATCATGTCGTCGAACCCGACGAACTCCGCGCCAGCAGCCTTCGCCGCGTCTGCGGCAGCACCTGGCTTTGCGAAGACGAGCACGCGGACGGTCTTGCCGCTGCCGTGAGGAAGCGGAACAGTGCCACGGACCATCTGGTCGGACTGCTTCGGATCGACCCCGAGATGAAATGCCACTTCAACGGTCTCGTTGAACTTGGCTTTCGGGAACTTGTTCAGGATCTCGACGGCGCTGGTGAGTGGGTACTGCTTGGCAGCATCCACCACTTCCAACGCTTTGCGGTAACGTTTGCTAGGTTTCTTAGCCATTCTATTTGGTGCGGTTCAAACGAGTTTGTGGCTCTCCCGCGGTTTATGTTTGTTAGCCCGTGATCTCGATGCCCATGCTGCGGGCGGTTCCAGCGATCACACGGAAAGCTGCTTCTTCATTGACCGCGTTCAGGTCCTTGGCCTTCATCTTGACGATCTCCATGACCTGCTTGCGGTTCACCTTGCCGACCTTGTCCTTGTTCGGCGCCTTGGAGCCGGAGGCAATTCCGGCCGCCTTCTTGAGAAGAATCGACGCGGGCGGCGACTTGGTGATGAAAGTGAATGATTTATCCTGGTAAACGGTAATCACCACCGGGATAATCAGGCCGGCCTGTTCCTTGGTCGCGGCATTAAATTCTTTGCAGAATGCCATGATGTTCACACCCTGCTGACCGAGGGCGGGGCCTACCGGAGGGGCGGGGTTCGCCTGCCCGGCGGGAATCTGCAGCTTGACTTGTCCAACAACTTTTTTCGCCATAAAAATCTATCTGGAATTATGTGGAATTACGGGCTTTTTTAAAAAAATCTCGTGAAATCTTCTACGCTTTTTCCACCTGCCAGTATTCCAGTTCCACAGGGGTGTTCCGGCCGAAAATGTTGACTGTGACTTTCAACTTTCCTTTGTCCGGATCGATCTCTTCGATCACACCACTGAAATTCAGGAACGGACCATCGTTAATCTTGATCGTCTCGCCCACATCGAACTGCACTTTCGGACGTTCGGTTTCCTCCGAATCCGAGATTTGCGACTTAATCGAGGCTATTTCCTCCGCGCTGGTCGGAGTCGGCCGGTCGCCACCGACGAAGCCAATGATTCCCTGCGTATCGCGGATGAAATACCACGGCTTCTCGATGATCCGATTGTTTTCATCGAGCAGGACCATGTCGATAAAGACATAGCCGGGATACAGCTTGCGGGTGGTGACGGTCTTTTTCCCGCTGCGCACCTCGGCCACCTTCTCCATGGGAACCAGGACTT
>Ga0111539_10012383_pt1 | contig 10695 bp, 11 predicted proteins | sample RhiMethybrSRZTD1_FD_79667 | JGI IMG/M metagenome (GOLD analysis project Ga0111539, IMG submission 79667) | Populus rhizosphere microbial communities from Tennessee, USA - Rhizosphere MetaG P. TD hybrid SRZTD1 (version 2) (version 2) | ecosystem: Host-associated > Plants > Roots > Rhizosphere >... | reverse complement strand
CTCCGGCAAAGCCCTCCCTAGAAGTACATACGTCGATCCAACCCCGATGGGCGACTCCTTTTCCGGAAGGGCCCTCAGGCCTTCCGGCGGCGGATCGCGGCGCCGGAGCCCGGCACGGGGTCTCGCCGCGGCCGTCGGACCGTCCTGACCGTGCCGCTGGCGCCGCCTCCGCAGAAGAACCGCTCGCCGCCATCGGACTCGAGCCCCGACACGCCCGCTCCGGGCGGCATCTCCAGGCTCTCCAGGACCTCTCCCGTTCGAGGATCGACTCGCCTCAACTCGCTCGCGTCACCTTCCCAGGTGCCGTGCCAGAGCTCTCCGTCGACCCAGGTGACGCCGGTGACGAAGCGGTTGGACTCGATCGTACGAAGGACCACCCCTGTTTCGGGATCGACCTGGTGGATCTTCCGGTCCCGGTACTGCCCCACCCACAGCGTCCCCTCGGCCCACGTCAGCCCCGAGTCACCGCCGCCGCCGGGCGCCGGGATGGTCGCCAGCACGCGCCCGGTCTCGGGATCGATCTTCTGGATGCGATCTTCCGCCAGCTGGTACAGGTGGCGGCCGTCGAAGGCCGTTCCCGCATGTGCGGCGACAGCGATCGTGCGCAGCGTCTTCCCGCTCGCGGGATCGACGGCGTTCAGCGTGTCGCCGGCCGCAAACCAGATGCTCCGGCCGTCGTACGTGACTCCGTGCACGTGGCCGGCAAAGGGTCCGTACTCGCGGACGATCTCGGCGGTGGCGCGCCTCATGGCTTCACTCTAGTCAATCGGCAGCGCCAACGGGAGCAACAAAGCCGTCGCGAATCCCGGCACGGGCGGCGTCATCCACCGCCGGGCCCGCCCGCCACCGACCGGCTGCACCTTGCCTGCGGCGGCCAGCGCATCGAGCGCCCGCTGCACCGTGCGCTGGCTCGTTCCCAGCGCAAGGCCCAGGGCCGAGCTCGACCACGACTCACCGTCGGCCAGGAAGGCGAGCACCGCCGCATGCTCCTCTTCGGCGGGCCAGGCCAGCACGACGACCTCGCGGGCCCGGCGCGGCGCCAGCGCGAACCCCCGCTTCGTCGCGCTGACGTCGGCCAGCGCGCCGAGCACCTTGCGCAGCCGTGCCGCTTCCACTCGGAGCCGCGCGCGATGCGACTCATCGGCGAGCTTCGATGCAAATGCGCGCGCGATGAGCGTGTCCCGCGCCACGTCTCCCGGCCATGCTTCACCCAGCGCGCGGGCCAGCGCGAACAACACCGGCCGCCTGGCCAGGGAGACCACGTGGCCCTGGTCCCGCACGGCCAGCCGGCAGGCGTCCACCACAAATGACTTCGAGGCCAGGAGCGCTTCGACCTCCTCGGGCCGGAGGAGCCGCTCGACGCCGCGCGCGATCAGGCGCGCGGCGGGGGTGCTCAAGGCCAGGCCCGCCCTCTCGACCTCCGCCGCCAGCGCAGGGATGCGAGCCTGGCGCGCGGCGCGGCCGGCGCGCACCAGCGCCGCGCGCGCCGCCTTGATCCGCAGGCGCCGCACGGCGATCCCCGCCCGCACCAGCTCGTGAACGGTCCTCAACGCGGGAGCCAGCGGCGCGGGGCCGCACCCGTCAAGCGTGCGCTGGGCCTCGTCGATGCGCCCGATCAGGACGAGGCGCCGCACCTCCAGATACCGCGCATAGGCCGCGTTGGCCCGGTCGCCGTGCTCTTCCAGCGTGGCCCGGGCCGCCTCGAGCGCCTTCGCCGGCCAGCCCAGGTCGCGTGAGACGAGCGCGATCTCGGCCTCGGCGACCACGCACCGCGCGCGGGCCACGGCCTCCCTGGGACCGAAGGCGCGGCCGGCACGCCGCAGCAGGGCCTTCGCTCGAACGAGATCGCCGAGCTGCGCCATGGCGATGCCGCGCAGCGCGAGAGCCGCCGCGTCGTCGCGCAAGGCGACCCGCTTCAACGCGCCCAGCGGATCGCCCGCCGCCAGCGCACGCGCCGCGGCCGTGATCAGCGAGTCCAACGGAATCCCGCCACACTTGTCACTCCCATCACTCGATGGCCCGGCCTAACTTTATCTCGTGACGAACGGCCACCTGGATGAACCGGCCGGCCCAGGAGAATGGAAGAAGGCGATGAGCGCACAGAAGATCGAAGGAAGGGTCGCCCTGGTGACGGGCGCCAACCGCGGCATCGGGCGGGCGCTGACGGAAGCGCTCCTGACCCGGGGCGCGAGGAGGGTGTACGCCACGGCGCGCGATCCGGAGGCGCTGCGCGGCCTGCGCGACCGGCGGGTCGTTGCCCTGCGGCTCGACGTGACCGACGTGGACCAGATCCGCGCGGCCGGAGAATCGGCTGCGGACGTCGAGCTGGTGTTCAACAACGCCGGCGTGGCGCTTCCCGGAGGAATCGCGGATGCGGCGGTCCTCGATCGAGCCCGGCGCGAGATGGAGGTGAACTACTTCGGGCCCCTGCAGCTCCTCCATCGGCTGGCGCCGACGCTGGCCAGGAACGGCGGAGGCGCCGTCGTGAACATCGACTCGACAGCCGGCCTGACCAGCGTCCCCTTCATCCCCACCTACAGCGCCTCGAAAGCCGCGCTCCATTCGCTCACCCAGGCCGCGCGCATCCTTCTCAAGTCGCAGGGCACCTCGGTCTTCGGCGTCTACGCGGGCCCCGCCGACACCGACATGACCCGCGGGTTCGAGCTGCCGAAGAGCGCGCCGCGTGACGTGGCGCTTGCGATCCTCGACGGCGTCGAAGCGGGGCAGGAGGACATCTTCCCCGACCCGTTTGCGTTGGAGTTCGGCCGCCAGTTCCAGGCCTCGCCGAAGGACTCGGAACGTCAGATGGCGGCCATGGCCGTCGCCATGGCAGCGGGCTCCACGGGAGGGAGATGACCATGGAACGACCGAAGGTCGTATCGAGAGACGAGTGGACCGCCGCCCGCCGGCAACTGCTGGTGAAGGAGAAGGAGCTCAACCGCCGGCGCGACGCCCTGAGCGCCGAGCGGCGCAAGCTGCCGATGGTGAAGATCGAGAAGGAGTACGTCTTCCAGGGACCGGAGGGGCGTCGCAGCCTGGCCGAGCTCTTCGAGGGCCGTCGGCAGCTCCTCGTCTATCACTTCATGTTCGGTCCCGATTGGGACGAGGGGTGCCCGTCCTGCTCGTTCGTGGCCGACAACTTCGCGGGCAGCCTCGTGCACCTCGCTGCACGCGACACCACCCTGGCCGTGATCTCGCGGGCGCCGCTCGACAAGATCACACCCTTCAAGAAGCGCATGGGATGGACCTTCCCCTGGCTGTCGTCGTTCGGCACCGACTTCAACTACGACTTCGAGGTGACGCTCGACGAAAGGCACGCGGTGTACAACTACGCGCCCGTTTCCACCCAGCCCGCGGGCCGGCCGCGGGAAGGTGAGAGGGAAGGCCTCAGCGTGTTCCTGCGCGACGGCGATCGACTGTTCCACACCTACTCGACCTACCAGCGCGGCCTCGACCCGTTCCTCAACACCTACAACTTCCTGGATCTCACGCCTCTGGGCCGCCAGGAAGGGGACGGGATCATGAGATGGCTCCGCCACCACGACAGGTACTGAAGCACCCTTCTCCGTGTTCCTACCGTTCTGGCCGCGGAAGCCTCGGCAGGATCAGCTCGGCGGCCCGCCGACGCAGGGACTCCCGTTCAGGCGCCCAGCGGCTGAGGCCTGCGGCACGGAGGTGCAAGGCGGCCAGCTGGCGGTTCCGGATCGCAAGGGACGGCGAGCCAGCCATTTTTCTCGGCCGACGGGCCGGAGGTTGGGTAGGGCAAGGTGTGCAATCCACGCTACTTCCTCCATCAAGAGGTAATACGTTGGCGCTGGTCGATCCGGTCCCGTCTTCCAACGCATTGGAGCTTCTCCAAGCCCATGGAGGCTCGTCCGCGGCGGCTCCGCTCACGTGAGCCGCCTCACGCGCCGACCCGCCGGAACAACTTCATTTCAACCGCGTTTGTCACCATCCTCGTCCAAGCCAGGCGGAAGAGGACCTGATGCGCATTGCCCTGTTGCTTGCCCTGACCACCTGCTGCCCCGCCGTTCCGCTCCTGGCCGGCGAGGCGACCGACCTCACACAACCCGTCGAGAACGTGCTGCAGTTCCGCGCCAGCGTGGCGGTGGGGGAAGACGGCAACGGAGTGACCTCCGCGCGGTTCCCCACCACCGTGGGGGGACCCGACGTCCAATACCTGCTGGTGATCGAAAACGGCTGCACGCAGGAGGCCGGGGGCCAGTGTCCGGCTGCCGTCCGCGGGCTGACGGTCACGCTCAACGACGACGTCGTCTTCCAGAACGATGACGAATTCGGCAGCGAGCGCGTGCAGATTGCGCTCAACGAGGTCGGCGGCCAGCTCAACTCGATCCTGTTGGCGGCGAAGGGAGCGCCGCAATCGGGCGCGCGCGTGGCGTTGCTGGCGACGCGGCCGCTGCCCGTCGTGATGAGCGGCCGGTCGGTGCTTCCGCTGGCGACCACGGCCGACCACACCCAGGACCTCCTCGTCATCCACAACGCCGGCCCCGCGGCGATCGCGTTCCGGCTCGAGATCTACAACGTGGACGGCACGCCGATCGGCCTGAGCCCGGCGCGGGTGCTGGCCCCGTACGCGACCGAGACCGTGGATCTCGGCCTGGCCGGCACGGCCCTCAACCCCGCCTGGGTGCGCGGACCCGTGCACGTGCGCTGGGCGGCCCGGGGCTTGGCGCGGGTGAGCACCGTGGTCCGGGAGTACCGGCGCGCGCCGGACGGGTCGGGCCGGCTGGTCGTGGTTGGCACGGGCGAGCTGGCCCTCGACGACTACGGCACCGCTCCGATCGGACACGCCGAGGCCGCGCTGTTCGGGTTCTGACCGGCGGCCCTTAAGTGCCTGGATAACGCCGCGCCTAGTCTCGGATCTTGCTCGTGAGCGGGTGCGCGGTGGAGGCCGCGGACAGCGCGGCGTCGCGGTCGGGCGGCCGGTTCCCCGCCGTCCGGTGCTGGTACATCATGTGCAGCGTCAGCGCCTCGCGCGGCTGGTACTCGCCCGCCGTCGTCCGCGTCGTGCTGCGCGTGCTCATGATCTCGTGGGCGACCGGCGAGTGCCCGAGCCCCATGACGTGCCCCATCTCGTGCAGGAACGTGTTCGTGTAGTCGGCGCCGTTGTTGCCGAGGATGTTGGCCACGGCGGCGAACTTCACCGTGGCGCCCACGATGGTCGCGCCCTGGTACTGCCGGCTGGTGGTGGCCAGCGCGTCGTCGTTCACCAGGATGTTGGCGTCGATCATCATGTGCACCGCTCCGCCGGGGCCGATGGAGATCGGCAGGCCGGTCCGGCGCGTCACCTCGGCCGCCGCCTCCTGCGCCTTGCGCATCACGGCGTCGTTCTCGTCCAGACCCTGGTCGAGCGTGATCGTGAAGCCGGTGGCCCATCGGATCATCCGGTACGACCCGTCCGTGAACTTGACCGAGTAGGCGACCTGGTCCACGTAGTCTTCCTCGATCTTCCAGAGGTAGACGGGGCCGCCGTCGTAGCGCTGCTCGCGCAGCAGGCAGAGCGGCGCGCGCGCGGTGACGGTGTCGCGCAGGCCGGGCGCGGCGGGCGTGATCTCGGCCTCCACCACGTCGTGCGTGAGCCCGTCGCGGGCCACGGGCAGCGGCACCGGGGTCGGCACGGGAGTGGCCGTGGCCACCGAGATGGGCCGCGGCCCGGTCGAGGGATCGCTGCCGCAGGCGGCCACCAGTGCCAGGGCCAGCGCCGCCGAGGCGGCGATCGTCCATCTCCGCATGTCGATTTCCTCCAGCGCAACTCTATCCAGAAGTGCGCGCAGCGCACCATATGTCACGGGCGTGACCCCGGTCACCCTCTCCGGACGCCGCCGGAGGCGCGGGAATTCAAGCTGGAGATCAAGGACAAGAAGACAAGGGAGCGTTCTTGGAGAGAACGCACTACTTCGCCCTGAGTCCAGACGTCTTGAAGCCGGCCGTGAGGTGGCTGGGCGGCCCCCAGGCCCGAGCGGCAAGGGCCGCACACCGTGAGCGCCTCGGGGTTGCAACCCTGCTGCAGCCCCAAACACAAAAGGCGCCCGCCGGGGCGCCCGTAAGTGCTTGCTGAGGTTGGTAGCGGGGGGTGGATTTGAACCACCGACCTTTGGGTTATGAGCCCAACGAGCTACCTGGCTGCTCTACCCCGCGGCAGTGAAGACTCTCCAAACTAGCATCGGCGCGCGCGCCGTGTCAACCCTCGCATGGGATGAGGCGCAATCCTTCACGAAACCCTCAGCGCGCCATAAGAGATAACGCGCGGCCGGCCGTTCTATTCCCGTTACTCCCGTGCGCGCGCGCACGCCGTGATGCGCGACACTGCCGCCTGAACCTTCCCCGCGCCGCGCGCGTCCAATCCGACAGCAGGCACAGGGGCGTAACTCCTGGGACTGCATCGGAGGTCGATCATGGCTGCCTTCGCCCTTGCCGTGGACGCGCGGTGCCCCGTATGCGGCGCGCCGATCCTGTCCGTCGGCACCACCGGGCGGGTCCTGGCCCAGGATCTCCATCTGGTTCCTCTCCGCACCCACGAGAAGCGCGCCGGCCAGGCCTACACGGTGTGCGACGACTGCGGGATGCTGGCGGAGATGTCCCCCGACATCACTCTCAACTAGAGCCCACTTGGGGGTCTGGGGGCGAAGCCGCGAAGCGGCGGTAAGCCCCCAGTGCGGCGGGACGAGGCTTGCCTCGGCCCGCATAGCATGAAGCCGTCTGGGGGCGAAGCCGCGAAGCGGCGGTAAGCCCCCAGTGCGGCGGTCCGGGCTTGGCCCGGACCGCATAGCAGAAGCCCTACAATCTCCGCATGGCGCTCCTCGGGCTGCGGCACCTGGCCCTGCGCGTACGCGATCCCCAGCGCAGCAAGCGGTTCTACTGCGACTTCTTCGCCATGCACGTGGTGTGGGAGCCGGATCCCGACAACGTCTACCTCTCCTCCGGCCCCGACAACCTGGCCCTGCACCGGCAGGAGGTGGCGGGCGCGGGCGCGCTCGACCACCTGGGCTTCATCGTGGACACGGCGGAGGAGGTGGACCGGCTGCACGAGCGCTTCGCGCGGGAGGGGGTGGCCATCGCCGCCCAGCCCCGCGACCACCGCGACGGGAGCCGCTCGTTCTACTGCGACGACCCCGACGGGCTGCGCATCCAGGTCCTCTTCGAGCCCACGCTCTCGCGCCAGACGCTGCGCTGAGCGGTCCGCGCGGGATCCACTCGCTGCACATTGACCGCGAGGCCGGCCCGGTGCACACTGCGCGCTCTTGGAGCGGCCGCCCCTGATCCGCGGCCGAGGAGGTTGACCTCATGACGGACGATTTCGGCGACACCCCTCCGCCGCCCCCCTTCGGCAGCCGTCCCATCGACGACGTGGAGCCCATCTCCCCGTCCGATATGGACGCGGAGCCGGCCGCGGGCGCGCCCGCCGCGGCTCCCCCGGCCCGCAAGGCTCCGGCGGCCCGCAAGCCCAGGCCCAAGGCCAAGGCGGCGGCCAAGCCGGCGGTGAAGAAGGCGAAGAAGGCGAAGAAGAGCGCCGCCAAGAAGGCGCCCCGGAAGGCGGCCAAGAAGAAGGCCGCCGCCCGCAAGCCGGCCAAGAAGGCGGCGAAAAAGGCGGCCAAGAAGGGCGCCATGAAGAAGAAGGCGTCCAAGAAGGCGTCCAAGAAGGCCGCCCGGCGTCCGGCGAAGGCCAAGGCCAAGTCCCGCCGCCGCTAGACTTTGCGGGGGTGGTGCGTCCCGGGCTCCTGCCCGGGACGCATCGCACTAGTCCCCGGGCAGGATCGCCGTCTTCAGCCCCGTCGCACCCGCACCCATCGCCCGCAGCACCTCGGGCAGGGCCTCCAACGGGGCCTCGCCGGTGATGAAGGCGTCGGCGTCCACCCGCCCGTCCGCGATCAGGCGGAAGGCGGCGCGGATGCTGGCCGGCGTGTGGTGGAAGGTCGATTTCACCGTCAGCTCCTGGTAGTGCAGGGCCTGCGCGTCGACCGACAGGCGCGCCCCGGCCGGACAGCCGGCGAAGAGCTGCACCGTTCCCCCCTTGCGCACCGCGCGCAGGGCGGCCTCCGAGGTCTCGGGCAGGCCCACCGCCTCCACCACCACGTCGAAGCCGCGCTGGGCGTCGCTGCGCTCCCGCAGCAGCGCGGCCAGGTCGCCTTCGCCGGCGAGCACCGTCTGGCCGGCGCCCAGGGCACGCGCCTGGTCGAGGCGCTCGGGACGCCGGCCGGCCACGGTGACGCGGGCGCCGCGCAGGCGGGAAAGGGCCACGAACAGGAGGGCGATGGCGCCGGTGCCGATCACGGCCACCGAGCGGCCGGCCGCGATGCCGCTCTCGTCCACCCCCCGCACCACGCAGGCCAGGGGCTCCACCAGGGCCGCGCGCCGGAACGTCATCCCGTCCTCCAGGCGCAGCAGGTTGCTGGCCACGATGCGGGCCGGGATCACGCTCAGCTCGGCGTAGGCGCCGTTCCAGAACAGCAGGTCGTCGCAGAGGTTCTGCTGCCCGGCGGCGCAGTAGAAACAGGCGCCGCAGGGGGCCGAGTTGGCGGTCACCACCGGCGTGCCGGCCGGGAAGCCCTCCACGCCCGGGCCCGCCTCCTCGACCACGCCCGCCATCTCGTGGCCGAAGACGGCCGGCGGCACGATCATGCGCGCGTGGTACCCGCGGCGGAACACCTTGGCGTCGGTGCCGCAGGTGAGGGCGGCCCGCGTGCGCACCAGCACCTCGCCCGGGCCCGGCCGCGGCACCGGCACCGTCTCGATGCGCACGTCCTCGCGGCCGTGGAGGACGGCCGCCCGCATGGTGGGGACGGTCATGGACCCGGCCGCAGCATCACCTTGAGCACCCCCGGGCCCGGACGCGCGGCCAGGTCCACCGCCTGCGCCGCCTCCTCCAGGGGGAAGCGGTGGCTGATCAGCTCGCGCACGTGCACCTCGCGCCCGAACACGAGGCGGGCGGCCAGGTCCTGCACGTCCACGGAGGCGGAGTAGGACGTCCACAGCTCCTTCTCGGCCGCGCACAGCGCCCCGAAGTCCACCTCGGCGATCTCGCCCGGGCTGGTGGCCGCGAACACCACGATGCGGCCGGCCGGGCGCACGGCGTCGATGGCCTGGCGCAGGGGCGCGGTGCCCAGGGCGGCCACGAAGGCCACGTCGGCGCCGCGGCCGGTGAGGCGGCGCACCTCGGCGGGCACGCCGTCGCCCGCGGGCAGCGCGGCGGCCGCGCCCAGGCGCAGGGCCATCTCGCGCCGGTCGGGCAGGGGGTCGGTGACGATGGGCTCGGTGCCCGACCAGCGGCAGAGCTGGGTGAGCAGGAGGCCGATGGCCCCCTGCCCCACCACCAGCGTGCTCTGGCCCGGCCGCAGGCCGGCCCGCTTCACGGCCTTCACGCAGGTGTTCACCGGCTCCACGAAGGCGGCCTCCTCGGCCAGCACGCCGTCGGGCACGGGGATGGCGCCCTCTTCCACGATCCAGTCCAGCGCCTTCACGTACTCCGCGTAGCCGCCGCCGGCCGGCTCGAAGCCGGCCGTGGTGCCGTTGCGCTTGTAGTGCTCGCACTGCGCGTAGGCGCCCTCCGCGCAGTAGAAGCAGCGCCGGCAGGGGATGTGATGGTGCAGGGCCACGCGGTCGCCCTCGCGGAAGCGGGTCACGCCCGCGCCCAGGGCGCTGACCGTGCCGGCCATCTCGTGGCCGAAGATGCGCGGCGGCGTGCCCAGGCCCTTCTGGATCTTCTTGATGTCGGTGCCGCAGATGCCGGAGGCCTCGATGTGCACGACCATCTCGCCCGGGCCCGGCTCCGGCCGCGGCACCTCCTCCACCACCAGCCGGCCGGGGCCGCGGTAGACGGCCGCCTTCATCGCCCGAACAGGCCGCGCAGCACGAAGAGCACGTTCTCCTTCCGCTCGCGCAGGCGGCGGTAGAAGTAGGGGAACCAGTGGGTCCCGTAGGGCACGTAGACGCGCATGTTGTAGCCCGCGGCCACCAGCTCGTCCCAGCGCCGCGGCCGCAGGCCGTAGAGCATCTGGAACTCGAAGCGGGCGGCGGGGATGCCCTTCTCGCGCGTGCAGGCGATCACGTCCCCCACCAGGCCCTCGTCGTGGGTGGCCATGGCCGGGTAGTTGCCCTTCTCCAGCAGCAGCCGCGCGCAGCGCCGGTAGCTCTCGCGGATGTCGTCCATCTTCGTCCAGGCGATCGTCTCCGGCTCCTTGTAGGCGCCCTTGCACAGCCGCACGCGGTCGCCCCGCTCCACCGCCTCCTTCACGTCCTGCTCGGTGCGGAAGAGATAGGCCTGCAGCACGATGCCCACGTTGTCGAAGTCGCGCCGCAGGGCGCGGAAGGCGTCGATGGTGCGCTGGGTGTGCTTGGAGCCCTCCATGTCGATGCGCACGAAGCCGTTCACGTCGCGGGCCGCCTTCAGGATGGACGCCGTCTGCTCCAGGCAGAAGTCCTCGGCCACGTCCAGGCCCAGCGAGCTGAGCTTGATGGAGACGTTGCGCTGCACGCCCTCCGGGATGGCCCGCAGGAGCGTGATGTTGGCCTCGGCCGTGCGCCGGGCGGCCGCGAGTTGCTGGCCGTCGCGCTCGATCCCGATCACCGCTCCGCGGGGGAGTTTTTCGGCCAGGGCGCGGGCAAAGATTGCCGTGCCGGCTCCGACTTCGAGCACGCGCTCATCGCCCCGCGGTTCGATGGTCGCCAATTCCCGCT
>Ga0111539_10012382_pt1 | contig 10695 bp, 9 predicted proteins | sample RhiMethybrSRZTD1_FD_79667 | JGI IMG/M metagenome (GOLD analysis project Ga0111539, IMG submission 79667) | Populus rhizosphere microbial communities from Tennessee, USA - Rhizosphere MetaG P. TD hybrid SRZTD1 (version 2) (version 2) | ecosystem: Host-associated > Plants > Roots > Rhizosphere >... | reverse complement strand
CCTGGCCTGGTGGTTCTGGTTCAGGTCCGCTTAACGCTGGTTCAGGTCCGCCTAAAGGCGGACACTACATCGAGGCCGACTGCAGGATCGTGCCGAGCTGCGCGGTGAACGCCGAGCGCGCCAGGACCTGGTCGATTCCCGCCTGACGTGCCGCCGCGATGGCGTCCGAATCCACATGTGAGACGTAGCCCAGCGTTTTCACGGTCCGAAGCTGGGGATCCGTCTTCATCGCCGCAATGACCGACATCGGATCGAGGCGGGAGCTGTTCAAGTCGAAGATGACGAGCGACGGCTGCTTCTCACGCACGGTCGGCAGCACTCGATCACGCATGCGCTCGAAATAAACACTCACGCCGAGCTGCTTGGCGGCGGTCGAGATCTTGATTGAGAAGAGCAGGTCTTCGATGGCGCAGACGATCATTGGTTCGTGGTTCGCGGTTTGTGGTTGTGGTTAGTATAGTCACTCAATGCTCCTCGAGGTTCGGGCGGTCGCGCCCTTCTACAAAAACGGCTTCGTCGTCGGCTGCGAGCGGACTCGCGAGGCGGTGATCATCGATCCCGGCGACGAGGTCGATCAGCTGATGGGCGCTGTCCGCGACCTCGATGTCGACGTGCAGGCGATCCTGCTGACGCACGCGCACATCGATCACGTGACCGGGGTCGGCGCGGCGAAGGACGCCTACGAGGTGCCGGTCTACCTGCATCGCGACGACCTGTTCCTCTATGAAGGCACCGTGCAGCAGGGCGTGGTGTTCGGATTCAAAGTCAGTCAGCCGCCCCCCGTCGACGTCTTCTATGACATGAACCCGATCTACTTCGGCGACTACGAGGTGCGCGTGCATCACACGCCGGGCCATTGTCCCGGCGGCGTGTGCCTGCAAATTGGCCAGAAAGGCCACCCGGGCGAGCACCTGTTCGTCGGCGACACGCTCTTTGCCGGCTCGATCGGCCGAACCGATCTTCCTGGCGGCGACTACGACGTGCTGATGGAGTCGATTACCGGCGTGCTGTTCCCGCTCGGCGACGACAGGGTAGTCCACCCAGGCCACGGGCCGGATACGACGATTCAGCGCGAGCGGACGACGAACGATTTCGTGCTCGAGTATTTCGCCGCGCGCGCGCGCGCGCCGAAGCGCTAGTCGGTTTCCTGCAACGCGACGAACTCAACGCGTCCCACTTGCAGGCGGTCGCCGGACGCCAGGCGCGCGGTTTCGATGCGCTCGCCGTTCACGTATGTGCCGTTCGTGCTTTCGAGATCCGTGATCTCCAGCTCGCCGCCAACCAGCGCGGTCACGCGGCAGTGCACACGCGAGACGAGCGCGGCATCGATGATGAAATCAGCGCCGGTGGCGCGGCCGATCGTACGTTCATTGCCTGGCAGGATGCGAAAGGTTTTCTCCGGCTGGCCTTCGGTCACGGTCCTCAAAATCCACATTGGTGCTAGTAGCTTACCAAGAGCCGCGCGGCGCGCTCGATGTCCGCGTCCGACGGAAGGAAATACTGCTCGAGCGGTGGCGAATACGGCACGGGTGTGTCGAGTGCGCCGACGATGCGTACCGGAGCGTCGAGTGATTCGAACGCCTCTTCCTGAATGATCGCGGCAAGGCTCTCGCCGATGCCGCCCGTTCGCGAGTCTTCGTGCACGATCAGCACGCGGTTACAGTGACGTGCGACCTGGAGCACAGCGTCTGTGTCGAGCGGCACCAGCGTCCGCAGGTCGAGCACGCTGGCGTGAATGCCGTCTTCGGCGAGCGCATCGGCGACACGCATCGCCGCGTGGACGTAGGCGCCATAGGAAATGATCGCGAGGTCGTCGCCGCGACGGCGCAACGCGGCGCGGCCGAGCGGAAGCGGTGCGGGCGCGGCCTTCTGAAGGTTCTGTTTGATGCGCGGATCGCGATACAGCGCGATGTGTTCGTAGTAGAGGACCGGATCCGGATCGGCAACGGCGGCGGCCATCAGCGCGCGAGCGTCCTGCGGCGTCGATGGCGTGACGATCTTCAAGCCGGGCGTGCGGTAGAACCACGGCTCGGTGTTCTGTGAGTGATACGGTCCCGCATGGCGCAGGCCACCCCACGGCATGCGCACGACCATCGGCACCGAACCGCCCCACCGGTAGCGAATCTTGGCCGCATTGTTGACGAGCTGATTGAAACCACTCGCCACGAAGTCGTTGAACTGCATCTCGCCAATCGGCCGTTGACCGGCAAGCGCCGCCCCGACGCACACGCCCAGCACGCCGCTCTCGGCGATCGGCGAGTTGATGAGGCGATCGCTGAATTCCTCGAGGAGCGGGCGGAGCAGCAGAAACGCGTTGCCGTATCGGCCGCCGACGTCCTCGCCGTAGACGAAGACGCGCGGATCGGAACGGAGCGCGTCGGCGACGCCGAGCGCCACAGCCTCGAGGAACGTGTGGCCCTTCTTGTCGAAGGGTAGCCCTTCATCCAGATCGGGCAAGCCGGGATCGAGGTTCACCTCAAGCCGTGTCGAGGGATCCAGCGGCTCGACTCGCACGTGCGGCATACCGTCGGCGAAAACGCCGCGCGCCGCGTCCTCGCCGGTCGGCCAAGGTGCGTCGATCACGGCACGCGCTTCGGTGTCGACACGGTCGACGGCGTTTTTCTTGAAGCCTTCGAGCGCGTCATGATCGATGACCTGTTCCGCTTCAAGCCGTGCCGCGTATGACGCGATCGGGTCCTTCCTCGTCCACTGAGCGTAGCCGTCGCGATCGGCGTACGCGCCAGGCGACAACGGCGGATAGTTCCAGGACGGCGCGGTCTCTTTGCCGAGATAGAGCATGTCGTCGTGGTGCGCGTGACCGCCCATGCGCATCGTGACGAGCTCGATGAGCGCCGGCCCTAGGCCCGATCGTGCACGGTCGGCCGCCCAGGCAAACGCTGCTGCCACCTCGTCCGGGTCGGTGCCGTCGATCGTGATGCCGAGAATGCCGTAGCCGTGCGCCTTGTCGGCGAAGACGCGTGCCGCTGACTGCGACGCGAGCGGCGTCGAGAGGGCAATCTGGTTGTTCTCAATGCAGAAGATCGCCGGCAGCCGTCTGGCGGCGCAGAGGTTGATCGCCTCGTGCCATTCGCCGAGCGATGATCCGCCGTCCCCGATGAACGACACGGCGACGCGCTGCGATCCCTCGCGCCAGAACGCGAGCGCGGTACCGGCCATCGACATCGTGCTCACGGATAGCGGTGCTGTCGCTGGCAGAATGCCCCACTCCCAGTCGCCGATGTGCAGGTCCTTTCCGTTCATCGGCGGGCCCTGCTTGCCCATCTGGGCATTCAGTACCATGCGAATCGTCTCGGGGTCCGGACGCATCGCGAGGGCGACGCCCAGGTCGCGGATGATCGGACCAACCACGTCGCCGCGCCAGCCGCGCTGTCGATCCCGCCACGCCTCGCCGCGCCGCAGCCGAATCGCGGCGGCGTAGATCGCTTCCTGTCCGAGCGAGCGAAATCCCTTGCCTTGAAAGGGCACGCCGTTGAACTGCACGTCGCTTCCGATGAACAGTTGCTTGAGACGATTGTCCACGGCACGCGTCAACACCATGCCGCGCAGGATCTCGCGCCGTTCTTCAGGCGTGAGCGACGCGGCGATGGCCGCCCGTGCGAAAAATCCGTCCACGTCTTCGAGCAGCTCCTGACCGGCTGCCTTCAAACGCGTCTGCGCGGTGACGCCGGGCGTCGTCTCAGGGATATCCGGCGCAGCAAGCCCCGACATCGCTTGCCCGAGCGCGCGACGGAACTGCTGCGCGAACTGTTCGATGGCCGCCGGATCTCGATCCGCGGCAGGTGGTATGACGTCTTCGAGTACTCGCTCGACGATCGGGAGCGCGAAAGGGTGCCGCTCGAGGACGAAGGCGCGAAGGCGAGGAATCAGGGCCACTTGAGACATCCTAGTATCGTGGAGTCCCACTTCAAGGGCTGGGCCAAACCCGGCCCGGTTCCGCCCGGTGCATCGTCACCGCCGGACGTGCCTGGTGATGAAACGCTGGACGCGATCAGCGGTCATTTCCGGATATTCCAGCTTCGCGACGGTCATCGATTCTCAACCGACGACGTGTTGACGGCATGGTACGGGACGACGTGGGCGCCGCGCGCCGCGTCGGTTCTCGACCTCGGTTCGGGGATCGGATCGGTCGGAATGATCGCGGCCTGGCGGTTACCGGGCGCACGCGTCGTGACCATCGAAGCGCAGGACGAGAGCGTCAGGCTGGCGCGCAAGTCGGCGGCGTACAACGGGCTCGAGTCGCGGTTCGAAATACGCCACGGCGATTTCCGCGAGTCGAGTGCGATCGCGCCGGATGAGCGTTTCGACCTGGTCCTCGGCAGCCCGCCGTATTTTCCACTCGACGCCGGGGTCCACGGCGACCATCCGCAGAAAGTCGCCTGCCGCTTCGAGCTGCGCGGCGATATCGCGGACTATGCGACCGTCGCGACGAGACATCTCGCGCCTGGCGGCGTGTTCGCGTGCGTGTTTCCGGAGGAACAGAAGGAGCGCATTGAAGCCGCCGCTCACAAGACTGAGCTCACGATCGTGCGCCGCCGGCCAGTGGTATTCAAGGAAGGAGAACCGCCGCTGGTCGGACTGTTTCTGATGATGGCCCGGCGCGATCTCCCGGAGCCTATGCGCGAGCGTACGTGGCTCGAGCCTCGGCTGATCATTCGTGGCGCAGACGGGCGCGTGCACGCGGAGTACTCGGCCGTCAAGCTGGCGGTTGGCTTTCCGCCCTGATCGTCTTCCAGTCCAGTCCGAACCTGACCAGATACTTCCTCAGGCGATCAGCGTCATTGGTCGCCGCCCTGTGCGTCCGCGACACGCTGAACAGCCGGCGCCCCGCCTCTGACAGCGACGCACACGACCGGCACACTTGCACGACTTCCTTCAGCTGCAGCCGATCGAATTCGTCGATGTTCGCCAGGCGCTCGGGTGTGAGCAGCATCTCGAGGAAGTCGCTACCTGAATCCGCGTCCTCCATCGCCCGCCACGAGGCACGCAGTCGCCGAATCTCCTCGTCAACGATCTCGGTTGTGATTCGCCCGCCGGGTGCGAGCGTGGCCATCCGGAGGATGGCGCCGTTGAAGTCACGAAAGTTGCCAGGCCACCGCGCATCGCTCGATGTGGCGAATGTCAGGAACCGCGCGCGGGCCTCTCGGCTCATCGACACACGCGTGCCTGTCACCGTCGACGATGCGGCGATCTCATGTTCGAGGTTGGGTTCCACGTCCTCGGCGCGTTCGGCGAGGCCGGGGAGCCGGAATGTCCACATGTTGATGCGGGCGAGGAGGTCTTCGCGGAAACGTCCGCGCCGGACGAGCGCCGCCAGATCCGCGTTGGTCCCGGCAATCAGCTGAAAATCGCTGCGCACTTCGCGGTCTGCTCCAAGCGGCAGGAACTGCTTCTCTTCGATGGCGCGAAGGAGTACGCCCTGCTCGTCGGCGCCGAGCTCGCCGATCTCGTCGAGAAAGAGCACGCCCGCGTCGGCCGAGCGCAACAGGCCGGGACGATCGCGGACGGCGCCGGTGAACGATCCGCGGACGTGGCCAAACAGGGCCGACATGGCCGCGTCGCCTCTGATCGTGGCGCAGTTTACTTCGACGAATGATCCCGCGAGACGCTGCCGCTGCTTCTTGAGCTCATAAATTCTGCGAGCGAGCTTTGACTTGCCAGCGCCCGTCGGCCCGGCGACGAGCATTGGCGCGCGAGAGGCGATGGCGACCTGCTCGATGCGAGCGATAACCTCGTTGAACGCCCGGCTGCGCGTCTCGATGCCCGCCTTGAGAAACGACAGGTCCTGCCGCTGCTGCTGCTGAAAGCGGGCGGCCAGCCGATCGTATTTCGACAGATCGAGATCGATGATGCTGAACGAACCCGGCTTGCCCGACTCGTGTCTGCGCGGAGGCGCCGTCTGAATGAGGCGGGCGGGGATGTAGCGGGTCTCGGTCAACAGGAACAGGCAGATCTGCGCGACGTGTGTCCCCGTGGTGACGTGAACGAGATACTCCTCGTGCTCCGGATCGAACGGGTACGCCTCGGCGAACTCGTGCAGCTTCTCGTAGACCATTCCGAAGTCCCACGGATCGCCAAAGTCCACGACGTGTGTGCGGACCTCAGTCTCTGGCGAGACCGATCGCATATCTTCGGCGACGACTTGGGCGAGCGTGCGCTCGCGACTCGTGTGCAGGAGCTCGAATCGCGCGACGATGAGATCGTCGTGGCGGACCAGATCGACCGTCGGGCGCCATTTGTTCCAGCGGCCCGGTCCCTGGCCGCCATCGAGGGCCGACCCCACGAGGCCGATGACAACGAGCTTCGATCTCACGAGCATTAAAGATTAATAACTAGCTTAATATATACGAACAATCTACTACCGAGATGCCGCTCGTCGCAAAAACCTAAGGATTCTCCGCCTCGCCGCCGTGGCACATCGCCTGCTCTTGTGATGGCCGAGCCTGCGACTGGCAGGCGTGCGGCGAGGCCGGCGTGGCGTGCACAAGGTCGTCACGCCGGCCGCAGGGAGCGGCGATGCGGGCGTATTCGAGAATCGACAGCATGATCACGATCGACGGATCGATCGGCGAAGGGGGCGGGCAGGTCCTCAGGACGGCGCTGGCGCTGTCGATCGCGACCGGCCGCCCGTTCCGCGTCGAGAACATTCGTAGCAAGCGTCCGAAGCCGGGATTGCTCCGGCAGCACCTCACCGCAGTCCAGGCTGCAACGGCTGTTGGCGATGCACAGGTCGAGGGCGACGCCATCGGATCGACCACGCTGACCTTCGTGCCGCGCGCGATTCGTGCAGGGGACTATCGCTTTGCGGTCGGCACGGCCGGCAGCGCGACGCTCGTGATGCAGACGGTGCTGCCGCCGCTGCTCCTCGCGTCGGGTGAGTCCACGCTCGTCCTCGAAGGTGGCACGCACAACCCGTGGGCGCCGCCGTTCGATTTCCTGCAGCGTGCGTTCGTGCCGGTCGTGAATCAACTCGGTCCGCATGTCGAGACGACGCTGAAGCGGCCGGGATTCTATCCGGCCGGTGGGGGCGCATTCACCGTCACGGTCACGCCGGCGCGGGCGATCGGTGGGCTCGAGCTGATGGACCGCGGTGAGGCCGTCGCGCGCCGTGTGACGGCGATGGTTGCCAACCTGCCGCGTCACATTGCCCAGCGGGAGGTCCGCGTCGCGCTCGACGGACTCAACTGGCAGCCCGAGTGCGGCTCGGTCATGGACTGCGATGGCGTCGATGGCCCTGGCAACATCGTGCTGATCGAGCTCCAGTCGGAGCGCGTGACGGAAATCGCCACCGGCTTCGGCGAAATCGGTGTGGCGGCCGAGGCAGTTGCGGGCCAGGCGGTTAAGGAGATGCGGCGATATCTGACTGCGGGAGTGCCGGTTGGAATTTACCTGGCCGATCAATTGCTAACCGTGCTCGCTTTGAGCGACGGTGGTGTGTTCAGAACCGTGTCCCTGTCGCGTCATGCGCTGACGAACATCGAAGTGATTCGTGCGTTCGTTGACGTTCGCATTGCGATCGTCGAGGAATCGCGTGACGTCGTGCGGGTCGAGGTCGCGCGCGCTCGCGCGCGGCGGACGTGAGCAAAGTGGGTGTGTCGTGAACAAGATTGCTGTCTTCGGTGAACACGAGCCGGGAACCCTGGCGCAGCTCGAGGACGTCGCGTGCCGCGCGCAGCGGGTCGCGCTGATGGCCGACGGTCACGTCGGTTACGTCATGCCGATTGGCGGCGTCGCCGCCTATCGCGAGCAGGTCTCCGTCGTCGGCGTCGGCTTCGACATCGCTTGCGGCAATGCGGCGATTCGGACCGATCTCACGCGGGCAGGTTCGCCCGACCTGATCAACCGCCTCGGCGCGATCGCCGACGCGATTCAGGACGAGATCTCGTTCGGCATCGGCCGGAAGAACCGTGCCGGCGATGCGCCTGTCGAGCATCCGCTGTTCGAATCATCGGCATGGCACGCGCTGCCGAATCACGCGCGCGAGGGTCTTCGCGACAAGGCCCGGAAGCAGCTCGGCACGGTCGGGAGCGGCAACCACTATGTGGACGTGTTCGTGGATGAGGCCGACGGCATCTGGGTCGGCGTCCACTTCGGCAGCCGCGGCTTGGGCCACACAATTGCGTCCGGCTTTCTCGCGATCTCCCAGGGCGAGAAGTGGGAAACGCGGGTGCCGGAGCGCGAAACACTGCTCTCACTCGACACGCCAATGGGGCAGGACTACTGGGCGCTCATGACGCTGGCCGGCGAGTACGCGTACGCCGGCCGCGAATGGGTGGCGCGCAAGGTGGTCTCGCTGCTCGGCGGACACGAACTCGAGCTGGTGCACAACCATCACAACTTCGCCTGGCGCGAAGAGCACGATGGCGAAGAGGTGGTGGTCATCCGCAAGGGCGCGACGCCGGCCTTCCCCGGTCAGAAGGGCTTCGTCGGCGGCTCGATGGGTGACGATGCGGTCATCGTGCAGGGGACGCATGCGGAGAACGACAAGCTGTCGGATCTGCAGCGCGAAGCACTCTTCTCGACGGTCCACGGCGCCGGTCGCGTGATGTCGCGCTCAGCGGCCGCCGGCAAGATCAACCGGCGGACCGGGAAGGTGATCAAGCCGGGCGCGGTCTCGCCGCGCATGATGGAGGACTGGGTCACGCAGAAGGGCGTCATCCTCCGTGGCGGCGGCCTCGACGAGAGTCCGCACGTCTATCGGCGTTTGCCGGACGTGCTCGCCGCTCAGAAGGGCACGATCGAAGTCCTCCACACGCTCCGTCCGCTCATCGTCGTCATGGCGGGGGCGGATCTCTTCGATCCATACAAGGACTGAGGTCCGGCTAAAGCCGGACACTACACCGCAGTCCGGCTGAAGCCGGACACTACACTGGAGTCGCGGCTATACTCGCCGCGACCCATGTTTCGTTCTCGAGCGCTGATGGTGTGCGCCGCGATTGGCGTGGCGCTGCTGACCGCGGCCTGGCGGTTCCTCACCTTCACGGGCTTCAACAACGACCACTACATCTACCTGGCCGGGGCGCAGCAGATCGTGCTCGGCGAGTGGCCGATCCGCGACTTCGTCGATCCCGGATGGCCGCTGATGTACGGCGTGTCGGCGGTTGCGCGTCTGCTGTTTGGGCGCGAGCTTTGGGTCGAGCTGCTCGTCGTCGCCAGCGCCTTTGCCATCGGCGCGGGCTTTACGCTGACGGCGGCGGCGCAGTTATCGGGCTCGATCGCTCTGGCGTTTATGGTGACGCTGCTGGAGATTGGCCTCAATCCGCGCTCGTTCGGTTATCCCAAGCTTTTGCTCTACGCGATTGCTGGTTGGGCGTTCGTCGCCGCGACGAGGCAGACGACGCCGCGACGAGCGGTCCTGCTTGCCGCGTTGACCGTCGTCGCGTTTCTGTTTCGCCACGACCATGGTTTGTATATCGGCGCCGGAGCGTTCGTCGCGGTCGTTCTGGGCAGCGCGAGAGCAGGCGGTCAAGTGACTGTCAGACGAGCGGCGGTCTTCGCAGCCGCGGTCCTGCTGTTCGTGCTGCCGTGGATGATCTTTGTTCAGTACCAAGTCGGTCTCATCGAGTACCTCAAGCCTGCGCTCGAGTTCTCGCGTGCCGAGGCCGAGGGCACAGTGCTGCGCTCGCTTCCGACGCTCGATTTCTCAGGTGGAGCGGTCGCCGCGCAAGTGAACTGGGAAGCCTGGTTGTTTTATCTGTTCTATGCGATGCCTCTGGTGTCGCTGTGGCTGGCATGGCGTCGTGGCCGCGGCGGTCGCGAGCAGTGGGCGGGCGAATCAGCAGGCATTGCGGCGATTGCCGTCATGACGCTCGCGATGAACGTGGGATTCATCCGCACGCCGTTGGCCGCGCGGCTTCCTGACGCCGCTGCCCCGGCGGCGATCCTGGGCGCGTGGCTGATTGGTGTCTCATTCGATGTGCGCGCGACAACGATGCGCCGTGCGGCGCTGACTGTCGCCGCGGTGGTGTTCGTCCTGACCGCGAAGGCGGTGTCAGTCGTCGGCGACGTTTCCGGAGAGCTGAATCGAGCCGGCGTACTGAATCGCGCCGGCGCAATGAGCGAGCGCATCGACGATCTCAGCAGGCGACTGCGGAAGACGATGCCGCAAGGAAGCCACGTGCCAAGCCGGAATTCGGAGGCGCTGCTGCCGTTCTACGCGTACGTCGAGCGTTGCACGTCGATTCGCGATCGGCTGGTGATGACGGGTCTCCAGCCAGACGTGTTCGTCCTGGCCAATCGCGGCTTCGCCGGCGGACAGATGGCCTATCGTCCGGCCTTCTACGCCTCGGAGAAGGATCAGCGTAAAGCCATCGCGCGCATGCAGTCGCAGTCGGTGCCGTTGGTGATCGTCTCGCTCGAGGAAGAAGCGGGATTTCGCGGCGCGCTGCCGCTCGTCGCCGCCTACGTTGACGCGCACTATGAGCCGCTCGCGCAGATCCCGGTTCCCGATACGCGCGGCCTGCAGCTTTACGTGGAGAAGGGACGCCGTTCAGCCGGTCTCGACGAGTCGACCGGCTGGCCGTGCTTCGCGCGGTCTTCCTAGTGCGCCGCTCGTTCGAGGATCGCGACGTACTCGCTACGGCCGGCGAGCGCGACCAGTGTGTAACCGTTGGCTGATGCCTCGCTGATTTCCTTCTGCAGCGTGCCAGTGCGCTCGGTGGCCAGAACCTGGTACTG
>Ga0111539_10012381_pt1 | contig 10697 bp, 7 predicted proteins | sample RhiMethybrSRZTD1_FD_79667 | JGI IMG/M metagenome (GOLD analysis project Ga0111539, IMG submission 79667) | Populus rhizosphere microbial communities from Tennessee, USA - Rhizosphere MetaG P. TD hybrid SRZTD1 (version 2) (version 2) | ecosystem: Host-associated > Plants > Roots > Rhizosphere >... | reverse complement strand
GCGTCGCGCTGGACAGGCCGACCCAGGCCGAGCAGCCGTAGGCCAGGCTCTCCTTCTCGCGCACGCGCTTGAAGAGCCGGCTGTGGCTGTCGCCACCCAGCGCGAGCGCGAAGAGCGGTGCGGAGGCGCCGGACAGCATCGCGGGCGGCAGGCGGAAGCCGAGCACGAGCTTGCTCTGCGAGAGGCGCTGCACCTCGCGCAGCCGCTGCACGGGCCGTCCCGGCGCGAGCGGCGGCGCGAGCGCGGTGCCCGGCGGACGGTGCTGGCCGCGGGCCACGAGCGCCTCGGCGGCCGACAGCGCCGCCTCGGGCGAGACCTCGCCGACGACGAGCATGCGCACCGGCGCCTCCTCGCGCAGCACCGTCCAGGCGGCGCGCACGTCGCTCTCGGTCAGCGCGCGCGCCTCCTCGACCGAGCCCCAGCTGTGCAGCGCGTAGGGCGTGCCCGCATGGAGCGCCTCGACCATGCGCCGGTAGGCGTAGGTCGCCTTGTCGTCGGCCAGGCCCTCGATCGCGCGCACGAGGTTGGCGCGCTCCTGCTCGACGTGGTCGGCGCGGAAGCGCCCCTCGACGAGCGGCGGGTCGTGCAGGACCTCCGCCAGGAGCGCGACGGCCTCCGTGAAGAGCGGGCGGCCACCGGCGTGGCGGTCGCCCACGACCTCGAAGCCGAAGCGCAGGAGCTGGCGGCGCCCATGGCCGCTGACCTGCGAGCTGAGCTCGGCGGCGAACAGGTCCTCGCAGCGCGCCGCCATCGCCGCCAGACCGGGGCTGCGGCGGGTGCCGCGGGTCAGCAGGTCGGGCAGCAGCGCCCGGGCCGAGCGCCCGCCGTCCAGGGGCGCCTCGGCCACCCACTGCACCACCGTCGTGCGGAAGCGGTCGGTGGCCAGCAGATGCAGCTCGACGCCGCCAGGCGCTCCGAGCACCTGGAAGGGATCGGCGGAGGTGAGCGCCTGCGGCACGGGTGGCGGGACGATAGCCGGACCCTGCGGCGGGCCGCAATTCCGGTTGGGTTTGCGCTCCGGACAGCGATAATCGCGCCCGGCTTGCCTACGACACCGAGCGTCGCGACCAGGTCCGGAACCTCAGCCGGCGGAACACATCCGCTGGCGACGGGCCTGCTCCCGCCCGCAGCCGCCCCCTGGGCGGCCTGCAGGGCGCCCGCGCCGACGCCGACGAGCGCGCGCCTCGATGCCGACAGCTGACCCCGGCGCGACGTCACTGCTGGCCGGCTCGGCCCCCTGGCTCATCGGGGTGCTGCACCTGGCCGCCCTGCCCGGCGCCCCCGAGTCGCGGCTGCCGGTCGACGCGGTGGCCGAGCAGGCCGCCGAGGACGCCACGCGCCTGGCGCGCGCCGGCTTCGGCGCGGTGCTCGTCGAGAACTTCCACGACCGCCCCTTCCGGCGCGACCACGTCGAGCCCGAGACCGTCGCCGCGATGGCCCTGGTCGTGAGCCGCGTGCGCGCCGCGGTCGAGCTGCCGGTGGGCGTGAACGTGCTGCGCAACGACGCGCTCGCCGCCCTCGGCATCTGCGCGGCGACGGGCGCCTCCTTCCTGCGCGTCAACGTGCTGTGCGGGGCGGCGGTCACCGACCAGGGGCTCGTCGAGGGCCGCGCCGACGAGCTGCTGCGGCGCCGCCAGGCCCTCGGCGCCCGCGTCGCGATCCTGGCCGACGTCGACGTCAAGCACGCCACCACGCTCGACACCCGGCCGATCGTCGAGCGCGCCCGCGAGCTGGTCGGCCGCGCGCGCGCCGACGCGGTGCTCGTCACCGGGCCGGCGACCGGCCAGCCGGTCGACCTCGAGCAGCTCTCGGCCGTGGCCGAGGCCATCGCCCCGGCGCCGGCGCTGGCGGCCAGCGGCGCCACCGCGCACCAGCTCCCGGAGCTGCTGCGGCGCTGCGCCGGCGTGATCGTCGGCACGGCGCTCCAGCAGCCCGGCACCGGGCGCATCGACCCGGCCCGCGCGCGGGCCTTCGTGGAGGCGGCCCGGCCATGACCCACGAGCCGACGCGCCACAGCAACACGCTCATCTTCCCCGCCAGCCTCGACCCGGACGCGGTCACGGTGGTCAACCGGCTCAACGAGGCCGGCCTCGAGTCCTACTTCGTCGGCGGCTGCGTGCGCGACCTGCTCCTCGGGCTGATTCCCAAGGACTTCGACATCTCGACGGCCGCGCGGCCGCGGCAGATCCGGCGGCTGTTCCGCAACAGCCGCATCATCGGGCGGCGCTTCAAGCTCGCGCACATCCACTTCGGGCGCAAGATCATCGAGGTCGCGACCTTCCGCCGCACGCCCGAGGGCACCGGCGAGCCGGGCGTCGAGCCGCGCGGCGAGGGCGAGGCCGACGGCGACGACCTGCTCATCACGCGCGACAACGAGTTCGGCAACGCCGAGCAGGACGCCGTGCGCCGCGACTTCACGATCAACGCCCTGCTCTACGACGTGCGCACGAACGAGGTCATCGACTACGTGGGCGGCGTGGCCGACCTCAACGAGCGCGTGCTGCGGACGATCGGCGACCCGCTCGTGCGCTTCGCCGAGGACCCGGTGCGCATGCTGCGCGCGATCAAGTTCATCAGCCGCCTCGGGCTGCAGCCCGCGCCCGACGTCCAGGCCGCGCTCTCGGCCTGCGCCGAGCGCATCGACCTGAGCGCCCCGCCGCGCGTGCTCGAGGAGATCTACAAGCTCATGACCTGCGGCCGCGCCGCCGAGGCGCTCACGCGGCTGCTCGACTCGGGGTTGCTCCAGCGGCTGCTCCCCGAGATCGCCGGCTACTGGGTCGGGCACCGCGACGAGCTCACCGCGACGGGCGCGGCGCTCGACCTCATCGACCACGGCGGACGCGTGGTCAGCAACGGCTTCCTGCTCGCCGCGCTGTGCCTGCAGCCCTGGCGCGCCGCGCTCGCCGAGCGGGAGCAGGCCGATCCGCTGCTCGTCTCGCACGAGCTCTTCGACCCCGCGGCGCTGCGCATGAGCATCCCGCGCCGCGACATCACGGGGATGCGGCAGCTCCTGCTCAACGACCTGCGCCTCGAGGGCCGGCGCCGCAGCCGGCGCTTCCGCCTGCGCGACTTCCTGGGCCGCTCGTCCACCGAGGAGGCCGTGCAGCTCCTCCACCTCGCGGCGCGGGCCGGCTATGCCGACCCGGAAGTGCACGCCGAGTGGGCGCAGCGTCTCGCCGAGCGCGGGCCGGAGGGCCACGCGCACGCCGAGGCGCAGCCAGCCGATGAGCAGGACGGCGAGGCGCCCGGCGCGCCGGACCAGCCGGGCTCGCGACGTCGGCGGCGGAGACGGCGCGGCGGGCGGCGGCACCGCGCGCGGCAGGCCACCGGACGCGAGGGCGAGGCGCTCGCGCCGGACGCCCCCGAGGCGCGCGACGACCGGCCGCTCGGGCCCGAGCCGGAGGACGGCGAGCCGACCGCCTCGATGATCGCGGAGTCGGGCGCGACCGAGGCGCCATCGGGCGAAGCGAGCTCCACCGCCGCCGCTGGCGACCGCGGTGCGCGCCGCCGCCGCCGGGGCGGGCGCCGGCATCGCGGCCGCAACCGTCACCGTGATCAGGATCGCGGCGCGCAGGGCGGGACCGCCGAGCATCCCGCCGAAGGCGCCGAAGGCGCCCAGGCTCCGGCAGCCGCGGCCGTCGGTGGCGCGCCGGCCGAGCGCACGGAACGCACTGAGCGCACCGAACGCCAAGACAGGGGGAATCGTCACGGTCGCGAGCGCAGTCGCCGCCGCGGCTCGCGCCGCGGACGCGGCGGTGGCGGTGGCGGTGGCGGTGGCGGTGGTGGTGGTGGTGGTGGTGGCGGTGGTGGTGGCGGTGGCGGTGAGCGGCGCGAGCGTCGCGAGCGCTCCGAGCCCGGCTCGGAGGAGTCGCTCAGCCCCGCGCGGCCGTCGAAGTCTTCCGAGCCGGCGCCCGGCTCGCGGCTGAAGGACAACCCCGAGAACGTCGAGGACCTGTTCGACTGGTGAGCCCGCTCAGTGCGGGTTGAAGGACGCGCCGTCCGCGCGCCGGCAGAGCTGGCAGCGCAGCGCGTCGAGGCCGAGCACGACCGCCCGCTCGCGCGCCAGCGCGACGCGGAAGCGATGGCCGTCGCGCATCGGCAGCGCGCGCAGGTCGTTGTCGACCACGAGCACCGCCGGCCCGCGCGTGACCTCGACCTCGACCGCCGCCCCGCCGCCGAGCCTCAGCGGCTCGCGCGCCTCGGTGCTGTTGTTGAAGGCCACGCCGAAACCGTCGCCGACCATCCCCCGCGTGATGCTGCGGAAGTAGCCCGAGCTCCCGAAGGGCGTCGCGAACACCACGCCGTCGCCGCAGACCTCGCCCTGGTCGCGCCCGTCGGCGGCCAGCCGCAGGCGCACGGCCGTCGCCGGGCTCTCGTTGCGGAGCACGACGTCGTTGAGCGCCTGCCAGCGGCGCGTGCCCACCGCCAGCTCGAGCCGGGACAGCTCCTCGCGCTCGAGACGCCCCTCGGCCAGGGCCGCCAGCCGGCTCTCGAGGCGGTGGTCGGGGCACAGCCGGCCGCGCGAGGCCAGCCGCACGGGCAGCTTGGGCACGGCCCGAAACTCGCGGTCGGCGCGCAGCAGCGTGCCGTCGCCGCCGTGGCAGAGCACGACCTGCGGGTCGCGCCGCACGAGCGTGAAGCCGGCCCGCTCGGCGGCGGCGGCGGCGAGCGGCCGCTCGTCGCCCACCACGAGCAGGCGCTCGAACTCGCGCGCCCGGTTCATCGCGCGTCCACCAGCGCCGCGAGGATCACGTCGCGCACGGCGGTCAGGTCGGCGCCCGCGGGCGGCGCCGGCACGCCGGGCCCGCCCACGGCCAGCGGCCAGAGCGCCTCGCCGGCGGGACGGTGTCCGTGGCTGCCGCGGATCGGCGACGGGTCGAGGGGGATCACGTCGAGCAGGCTGCGTAGGCCGAGGCGTCGCTGCGCCAGGCGCCACGCGATGCGCAGCTTCGGCCGGCGCAGGCGGGGATCGAGCAGCAGCTCGGCGGGGTCATACCCGGGCTTGCGGTGGATGTCCACCGTGCGCGCGAAGTCGGGCGCGCGGCGGTCGTCGAGCCAGTAGGGATAGGCGAACCAGGCGTCGGGCGCGGCCTCGAGCACGACCTGCCCGGCGCGCGGATGATCGAGGCCCGCCTCCGCGCGCGCGGCACCGGTCAGCACGCGCGCCACGCCAGGCAGCTCGCCGAGCAGGCCGGCGACGTGCGCGACGTCAGTCGGGTCGGCCACATAGACGTGCGCGACCTGGTGGTCGCAGACCGCGAAGGCGCGGCTCGCGCCGGCGTCGAGCGTCTCGCCCACCGAGGCCTGCCAGAGGGCCGTGAGCAGGCCGGCCTCGCGCAGCTCGCGGTTGGGGTAGACCACGTGCTCGACGCGTCCGATGCCGTACTCCGAGACGACGAGCACGTCCATCCCCTGCGCCGCGGCCGCGTCGAGCAGGCGGCCGGCCTGGGCGTCGACGGCCAGCGCGTGCTCGCGCGAGCGCTCGTGGCCGGGTCCGTGCGTCTGGAGCACGTAGTCGAGGTGCGGCAGGTACACGAGCGCCAGGTCGGGCCGGTCGCGCTCGAGCACGTCGAGAGCGCAGCCGACGATCCACTCGGTCGAGGTCAGGTCGGCCGCCGGCCCCCAGAAGCGGAACAGCGGGAAGGGCCCCAGGCGCTGCTCGAGCCGCGCCCGCAGCTCGGCCGGCCGGGTGTAGATCCCCGGGAGCTTGCGGCCGTCGGCCGGATATTCCGGCCGCGGGGTCACCGCGACGTCGCTGCTGGAGTACATGTTGAACCACCAGAACAGCGTCGCGACGCGCAAGTCAGGCCGGCGCCGCCGCGCCGCGTCCCACACGACCTCGCCCTGCACGAGGCGATGGCTCTGGCGCCAGAACAGGACCTCGGAGAGATCGTGGAAGTACCAGCCGTTGCCGACGATGCCGTGGCCCGACGGCCGCTGCCCGGTGAGCATCGAGGCCTGCGCAGTGCAGGTGACGGCCGGGAAGACGGGCCGCAGCGCGCGCTTCCAGCCGCGGGCGGCCAGCTCCGACAGCCGCGGGCCGAGCGTGTCGCCCACGAGTCCCACGACGTCGAGCACGAGCAGCCGGCGGGACATCCGCCGGCGAGTCTAGCCCGCGTCTCTCGCCGCGATCCACTGCGCCCGCGGCCGGCGTTGATCGCGCCGCCCGTCGAGGGAAAGATGGCGCGGCCCGGAGTCCGCCGCATGCGAAGCCTGCTGTTCACGGCGCTGGCGCGCGCCTACCTGCGCAAGCCCGACCTGGCGGAGTTCCTCGCGCTGCGCTGCCCGGACCTCGCCAGCCTGTGGGCCGCGGCGCGCAACGAGCTGGCCTTCCGCGCGCGGCTGCACACGCTGCCGCGGCTGACGACGCTCAACGTCGAGCTGACGAGCCGCTGCAACGTGGCCTGCAGCTACTGCGAGGTGAACCGCGGCCTGGGCCGCCCCAACCAGGACCTCGAGCTCGGCACGCTCGTGCGGCTGCTCGAGTCGACGCCCGGCCTGCAGGCGCTGCTGCCCTTCCAGTGGGGCGAGCCGCTGCTCTACGAGCCGCTCGACGAGGCGCTGGCGCTGGCGAGCCGGCGCGGGCTGCGCAGCTATCTCACGACGAACGGCACGCTGCTCGACGGCGAGCGCTTCAGGCGGCTGGCGCGCGCCGGGCTCACGCGGCTCACGGTCTCGCTCGATGGCGACAGCTCCGAGCACCACGCGCGGCGCGGCTACGCCCAGGAGCCGATCCTACGGCGCCTGGCCGAGGCGCGGGAGGTGCAGCGGCGCGAGCGCCTGGCCACCGCGCTCGACGTCTCGATGGTCGTCGACGCGAGCGTGGCCGGAGGGCTGGCCGATTTCCGCGCGCGGCTGGCGCCGCTGTGCGACCGCGTGCAGCTCATCCCGCGCCTCGTCGACGCGCCGCGCACGCAGAGCTGCCGCGAGCCGTCGCGCGGCGTGCTCGTCGTGCTCAGCGACGGTCGCGTGACGACCTGCTGCGCCGACCGGCGCGGCGCGCTGGCGCTCGGGCACGTCGAGACGGCCACTCCGGCCGCGCTCTACGCGGGCGAGCGCTTCGTCGAGCTGCGGCGCCGGCACGCGGCGCGCGACTTCCCCGCGCCCTGCAGCACCTGCGGCGAGTGCGCGGTGCCGGGCGTCTCGGCGCGCTTCTCGTGACCCTGCACAGCCGCCTGCTCGAGGTCCTCAAGGCGCTCGACGCGCGCGTCGGCGTGCCGGCCGCGCGCGCGCTGGGCGGTCCTCGCCGCGCGCTGCCCCACGCGCCGCGCGACGTGCTCTTCATCCGCCTCTGGGGACTGGGCAACCTCGCGCTGCTCTCGCCGCTCTTCGCGGCGGCCGGCCCGCGGCGGCTGCGGCTGCTCACGCTGGGCCGCAACCGCGCCTTCGTCGCCGGCCAGTTCCCCGGGCTGGAGCTGCTGCCGCTCCACGAGCCGCACGACCCGCGCGCGCCGCTCGCGCTGCTCGCCGCGCTGGCCCGGCTGCGCGACGAGCCGCCGGAGGTCGTCGTCGACTGCGAGCAGTTCCTGCGGCTGCCCGCGCTGCTCGTGCGCCGCGCCTGCCCGGCGCCGATCGTGGGCCTCGACACGCCGGGGCAGGGCCGGCTCCCGCTGCTCGACCGCGCGGTCGAGCACGATGCGCTGCGTCACGCCGGAGCGACCTTCGACGCGCTCGGCCGCGCCGCGGGCCTGCCGCCCGCGGACCGCGCCTGGCGGCTGTCGGTGCCGGCCGAGCGGCGCGAGCGCCTGCGGCTGCTGCTGCCGCCCGGAGACGCGCCGCTCGTCGTGCTGCACCCGGGCAGCGGCGACCACTTCCCCGGCCGCCGCTGGCCCGCCGCGCGCTACGCCGAGCTGGCCGCGGCGCTGGCCACCGAGCGCGGCGCCCGACTCGTGGTCACGGGCGTCGGCGCCGAGCGCGCCCTGGCGGCCGAGGTCGCGCGCGGCTGCGGCGCCTGGAACGCCTGCGGCCGCCTGGGCACCGGCGAGCTCCTCGCGCTGCTGGCAGAGGCCGACCTGCTCGTCTCGAACGACACCGGGCCGGTGCACCTGGCCGACCTGCTCGACACCGCCACCGTCGCGCTCTTCGGGCCGAACACGCCCTGGCGCTACGGGCCGCGGCGCGCGGGCTCGGTGGCGCTCTTCGCCGATCTGCCCTGCAGCCCGTGCCTCGACGACCGCAGCATGAAGCACTCGACCTGCCGGAGCTACGCCTGCATGCAGGCGCTCGGCGTGGCGGACGTGCTGCAGGCCTGCCTCGGCCTGCTCGACGCGCAGCCGCGCACCGCCCTTCCCGCGAGCCCGCAGCATGTGGCGACGCGCTGAGGGCCTGCGCCGTCACCTCGCGCTGGCGCGCGCCGTCGCGCGCGCGCGTCGCCGGCCCTTCGATCCCTTCAAGCTGACCTGGATCGTCACCGAGGTCTGCTCGCTGCGCTGCGGGCCGTGCCAGCTCTGGGCGACGTCGCCGCACCCGGGGCCGGACCTGTCCACCTGCGAGCGCGTGCTGGCGGCCAACCCGCAGCTCACCTGGCTCAACCTGAGCGGCGGCGACCTCGTCGAGCGTCCCGACGCGCCGGCCCTGCTGGCCGCCGTGGCGCGCAACCTGCCCGACCTCGCGCTGCTCGACTTCCCCACCGCGGGACAGGACACCGCGGCCACGCTCGCGGCGCTCGAGCCGTTGCTCGACTCGGTCATCCCGCGCGTCGTGGTCAGCGTGAGCCTCGACGGCCCGGACGACGTGCACGACCGGGTGCGGCGCCGGCGCGGGGCGGCGGCCGCGGCGCGCGCGACCTTCCGCCGGCTCGAGACGATCCGCCGTCCCGGCTTCACCGTCGTGGCCGGCCTGACGCTCTCGGCCTCGAACGTGACGGCGCACGGCGGCGTCTCGCCCGACGCGCTGCTGCCGCCCGGCATCCCGCCCGGCGCGCTGCACCTCAACCTCGCGCACCACTCGGCGCACTACTACCGCAACACGACCGACGTCGCGCCGCCGGCCGAGCCCGCGCTGGCCGTCATCGAGGCGCTCGCGCGCCGGCGCGGGCTGCCGCTGTCCCCGCTCGACTGGATCGAGCGGCGCTACTGGCGCTTCGCCCGCCGCTTCCTGCGCGAGGGCGACCCGGGCGTGCGCTGCGGCGCGCTGCGGGCCAGCGTGTTCCTGGGGCCCGACCTCGAGGTGCGGCCCTGCACGATCTTCGACCGGCCGCTGGGGAACCTGGCGGACGTCGGCTACGCCCTGCGGCGCATCCCGGAGCTGCAGACGGCCCGCGCGGCGCTCGGCGAGGTCGAGGCGCGCGCGTGCCCGCGCTGCTGGTCGCCCTGCGAGGCCTTCCCCACGCTGCTGCTGAACCTGGGCCGCTCGCGGTGAGGGCCGCGCTCGCCTTCGTGCTGGCCGCGGCGGCGGCGGCGCACCTCGGCGGCCTGCGCAACGGCTTCGTCTACGACGACCACCGCTTCGTGGACGGCAACCCGGCGCTGCTCAGCGCCTCGCCGGCGCAGCTCGTGCTCGACGTCTCGACGCAGACGACCGACCGCGACCGCGACGTGTACCGGCCGCTGCGCGCGCTCGGGCACGCCTTCGACGCGCGGCGCTGGGGCTCCGAGCCCTTCGGCTTCCACCTCCACTCGCTGCTCGCGCACCTGGCGTGCGTCGCGGTGGGCTGGGGCTGCCTGCGGCGGATGCTCGGCGAGGCGCCGGCGTTGCTCGGAGCCACGGTGCTCGCCGCGCACCCGCTGGGTGTCGAGGTCGTGGGCTGGATCAGCAGCCGCGGCGACGAGTACGCGCTGCTCTTCGGCCTGCTCGCCCTGTGGGCCGCGGCGGAGGCCGAGGCGCGGCGCGCGGCACGGTCGCGAGGCGGCGCCGCGCTGCTCGCCGTCGCGGCGGGCGGGCTCGCGCTGCTGGCCGTGCTGGGCAAGGAATCCGCGATCTGGGTGCCGCTCGTCGTGGCCGCCCACGCGGTGCTGCTGGCCCCGGGCCGCCGGCGCTGGACGGCGGCGCTGACCGCGACGCTCGCCGGCGCCGGCCTGGCGCTCGCGCTGCGGCAGTGGGCGCTCTCGGGCTCGAGCCCGGTGCAGACCGCGCCGCACGGCGGTCACCTCGCGGCTCAGGCCGGCTGGGCCCTCAACGGGCTGGGCCGCACGCTCCTGCACCTGGTCTGGCCCGTCGGCCTGCGCATCGACTACCCGCAGGAGAGCTGGGGCTCAGGCTGGTCGGGCTGGTGGCAGCTGCCGACGCTGCTCGCGCTGGCGGCGATCGGCGGCGCGGTCGCGTGGCGGCGGCGGCGGCCCGAGGCGGCCTTCCTGCTGGCCTGGATCCTGCTCGCCGACCTGCCCAGCAGCAGTCTGCTCGTCACTCTGCGCTCGCTGCTCACCGACCGGGCGGCCTACCCGCTGCTGCTGCCGGCGGGCGCCCTGGTCGGCCTGGCGCTGGCAGGGCGGCCGCGGGCCGCCTGGGTGGCCGCCGGCTCGGCCGCGCTGGTGCTCGTCCCGCTGGCGGCAGTCCGCACGCGCGACCTCGAGAGCGACCTGACCCTGTGGCGCGCCGAGCTGCGGCACGGGCCAGGCACGGTGCAGACGCACCTCGGCCTGGCCGCGGCGGCAGTCGATCTCGACGAGCGCGAGACGCAGCTCCGCGCGGCCGTGGCCCTGGCCCCGGCCGACAGCCGCCTCCTCGGCGCCGCGCTCGCGCGCCTGGGCGACTTCCTG
>Ga0111539_10012378_pt1 | contig 10697 bp, 7 predicted proteins | sample RhiMethybrSRZTD1_FD_79667 | JGI IMG/M metagenome (GOLD analysis project Ga0111539, IMG submission 79667) | Populus rhizosphere microbial communities from Tennessee, USA - Rhizosphere MetaG P. TD hybrid SRZTD1 (version 2) (version 2) | ecosystem: Host-associated > Plants > Roots > Rhizosphere >... | reverse complement strand
GGGTTTCCATTCGGGGACATTATACGCCTGCTAGAGGTGTCTGGTTGACCATGCGGTTGCTGCGGAGCGGGTGCCGGGGACCCTGGCAACTGGTCGGATGGTCGGACGTGAAATTGTCCCATGCTGAGTCGACTCCGGTATAATGCCCAGTTTTCCGAGGTGAAGCACATGACACCGCTAACACTGCTTGCCGACGACGAGCGAATGTTCCGTGACATGTGCAGATCCTTTGCGGAAGAGCGGATCAAGCCGCTTGTCCGCAGGATGGACGAGGAAGCGAAGCTCGAAGCGAGCCTCATTCCCGAACTTTTCGAACTGGGATTGATGGGTGTCCACGTTCCCGAGTCCTTCGGCGGAAGCGGTGGAACGTTCTTCATGTCCGTGATTGCGGTGGAGGAGATTTCGAGAGTGGACGCCTCGTTCGGCGTCTTCATCGACGTGCAGAACACGCTGGTGAATAACGCCATCATGCGCTGGGCTGCCGATGAACAGAAGCAGAGGTACCTTCCGCAACTCGCGCGTGACCTCGTCGGTGCGTACGCCCTGTCTGAAGCGGGCTCGGGAAGCGACGCTTTTGCTCTGGCATGCCGTGCTGTCGAACAGGGCGACCACTATGTGCTGAACGGCCGGAAGCTGTGGATCACGAATGCCGTCGAAGCGGGACTGTTCATCGTCTTCGCGACCGTTAATCCTGATGCGGGGTACAAGGGAATAACAGCGTTTCTGGTCGAGCGCGGTTTCCCGGGATTCACCGTTGGGAAGAAGGAAGACAAGCTGGGTATACGCGCTTCGAGCACATGTGAACTGATCCTGGAAGACTGCATCGTTTCAAAGACGAACGTTCTCGGCGAAGTCGGCAAGGGATACAAGATCGCCATCGAAACCCTGAACGAAGGTCGCATCGGGATCGGCGCCCAGATGGTCGGCGTGGCGCAGGGGAGCTGGGAGTGCGGGGCAGCGTATGCGAAGGAACGGAAAGCCTTCGGCAAACCCATTGCAGATTTCCAGGGCGTGCAGTTTCAGCTGGCCGAAGCCGCGACGCAAATTGAAGCAGCGCGTCTGATGGTATACAACGCGGCACGCCTCAAGGATGCGGGCCAGGATTTTTTGAAGGAAGCAGCCATGGCGAAGTATTTCTCATCGCAGGTTGCCGAGTCTGTAACATCGGTCATCGTGGAAGTCTATGGAGGCTATGGTTACACGCGGGATTATCCTGCGGAGAAGTACTTCCGTGATTCGAAGATCGGAAAAATATATGAAGGCACGTCGAACATGCAGTTGCAGACCATAGCCAGGGCGTTGTTGCGCGAATCATGAAAAATCTCCGAGTTCTCTACCATGACAATTGTTTCGATGGGCTGGCGTCCGCCGCCGTGTTCTCGTCTTTCTACAAAGGAAAGGTAAAGCCCGGCGCCGAGATCGAGTACGAAGGCCTCGCGCACAAGGCAGGTCAGCTTATCGACGAGGAGCTTTTCGGAAGCGGCGAGAACGCCATCGTCGATTTCAAATACAGTGCGTCCGAGAAGCTCACGTGGTGGTTCGATCACCACCAAAGCGCTTTCTTGTCGGAAGCAGATGAGCAGCACTTCCGAAGGGATGCCAGCGGCAGAAAATTTCACGACCCCGCATTCCGCTCGTGCACGAAGTACATCGCTTCAATCGCAAAGAGTACGTTTGGCTTCGAAGATCCCAGCCTGGCGGAACTGATTCACTGGGCCGACATCATCGATGGGGCTCAGTTCTCCAGCGCGCAATCGGCCGTGGAACTGAAAGAGCCAGCGATGAAGCTGATGACGGTCATTGAGGCAACCCGAAATGTAGACCTGCTTCACCGCATCATCCGCTGGGAACTGGAAAAGCCGCTGGCGCAACTGCTGAACGAGCCCGAAATTCGATCCACATTTGAAGAACTGTACGAGAATCATCTGAAGGCGATCGAAATGATGCGAGAGCGGGCAAGGTTGACCGACGGTGTGATCGTATACGACATCAGCGATAAATCTTTCGACGCCCAGAACAAGTTCATTCCCTACTACCTGTTTCCCGAGGCGGTCTATTGCGTCGGCGTCAGCCGCTCGTCTGTGCGTGCGAAGGTTTCGGTGGGATCCAATCCGTGGAGTCCGCGGGAGAGAACAGAGAATCTCGCAAAACTCGCCGAACACTATGGCGGGGGAGGGCACGCCGTTGTTGCTGCGATCTCCTTCAAGCCCGATGCACTCGGGGAGGCGCAGGCTGCTGCGCGCGAGATCGTGCAGAAGCTGCAAGCCTCGTTGAAAAGGGGTTAAGATCAATCCAGCGTGATCGAGAATCAGGACTACGATTTTCTTCGGACCTTCTGGACACGGCGTGCCGTTATTTCCTACAGCGTGTTCGCTCTCAACATCATCATCTTCGTGTTGATGACGCTTGCCGGTGGGTCGGACAATGATGCGACGCTGCTGGCGTTCGGAGCGAAGTCGAATTCCCATATCAACAACGGGGAGATCTGGCGATTCGTCACGCCGATCTTTCTCCATATCGGATTTCCTCATCTTCTCTTTAACTCGTATGCCTTGTGGATCATCGGACCGCAGGTGGAGAAGTTGTACGGAGGACCCAGGTTTCTGCTCTTGTACTTGCTCACGGGTATGTCGGGCGCGGCGGCGAGCTACTGGTACCATCCTTTTGTCCTTTCCGCCGGAGCTTCGGGTTCAATATTTGGCTTGTTGGGAGTCTTGCTCGTCTTTTCGGTGAAATACCGGCGCGAGGTGCCTGAGTTCTTCAGTCGCGCGCTCGGAAGAGGAATTCTGCTGACGATCGGTATCAACCTCGTCATCGGGTACATGATTCCGCAGATCGACCTTGCAGCGCACCTCGGTGGCCTTATCGGAGGGGGTGTCCTGGCTGCCGTCATACCCTTTGCAAGACCGGGTGAACGGGAGCGTCCGGTATTTAAGGTCGCGCAGGCCGTGGCCGTTCTGGTTATTGCGGCGAGCTTTTTTGGGGTCCTTTCGAATTACCGGGGACCCACAATGTCGCTGACTAATCTCTCGCGGTCTGTAAATCTCACGCAGATGTGGCAGTCCGGTCGGAATACATCGACCCGCGGGTTTATTGATGCTATGAATTACGGATTGCAGGTTTTCGACCGTTCGGAAGCGGTCCTGGCATCCGGCGACTCTCAGTTGCTCCCCGATGTTCAACGTGAACTGGGGACGGCGCTCGACAAGATGAAAGACATTCCATCGGTGGATAGTGGCGCCGATGAATTCAGTGGAGAACTGCTCGTATTGCTTCGCAAGCAATACGAATATGTAACGGAAGTGCAGAGGACGGGCCGCGCCCGATCGGACTTTATCGGCGTGTCACCACAGAGTTCGAGCTACGGCAGCTTCAAGAAGCGCCTGGAGAATTGGATCGATAATGAGGGTGGGAGATACTTCCAGAGGACAAGATAATGATCAAATCGTCACATTTCTTTCACCCGGACCTGGATGGCCAAAACCATCTGGCACCAAAGTAGGCTTGCCAAGTCACGCACCTTTTGTGAAATAATTCGTTTCTTCTCTCATGTTGACCACCGAGAGCTTTTTCCGCATTAGCAAGGAAGTCGGCGCATCCGTGTCGCGTATTGAGGCGACAGTGTCCCTGCTAGAGGGCGGAGCCACGGTCCCGTTCATCGCCCGATACCGGAAGGAAGCGACGGGCAACCTCGATGAGGTCAAGATTCAGAGCATCGATGAGTGCCGCATCTACTATTCCGCACTCGAGCAGCGGCGCCAGCAGATCCTCGCTTCGCTCGAGAGCCAGTGAAAGCTTACCGACGAACTGAAGCAGAAAATTCAGAACTGCTACAGCAAGACGGAGCTCGAAGATCTCTATCTGCCGTATCGTCCCAAGAAGAAGACCAAGGCGAATGAGGCGTTGCGCCTGGGCCTGGGACCGCTTGCTGAATACATCTGGGAGCAAACGGGCATCGAACCTGTTGGCGTTTACGCGGAACGGTTCATAACGCCGCCGGAACCCGAACTACCGTCGCCCCCAGCGGAAGTCGCCGAATCCGCGCCAACCGAGGTACCCGCGGAAGTCGTGCCGTCCGAGGCCGCCGAAACTGAAGAGCCGGCAGAACCCGCAGCGGAAGTTGCCGAATCGGCGCCGACCGAGGCACCCGCGGAAGTCGTGTCGTCCGAGACGCCCGAGGCGGCCGAGACGGCCGAAACAGAAGTGCCGGCAGAGGTAGCGTCGGCAGCCACTGCCGAGGGCGCCGCCGAGCCTGCACCGGAAACGCCCGAGTCCGTGAACGAGAGCGCATCCGTTTCGGAACCGGCGGCAAGCGCTCCGCTGGAAGCGAAAGCGAAAACCGCGCCGCCTTCGCGTCCTCCAAAGCCCGCGCCGCGACGGCGCATCAATAGCGTGGAAGAGGCCATCGACGGCGCCCTTCACATTCTTGCGGAGCGCGTCTCTGAAAACTCCGATTTCCGAAAACAGCTGCGGGACAAGCTGATGCTGGAGGGTACCGTTCACGCAACGGTCGTTCCTGGAAAAGAATCCGAAAAGACGAAGTACGAGATGTACTACAAGTTCGAGGAAACAGTGCCGAAGATCCCCTCGCACCGTATTCTCGCGATTCGCCGCGGTACTCGCGAAAACGTCCTCAGCTACACGATCGATACCGATTCCGAAAAATTCATCGCAGACCTTCTGCCTAAGGTGATTCGCGAGAGCGCCTCACAATTTGCTCCGTTTCTGGAGCGCGCCGTTCGCGATGGCTTTGAGCGTCTGATGTTGCCGTCGATCCGAAATGAAGTTCGAACCATTCTGCGCGAGCGGGCAGAGACGGACGCGATCCAGGTTTTCGAGGACAACCTGAAGACGCTGCTCCTGTCGCCTCCGGCGGGCCCAATTAATGTCATTGGCCTCGATCCCGGAATCAAGACCGGGTGCAAACTCGCCGTGGTGGACCAATCGGGAAAATTCGCCGAGAGCAACGTGCTTCAGCTCGCGGATCCCAACAAGGATCTCGAGGGCGCCGAGAAGACGTTGTGCGATCTCGTGCAGAAGCACAATATTCGAGCAATCACCGTCGGCAACGGCACGGGCTCGCGGGAAACGGAGTCCTTCGTTCGTGCTGCAGTTCAGAAGAACAACCTCGACGTGTTTGTCGTCGTGGTCAACGAAGCCGGAGCGTCGGTATATTCGGCATCGAAACGCGCGCGCGAGGAATTCCCTGAGCTCGATATCATTATTCGAGGAGCTATTTCCATTGCGCGCCGGCTTCAGGATCCTCTCGCCGAACTCGTAAAAATCGAGCCGCGATCCATTGGCGTTGGTCAATATCAACACGATGTCGATCAAAAGAAACTGAAGAGGAGCCTGGAAGGCGCTGTCAGTTCCTGTGTCAATCGCGTGGGAGTGGATCTCAACACCGCCTCTGAGGATCTGCTGAAGTACGTTTCGGGTGTGAACAGCAAAACGGCGTCAAACATCGTTGCGCGCCGTCAGCAGGCCGGGGCTTTCCGTTCCAGGACGGAGCTCCGGGAAATCGAAGGCTTCGGCGACAAGACATTCGAACAGGCAGCAGGGTTCCTTCGAATCAAGGATGGCGACAACCCGCTCGATCGAACGGGCGTTCATCCGGAGTCCTATCCGGTCGTGGAGAAGATTGCCGCGTCGCTGAATATCCCCCTGCCGGAGTTGATCGGAAATGCCGATCGCGTGAAGACGATCGACTTCAAGACCTTTGAGGAAGAAGTCGGACGGTTCACTTTATCGGATATCCGCGAAGAGCTTTACCGGCCCGGGCGGGATCCCCGCGACAAGTTTGTTGCGCCCAAGTTCCGAGATGACGTCAAGGAAGTGGTGGACCTCCAGGAAGGAATGGAACTGGAAGGGCGCGTGACAAACGTCACCAACTTTGGCGCCTTCGTCGACCTCGGAGTGCACCAGGACGGACTCGTTCATATATCCGAGCTCTCGCACAAGTACATCCAGGACGCGCGCGAAGCAGTGAAAGTCGGCGATGTCGTGAAGGTGAAAGTGATCGGCGTCGACACGACAATGAAGCGCATCAGTTTATCCATGAAGGCGCTTGTGCCGAAGCCGCCGAGACCTCCACGCCGCAAGAAGGGAAAGCCGCAAGAACAGCGTCCTGCTGTCGCCCAGGTTCAGGCAGCGGCGCCGGCTGAAGGAAGGCCTCAGCGCGAAGCACCGCCGCGAAGGCCACGACCGGAAGGAAAACCACGTCCGGAAGGTCCGCCACGTCCGGAAGGTCCGCCACGTCCGCCCAGACCGTCGAGGCCGCTGGAAGTTACGAAGCCGGGTCCCCCCCAGACGATGGAAGAAAAGATTGCGGCGTTGCAGGCGAAATTCAGCGGGATGAAGTAGGCAAAAAGATGGGGTCACATCCGATGGTCGGAAGTGACCCCATCTTTTCTCTAGTCGTCGCCGAGCTGGTAGTTTGGTGATTCCTTCGTGATGAACACGTCGTGAACGTGGCCCTCGCGTAATGACGCTTCCGTGATCTTCATAAACCGCGTTCGCTTCTGCAGATCGGCCACAGTCTTCACACCGGAATAACCCATACCGGAGCGCAGTCCGCCCACCAGTTGTGTCACCATCGCGGCCACAGGTCCCTTGTACGGCACACGGCCCTCGACGCCCTCCGGCACCAGCTTCGCCGGCCCTTCCTGGTCCTGGCCGTAGCGATCACGGCTTCCTTCCTGCATCGCGCCCAGCGAGCCCATGCCACGATATGACTTGAAGGTTCGGCCCTGGTACAGGATCGTTTCGCCCGGGCTTTCATCGGTACCCGCGAACAGCGAACCGATCATCACGGAATCTGCCCCCGCAGCGAGCGCCTTCGTAATGTCGCCGGAGAACTTGATTCCGCCGTCGGCTATCAACGGGATGTTTGCGTCACGCGCCGCCTTGGCGCAATTCATGATGGCGGTAATCTGTGGCATTCCGGCGCCACTCACCACGCGGGTCGTGCAGATGGATCCTGGGCCGATGCCAACTTTGATCGCATCGGCTCCTGCGGAAATCAGGTCACGGGCCGCTTCTTCGGTGGCAATGTTTCCGACGATCAATTCCACATCAGGGAACTGCCGCTTCATCGCCTTCACGGCATCCAGCACGCGGGAAGAATGTCCATGCGCGGTGTCGATCGCAATGATATCCACCTTCATCCGGATGAGTTCCGCAGCGCGCTCCAGGAATTCTGCGCTGGCCCCGATGGCAGCACCGGCCCGTAAACGGCCGTGTGCATCCTTGGCAGACAGAGGGTATTTGATCTTCTTGGTGATGTCCTTGACCGTGATGAGGCCCTTGAGATTCCGCCTCTCGTCGACAACGAGCAGTTTCTCGATGCGGTGCTTGTGCAGGATGCGTTGAGCTTCCTCCAGCGTTGTGCCGACAGGGACAGTCACGAGTTCATCCTTGGTCATGACGTCGCGAATGGGCAGGTGGAACCGCGTTTCGAATCTCAAGTCGCGATTCGTCAGAATGCCGACGAGGCGGCCGTTCTCGGTAATGGGCACACCGGAAATCTTGAAGTGAGCCATCAGATCGACCGCGTCCTGTATCTTCTGCTCTGGTGACATCGTGATCGGATCCACGATCATTCCGCTTTCCGATCGCTTTACCTTGTCGACTTCGGCCGCCTGTTTTTCGATGGAAAGGTTTTTGTGGATGATCCCGATTCCACCTTGTTGCGCGAGCGCAATCGCCAGGCGCGATTCGGTTACCGTATCCATGGCGGCGCTGAGAATGGGAACCTTCAGTTCGATGCGATTTGTCAAACGTGTGGACGTGTTGACTTCGGTGGGCAGGACGTCCGATTTCATGGGAACGATCAGGACGTCATCGAACGTAAGTGCGTCTCCTGTGATTTTCGTTTCACTCACGCGTTCACCCCATGACATTTTTTGTATTTCTTGCCGCTGCCGCAGGGACAGGGATCGTTGCGTCCAACCTTTGGCGCCTCACGTTTGACCTGAGTCGCCACCGATCCTCCAGATGCCGCAGACGACTGCTGCTGACTCATGATCATCTGCTGCCGGCGCTCCCTGCGTTCCTGTTCCTCGGCCGCTTTCTTCTCGTCTACCGGCTGCAGAAGAAAGAGAAGACGGACAGTGTCTTCTTCGATGCGCGACATCAGATCTTCGAAGAGCGTAAACGATTCCTTCTTGTACTCGACCAGGGGATCGCGCTGTCCGTAGCCGCGCAAGCCGATACCTTCCTTGAGGTGGTCCATGGCGAGAAGGTGATCTTTCCACTGCGCGTCCACGAATTGCAGCATGATCATCCGTTCGTGGAACCGCATTGCCTTTACTCCGACGATGGCTTCCTTCGCGTCGTACAACTGGTGGGCTTTTTCGACGAGCTGATCTTCGATCTCGCGCGAACTGAGATTACTCGGATCTATTCCCTGCGCCTGCATGTCGAAACCGAACTGGTGCACTACAGCGCGGCGGAGAGCTTCGGTATCCCACTCAGTCGGGTTCGCCTCCTCGCTGGCGTGTAGCTGGGTGAGGCCGGCCATGATCTCGTCCGCAATACCCATCAGGTATTCTTTCTGGTCTTCTCCAACAAGCAGCTGCCGTCGCAGCCCGTAGACGGCTTCGCGCTGTTTGTTCATCACGTCGTCGTATTCGAGAACGTGCTTGCGATATCCGAAGTGCTGACCTTCCACGCGCTTCTGAGCGCTTTCAATCTGCCTGGAGACCAGCCTCGACTCGATCGGGACGCCTTCTTCCATCCCAAGCCGCTGCATGATTCCCGAGATACGGTCGGCGGCGAAGATCCGCATCAGATCGTCTTCGAGCGACACATAGAACCGCGACGACCCGGGATCGCCCTGGCGTCCTGAACGTCCGCGAAGCTGGTTATCGATGCGCCGGGCTTCGTGCCTTTCGGTGCCGATGATGTGCAGCCCGCCGGCCGCAACGACTTCTTCATGTTCCTTGTCGATATCCGGTTTGACCTGGGCGATTGCTTCTTTCCACTGCTCGGGAGTTGCCTGTGCGGGATCGATCTCCTTACGTCGCAAAATATCGCGTGCGAGGAACTCCGGGTTGCCGCCCAAAAGGATGTCGGTCCCTCGGCCGGCCATGTTGGTGGCGATAGTCACGGCGCCTTTACGGCCGGCTTGCGCCACGATCTCGGCTTCCTTTTCGTGGTACTTGGCGTTAAGCACGACGTGCTTGATTCCGCCGCGCTTCAGCATCGAACTCAGCTTCTCAGAACGATCGATCGTGATCGTGCCTACCAGAACGGGCTGGCCCCGTTCGTTGCACTCCCGGATCTCTTTCACGACGGCTTCAAACTTTTCGCGCTCCGTGCGATAGATCATGTCGGAATTCTCGATGCGCCGAAGGGTCCGGTTCGTGGGAATCGGAAGCACTGCGAGCCGGTAGATTTTCTCGAACTCCTCGGCTTCGGTCTCGGCGGTTCCCGTCATGCCGGCCAGCTTCTTGTACATGCGGAAGTAATTCTGAAAGGTGATCGTGGCGAGAGTCTGGTTCTCCTGCTGGATCTTCAGCCCTTCTTTGGCTTCCACGGCCTGGTGCAGGCCATCACTCCATCGGCGGCCGGGCATGAGTCGTCCCGTGAATTCGTCGACAATGATGACTTCGCCGTCCTTGACCACGTATTCGCCGTCGCGCTTGTAGAGCGTGTGGGCGCGTAACCCCTGGTTGACGTGGTGAAGGATCTCCATGTTCGACGGGTCGTACAGGTTCTCGACACCCAGGAGATCTTCTCCTCGAGCAACTCCCTCTTCGGTCAAGGTGACCGTTTTATGCTTTTCGTCGACCTGATAGTCGATGTCCCGGCGAAGTCTGGGAATGATCTTGTCGATTTTGTAGTACTTGTCGGTGGATTCGTCGCTTGGTCCGGAAATGATGAGCGGCGTGCGGGCCTCGTCGATCAGGATGGAGTCCACTTCATCGACGATGGCGTAATGGTGCTCACGCTGGACGCAGTGCGCGAGGTCGAACTTCATGTTGTCTCGCAGGTAGTCAAAACCGAATTCGTTATTCGTGCCGTACGTGATGTCGGAGTGGTAAGACTCGTGACGTTCTTCGTCATTGAGACCGTGCCGGATAACGCCGACGCTGAGTCCCATGAACTTGTAGAGACGACCCATCCATTCCGCGTCGCGTCTGGCCAGGTAGTCGTTGACGGTGACGACGTGGACGCCTTTGCCTTCGAGTGCATTCAGATAGGCCGCCAGCGTCGCGACCAGCGTCTTTCCCTCACCGGTCTTCATCTCGGCGATCTTGCCTTGATGCAGTGCATAGCCGCCGATCAACTGAACGTCATAGTGCCTCATATTGAGGACACGTTTGCCGGCTTCACGCGTGACGGCGAAAGCCTCCGGGAGGATGTCGTTTATAGTCGAGCCGTTCGCGAGACGCTGTTTGAACTCGGAGGTCTTTGCCTGAAGGTCCGCGTCGGATAGACGGGAAAACTGATCCTCGAGCGCATTAATGGACTCGACGATCGGTCGGATTGTCTTTATTTCGCGTTCGTGGCGGGAGCCTACGATCTTCCGAAAGAAGCCGGAGAAGCCTTCAAGCATACAGGAGTGTAACGGAGATATTTCCGAACTTCAATCTCAGGGGTTCAGCCGCGTCTGAGTGAATCGTGAGATCCAAGCCCCCTGGCTCAGGGAATCAACATACTGGAAGCATCCTCTGGACTGAAAACGGAAATTG
>Ga0111539_10012377_pt1 | contig 10697 bp, 9 predicted proteins | sample RhiMethybrSRZTD1_FD_79667 | JGI IMG/M metagenome (GOLD analysis project Ga0111539, IMG submission 79667) | Populus rhizosphere microbial communities from Tennessee, USA - Rhizosphere MetaG P. TD hybrid SRZTD1 (version 2) (version 2) | ecosystem: Host-associated > Plants > Roots > Rhizosphere >... | reverse complement strand
GGTCGCGGAACTTCGCACGCTCGACGCGGTCAAGGCCGTCGCGAGCGTGCTGCGTGTGGAAGGGCACGTGTGACATGTGGCGCGGACTGATCGACGGGTTCCGGGACCGGTTGCCGGTCACCGACGCCACTCCGCTGGTGACGCTGCACGAGGGCAACACGCCGCTGGTACCGGCGCCGGAACTGTCCCAGCGCACGGGCTGCGACGTGTACCTCAAGGTCGAGGGCGCCAACCCGACCGGCTCGTTCAAGGACCGCGGGATGACGCTCGCCGTCTCCAAGGCGGTCGAGGCCGGCAACAAGGCGATCATCTGCGCGTCGACGGGTAACACGTCGGCCTCGGCGGCGGCGTATGCGGCCCGCGCCGGGATCACCTGTGCCGTGCTGGTGCCCACCGGCAAGATCGCGCTCGGCAAGCTGGCGCAGGCGCTCGTGCACGGCGCCAAACTGCTCCAGGTGGCCGGCAACTTCGACGACTGCCTGGCGCTCGCGTCGAAGCTGTCGCTGGACTACCCGGTGGCGCTGGTGAACTCGGTCAACGAGTTCCGCCTGCACGGCCAGAAGACGGCCGCGTTCGAGATCGTGCAGGCGCTCGGCGACGCGCCCGACATCCACTGCCTGCCGGTCGGCAACGCCGGCAACATCACCGCGTACTGGATGGGCTACGTCGAGGATGCGGCCGCCGGCAACGCGTCGAAGCGGCCGCGCATGTTCGGGTTCCAGGCCTCGGGCGCGGCGCCGATCGTGCGCGGCGAGGTGGTGCCCGAGCCGTCGACGATCGCCACCGCGATCCGGATCGGCAACCCGGCGTCGTGGACGAAGGCGCTCGACGCGAAGCGCGAGTCCGGCGGCGTGATCCAGGCGGTGACCGATCGGGAAATCCTCTCCGCGTACCGGCTGCTGGCCCGCTCCGTCGGGGTGTTCGTCGAACTGGGCAGCGCGGCGAGCGTCGCCGGGCTGTTGCAGACGGCGGCCGCCGGCGACCTGCCGGCCGGCTCGACGGTGGTCTGCACGGTGACCGGGCACGGCCTCAAGGACCCGGAGTGGGCCATCGCAACGGCGCCGTCGCCTGTCACCATCGCGGCCGAGCCCTTGGCAGCGGCAAAGGCGCTGGATCTCGCGTAGCGTCTGGACCGTGTGGTCGGTCCTTACCCGCAACCCTGACTTCCGGCGGCTGTTCATCTCGCAGCTGGTGCTGTTCGGCGGCGACTGGTTCGTCCTGATCCCGCTGCTGACGCTGCTGCCCAAGCTCACCGGCAGCGGCCTGTGGGGCGCGCTGGCGCTGGCGACCGACATGGCCCTGCAGGCCCTGCTGCTGCCCTACACCGGCACCGTGGCCGACCGGCTGGACCGCCGCAAGATCATGCTTGTCGCCAACGTGGTGAGCATCACGGTGGTGGCGGCCCTGCTGCTCGTCCGCTCGGCCGGCACGGCGTGGATCGCGATCGTCGCGGTGGGGCTGTTGGCGGTCGCGAAGGCGTTCTACACGCCGGCGGCCGGGGCGGCGCTGCCCAACACCGTCCCGGCGTCGGATCTGGCGAAGGCGAACGCGCTCTCCGGGTCGGCCTGGGGCACGATGCTCGTCGTCGGGGCGTCGCTGGGCGGGTTGGTGTCGGCGGCCGTCGGGCCGTACGTGTGCTTCGCGATGACGGTCGGCTGCCTGTTGATCTCGGCGCTGCTGGTGTGGGGGATCCGGGCGCCGCTGCAGGCCGGCGTGGTCGCCGAGCGGGCCGCGCCGTTCACGGCGATCCGGGAGGCGCTGCGCTACATCGGCGGCCATCCCCGGGTCGCGGCGCTGGTCACCGTCAAGTCGGCGATCGGATTCGGCAACGGCGGACTCGTGGCGTTTCCGTTGCTGGCCCTCGTGTACGGGATCGGCGAGACGGGCACCGGGCTGCTCTTCGCTGCCCGCGGCCTGGGTGCGCTGATCGGGCCGCTGCTGCTCGGCTGGGTGCTCACGCGGGAGCGGTGGCTGCTGCCGGCGCTGGCCGTGTCGATGGGGCTGTTCAGCGTGTGCTACCTCGGGATCGCGGCCACGACGGTGATCTGGGTGGCGCTGCCCCTGGTGGTGGTCGCGCACATGGCCGGCGGCGCGAACTGGATGATCTCGAACTTCGCCCTGCAGACCGAGGTGCCCGACGGCCTGCGCGGCCGGGTCCTGGCCGCCGACATGATGATCGCGACGCTGGCGATCGCGGTGAGCCAGTTGGTGGCGGGCGCGTTCGTCGACAGCGTGTCGCCGCGGGTGGTGATCGCGGTATCCGGCGCGGTGACGGGCGCCTACGCGATCGTCTGGCGGCTGATCACGCTGCGCCTGATGCGCCGCGCACCGGCGGCGCTGCCGTGACGCCCCGCCCTACTGACGGTGGTTCGGGTCCTCGGGCGGGGGGCCGTCGAACGTGCCACGGGGGATCGACCAGACCCCGGACATGATGTTCCAGTCGTTCGGGTGGGCCTGCTGCGGCGGCGTCCAGCCGCCCGCGCCCTGCCCACTGTGGGCCGGCGCTGCCGGCGGCCGCTGTGCGTGCTGTGCGTGCTGCCCGTGTGCGGCGTGGCCGTTGGCCTGGGCCGGGACGTGGCGGCCGTGGGCCGGAGCGGCGGCGGCCTGGCCCGCCGACTGGCCCGCCGGTTGGCCCGACGACTGGCCCGCCGGCTCGCCGTCGCCGAAGTTCACCGCGGCGAACAGCAGCGCCACCGCGATCGAGATGACCACACCGGTGACCAGGATGCCGACGCTCGAGTGCCCGGCGCCGGCGGCGATCTCGGCCTGGCTGTGCTCCGCGGGCACGGTGATCAGCCACCAGACCAGCTGGTAGAGCATCCAGGCGATCAGCGTGAGGCAGGCGGCGGCGGCCAGCAACGTTGCCCGGCGGCTGACCTGCTGCGCTCGCAGGAGCGTCATGATGCCGCCGGTGAGCGTGACCGCCAGAAGAAGAATGTCGGCCACGACGGCCGCCCACTGCTCCATGTCGTCTCCCGCCCCTGCTTTTCGCCCGGCCCACCGTAACGTGTCGTGCCCCGGGAATAACATGCCCGTTCATGGCGCTTATCTCGACGCCGGTACACATTCGCGTGCCGGCAACCAGCGCGAACATCGGCCCGGGCTTCGACGCCCTCGGCCTCGCGCTGTCCCGTCACGATCTGGTCGAGGCCCGCGTCGCGGGCTCGGGCGTGCGGGTCGAGGTGGCCGGGGAGGGCGCCGGCGAACTGCCGACCGACGGCTCGCACCTGGTGGTCCGGGCGATGGCCGCCGCATTCGAAGCGCTCGGGGAGAGCCCGCCCGGGCTGCGGCTGCGGTGCCGCAACGGCATCCCGCAGGCGCGCGGGTTGGGGTCGTCCTCGGCGGCGATCGTGGCCGGGGTGCTCCTGGCCCGGGCGCTCACCGCGGGTGGGGCCGAGCGGCTCGACGACGCGGCGGCGCTGGCCCTGGCGAGCCGGATCGAGGGTCACCCGGACAACGTGGCCCCCTGCCTGCTCGGCGGGTTCACCATCGCCTATCTGACAGACGGTGTCGGGCGGGCGGTGCGGCTCACGCCGTCGCCGTCCGTGACGCCGATGGTCTACGTGCCCGCGGAGCGCGGGCTCACCGCGGAGGCGCGGGCGGCGCTGCCGAGTGACGTACCCCACGCCGACGCGGCGTTCAACGCCGGCCGGGCGGCGCTGCTCGTCCACGCGATCACCACCGATCCCGAACTGTTACTTTCCGCAACCGAGGACCGCCTGCACCAGGACTACCGCGCGCCGGGCATGCCGGCGACGTCTGCTCTGGTCAGGCAGCTGCGCTCGGCGGGCGTACCCGCCGTGGTCAGCGGGGCCGGGCCGACCGTCCTGGCGCTGCTGCGCCCGGGCGAGACGGCGCCGGACCCCGGCGCGCCGTGGCAGAAGTGGCAGTTGCGTGTCGATGCGTCCGGTGCGACGGTTGCGCAAGGTACTATTGGACACGCCGAGCGGGACCCTGTTGCCGCAGGTCGAGAGAGTTGATTACGCTCTAGACCGCAGCATCCGCTACGCGCGGCGATCGCGAGCGGGGCGGCGTACCCCGAATCTCTGGCACCCCCAGTTGCGCCGGCCGCCTTTCCCGCAATCTCCACGCATTTCGTCAGCGCAGATCGGGTCGGCATTCCGGTTGGAGGCAACCGGGCCGTCCGTTCGCTGCACCAAACCCTGCCGCGCCGCGGGCTCGGCAGGCTTCCGAGGCCGCCCGGCCACTCGTGCATTTCCGGGCAGCCCCGGGCCTTTACGAGGGAAGGAATCCATTGAGCGAGACCACCGAGGTCACGGCAGACGTGACCAACGGCGGCGCCGCCGCCGAGGCGGCGGTCGCCGAGCGGGCAGGCACCACGCGCCGTCGGCGCGCCGGTGGCGGGCTGGCGTCGATGCTGCTGCCCGAGTTGCAGAGCCTGGCCGCTTCGCTCGGCATCTCCGGCACGGCCCGCATGCGCAAAGGCGAGCTCGTCGCCGCGATTCAGGAGCGCCAGGCGGCCACCGCCGCCCGGAGCGAGGTCGCGGCCGCCGCGCCCCGCACCGAGGTCCGCGCCGACGTTCGTGAGGAGCGCCCCGTTGCGGTAGCGACCGCACCGGTCGTCGAGCGCGCAGCCGAGCTGCCCGCCGCCGGCGAGAGCCCCGAGCGCGGCCGCCGGGCCAGCCGGCCGGCCGGCCCACCGGAGCCGCGTACGACGTCCGAGGTTCGGGCCGCGCAGGCCACCGCCGAGCCGGCCACCGAGGAGCGGCCGCGCGAGCGGGGTCAGCACGAGCGGGGCGAGCGCCGCGACGGCCGCGAGCAGGGCCGTGATCAGCAGGGTCGTGATCAGCAGGGTCGTGACCAGCAGGGTCGTGACCAGCAGGGTCGTGACCAGCAGGGCCGTGACCAGCAGGGCCGCGACCAGCAGGGCCGCGACGGCCGCGACGGCCGTGACGGCCGCGACCAGGGTCGCGACCAGCAGGGCCGCGACCGCGACGGCCGCGACCAGAACGCGCGCGACGGCCAGCGCGACAACCAGCGCAGCAGCCAGCATGACGGCCAGCGCAGCAGCCAGCGCGACAGCCAGCGCGACAGCCAGCGCGACAGCCAGCGCGACAGCCAGCGCGACAGTCAGCGCGACAGTCAGCGCGACAGCCAGCACGACAGCCGCGACGACGACGAGGACGGCGACGGTGGCCGTCGGGGTCGGCGCAGCCGGTTCCGCGACCGGCGGCGCGGTCGCAACGAGCGCGGCACCGGCGGCGAGACCAACGAGCCGCAGGTCGCCGAGGACGACGTCCTCGTGCCGGTCGCCGGCATCCTTGACGTGGTCCGCAAGGACAACGGCGGCAAGTCCGACGGCGGCGACAACTACGCGTTCATCCGCACCACGGGCTACCTTTCCGGCCCGAACGACGTCTACGTCGCGATGAACCAGGTGAAGCGCTACGGCCTGCGCCGCGGCGACGCCGTCACCGGCGCGGTCCGCCAGCCGCGCGAGGGCGAGCAGCGCCGCGAGCGGTACAACCCGCTGGTCCGGCTGGACACGATCAACGGGATGGACCCGGAAGAGGCCCGCCGCCGGCCGGAGTTCTACAAGCTCACGCCGCTGTACCCGCAGGAGCGGCTGCGGCTGGAGACCGAGCCGCACATCCTCACCACCCGGGTCATCGACCTGGTGATGCCGATCGGCAAGGGCCAGCGGGCGTTGATCGTCTCCCCGCCGAAGGCCGGCAAGACGATGGTGCTGCAGGCGATCGCCAACGCGATCACCCGCAACAACCCTGAGTGCCACCTCATGGTCGTCCTCGTCGACGAGCGGCCCGAAGAGGTCACCGACATGCAGCGCTCGGTCAAGGGCGAGGTCATCGCCTCGACGTTCGACCGGCCGCCGCAGGACCACACCACGGTCGCCGAGCTCGCCATCGAGCGGGCCAAGCGGCTGGTGGAGCTGGGCCACGACGTCGTCGTGCTGCTCGACTCGATCACCCGGCTCGGCCGCGCCTACAACCTGGCGGCGCCGGCGTCCGGCCGGATCCTGTCCGGCGGTATCGACTCGACGGCGCTGTACCCGCCGAAGCGGTTCCTGGGCGCGGCGCGCAACATCGAGAACGGCGGATCGCTGACGATCCTCGCGACCGCACTGGTCGAGACCGGCTCGATGATGGACACGGTGATCTTCGAGGAGTTCAAGGGCACCGGCAACGCCGAGCTGAAGCTCGACCGCAAGATCGCTGACAAGCGGGTGTGGCCGGCGATCGACATCGACCCGTCGGGCACGCGTAAGGAGGAGATCCTGCTGGCGCCCGACGAGTTGGGGATCGTCATCAAGCTGCGCCGGGTGCTGCACGCGCTCGACTCGCAGGAGGCGCTCAACGTGCTGCTGGAGCGGCTCAAGAAGACCCGCACCAACATCGAGTTCCTCATGCAGATCGCCCAGACCACGCCCGGGGAATAACCAGGGCGAGGCCAGCGCTAACATTGTCCGGCTACCGGTTCCGGTTCACGCCCGAGCCGCCCGCACTGAGGTTGCGGCGGTGTAGACGGCGACCCGGCGACCATCATCGAGAGGACGCACAGGCATGAAGCAGGGCATTCACCCGCAGTACGTGGATACCGAGGTCTCCTGTTCCTGCGGCAACAAGTTCATGACGCGCAGCACGGCGAAGAACGGCACCATCCACGTCGAGACGTGCAACGTCTGCCACCCGTTCTACACGGGCAAGCAGCGGGTGCTCGACACCGCCGGCCGCGTCGCCAAGTTCCAGCAGAAGTACGCGAAGGTCCAGGCCAAGAAGGCCGGCAAGTAGCGTTCCGTCCCGCGCCCGTCGCCCCGTCAGGGTCGGCGGGCGTTTGGCGTACACAGGGCGTACACCGGTAGACACATCATGAGGAGTCAGCGATGACGCAGCCCGATCGGCTCAGCGCGCTGCTGGCCGAGTACTCCGAGCTCGAGGGGCGGCTCGCCGACCCGGCGATCCACGCCGACCAGGTCGCGGCGCGTCGCGTCGGCCGTCGCTTCGCCGAGCTGACGCCGATCGCCAAGACGGCCGCCGAGCTCGCCCAGGCGCGCGAGGATATCGCCGCCGCCCGCGAACTCGCCGCCGAGGACGCCGCGTTCGCGGCCGAGGCCGCCGACATGGAGGCCCGGCTGCCCGAGGTGGAGGAGCGGCTCGCCGAGCTGCTGATGCCGCGCGACCCCAACGACGCCAAGGACGTGATCCTGGAGATCAAGGCCGGCGAGGGCGGCGAGGAGTCGGCCCTGTTCGCCGGCGACCTGCTGCGCATGTACCTGCGCTACGCGGAGCGGCGCGGCTGGGTCACCGAGGTGTTCGACACCCAGGAGTCCGACCTCGGCGGCCTCAAGGACGCGTCGGTCGCCATCAAGACCAAGGGCGTTCCCGACGGCGGCTACGGCGTCTGGTCGCGGCTGAAGTGGGAGGGCGGCGTGCACCGCGTGCAGCGGGTGCCGGTCACCGAGTCGCAGGGGCGCATCCACACCAGCGCCGCCGGTGTCCTCGTGGTGCCCGAGGCGGAGGAGACCGAGGTCGAGATCGACCAGAACGACCTGCGCATCGACGTGTTCCGCTCGTCCGGACCGGGTGGGCAGAGCGTCAACACCACCGACTCGGCCGTGCGGATCACGCACATCCCGAGCGGAATCGTGGTCTCCTGCCAGAACGAGCGTTCCCAGCTGCAGAACAAGGACCGGGCGATGCGCATGCTGCGGGCCAGGTTGGCCCAGCTCGCCGAGGAGCAGGCGGCCGCGGCGGCGTCCGACGCGCGCCGCTTGCAGGTGCGAACCGTCGACAGATCCGAAAGAATCCGTACGTACAACTTCCCGCAGAACAGGATCAGCGACCACCGCATCGGATACACCGCGTACAACCTGGACCTGGCCCTGGCCGGCGACCTGGACGGTGTCCTCGACGCGTTGACCGAGGCCGATCGCAAGGCCCGGCTCGACGGTGAAGATCAGCTGACCCGGCGGTAACAGCCGGCTGTGACGCTGATGTCATCGCTGTGAAACAGGCGCCACCGACGATGGCGGTTCGGTAGCGTGTCTGTCGGCCGGACGAAGAGGTGAGTTTTCATGAACACGGATCTGAGCGCGGCGCCACGGGCGGTCGTGGCCACCGCGGCCGATCTGATCTACCGCGTCGGATGCTCGATGATCGGCTCCGAGAAGGTGCCCACGGCGAAGGCCAACGCGTGGGCCGCGGTGTGCGCCGACCGGGAGCGCGCAAAGGAGCGCGAAGAGGTCGCCCGGCTGATCGCCGCGAACCGCTAGCTCAGGAGGCCCTCGGGGTCGCCTTCGCCCGCAGCATCGCCATGTCGGCGGTCTCGAAGGCGTCGGCGACCCGGGTCAGGCCACCCTCGCCGATCGCCGCCCACCCGATCGTCACGCTGATCGGGGTCCCCGGCACCAGGGCGTTCCAGTCCTCACCCGTCACGGCAGCGACGATGCGCCGCTCGATCTCGTGCGCCTCGGCCCGCGACGTCGCGGGGAGCAGCACCACGAACTCGTCGCCGCCGTACCGGGCGACGAAGTCGCCGCGGCGCATCACCCGGTTCAGCACACCGGCGACGCGCTGCAGCACGATGTCGCCGCTCAGGTGCCCGTGCACGGTGTTGACCTTCTTGAAGCCGTCCAGGTCGCAGACGCCGAGCACGGCGCTGCCGCCGTGGCCCACCAGATCCGCGACGTAGTGCTCCAGGTAGCGCCGGTTCGGCAGCCCGGTGAGCGGGTCGGTGTTCGCCTCGTCCTTGTACCGGGACACCCGCTCGTGCAGGTTCTCCCTGTCGAGCTGGGCGAGCACCCCGTCCATGAACAGGTCGCGCATGCGGTCGATGTCGGACGAGGCGATCCGGTACGCCTGCCGGTCGGCCGCGTACGCCGACGCGTAGTCGCCGGTGGCCACGTGCGCGAGCGCCCGCAGCCGGGGCATCTCGGCGGCGCCGGCGGTTTCGTCGGACACGATCGCGGTCTCCAGCCGCGCCACCGCCTCGATGGGCCGGCCGGCAGCGATGGCGAAGCAGGCCCGCCCGAGCGAGCGCAGGTCGTCGGCCCGCCGCGACCCGCCGTCGCGCAGCAACGGGCGCGGGTCGATGTCGTCGAGCACGCGCCGGTACCCGAGCGCGGCCATCCGCACCGCGGCGTAGCCGTAGTTGGACCGGTTGATCGGCCTCGTCACGGCCAGCTCGCCGCTGGCCGCCTTGGCCTTGCAGTCCGCCACGAGGTCGCGCAGCACGCGCAGGCAGGCGTCGGTGTCGCCGCGCTGGTCGAGCGACAGCGCGTGGCGCAGCCGGATGCCGGGCGCCACGAAGTCGGAGGCCGGCAGCCCGACCGCGGCGGCCACCTCGCGGGCCTTCTCGATCGCCCCGTTCGCATATCCGTGGAAGCCGGTGTAGGAGTACGCCATGGCCAGGTTGTGCCAGCCCCAGGCCGCCATCGCGTCGGTCAGCTCCACGGCGCCCAGGGCCAGCGAGCTGCGCACGAGGTGGTTGACGCACCGCTCGAGCGAGCCGAACCGGTACGCGGTGACGGCGGTCAGCGCGTGCAGCCGCCCGTACCGGCCCGGCTCGGGGTAGTCGCGCACCGCCTCGAACGCCGAGTCGACGGCGGCCGCGTACTCGGTGCTGCGGTCGAGGTTGATGAGCGCGGCGAGGCGGTAGATGCGGGCATCGGCGCGCGTGCGGGGGTCGTCGGCGTTCGCGAGCTGCCCGCCCACGGCGAGCGCCTCGGCGACCCGGTCGTCGAACAGCATCCGCTGGACGCCGTCCAGCATGCGTTCCACTTCCGATGACGGCGCCCGCCTGTCGGCGGTATGCGTCATGGCACACCCCCATCGAATCGAGCTTGCCGCCGTCTCCCCGGTGCGCTTGGTCGTTAAACCAGACAGCACCGCACCGCCTATCCGTCTCAGGTGGTGTTCCATGATTATGAGGTGTCCCCGGCGTCTACCGACATGTCACCGAACCGTGGGAAAACTGTGCGCCAGATAACTGAAGAAATTACGCACGTTTTGTCCGCCGCGAATGTGCCATCTCCGTCCACAGACGCTCGAGAACTGGTGTCATTTGTACTGAAAATTCCGAAGAATCGGCTCGCCACAGTGACGGGCATCACTCACGAACAGGTGAAGCGCGTAAGAGAACTCGCCGCCGTGCGTGCGACGCGCGTCCCGCTGCAGCATCTCACCGGGCGCGCGCCGTTCCGCTACCTGGACCTCGCGGTGGGCCCCGGCGTGTTCGTCCCGCGCCCGGAGACCGAGTCGATGGTCGGCTGGGGGCTCGACACGCTCGCCGGCAACCCCGAACCGCTCGTCGTCGACCTCTGCGCCGGTTCGGGCGCGATCGCCCTCTCGGTGGCCAAGGAACACCCCGGTGCGCGCGTGGTGGCCGTCGAGCGGCTCCCGGGCGCGCTGTCGTGGCTCCGGCGCAACGCCGCGTCCAGTTCGGTGAAGATCATCGACGGCGACGCGACCAGCCCGGAAATCCTGTCCGATCTCGACGGACTGGTGGACCTGGTGCTGTGCAACCCGCCCTACGTTCCGTCGGCTTCCCCCGTCGCCCCGGAAGTTGCCGACCACGACCCGGCACCCGCGGTCTTCGCCGGCCCCGACGGTCTGGCGGTGATCCGCGGCATCGTGCCGCGGGCCGCGGCGTTGCTGCGGCCCGGCGGCGCCGCGGCCATCGAGCACGACGACAGCCACGGCGACGCCGTCCCGGCGCTG
>Ga0111539_10012376_pt1 | contig 10697 bp, 16 predicted proteins | sample RhiMethybrSRZTD1_FD_79667 | JGI IMG/M metagenome (GOLD analysis project Ga0111539, IMG submission 79667) | Populus rhizosphere microbial communities from Tennessee, USA - Rhizosphere MetaG P. TD hybrid SRZTD1 (version 2) (version 2) | ecosystem: Host-associated > Plants > Roots > Rhizosphere >... | reverse complement strand
CGCCAGCCCGTCCGGCGCGTCGAGCGGCATGCTCTCCCAGACCTGGGTCAGCTCGCCGGCGGTGCCGTCGGGCTGGACCGGGACTGTGTAGAGGCGCCCCGTCAGCGAGTTACCGGCCGACGGGTTCGAGGCGGTGTTGACGAAGAGCAGCGTGCGGCCGTGGGCCATGAACTGGATCCCGTTCGGCCCATAGACGCTCTCGAGTCGCGCGTCCTTCAGCCAGACCTCCGGCCGGCCGCCGCCCTTCGGCACCCGCCAGATGAGCGCCTGGTCGATGTCGGTGACATAGAGGTCGCCCGAGGCGGAGAAGGTCGCGTAGTCAGGCCCCGCGGGCCCGTCGAGCTGCGTGTCCGAGCAATCGCCATCCGGGGCGTCGGCACACGGCGGCACGTCGCGGAAGCGCGCGTAGACGCGCTGCACCCCGGTGGCCGGGTCGAGCACGACGACCCGCGGGTCGGCCGAGCGGTCGAGCGCGTACAGCAGCCCGTCGCGGTCGAACGCGAGCCCCTGGATGCCATGGTCCTCCTCGAGCGGCTGTCCCTCGAGCTCGTACTCGCGCACGAGGTCGCCGCCGAGCGAGTAGGCGAAGACCTTCGACGGTGCATCGGCGTCGCCGTGCCCGAGCTGGTTCGTGCCGACGTAGACCCGCTTGTCCTGCCCGATCGCGACCGGCTCCGGCTGGCCCGGCTCGCCCACCTTCGTGAAGACCTGGATATCGAGCGGCTCGCGCGCTTGGACCGGCCCCGCGAGCGCGGCCAAGACGAGGCACGCAATGACGACCCGCACCCGTGGCACTCGGACAAGGTACGTGAGACACTCGCAATGTGGCGACGGCTCAACTGGACTCGGCCGCGCTCCGTGAGCTCACGGGGGCATTCAGCGGCGACCTGATCCAGCCGGGGGACGGCGGCTACGACGAGCACCGGAAGGTCTGGAACGGCTCGATCGACCGCCATCCGGCGCTGATCGCCCGCTGCGCCGGCACGGATGACGTGATTGCCGCGATCCGCTTCGCCCGCCAGACCGGCCTGCCGCTCGCCGTGCGCGGGGGCGGCCACAGCTTCCCCGGGCACTCGGTCTGCGATGGCGGTGTGGTGCTCGACATGGGTGCCCTCACCGGCGTCGAGGTCGATCCCGACGCAAAGACTGCGAAGGCACAGGCGGGCGCGCTGCTCGGCCAGCTGGACGTCGCGACGCAGGCGCACGGCCTCGCCGCGCCGGCGGGGATCGTCACGCACACCGGGCTTGCCGGGCTGACGCTCGGCGGTGGGATCGGCTGGCTGATGCGGAAGTTCGGCCTGACGATCGACCAGCTCGAGTCCGTCGAGATGGTCACGGCCGAGGGCGAGGTCGTGCACGCGTCCGACGACGAGAACGCCGACCTCTTCTGGGGGCTCCGAGGCGGCGGCGGCAACTTCGGCGTCGTCACCGAGTTCGAGTTCAACCTGAACCCGCTCGGGCCCCAGGTGATGGCCGGCCCGATCTTCTGGCGCATGGAGGACTCGCCGAAGCTCCTGCGCTTCTATCGCGACTGGATCGCCGAGGCGCCCGACGATCTGATGACGATCATTATCCACCGCAAGGCGCCGCCGCTCGACTTCGTCCCGCAGGAGCTGCACGGGCAGCTCGTGGTCGCCGTCGTCTCCTGCTACGCCGGCTCCGTCGAGGACGGCGAGCGCGTGCTGAAGCCGCTGAAGGAGTTCGGCTCACCCGTGCTCGACCTCTGCGAGCCGAAGCCCTACCTCCAGCACCAGGCGATGTTCGACCCGTCGTTCCCGCATGGCCGCTGGTACTACATGCGCGCCTGCGACGTCAAAGAGCTGACCGACGACGTGATCGACACGACGGTCGAGCACTCGATGCAGATTCGCTCGCCGCTGACGGCGTTCCCGATCTGGCAGATGGGCGGCGCGGTCAGCCGGGTGGCCGACGACGCCACCGCGTTCACGAGCCGCGGCGCGGGCTACACGTTCAACATCACTGCGATGACCGAAGGCCCGGACGGCTTCGACGAGGAGCGCGAGTGGTCACGGGACTTCTGGTCGGCGCTCTCGCCGCATCACATGGGCGTGTACGTCAACTTCCTGATGGAGGAGGGGGAGGAGCGGATCCGCGAGGCCTACGGCGCCGCGAAGTACGACCGGCTGAAGGCGCTGAAGCGGAAGTACGACCCGGAGAACCTGTTCCGGCTCAACCAGAACGTCCGGCCCGACTGAGGGCCGCGCGCAGCTCCGTCTTCTTCATCCGCGAGCGGCCGGGAATGTCGAGCTGCCGCGCGAGCTCGTAAAGCTCGTCGCGCGTCATCGATTCGAGCGACCGCACCGGGGCGACCGCCTCGCTCGGTCCTGGCGGTTCGCTGCGCCGCAGCACGAGGAGAAGAGTCGCCGCGACCGCTGCGAACGCGGCGAGCCCGATCAGGAATGCCCGTTTCATGGCTCCGGAGTTTCGGACAGCCGTCGGACGATCAAGGCCGTACCGGCTGCAATAGCGACCACGACGAGGATGCGACGCTTGCGCTTTGGCGGCTCAGGCTCGCGCCCGGCCGCCGCAAGTGCCGCCTTGCGGATCGAGTCGCCGGCTTCGCGGACCCACCGCGCGACCCGCGGGTCGTCGACTGCCTTCGAAGGGCGTCCGCTGACACGGGAGTACGCCTTGCGCAGCTTCGTTGCCGCGTCATCCAGCTCGTCATAGATGTAGTCGTCGAGCAGGCGCTCGGCGTACGGCGAGAGGCTCGCCAGCGTGTCGTTTGCCATACCGCCTACTCCGGCTCCGGACGCGGCTCGCCCGGCCACGTGCCTGTCATCCGTGCGAACCCGGTGCGCGCGCCGCGGTCCACCAGCCCGCGCACTGCGCGGAAGATCGCGCCCTCCACGAGCAGCGCTGCGACGAGCTTCGCCCAGCTCGGCTCGCTGTGCTTGGGCGTGGGCGGCTCCTCGTCGTCCACGAGCCCCCAGACCTGCTCGAACGCCTTCCGGCCGATGATGCCGGCGATCAGGCCCGCGACGATCGAGAACGGCATGAAAAGGATCTTCAGGGCCTTCTCCATGGCTACCTCCTGATCAGGATGATCGCGACGACCGCGATCGCCACGCCGGCGATGATCGGCACGCGCTTGTCGGCCGCGGACTGCTTGATTTCGTCGGCCTTCTCCTGCGCCTTCGCCTTGACGTCGGTCTTCGCCGCGAGCTCCTCGACCGTGTCGCCGAGCTCACGTCGGGTCTCCTCGATGTCCGCGCGGATCTCCTCCGGCGAACGCTGATTCTGCTGGCCGTCTACCTCCGGCCCGCTCGTGCGCGTTGCTTCGTCCACGCGACATCCTCCTTAACGTTGTCGACTGCTTCCTCGGGCACAGGAGGCGTGGCCTCCTGGACCTTGTTCTTGCCGGTGAGCGCCAGGACGCCCGCGATCGCGCCGTAGGCCGCGGCGACGATCAGCGCGGCGGCCCAGAACGGGACCGCGAGGTCGACCGCACCGATGAACGCCGCCGTGAGAGCGCCGAAGGCGAACAGGCCGAAGAGGCCCGCGCCGCCGAACATGCCGGCTCCGATGCCGGCCTTCTTGCCCTTCTCGCTGAGCTCGGCCTTGGCCAGCTCGATCTCCTGGCGTACGAGCGTCTGCGCCTGCTCCGTCGCTTCCTTGACGAGGTCGCCGACAGGGCGTTCGCCGTTGTGCTGCTCCATGGTGCCCCCTTCGAAAGTGTTCTCTTAGGGGGTAACCGGCTGGACCAAGCGCAAACGAGATCGGCGATGAGTTTCCCCACGGCCGTCGGTCGTACACACACGACCCCAGAGAGGAGAAACCAATGGCGCAGAAGATCACCCCGAACCTCTGGTTCGACACGCAGGCCGAGGAGGCCGCTGAGTTCTATTGCTCCGTCTTCGAGAACTCGCGCGTCACCAACAAGACGCTCTACCCCGAGGGCACGGACAAGGCCGGCACGGTCGTGACCGTCGAGTGGGAGCTCGACGGGGAGCACTTCGTCGGCATCAACGGCGGCCCGCAGTTCACGCCCAACGAGGCGGTTTCGCTCTCGATCAGCTGCGAGGACCAGGACGAGGTCGACTACTACTGGGAGAAGCTCAGCGATGGGGGTGAGGAAGGGCCCTGCGGCTGGCTGAAGGACCGCTACGGCTTCTCTTGGCAGATCGTCCCTAAGGGGATGGACGAGCTGTTCAGCGACTCCGACCCAGCGCGGGCCAGTCGGGCGTTCGAGGCGATGATGAAGATGAAGAAGCTGGACATCGCCACCCTGCGCAGCGCGGCCGACGGCGTCCCGGCGCCCTAGCGGGACGCCGCCGGCACTCGCTCAAGCCCTAGAGCTTGCCCATCTTGAAGATCTTGGTCCCGCAGTCCGGGCAGGTGCCCTGGACAGCATCGCGCCCGTTCTTGAGCTTGACCTGCTGCGGGTCCTTGATCTCGACCTTCTTCTTTTCCTTCACGCAGTAACCCTGGGCCATCTGGTCCCTCCTGGGGGTCGCTTGTAGACGACGGTACGGCGGGGATCGGTCGGATCCTGCCTATTTGCGCCTAATCACGTGCGTATCCGCACAAGGATAGGGAAGTGCGATGTACGCTCGAAATGTGTCCGACGTCGACCTGTTGCGCTCGGTATTCGCCGGTTGGGAGCGCGGGGACTTCAGCGCCGGCATTGCGCTCTACGCGGACGAGATCTACTTCACGACCGCGGAGCCGGAGGGGCAGTACGAGGGAAACGGGCCGGCGGGCGTCCGACGCTGGATGCAGCAGTTCCTCGGCACCTGGGAGTTCTACTCGGTGAGGATCGATGAAATCGAGGATCTGGGCGGTGGGCGCTACCACAGCGCGGGCGAGCAGTTCGCCCGCGGCAAGGAGAGCGGGACCGAGACGAGGATGCCGGCGCACGTCGGGACTGAGCTCAACGACGGAAGGATCACCCGGCTCGTATTCGCCTTCTCGCGCGAGGACGCGGTCACGCGACTCGGCCAATGAACGCCGCCGCGTAGGCTTCGGCGCCCTATGGCGAACGAGCACAGGCCGCTCGGCTCATACGAAGCCGGCCCCGGCGACGTGGGCCGCGTTCTCCTGCTCTACAGCGGCGGGCTCGACACGAGCGTCATGCTCAAGTGGATCCAGGACGAGTACGGCGCCGAGGTCGCGACGCTCACGCTCAACCTGGGCCAGCCCGGCGAGGACTACGACGTCATCGAGGGCAAGGCCAGGGACCTCGGCGCGGTCGAGTGCTTCATCGTCGACGCGCGCGAGCAGTTCGCCGAGGAGTACGTGCTGCCGGCGATCAAGGCGAACGCCCTGTACGGCGGCGGATACCCGCTCTTCACCGCGCTGGGGCGACCGCTGATCGCGAAGATCGCTGTCGAGAAGGCCCGCGAGGCCGGCTGCGACGCGATCGCCCACGGCTGCACGGGCAAGGGCAACGACCAGGTGCGGCTCGACTCGGCCGTGCTCGCGTACGCGCCCGACATGAAGATCGTCGCGCCCGTCCGGAACTGGGCGATGGGGCGTGAGGAGGAGATCGCGTACGCGCGCGAGCACGGGATCCCGGTCAAGGGCGGCACGGAGGCGCCGCCGTATTCGATCGACGACAACCTCTGGGGCCGCTCGAGCGAGGGCGGCCCGATCGAGGACCTGGGCGAGGCGCCGCGCGACGACGTCTTCGAGCTCGTGGCCGACCCGCGCGAGGCGCCGGACGAGCCGCAGCTGGTCGAGATCGAGTTCGAGCAGGGGCGCCCGGTCGCGATCGACGGCGAGCGGCTCGGTCTGGTCGGGCTACTCGATCGCGCGGCCGAGATCGGCTGCCGCCACGGGGTCGGCATCGTCGACCACATCGAGGACCGGATCGTCGGCCTCAAGGTGCGCGACCTGTACGAGGTGCCGGCCGCCGAGCTCGTCCTCACCGCTCACCGCGAGCTCGAGAAGCTTGTCGGAACGATCCACCAGAACCGCTTCAAGCCCGCGCTCGACGAGCAGTGGGCGTTCCTCGTCTACGCGGGCCTCTGGTACGAGCCGCTGCTCGAGAACCTGAACGCGTTCATGGACTCGGTCAACGAGCAGGTGACGGGCAAGGTCACGCTGCAGCTCTACCGCGGAAGCTGCAAGGCGGTGCGGCGCGAGTCGCCGAACGCCCTGTACGACCCCGAGCTGGCGAGCTTCGGCGAGTCCGGCGGCCTGTTCTCGCAGCAGTCGAGCCCGGGATTCATTGAGCTCTGGACGCTGCAGTCGCGTATGGCCTACGGGATCCGAAATCGCAAGAAATGAAGGTCGAGGCGGTCAGCAGCAAGACGAGCCACGGGGTAGGCAAGCAGAACCAGGACGCCATACGGCTGATCGCGGGCCTTGGTGTCGACGGCGACGTCCACGCCGGCGAGACCGTGAAGCACCGCTCGCGCGTGCGCAAGGACCCGACACAGCCGAACCTGCGTCAGGTGCACCTGATTCACCGCGAGCTGCACGAAGAGCTCGCCGGCCAGGGTTTCGAGGTCGCTCCCGGGCAGATGGGCGAGAACGTGACAACGAGCGGCGTCGCGCTGCTCGCGCTGCCGACGGGCGCGCGGCTTCGCCTCGGGAGCGAGGCCGTCGTCGAGGTCAAGGGGCTGCGCAACCCGTGCGCCCAGCTCGACGAGATCGCGCCGGGACTGATGAGCGCCGTGCTCGACCGCGATGCCGACGGCGAGCTCGTCCGCAAGTCGGGAGTGATGGGCGTGGTCCTGGAGGGCGGCGAGGTCAGGCCCGGCGACCCGATCGAGGTCGAGCTCCCGCCAGAGCCGCATGTTCGGCTCGAGCCCGTCTGAGGTAAGACGAAGGCATGGGACCCAAGGGCTACACGTTCCTCGGCTGGGTGGTCTGGCAGCTCGGATCGCGCGTCGTCAAGTACAAGGTCGCCCAGAACAAGGCGAAGCTCGGCGCCGTGGGCGTCATCGCCGCAGTGCTCATCGGCGGCGTCATCGCTGCGAAGAGCGGCACTGACGACTAGGCGCCTTCCCCGCCCGTAATCGTGCAAAAGCAGCGCGCCGGCGCATAGCTTCCCGCTCCTGGGGGAACATCCCCGCTGTGGGAGCGAACGGCGGGGGCGCCAACGGCGCGAGAGCCTTGGACCGGCGCGGGACCGGCGGCTGGGAGAGCGTCCTCGAAGCCGAGCGCGCGCTTTCGCCCGGGTCCGAATGGCATTCCGAGCTGTACCGCGTAGCCGTCGACCAGTTCAGGCGCGCGGCCGACGTGCTCAACCTGGAGCCCGAGATCCGCGCGCGCCTGCTCGAGCCGCGGCGCTCGCTGGTCGTGAACTTCCCCGTCAGGCTCGACGACGGCGAGGTGCAGTCATTCACCGGCTACCGCGTGCAGCACACGCTGACGATGGGGCCGATGAAGGGCGGCTTTCGCTACGGGCCCGGCGTCTCGCTCGGCGAGTGTGCGGCGCTCGCGATGTGGATGACCTTCAAGTGCGCGCTGGTCGGGCTGCCGTTCGGCGGCGCTAAGGGCGGCGTTCGCTGCGATCCCAACCGCCTGACCGAGAGCGAGCTCGAGCGAGTGACGCGCCGGTATGCGTCGGAGATCTTCCCGATCATCGGGCCCGACCGCGACATCCCGGCGCCCGACATCGCGACTGGCGAGCGCGAGATGGCGTGGTTCATGGACACTTACTCACAGCAGGTCGGGCACCCGGTGCCGGAGATCGTGACCGGCAAGCCGCTGGTGCTCGGCGGGACCGAGGGGCGCGACATCGCGACCGGGCTCGGCGTCGTCTACTGCATCGAGGAGCTGCTCTCGGGCCTGGGCCAGGAGGTCGCCGACCAGCGCGTCGTGGTGCAGGGCTTCGGCAACGTCGGCGCGACGGTCGTACGCGAGATGGCCCAGCGCGGCGCGACGATCGTCGGCGTCTCGGACGTGACCGGTGGCGTGGTCGACCCGAACGGGCTCGACATCGGCGCGCTCGAAGAGTGGGTCAAGGCGAACCGCTTCGTGCGCGACTTCCCGTACGCGAAGCGCGTCAGCCGGCGCGAGATCCTCGAGCAGCCGTGCGACATCCTCGTGCCGGCCGCGGTCGAACAGCAGATCACCGACGAGAACGCAGCCCGGATCGACGCTCGCTGGATCGTCGAAGGCGCGAACGGCCCGACGACGCCGGAGGCCGACGAGATCCTCGCGCGCCGCGGCATCGACGTGATCCCGGACGTCCTCGCGAACGCCGGCGGCGTGACGGTGTCCTACTTCGAGTGGGTGCAGGACCAGCAGAAGCTGGCCTGGCAGGGCGCCGAGGTCGCGGCGCGGTTGCGGATGCAGCTCGACGACGCGTTCGCGCGCGTGAGTGAGGCGAAGGAGCGGCTCGGGACGGACTGGCGGACGGCCGCGCAGGCCGTGGCGATCGAGCGCGTGGCTGACGCCTCGCGGCTGCGGACGATCTACCCGTAGTCGGGAATCTGCTGGACCGCCCAGCGGTTGCCGTCGGGGTCGCTGAAGAACACGAATCGTCCCCACGGGAAATCCTGGATCTCGGAGACCTCGACGTCTCGCGCGGCGAGCTCGTTTCGCGCGGCCTCGATGTCGTCGACGACGAGCTGGAGCCCTTGGAGCGACCCTGGCTCCATCTCCGTGACGCCCTCGCCGATCGCGATTGAGCAGCCTGAGCCAGGGGGCGTCAGCTGAATGAAGCGGAGACCTTTCTCGACGGCATGGTCGTGGTCGACCGCGAAGCCGACCTGATCGGCGTAGAACGCTTTCGCCCGGTCGGCGTTGGAGACCGGTACCGCGATCAGCTCGAGCTTGAAGTTCACGGCGATACGGCCACGCCGAGCGAGTCGGCGGCCAGGAACTTCGGCGCGCCGTCCTCGTAGAAAACGTCGATGTCCCGCATCGTGAAGCCGGCGTTCGTCAGCAAGGGCACGATCGGCCGGGTGAGATGGCATCCGCCGAACACGCGCTTCTGCACGGGCTCCATCCGATGCTGCCAGCGCTGGACGGGCTCATCCGGCGCGAGCCCGTGCTCGATGAAGTGCAGCGTGCCACCGGGCTTGAGCACCCGCCGCACCTCTGCGAGGGCGGCGTCGATGTCGGGGATCGTGCACATCGTCCAGGTCGACAGCGCGCTGTCGAAGCTGTCGTCCGGGAAGGGCAGCGACTGGCCGTCGAGGCCTGATCGCTCGATGGGAACCTGCGTCGCCGCCAGGCGCTTCTCCGCGAGCTTCCAGCCGATGTCGGCCGGCTCGACTGCCGCGACTCGGCTGACTCGCTCGGGATAGAACGGGATGTTCAGCCCGGAGCCGAAGCCGATCTCGACGACCTCGCCTTCGAGACCCGCACAGGTCCGCTCCCGCAGCGGGTCGTTCATCTTCAGCCCGCAGAGGCAGTTGATCATCCGCGGGAGGACGTGGTCGCCGTAGAGTCCCATCGCTGCGCGAACCATATCCCCGGCTACGAGTTTGGATTGTGGGCTTCGGCACGGTCGGCCGATGGCTCGCGCGTGCCCTGACCGAGCGCTACGCCGATCGCTTCCAGATCGTTGGCCTCGCGAATCGCCGAGACGGCTTCTTCCATCGCGAGGAGGGCATCGATCTCAGCGCCGCCCTGACTGTCGCCGCCGAGGGCCGGTCCCTCGATGCGCTTCCGGGCGTCGCCCGCTGGCCGACGGCGCTCGAGGGCATGCGCGCGACCGACGCCGACGTCCTCGTCGAGGTGACCCAGAGTCCGCCGCCGGACGGGGAGCCTGGCCGCTCGCACCTCGCCGAGGCGCTCGAGCGTGGCATCCCGGCGGTGACGTCGAACAAGTGGCCGATCGCGATCCATGGGGTGGCGCTCGCCGAGCAGGGGCGCCGGCATTCGGCTTCCCTGCGCGCCGAGTCGTGCGTGATGTCGGGGACGCCCGTCCTGAGCACGCTGAGCGCGGGGCTCGCCGGTGCTACACCGCTGGCGATCCGCGGCGTCGTCAACGCGACCGCCAACTACATCCTGTCCGAGATGGGACAGGGCCAGAGCTATGCGGACGCCCTCGCCGCCGCGCAGCAGAAGGGGTTGGCTGAGCGTGACGCCAGCGCCGACGTCGACGGGCACGATGCGGTCGCAAAGGCGATGGTGCTGTCTGGTCTGATCTTGGGCCGTCAGCTTCGGCTGGAGGATGTCCACCGCACCGGCATCTCGTCCGTGACCGACGAGGAAATGAGCAAGGCACTCGCGGACGGCCGGCGGATCCGCGAGGTCACGACGGTGGATGGCTCCGGCGCGCGTGTAGAACCTCTTGCCCTCCCGGTCGACGACCCGCTGGCGCGGATCGAGGGGACGAACAACGCGGTGATCTGTCGCGTCGAACCCCTGGGCGAGGTCATGGTCGTCGGACCCGGCGCCGGCCCGGAGCTCGCCGGCCAGGGAGTGCTCAGCGATTTGCTCGCACGAAGTCCCGTACCGCCTCGTTGAACTCCTCGGGTCGTTCGAGGTTGGACACGTGTCCGGCGTCCTCGATGATCGTGAGCTTCGCCTGCGGAATCGCCTGCTCGAACTGCTCCGCCACGTAAAGCGGCGAGCGCGCATCGGACTCGCCCCAGATCAACAGCGTCGGCAGGTCGATCTCCGGCAGCACGTCCCGCAGGTCCGCCTCGGCCATCGCCGTCAGTGCCGTCTTCATGCTGGCGGGGCGGACGTCCCTGCCCATTGCCTCCAGCAGCGGGATGAACTCCGCCGGCGGGTCGCCTGCGAACAATCCCGGGAGCGTGGGGTCG
>Ga0111539_10012374_pt1 | contig 10698 bp, 6 predicted proteins | sample RhiMethybrSRZTD1_FD_79667 | JGI IMG/M metagenome (GOLD analysis project Ga0111539, IMG submission 79667) | Populus rhizosphere microbial communities from Tennessee, USA - Rhizosphere MetaG P. TD hybrid SRZTD1 (version 2) (version 2) | ecosystem: Host-associated > Plants > Roots > Rhizosphere >... | reverse complement strand
GGGGCTGGAATCCGGCGGTGATCGCCGCCGAGGACGACGAGCTGGCGGTTCGCCTGCGCCAGCTGGGCGGAAAGATCGTGCGGCTCGAACACTCGATGGCCTATCACGATGCGGCGATCACGCGCTTCGAGCAGTGGTGGCGGCGCTCGGTGCGCACCGGGCACGCCTACGCTCAGGTCGCGGCGCTGCACGGGAGCGGCAGTGAACACTATTTCGTGCACGAGCGGCGGCGCGCGCTGCTCTGGGGCGTGGTGGTACCGCTGGCGGTCCTGACCGGCCTGTCGCCGACTCTGGGGGGCTCGCTCTGGTTGTTGTCGGTCTACCCACTACAGGTCGTCAGGCTGCTCGCGCGTGAGCTCGGACGCGGCAAGTCGCGCCGGGATGCCGCGCTGCTGGCGTTGTCGAGCCTGGTCGCGCGCTTTGCCGAGGCGCGAGGAGTGTTCGAGTACCATGTCAATCACTACAAGGGCAAAAGCCCTCGCATCATCGAATACAAGGGGCTCCAGCACGAGCCGGGGTGAACCGCCGCCGCTGCGCGTGGGCATCGTCGGGGCCGGTTACATCGCGGACTATCACGCCCGCGGCTTGCACGGCGTTCCCGGCGTCGAGCTCTCCGCGGTTTGCGATCTGGATCGGGCGGCCGCCGAACGCATCGGGAGCGCGCACGCGATTCGCGGCGTCTATTCGGATCTCGAGGAGATGCTGGCGCGCGAACGACTCGACGTTGCGCACGTGCTGGTGCCGCCGGACAAGCACCGGAGCGTGGGCAGCACGCTCTTGCGCGCCGGTCTTCACGTGCTGTTCGAGAAGCCGCTCGGGACCAGCAGCGCCGACTGCCACGCGCTGTCGGAGCTCGCGTGCGAACGGGGTTTGAGCCTGGGAACGAGCCACAACTTCCTGTTTTTTTCCGCGTACGAGCGGCTGCGCGAGGCGTGTCGCGAGCGCTGGCTCGGGCGCATCGACGCGATCGACGTGGTGTGGAACAAGCACCTGCCCCAGGCGCGGTCCGGTCCGTTCGCTGCTTGGATGCTGCGCGCGCCGGGCAACGTCATGCTCGAAATCGGCCCGCATTCGATCGCCCACGTGCTCGACCTGTGTGGAGAGCCCGAGGATCTCGTCGTGCAGGCCTTCGGCAACCACGAGCTGCCGAACGGCGCGATCTTCCACGAACGCTGGGAGGTCACCGGGCAAGTCAAAAAGACGCTGGTGCGCTTGCGCTTCGGGTTCGGCCCGGGTTACGCGGAGCACGTGCTGCGCGTGCGCGGAACGCTGGCCAGCGCGAGCGTGGATTTCGAGCGGAACTTGTTTTTCTTGCATCGTCATCGACCGCTCGCGATGGACTTCGATCGTTTCGCGACGACGGCCGTCGAGTCCGCGCAGGCGCTCGGGCAGGCGGCGCGCACTCTGGCCGACTACGCGCGTTACAAGGCGAAGCTCGGCGGCGACGGCGCGCCGTTTCAAGCCAGCATCACCCGCAGCGTCCGCGCCTTCTACTCCGGGCTGAAGGATCAGATCGATCCGCGCCATGAATCCAGGTTCTCGGCGCGAGTGGTCGCGCTCGGTGAACGCATGACCCTAGCCGCGGGCGTTGCCAAGGGCACGCCGAAGGCGATCCACTCCATCAAAAGCAGGAGCCGAAGGTCCGCCGACGTGCTGGTGACGGGCGGCTCGGGCTTCATCGGCCGGGCGCTGGTAAAGGGCCTGGTTCTACGCGGTCATCGCGTTCGGGTCGTTTCGCGCGGCGGCGCGGGGCTGCCGCGCGAGCTCGAAGCGGCTGGCGTCGAGATCCAGAGTGGCAGGTTGACCGACGAGGCTTTCCTGGGCGACGCGCTGGACGGCGTCCGCGCAGTTTTTCACCTGGCGCGCGCTCAGGGTTCGAGTTTTAGAGACTTCGAGCAAGGCGACATCGAGGTGACGCGAACGCTCTCCTCGGCCAGCGCCGCGCGCGGGATCGAGCGTTTCGTCTACGCGTCGTCGATCGCCATCTATTACGCGGGAAAAAGCGCCGGCACGATCACCGAGGAGACGGCCGCCGACCGCGCGGTGATCGCCCATCAGGCCTACGCGCGCGCCAAGCTGGAAAGCGAACGACTTTTGATCGACCTGTTCAAGCAGTCCGCCCTGCCGGTGGTGATCGTCCGCCCCGGAATCGTGATCGGTAGCGGCGGCGATCCACGTCACTGGGGCGTCGGGATGTGGCCCCACCCGTCGGTGTGCGAGCTGTGGGGCGCCGGAGACACCAGGCTGCCGCTGGTGCTGGTCGACGACGTGGCCGAGGCGATGATCCGCTGCATCGAAGTTCCCGGCATCGAAGGAGAAAGCTTCAATCTGGTCGGCGACGCGTGCGTGAGTGCCAGCGAGTACCTGGACGAGCTCGAAAAACACGCCAACGTGCGATTCTCGAGAAGGGTCGGGCCGATCTGGCGATTTTTCGCGGCAGACGCGCTGAAGTGGGCGGTCAAGACCGTTGCCCGCTATCCGGACCGACCGCTGCCGAGCTATCGCGCGTGGGAAGGCCGGACCGCCGCTGCCTTTTTCGATTGCTCCAAAGCCAAGCGCCTGCTCGGCTGGCGGCCGATCAGCGACCGCGAGAGTTTGGTGGCAGCGGGCATCCGCGTACCGGCGCTCGAGTTCGTGGCGTGAACGAGCCCGCTGGCCGCGCCCCCGAGCGCTCCCGCCAGAAATAGCGGCAGCGCCGAGAACAGCCCGTTCGGCAACAGGTCGATGCCGATGAAGGCGACCAGCAGGCTGAGCGCGGCGAGCAGCAGCCGGTCGGGTCCTGCTTCCGCACGCCGCATCGCCCGGCCCGCGCGAAAGACCGGAATCGTCAGAAGTCCGAAGATGCAGATGAATCCGGCCGCCCCGCCGGAGCCGTAAATGCCGATCCATGCGCCGTCGGTCACCGAGACGTCGTTGCCCTTAGCGTCGTAGACGCGGTTGCGACTGAAGCCGCCCCAGCCGAAAAGCGGTCGCTGGCCGGCTTTCCTGGCCAGCATGTCCTCGTTCTCGAAGCGCTGCTCGAGTGAAGCTGCGCGGTCCTGAGCGACGCGCGCGCTGAGATCGACCAGGAGGCGGGTCGGAAAAAGATCGGCGCTGCGCAGCGCCGGGTACGCCAGCACCACGCACGCGAGGAGCGCCGCCACCCGCGCTTGTGCACGCATGCGTCCGAGCAGCAGGATCGGAATCGCGGTCAGCGCGTACACCACGGCCGCCATGCTTTTGCAGGCGAGCAGCGTCGCACCGAGCACGACGGCGCAGATCGCGGCGTGGACCCCACAAACCGCGACCCTGAGCCGGGCCAGCGTGGTCGCCGCGACCAGGCTCGCGAAAAGAAATCCAGCCAGCGCCAGGCCATGTTCCATGAACACCATCGGGCGATAGCCGCCGTCGCGGATCGTCTGCTGGAACTCGTGCTGGTGGAAGCCGTAGAGCCAGCGGTGAAACTGCGGGCTCAAGCGGAGCTCGATCAGCACGAACGGGACGTAGATCATCCCGAAGATCACCATCACCTGCATCAGGCTGACCAGGTCGCGGCGCGTTCGGAACAGGAGAAAGCCGAGCAGGAACGGGATCACGGTGCTCAGCGTCACGCGTACGGTGTCGGACAGGGCGTCGTGCATGTCGAGGCCCTTGATGAAGGTCGAGCCGTACGTCAGCGCGTCCTGGTTGGTGAGCGTCGTGAAGATGTTGGCGATCAGCAAAAAACCGAGCAAGAGCGCGAGGTAGCGATCGGGACGCGCCCGAAATACGCGCGAGCCGGAGCTCACGAGCACGCCCATCAGCGCGCACAATCCAGAGATCGTCACCTTGTCCATCGGCGGGATCAGCGGCGCGTCGAAGGCGACGCGCTCCGGCAGAAACAGCGCTGCGCCGATCAGCACCGTTGCCACCGCCGTCGCCGGACGCAGGCAGAAAAAGGCCAGGGCCGAAAGCGGCACGAACAGGATCAACGCGGCGTAAGCGAAGAGATTCGGTGTCATGCTTTTTCCGCGCCTTGAAATCTTGACCCGGCATGGGCTTTGGCAAAGGCGAGTTTTTGCGCAGTTGCCCGCCGAGCGAAGCGTCTTACGCTGGTCGAAGTGCGGCGGACGCGCGCGCTGTTCGTGGCCCTCGTGCCGCTTTGTTGCGGAGGCTCCGAGCGAAGCTCGAGCGCGCCGGGGCAGCGGGCGGACGCGCCGGCTGACCCGCAGCTGCGCGCGGCTGCCGGCGCCGTTCGAGCGGAAGCCGAGCCCGCCCGCGTGTCGTCTGAGGGCTCGCCGATCGGCACCAACCTGGCCGACGTCACGGACTTCAGCGGCGAGTGGGTGTTCGTCGATGCGTTCAAGCAGTCGCGGCCCTGGATCTCGGGGACCGAGGACACGTGGGAGGACAATAGAAAACTGGATCTCGACGAGCACGGCTGGGTGCGCTCGCTCGCCCCGGGGCAGATTGCCCGCACGCTGATGTTCTGGCGCGACGGGCTCCGCTACCCGTCCGGCAACTACGTGATCCGCTACGAGGGCGAGGGCACGATTCAATACTTCGTCAACGAGCGCGTGCTCGAATCGCGGCGCGGCCGCGATCTCCTGCAGGTGGATGCGAAAAAAGGCGGGATCGGCCTGTTTTTGACCTCGACAAACCCGAAAAATCCGCTGCGCAACATCGCGGTGATCATGCCCGGCGGTGCGTGCAAAAACGACGGGTTACGCGCGTGCAGAAGCGACGTCGAGTGCGCGGGCTCGAGCTGCATTCCCTTCGAGCGTGACTATCGCGAGCGGATTTTTCATCCGGACTTTCTGCGCAATCTCGCCGGGTACTCGCTGCTCAGGTTCATGGACTGGACGCGCACCAACGATTCCGAGCTGGTGCACTGGGCGGAGCGCCCGCTGCCCGGCGACGCGCGTTACACCACGAAGGGCGTCCCGATCGAGATCACGATCGAGCTCGCGAACCGGCTGAAAAGCGACGCCTGGTACAACGTGCCGCATCGCGCCGAGGACGACTACGTGCGCGGGCTCGCGGAGCTGCTCCGAACACGACTCGGGCCCGAACGCCGGATCTACATCGAACACTCGAACGAAGTCTGGAACTCGGTCTTCAATCAATCGGAGTACGCGCGCCGTCGCGGCACCGAGCTCGGCCTGTCCAAGGATCCTTTCGAGGCGCAGCTGCGCTGGCACGCCCGGCGCTCGCACCAGATCTTCGCGATCTTCTCGCGCGGCATCGCGAGCCCGCGGCTGACGCGGGTGATGGGCTCTCAGGCCTCGAATGCCTGGGTCTCGTCGGTGTTGCTCGAACACGATGGCGCCGGGAGCCGGCCCGATGCGCTGGCGATCGCGCCGTACTTCGGCGGCTACCTCGGCGAGCCCGAAGCCGAACGCCGCGTCGAAAGGCTGACGCTCGATCGGCTGATGACCGAACTCGAAACACGCGGGCTGGACGAAGCCGTGCGCTGGGTCGAGGAGCAGTCGGTGGTTGCCGGCAAGCACGGTGTCGATCTGATCACGTACGAAGGCGGGCAGCATCTGACCGGGGTCGGGCCCGTCATCGACAACGTCGTGATCAACAAGCTGTTCGACGCGGCCAACCGTGACCGCCGCATGTTCGCCATCTATCTCAGGTTTCTCGAGCGCTGGCGTGAGAGCGGCGGCACCCTGTTCGTCCACTATCTGAATTGCGGCGGCTACTCGAAGTGGGGCCGCTGGGGCGCGCTCGAAACACCGGGCCAGCCGCGGCGTAGTGCCCCGAAGTACGGCGCGTTGATGGAGTTCATCGAGCAGAACCCGGCATGGTGGTGAGCACGACCGCGGTCACGAGCAGCTCGTCCGTGCAGAGGAAGCGACCGAAAAACGTGAATCCCGCGCGAAACGGTGGCGCGTCGCAGTCGAGCCGTGCCGTGAACGTCGAGCTCGCGACGTCGAATTCGACTAGAACCTGATTGAACTCGAGAAACTTCTGGCTGCTCGGAAACTGACACTTGTAGGTCGCTTCCTTGGCGCTGAAAATGAGCTTTGCCCAGAGCCCGCGTTCGGACTCGGTTCGCGAGCTGACGAACGCGAGCTCCTCGGGGCGGAGCACGAGCCGGTACAGCTCAGGCTCGAGCGGAGTCGCGAGCTCCGCGTCGAGCCCGAGGCCGAGCACGCGTTCGCTCCTGGCGACGGCCGCCCCGCACCAGCCGCGGGCGGCATCGCCGGTGTGCGAGATGCTGCCGACGACGCCGGGCGGCCACAGCGGCGCGCGCTGGACCGACGGCAAGAGCGCGCCCGGCGTGACGCCGAGGCGGCCGAGCGCGATCCTGGCGCAGTGGCGCCCCGCCCGAAACTCGAGCACGCGCCGTGGCAGTGCGTTGCACACCACGTCCGCCTCTTGCGGATGGAGCTCGGCGAGCGGGCTTCCGAGCTCGACTTCACAGGTCGCGACGCGCTCGTCCAAACCAGGCTCCAAACTAGGCTCCAAACTAGGCTCCAAACTAGGGAAGAGGCGAGGCAGATACGCAAGGCTCACGGGCGCGCGCGTGCTCAGTAAGCGTTCCGGTTCTTCTTCTTGCCGAAGATCGTCAAGAAGATGATCTTCAGATCCCAGGTCAGGTGCCAATTGTGGATGTAGTGTAGATCGTGCTCGATCCGGCGTTCCATCTTCTCGACGGTGTCGGTTTCGCCGCGCCATCCGTTGACCTGAGCCCAGCCCGTGATTCCGGGCTTCACCTTGTGGCGTAGCATGTAACCATGGACCTTCGAGCGGTAGAGCTCGTTGTGCGCCACCGCGTGCGGGCGCGGGCCGACGATCGACATGTCGCCCATCAGGACGTTGAAGAACTGGGGCAGCTCGTCGAGTGAATGGCGACGCAGAAAGGCGCCGAAGCGCGTGACGCGCGGATCGTTGCGCCGCGCTTGCTGCACGTCGGCGCCGTCCTCGCATACGGTCATGGTCCGAAACTTGATGATCCTGATCTCTTTGCCGTTCAGGCCGTAGCGTTTCTGGACGAAAAACACCGGACCCGGCGAGGTCAGCCTGACGCCGATTGCGATCAGCAGCATCGGCAGCGCAATCAAAAGCAAAATAGCCGCGCCGATCGCCAAATCTTCCAGGCGCTTCAGCCAGCCGCCCACGCCGTGAAACGGCGAATCGAAGATGCTGACGACGGGGATGTCGCCGACGTTGGTCCAGCGCGCGTGCAAGAGGTCGAACACGAAAAAGTCGGCCGCGACGTACACGGTGGCGGTGGTGTCCGCGAGCCGGCGCACGATCGAGTTGATGCGCGGCTCGGCCTTGAGCGGCAGCGCGATATAGACGATGTCGAGCTTGCCCTGGCGCGCGTCGGCGACCAGCTGGTCGAGATTGCCGAGCACGCTTCCGACGCTGGGATCGGGGTCGTGCCGCCGTGCGCCCGCGCGGTCGTCGTAGAAGCCGTGAACCCTGAGGCCGAACGACGCATCCTCGCGGATGCGGTTCGCGAGCTGGCGGGCGAGCCGCGTTGCGCCGGCGATCGCGATCGTGCGCGAGTTTTTGCCGTGCTTTCTCAGCTCCATCAAGAGCAGGCGCACTCCCATGCGCCAGGCCACGATCAGCCCCGGAGCGCCGAGAAACCACGATAGCGTGACGACGCGCGAGTAGTCCGCCGAGGTCTTGGTGGCGAAGCCGAGAAACAGCAAGATCGGCACCACCGCCGCCCAGGTGACGAGCACGTGGAAGATCTCTTCGCGCGGTGGTGCCGCCCGCCACGAGCGGTAGAGGCCTCTTACCTCGGCCACGAGGTAATACGCGAGTACGGCGAGCAGGCCGGCCGCGGTCATGCCCACGTTCCACTCGGCGGGGTAAGCCGTGCGTGCGAGGTAGAGCGCCGTCAAGATCCAGATGCCGTCGAAGACCCGCTGCAAAGTCGCGAAAGTCGGCGCGTTGCTCTGTAGCAGGCCGCGCGCTTCACGTTCGAAGAGGCGCTGGGCTTTGCGTGAGCCGGTTTGAAACAGTTCGAGCGTGGACTGACGCGCTGAGGAGGTCATGCGAAGCGGAGATTGGCGCGGCGAAGGGTTCTGTTCACTGTGGGTTCGTAAAGAAGCTTGTAAAGTGGATGGAACTCCGAGTGCGAGTAGCGACACGGTGGACGGGCGGTGCGGAGTGGCGTAGAGGTTTCACCCGAGTTTCCATGAATCGGATCCAATTGTTCGGGATCGATATCGACGTCCTGACGATGCCGTCGGCAGTGGAGCGTTTGCTGCGCTGGATCGACGAGGGTGAGCGAAGCTGCCGCTACGTCGTGACCCCGAACCTCGATCACGCACTTTTGTTTCAGGCGCGCGCCGATTTGCGCGAAGCGTACGCCGATGCGGCGATGGTGCTCGCCGACGACTGGCCGCTGGTCTGGGCCTCGCGCCGGCTCGGTAAGCCGCTGCCGGAGCGGGTGGCCGGCAGCGATCTGACGCCCGCGCTGTTTTCCGCAGTCGATCGCCGGCGGCCAATCAGCGTGTACCTGCTGGGCGGGGCTACGGGCGTGCCCGAGCGCGCGGCCGCCCGCATCCACGTGCGCTATCCAAACGTGCGCGTGGTCGGCACGGCCAGCCCCGCGCTCGGGTTCGAGCGCGATGCGCCGTACAACGAGCGATTGGTTTCCGAAGTCGTGGCCGCGAGTCCGGACGTCTTGATCGTCGGCCTGGGAGCGCCCAAGCAGGAGCTGTGGGTTTATCGCCACCGCGCGGCGCTGAAGGTCCCGATTGCGCTGTGTGTGGGCGCGACCATCGATTTCATGGCTGAAGCGCGGCAGCGGGCGCCAGTGTGGATGCGCGACACCGGCCTCGAGTGGCTGTACCGAGCCGGTACCGAGCCGCGCCGTCTCGGCCCGCGCTATGCCAAGAACTTGGTCGCGCTGCCGCGGCTGTTGGCGCGCGAGTGGCTCAGCACGCGCCGAATTTAGCCCGCAGCTGGTCATCTCAGGCCGCGCACGTAGCGCCACAACTCGAGCACGCCGATCACGAACAGCCCCAAGCACGCGCCGAGCCCGAACCCGAGCGCGGTGCGCTTGAGCAGGATCGCGCGCACCGACACGTTCTCGGCGCTGGGCGGCGAAAGCAGCTCGTAGCGCGCGGTGGCATGGGTCTTTTCGAGGTCGTACTTGAGCTGGCTTTGCTTGAGCTTCTGGAACAACTTCGCCAAAAGCTCCTTGTTTGCGTTGTAGGCTCGCGAGAGCCGCCCGTACTCGAGCTCGAGCTCCGGCAGCTCGCGCAGCATGCGGCCCTGGCGTGCGGCGGCGCCGGCGCTCTCTTGCGCTTCCAGTCGCGTCAGCTTCTGGGCGATTTCGAGCTCGCGCACCTTGTCGCGAAGCGCCGTGTATTGCGGATTGGCACGGCGTTCGAGATCGGTCGTGTCCGCGGAAACCACCGCGTTCGCGCGGCGCTTCAGGTCCGTGGCCTGGCGCCGCAGGTTTTCGACTTCGGGATGCCGCTCACCGAGGCCGCGCGACTTGGCTTCGCCGAGCTTGCGGTTCACGTCGGTGAGGGCGGTCTGATACGGCTGCGCCGCCTCGACCTTCTTCTCCACGATTGGGTCCGCGTTTTTGAGCCGCTCGCGGGCGAGATCGAGCTCGAGGGCGATGCGCTGCAACCGGGCCGGCTGCGCATTCTCGGCCGGCAAGAGCGCGAGCCGCGACGGCGGACCGCCCTCCGTCGCGCCGGGGACGAAGTTGGGATTCTTCTTTCTGAAGGCGAGCAGCTCCTGCTCGCTCTTCTGCAGTTCTGTCTCGTTCTCGCGGTACTGGCTCGACAGAAATTCGCTTTCGGCGCTGATCACCTTGAGCATCTTGGTGAGCTCGGAGTCGACGTAGTTTCGAACGTGCGTATCGAGAAACTTCACCGCCTGGTCGGGGTTATTGTCGACGTAGTGCCCGTGGTACGTGTGAAGGGCGACGCTCTCGATGCCGAGCCGGCGCTGCACGTCTCGGATCGTAGTGGCCGGCGGGTCCACGACGCCGAGCTCTTTCAAGGTCGAGCGCAGCAGCGCGTCGCTGGTGAAGTTTTTCTCGGGATCGTCGAAGACGACCGGCGCGGAATCGCCGCCCTCGTCGCTCTCGATCGGATTTTTCCGCGAATCCGGGCGCAGCCGCAGCTCGAAATCGGCCTGAGCCGGCGGCGGATTCACATAGGTGGCGATGTGGCCGATCGCCGCGCCGAGCAACGCGAGCGGCAGCAGGATCGGCCAGCGTCGCGCGAGCACGCGCTTCAGCGCCAGCAAACGCTCGATCGTGCGCTCGAGCGACGGCCCGTCCGTCACCTCGTTCGGCCCGATCTCGCCGACTTCGCCGCGTCCCGGCAATTGCGGGCGCTGGCGCAGATTGGAGAGCCGGGGCACGTAGCGCTCCAGCGCCAGCGTGTGGATTTCTCGACTCGGTTCTTCGGTGGTCAAGAACGCGAGCTGAGCTTCCCCGAGCGTGATCACGTCGCCCGGGACTAGCACGATCTCGTTCCGCACGACCGAGTCGTTGACCACCGTGCCGTTGGTCGAGTGCAAGTCCTCGAGGTAATGCAGGCCGTCCTTTTCGTAGACCCTGGCGTGGAGCAGCGAGATAAAGGCTTGATCGAGCCTGATGCAGGCTTCTGCGGATCGGCCGAGGATCTTCTCGCGACCGTCGAGAAAGAACACGCGCCCGATCTGCGGGCCCGAAATCATCAGCAACAGTGCGCGCGGCCGGGCCAAGCCCGCGAGCTCCCCGTGCTCTTTTGGCGGATCGTC
>Ga0111539_10012369_pt1 | contig 10699 bp, 8 predicted proteins | sample RhiMethybrSRZTD1_FD_79667 | JGI IMG/M metagenome (GOLD analysis project Ga0111539, IMG submission 79667) | Populus rhizosphere microbial communities from Tennessee, USA - Rhizosphere MetaG P. TD hybrid SRZTD1 (version 2) (version 2) | ecosystem: Host-associated > Plants > Roots > Rhizosphere >... | reverse complement strand
CTCGCCTCGCTGTTTCAGGAAATAGTCGGTCGCCTGCAGCTTGTTGTCCTGGAAGTACTCGAACAGCCGCCCCGACAGCTTGTTCGTTCCGCTCTTGGTCACGCTGTTGACGACCACGCCGGTCGAGCCGCCGTACTCGGCGCCGTACTGGTGCGTCTGGACTTGGTACTCGGACATCGAGTCGAGCGAGACGCGCGCCTGCGTGCCCTGCGATCCGCCGCGGCGCGAGTCGTTGTCGTTCTGGCCGTCCACCAGGAACAGGTTGTTGTTGGTGGCCTGTCCGTTGGCGCTGAACTGGCCTCCCTCGAACGACCCGATCTGCAGCACCGGGACCAGCCCGGGAACCGTCTGCATCAGGCTGAACTGGCTGCGATTTGCGCTCGGCAGGCTGTCGATGTCGGTGCCGCTGACCGTGGTTCCGATGCGGTTGGAGGTCGACTCCACCAACGGTGCCTGTCCCGTAACGGTCAGCGTTTCCGCGACGCCGGCGAGCTGAAGGGTCAGATTGAGCGTCAGCTCCTGGCCGACCGTGAGGACAACGCCTTCCCGGACAGTCGGTTGGAATCCCTGCAGCTCCGCTTTGATCGTGTAGGTTCCGGGAGGAAGTGTCGGCAGCAGGAACTTGCCTTCCGGGCCGGTTACCATCGTCCGCTCGAGGCCGGTGGCCTCGTTGGTAGCGGTGATCGTCACGCCTGGCAGCACGGCCTTGTCAGGATCTAGAACCGTGCCGTTGAGCTCCGACCGCCCGCCCTGGGCGAAAGCAGCCGAACTGAACGTCAGCGTGAGGAGAACAGCAACAAGCGCAACGCGGCTTACAGACACACGCCGAACCAGAACCATGAGACCCCTCCTCGAATCTGATGTGGCAGTACACGCCGTGCTAACGGCTTCTTTCCTCCAATACAGGTTGGTCTTACCACCAAACTTATCGGACGCATGCGGACACTAGAGCCGCGTACACGTGGTGTCAAGCCAAGACTGGTCAGGCGGTGAGCAGAAATGAACGGACGTCCATCAATTGGGATCGGCCGGTGAGTGCAATGAGTCGGACCTCCCCGGTTCCAGGGATGACGCAGGTCTTCGCCTCGACCCCGTTGCCGCTCGGCATCAACGGTGGTATGGTCCGCCCACCGGCTTTTTACAGAACTTTGTTGCCGTCGAATCGCACAAGGAGGACCGCATGCGCGTCGCACGCTGGTGCCGATCGATTCCACTAGCGACCGCACTCATCGCCTCGCTCACGCTCGCAGCGTGCGAGTCACCGGGCGCCGAGCCCGCCGCACCCGCCTCGACACCTCAAGCGTCCGCACCTGCTTCCGCCCCGGCCGAGAAGGGCGGCCAGGAAGAGTACGGACCTTATGAGCTCGTCGAGAACTGGCCGCAGCCGCTGCCCGATGGCACCGACGGCGTGAAGCACGATGGCTGGACGTGGGGATCGGTCGGCGCGGTGTACGCCGAAACGCCCGATCGGATCTGGATCGCTCAGCGCGGCGAGCTGCCGCTGCCGGCAAATGCCAAGCCCTGGACGCCGTACAGCATGCTGTCGCCGTCGCGCGGCAACGCCACGGGCAACACCGATGGTCTCAGCGCCACGTGCGAACCGACGGAGAAGCGCGGTTGGGAGCGTCGCTGGCATCACACCGTCTTCATCGTCGACCGCAACGGGAAGATGGTGTCCGAGTGGCCGCACCTGAACCAGCTGTCAAGCCAGGATCGGTGCGGGCGCGGACCGCACAAGATCAAGATGAATCCTTACGACGCCGAGAAGCACGTGTGGATCATCGACGACCAGCAGCACGTGATCTGGAAGTTCACGAAGGAAGGCAAGCTGGTGATGACGCTCGGCACTGTGGGCAAGCGGGGCCGCGATGCCGGAAAGCTGTTCGATCGGCCGACCGACATCGATTGGCTGCCTGACGGCACCTTCTACATCAGCGACGGCTACGGCGGCACGCGCGTCGCCAAGTTCGACAAGGACGGCAAGTTCCTGATGGACTGGGGCACGGCGCCGAAGGATCCCAAGAACCCCGGGCCGAACGAGTTCAACACGGTGCACAGCATCCAGATCAGCCGCGATGGGCGTCTCTTCGTCGTCGATCGCGGGCATCGTCGCATCCAGGTGTTCGACCAGAACGGCAAGTTCCTCGACATGTGGACAACCGGCGTGCGTTCGCAGCCGTACGCGCACATCATCACCACGGACCAGAATCTGTGGATCTCTGACGGCGGCACCAACCGCATCGTCAAGTACGACCTGAATGGGAAGTACTTGTATGGGTGGGGCGGTCCGGGCGGACAGCCCGGACAGTTCCAGGGACCGCATTCGATCACCGTCGATCAGGATGGCAACCTGTACCTCGCCGAGGTGTTCAACGGACGCGTGCAGAAGTTCCGTCCGAAGCCCGGTGCCGATCCGGCAAAGGTCGTCGGAACCGAGCACCGGTATACGGGAACGTCGACGAACTAACCCATCGACCGGCTGTTGGATAATCTGGTGGCTGGCCCGGGCCAGCCACCGGACGTCCAATCGCCAATGCCTTCCAGCTCATATCCTCAACGCATCGTCTGCCTGACTGAAGAGACGACCGAGACGCTGTACCTGCTCGGTCAGGGCCATCGCATCGTCGGCGTCTCGGGCTATGCCGTGCGCCCACCTGAAGCGCGCCAGAAGCCGCGAGTGTCGGCGTTCATCAGCGCCAAGTTCGACAAGATTCAGGCGCTCAATCCCGATCTCGTGCTGACGTTTTCGGATCTTCAGGCCGACCTGGCCGCAGAACTCATCCGGCGCGGCATTTCCGTTGTGGCCTTCAACCAGCGGTCCGTTGCCGAGATTCTGACGATGATCCGGATGCTCGGCGGGATGGTGGGCTGTCAGGCGCAGGCCGAGGCGCTGGCCACCCGATTGGAACGCGATCTCGACGACCTGCGCGAGGCGGCCTCGCACTTCACCATCCGGCCGCGCGTCTTCTTCGAGGAGTGGGACGAGCCGATCATCTCCGGCATCAGGTGGGTGGAAGAGCTGGTCGCTATCGCTGGCGGCACGCCGACCTTCCCGGAGCTCGACGGCGCCTCGCTCGCGAAGGACCGCATCGTCGCGGCTGAGAGCGTGCGCGAGCGCAACCCGGATGTCATCTTCGCGTCGTGGTGTGGCAAGAAGATGCGGAAAGCCACCATCATCGGGCGGCCCGGGTGGGACCGCGTCACCGCTGTCGCGAGGGATCAGATCTACGAGATCCCTTCATCCACCATCCTGCAGCCAGGCCCGGCGGCGCTCACCGACGGTGTCAGGCAGATGCACGAGACGCTCAGGCGGATAGTCAGCGGGACGTGAACCTCACCGAGCCGTCTTCGAAATCGCCGTTACGACTTCCCAGTTGAATCGCACGAACCGATGCAGCTCGCTCTCGAGCAGGCGTTCCTGATCGCTGTGTGCGGCAAACCCCTTCGGGCCGTCCTCGACGTCGGTGGCCGGGCCGATGCCGTAACACTGCATGCCTTTGGCCCGCAGATACGCCATGTCGGTCGCGCCCGTGCTCATCGTCGGCAACGTCACCGTGTTGTAGACACTCTTGGTTGCCACCTCGATGGCCTTGAACGCTTCTGACGCGAGGTTCCCGGTGTCGGCGCCTGGCCGGACGTCGCGCTGCGCCCAGTGGACGTCGAGCGTCACATCGTCCACGACGCTCCGCACGGCTTCGAGGAACTTCTGCGGGTCCTCGTCTGGCAGCAATCGCACGTCAATGGTTGCTTTCGCCTCGGACGGGATGACGTTGACCCGGTAGCCCGCCGTGAACATGTTCGGCGACGCCGAGCTGCGAAGCATCGACGAGTGGCGCGGTTCGTGTTCGAACAGCCAATCATCGGCAGCGGCAACGACCTTCGGATCCAGGCTGAGAAGCGCGCGATATCGGGCCGCCTCTTCCGGGCTCGAGAGATCCGCCAGGCGCTTGAAGTACGCGCCGGTGGTTTCGTTGAGCTTCACCGGCGGCCGCCAGCGACCGACCGCCGCGATGGCCGCGGACAATCGGACGATGGCATTGTCTTTCAGCGGGATCGAACCATGCCCTGATGTCCCGTTGGCGGTGATTTCGATCGCTCTCGGAATCTTCTCGATGGTCTGAACCGTGGCGTACTTCACCTGGCCGGCAATGCGGCTGACGCCGCCGCCTTCGGCGAGGCAGTACTCCGCTTCGATGTCCTGATAATGCTGGTCGGCCATGAACTGGATGCCGACGCGGGTCGTACCTTCCTCGCCCGCCTCTGCCAGAAAGATCACGTCACGATCGAGTGGCACGTTCTGCCGCTTCAGCAGCAGCATCGTCATCAACGCGGCGGTCAGATTGTCCTTGTCGTCGACAGTTCCGCGCCCATAGACATAGCCGCCTTCTCGGGTCGCCGAGAACGGCGGGTGCGTCCACTTCGCCGGGTCGACGTTCACGACGTCGGTATGCCCCATCAGCAGCAGCGGCCGCCGGCTGCCGTTGCCCTTCAGCCGCGCCACGACATTCGGCCGATGGGCTTCGAGAGCGAGGACCTGAGCCGGGATGCCGTTCTTCTCGAGCACCTCCTTCAGGTACGTCGTGGCAGGCTCCTCGCGGCCGGGTGGATCGCTGGTGTCCATCCGCAGCAGCGCCTGATAGTGCTGCATCGTTTCGTCCTGAATGCGCGCCCAATCAGGCTCGGCTGCTGACTGAGCCGAGACCGCCAGCGTCGCAAGCGCGACCGATGTCAACGTGGCAAACAGCACTCGCATGCAACCTCCTGAGCGAGCCGGTTAGATCCGCTTTCGCAGCTGACCGACGTTGTAGACAACGCCGACGAACGCTGCGTGCGGTTGGGGACCGGTAATCGGCGCGGCGAATCCCGCGTCCACCACCAGCCACTTGCGCACTTGAAAGCTGGCACCCTCGATGATCCCCACGATGGGAGGTGTGCCGGCCTCTCCGCTGGTGCCCGGGTATCCGAACACCTCCGAGGTCCATCCGAGCCGACTGGTCACGGGACCCGCGAACGCAGCTGCCCAGACCGCCGCGGACCGGGGCGCGATCGAACCATTGCCGCTGCGGGTGGTGTATCCGGCGTTGACATCGAGCGACAGCCCTCTGAAATCATGACTGGAAATGAGCAGCACCGAAACGTCGGTCGTTCCGGTTCCGTCGCCGTCTGCCACCGAACCCGAGGGCATCTTGATCGAGGGAAGAATCGCGAAGTTGCCAACGAGCGGCGCGTGCTCGATGGACCGCCACTTGACGCCGATAGCGACATCGCCGAAGCCCGTCGTGCCGGCGCCCGGGGCGCGCACGATCGAGTCCTGGATGGTGAGTTGGGCCTGCCGCGCGAGTCCGATCTTCAGCGCGACAGGGCCGAGATCGCCGTGCGAACGATCGGCATAGCCATCGTCCTCGAAGCCCGCTTCCACTTCGACCCACCCAGGCGCCACCGTACCGGCATGCGTCGAGACCGTGGGCCTCTCGGGCTGAGCGGCGTGTGGATCGGCCTCCTGCGCGTGGACCGGCAGCTGTCGGATCGAAATCAGCGCCGCCAGGGCTACAGCGAACCGGTGCGCGCGCGAGACGCTCATTTGTCGAAATCGGCGATCGCCGCCGTAAACTGGATATCGCGTCGCTGCCGGGCCTGAGTGCCCTCAGGCGACCGCACCGTCAGGTCGTCGACCTGAACACTCACCGGTTGGAACGCAGCGCCGGCGCGACGCTTGAGCATCACTTTCACCTTACCCGCTGTCGCGACCCACACTTTTGGCGGCTCGCCGCCGCCCGCGCTTTCGTCGGAGCAGAACGGCAGGCTGCCCCGCGGATTCTGAGTCTGTTCGACATGGACGGTGATGCCAGGTCCGGCTTTGGCGATGTCGATCGAGGTTTCACCGTCAGGGAACTTGAACTGGTCGCGATCGGCCTTGATGGTCAAGACCTCGGACCGATCGTCGTTCCAGGCATAAATAAAAAGCCCGGCGCAGCCCGACGCCTCGTGGTAGCGGAACGTCGGCGTACTCGCTGGCGACCGCGACTGCGCGCGTCCCAGTTCGACCGCTCCGATCACGATCGAGATCGCGATGACGATGCGTGCCGCATGTGTGCTGTGCATGTCGACCTGCCCATCAATCGTTCACCGGCGCTGGGGCCCCACCCCCAGCGCGAACTAACGCCGATGCCTCGCTTCGGATTCCCATGTCCTCAGCTCGGCATAGCCGCAGGCGCTCCCGCCCTGCCTTACCCGCCTTCCCTGTCCTGAGTGAGCGCGGCGATCAGCGGCTCGTCGCAACCCGCCTCGCGTAGCACTTCTTCCGTATGCTCGCCGAGAAGCGGGGCGCGCCGTCCGACGATCGGCGGGGTCTCCGACATCTTCACCGGCGAGCCTAGCGTCCTGATCCGGCCGAGGCGCGGATGATCGGTTTCGACCACCATCGACCGCGCCAGCACCTGCCGATCGGTGAACACCTCGTCGTAGCGGTTGATCGGCCCGCACGGTATCTCGTTCGCCTCGAGCAGATCGAGCCAGTGCTGACGGCTGTGACCAATTGTCACCGATTCGATCATTCGAGCAAGACCCTCACGGTTTCGCACCCGTCCCGTGTCGTTGGCGTAGGCGGGATCGGCCGCCCACTCCGGATGGCCGAGGATTCCACATAGCCGGACGAACAGCCGGTCGTTCGCCGCGGCCAGCGTGATGTAGCCGTCGGCGCAGCGCATCGCCTGGTAAGGCGCGCTCATACGATGCGCCGACCCCATCGGCTCTGGCACGCGGCCGGTGGCAAAGTATTCAGTCGCCTCCCATACCGAGAGCGCCACACCCGCCTCCAGCAGCGATGTATCGACGTGCTGACCGCGACCGGTCCGAATCCGGTAATACAGCGCCGCGAGGATGGCCGACAAGGCAAACAGCCCGGCGCCGAGGTCGGTCAATGGCAGCCCGGCCTTCATCGGCGCGCCGCCAGGTTCGCCGGTCACGGACATGATGCCCGCGACACCCTGTGCGACGAGATCGAATCCACCGCGGGCCGCGTCGGGGCCCGAGCCGCCGTAACCTGAGATCGACGCATAGATGAGCGCCGGATTCTCCGCCGACAGTGTCGGGTAGTCGAGCCCGAGGGTCTGCATCACGCCGGGACGGTAGTTCTCGATGAGGACGTCGCTTCGGCGCGCCAGCCGGCGGAATGCCGTCTGCGCCGCCGGCGTCTTCAGGTCGAGGACGATGCCACGCTTGCCGCGGTTGACGGCGTTGAAACTGGGACTGTCGTTGCCGACGGCGCCGGCCATGCGGCGGGTCGAATCGCCGCCTGGCGGCTCGACCTTGATCACGTCCGCGCCCATGTCGCATAGTTGCATCGCGCAGAACGGTCCCGCCATCACCTGCGTGACGTCGAGCACGCGAAGGCCGGCGAGCGCACGGCCGGGTGCCGGCGTACCGGCCTGAGCGGTCATCTCGTCTTCGGTCCTATCTGACACCCGAGGAGCTCCACGTGCCGACACCTCACGTCCTGTTCCATATCGACGGCCCCATCGCGGTCGTGACCATCAATCGTCCAGATGCCCGCAACGCCATGACCTGGGACATGTACGAAGGCCTGGTCGAGGCCTGTGAGCGCGTCGACCTGCACGACGATCTGCGCGTCGTCGTGCTGCGATCGACCGGCGACAAGGCGTTCATCTCTGGCACGGATATCAGTCAGTTTACGCAGTTCCAGACGGCGGAAGCGCCTATCGATTATGAGCGTCGCATCGATCATGTCATCGATCGCCTCGAGCATGTGCGGGTGCCCACGATCGCCCAGGTGCAGGGGGTGGCCGCGGGCGGCGGCTGTGCGATCGCGCTGGCGTGCGACATGCGCGTCTGCAGCCCCGAGGCTCGGTTCGGAGTTCCGATTGCCCGGACGCTGGGAAACTGCCTGTCAGCGGCCAATTACGCCCGGCTGATCGATCTCATCGGTCCGGCGCGGACCAAGGACATCCTGTTCACTGGCCGGCTGATCGAGGCCGCCGAAGCCGAAGCGCTCGGGCTGGTGACGCGCCTCGCGCCCATGAACGAGCTCGACACCGTCGTCCGATCGCTGGCGACGGCGCTGGCGGCCAACGCGCCGCTCACCATCCGCGCCACGAAGGAAGCCGTCCGCCGCATTCAGGCCCATCGCCGCGTCGAAGCCTCGCTCATCGACGACCTGATTTCGATGTGCTACGGCAGCGCCGACTTCATGGAAGGCGTCGCGGCCTTTCTCGCGAAGCGGCCGCCTCAGTTCACGGGACGTTAACGGGCTCCAGGCTTCGGGCTTCAGACTCCAGGGCCTCTCCAGGCTTCAGGCCTCGGGGTTCTGGGTTCTGGCTCCGGTAAGTGGCTCTACTGAAGTCCGAAGCCCGGAGCCTGAAGCCTGATCCGCCGCGAGCTTGTCCATCGCGGCATCAACTCCCCCGCGCTTGAACGGTACCCCGGCAATCGACAGCGCCATCTCGACTCCACAGAGCGTTCCCGCCAGCATGAGGTCGTTCAAGTCGCCGAGGTGGCCGATGCGGAACACCCGCCCCTTCACGCGCCCGAGCCCGGCGCCGAGCGACAGGTTGAACCGATCAAGGGCCACGGCGCGCAGCGCGTCGGCATCGTGTCCATCGGGCAGGAGGACGGCGGTCAGAACCGGACTCTGCTCGTCCTCGCGCGTGCAGAGAATCGACAGGTCCCACGCGCGGACGGCCGCACGCGCGGCGGCCGCCAGCCGCTCGTGCCGCGCATAGACGCGATCGAGTCCTTCTTCGGCAAGCATCTGCAAGGCTTCCCGCAAACCGTAGAGCAAGTTCGTCGCGGGCGTGAAGGGAAAGAAGCCCGCCGCGTTCGAGCCGAGCATCGGCTCCCATTCGAAGTAGGACTTGGGCAAACGCGAGGCATGCGAGGCGTTCAACGCCTTGTCGCTGATCGCGTTGAAGCTGAGACCGGGCGGCAGCATCAAGCCCTTCTGCGAACCCGAGAGCGTGACGTCGATGCCCCACTCGTCGTGGCGAATCTCGATCGACCCGAGCGACGACACGGCGTCGACGATGAGCAGCGCAGGATGACCGGCCGCGTCGATCGCCCGTCTGATGGCGGGAAGGCGGCTGGTGGCGCCGGTGGACGTTTCGTTGTGCACGACCAGCACGGCGCGGATGGCGTGATCATGGTCGGCGCGCAGCACGCCTTCGACCAGTTCTGGATCGACGCCCTGGCGCCAGTCGGTATCGACGACGTCCACCTCGAGGCCGAGGCGCCGGGCGACACCGGCCCACAGGCGCGCAAACTCTCCGGTCTCGAAGGTCAGGACGCGATCGCCCGGTGAGAGGGTATTGACGAGAGCGGCCTCCCACGCACCGGTGCCGGAGGAGGGATAGATGACCACCGGCCCACGGGTCTGGAACACCGACTTGATCCCCTGCAGGACCTCCCGCCCGAGGTCGGCGAATTCGGCGCTGCGGTGATCGATGGTGGGCTGAGCCATCGCCCGCAGGATTCGATCGGGCACGTTGGTCGGTCCGGGGATCTGCAGAAAATGCCGGCCGGGTCGGTGTGGCATGAGGGAGATGTTAACAAATGGTTCACAGGTTCACGGGTTCACTGGTTCAAGGGAGACGTCTTACCTGCCCTACCCGCCTTACCCGCCCTACCTGCCATCTTTCTTCCAATGGCGGCGGGGCCCCACCCCCGCCGCGAACTGACGCTGACACCTCGCCTCAGAGCTCCTTGTCTTCGGCTCGGTGTGGCCGCAGGCGCTGCCTCCCCGCCTTCCCCGCCTTCCCTGCCATCGGCGCCAGATATAATTCGCCCGCCGATGCGCGCCCTCTCCGTCGAAACCGGCCGGCCCGCCCCCCAGGCACTTGTTGCCGCGGTGGACTTGGCGGCGCTCCGGCAGGAACTCGAACAATCGATTTCGGGCGAGGTCCGCTTCGACACGGTGTCCCGCGCGCTCTACTCGACCGACGCCAGCGTCTATCAGATCGAGCCGATCGGGGTCGTGCTGCCGCGGACTCGCGACGATCTCATCCGCGTCGTCCAGCTTTGCCACAAGTACCGCTGCCCCCTGACGATGCGCGGAGGCGGGACGTCGCAGGCGGGCCAGGCGATCGGCGCCGGGCTTCAGGTCGACACCTCGAAGTACTACAACCGCCTGCTCGAAGTGAACGTCGAGGAACAGTGGGCCCTCGTCGAGCCGGGCATCGTCCTCGACGAGTTGAATGCCGCGTTGAAGCCTCACGGGCTGCGCTTCGCGCCAGACATCTCGACGGCCAGCCGCGCGACGATCGGCGGGATGATGGCCAACAACTCGAGCGGCGCACGCTCGGTGCTCTACGGCAAGACGATCGATCACGTGCTCGAGCAGCACGTCGCGCTCTCGGACGGCACGTTGGCACATTTCCGGCCGCTGTCGCCCGCGGAGCTCGAATGCGTGTGCGCCGGCCAATCGCTCGAATCGGACTGCTATCGCCAGGTGCGCCAGCTCGCCGCCGTCTGCGCCGACGAGATCGAGCTGCGCTATCCGAAGATTCTTCGCCGCGTCGGCGGCTACAACCTCGATGCGTTCGCGAATCCGTCGCAGCCATTCGACATGACGCGGTTGACGGTCGGTTCGGAAGGCACGTTGGCCGTCGTCCTCGACGCCAAGCTTCGTCTTGTGCCGCTGCCGAAAGCGAAAGCGGTGCTCGCGATCCAGTTCGCCGATCTCCTCGAG
>Ga0111539_10012368_pt1 | contig 10699 bp, 7 predicted proteins | sample RhiMethybrSRZTD1_FD_79667 | JGI IMG/M metagenome (GOLD analysis project Ga0111539, IMG submission 79667) | Populus rhizosphere microbial communities from Tennessee, USA - Rhizosphere MetaG P. TD hybrid SRZTD1 (version 2) (version 2) | ecosystem: Host-associated > Plants > Roots > Rhizosphere >... | reverse complement strand
GAATGCGGACTGTAGCGGGAAGAGTGGAGTGCGGTCGCCGACCCGGGGTGGCTCGCTATCGCTCGCACACCCCGGGCTACCATTCCTCGCACGCCTCCGGCGTGCAAGAAGCCAGCCCGGAGGGCTGGCAGGAGATTAGCCCCGGGTGGAGCGAAAGCGACACCCGGGGTTGTTTGTTCAAAGCCAACCGCACCCCGGAGGGGTGCGAGGATAATTTGGACAGCAGTGCCTGACGCAGGAGGGGCGTGTGTTAAAGCTCCCAAGAGTCTTTCCGCACCCTACTACGCGGCGGGAAGCACAGGAAGTGTCAACCTGAATGTCGTTCCATGAGCGCCTGTTGACTCCACGGCAACATCGCCTCCGTGATCACTTACGATTTTATGGACCACCGCGAGGCCCAGGCCGGTGCCATCCGACTTTCCGAATGTCACAAATGGTTGAAAGAGGTCATCGCGTATTTCTTCCGGAATTCCCCCACCATTATCTGAGACGGAAATCTCCACCGAGTCGACCGATCCGACGACGACTACACGAATGCGTCCGCTATCCGAGGAGACGGCTTCACAGGCGTTTCTCAGGAGGTTGTGAAACACGCGGTTGAGTTTTGCAAAATCGAACCAGCCCTGTGTCGGGCCTTCGTGCAGAAGCGTGAGTTGAATTTTGTCGAATTCAGGCCGCAGCTTCACGGATTGGACGGTGTCCTGCAAGACCTCTACGCAGTCCCCGTACGTGCGGTTCAACGCCTCCTGCGCCTTCGAAAATTCAAGCAGGGAGGCGATCAGTTCGGCCATGTTGTTTACAGACAGACGAATTTGCCTGTACAAGTCCGTTCTCTGATCCTCGTTGAGGTTGCTCTCCGAGAGGAGTTCAGCGTAAGCAAGGATCGTTGTCAGAGGATGGCGGAGATCGTGAGAGACCGTGCTTGCCATACGGCCGATTGTTGCCAGTCGTTCCGCGTGCAACAGGTTTCGCTGGCTTTCCTTCAGACTGCGTCTCATGGTGTCGAACGCGAGGATCAGTTCTCCGACTTCGTCGCGGTTGCGAGGACTGAGCGGATAGGAAAAGTCTCCTTTTTCGAGTGCGGCGACGCCCGAGGACAGCTTTGCCAGCGGTCGCGTGAGCGTGTGAGCGATAAGAAACATCAGCACCGACCCGGCAACCAGCGCGACAAAACCCACCGACAGAAGCAACCTGTTCACGTTCTCCAGGAAACTTGTCGCCGCATCAAACGACTTCAAAACAGTCAATGTCACCGGCTGGGCGCCAACGGGCGCCAGGAGGATAGAGCCTGAAACAAAGTTCTCGCCATCCAGTTGAACCTCGCGTGTCGTTAAACTTGCACTGGCGACGCCGTGATCGTCGTTCATGGAAAGGTCGCGTCGTTGGCTCACAGGCAGGGAACTGGCGACAACCTCTTGGCCGTACCGAACAGCGACGTGGCCTGAGGTGATCTTCTCCACGGTCGCAGCAAAGCTGTCATCGATGGCCAGGCCTGCGACCAGAAAACCAATAAGAGTATCTTTGCTCGGAGTCCCAAGGTAAATCGGCTGGAGAAAGACCTGGTACAGCTTTCCATTATCGAACCACCAGTCACGGGGTGGCTGCTGGTTCAAAGTCCTTACGAGTGAGGAGGCCGCAACCTCACGACTGAAATCACCGCCGGAAGAATTGATCGCCATGACCTTCCCCGTACGATCCGCAAGGATGAACAGGTCCCAATCCGTGAGTTTCCAGTAGTCGGCGGAGCTGTCCTGGATCGTCACTTCATCGCTCGAGGTCATCAGAGCCCGCGTATTCGGAAGGTCGGCCGAGAGCGTCACAGATTGAAAAAGCAGCCTCTGGCGTTGTTCTGCATACTGCTGGAACGCCTCCAGGGAATTTGGAAGGTTCTCGAAAATCTGCCGCTTCGCATTATCTCGGAGATAGTTCTGGACGATGAATAAGCTGGCGCCTGTGAGGATGGCGGTCGTGAAGATCAGCGAGAAGACGAGTTTTGTGCGAAGCCGAATCCGGGTCATCGCTCGTTTCCCTGCGGTGCGTTAAGGCACGAACTTGTATCCGGCACCATGAACGGTTTTGAAGTGACGAGGATTCGCCGCATCGACTTCCAATTTCTGCCGCAACTTTACAAGATGGTTATCCACGGTCCGTGTCGAAGGGTAACAATGGAATCCCCACACTTCATTCAGTAGTTCGTCACGCGAAATGACGCGTTCCGCGTTACGGACAAAGTATTTGAGGATCTTGAATTCCTGAGGAGTAAGCGGCACTTCAACGCCGTCGCGAGTCAGTACCATCCGGAAGAAATCCACTGCGATGCTGCCGAAGGAGTATTGATCGACTTCTTTCTGTCCCTGCAGCCGCCGCCTGACGGAATGGACCCGAGCAAGCAATTCTTTGGGGCTGAAAGGCTTCGTCACATAGTCGTCCGCTCCGAGTTCGAGCAGTAATACTTTATCCACCTCATCTGCAGAAGCGCTGAGCACGATCACCGGAACACTCGGCGCTTCTCCTCGGATCATGCGGCAAACTTCGCGGCCAGGGATTTTGGGCAGTTTCAAATCGAGCAATACGAGAGCCGGAACTGCTTTGCGAAACGCGTCAATGCCGGCTTCGCCATCTCCTGCGAAGTCCAGACGGAACCCATCGGCCTCGAAGACATGCTGCAGCGGCTTGTACAGTGTGCGATCGTCTTCGATAACTAACATCCGTTCCATAACGACACCTCGAGTTCCAAATAAGAACACAACCCCGATCGGACGTAGCACGGGGAACCTGTTTGTTCGGGGGAGCGCCAGACTAACACAAAGCTTTACAAACTCGCTACACTTGGCTGACTTTTGCCTCCCGTTGGTTGTGATACTCACTCCATTCGAAAGGAGAGAGTATGCGACTACGTAACCTGCCTGCACGATGCGGCGCCCTTATTGTTCTGACATTGACCCTGTTTCATTCAGGCATATTGCGCGGAGAAGAAGGCTTGAGCCGACCGGTTGAGCCGTTGCCACCGCTCGCAGCCGCACTGGGGGTGCAGTTCGTTGCAGGGTCTGATTCGTCTGTAATTCTTCAACGTGATGGCAAGCAATACCTGGTGGACCTTTCAACGCGCACCATCCGCGAACAGGAACCCGTTGTCGTGGCTTCTCTGGACCCGCAGCAAGTTCAACGCCCCGCGACAGCTTCCGGCACAGGTGCCACGATATTTCAGCAGCAATGTTCTTCCTGACATGGCAACAATGGCAAAGGAACGGGAGGCAACGCGCCGGATCTTACGAATTTTCGCGCGCGCGCGGGCGTGCCTCACCAGGCGATCGTGAATACAATCGCCAATGGCCGGCGCAACGGCGCGATGCCTTCGTTCTCAGGCAAACTGTCCGCGGCGGACATCGACAGTGTTGCGACTTACGTTCAAGGGCTCTCCAGTTCAAGTCAGCGCACGGACATCTACGAAGCGGGGGACGACTACGTCTATAGCCTCCCAACCGGTCGAAAGGTGACGCGGGGATCTCTCTACCTCAACTTCGCTCATCGATTTGCGTTCAATCCCGCGTTCAGTGGGCCGGGTCTTGGCAACACCTTGATCGGTCTGGACGGTTTTTCCGTTTCGTCCTTCGGCCTCAGGTATGGAGTGACCGATAAACTCTCCGTCAGCGCATATCGCTCGCCCAGCATTATCAACCGGCCGATCGAGTTCATGGCCGCTTACAACTTTCTGGATGAGTATGAAGGCCATCCGCTGAACGCGGCGTTTCGTGTCTCTATCGACGGTCAGGACAACTTCAGGAAGAATTTCACGACGAACTTTGAAGTCGTCGTCTCCCGCAGCATCCGCAATAAAGCCCAGTTCTATGCTGTTCCGACATTTTCTGTCGAAAATCGGCAATTGATGAGTAAGCCGGGGGCTCTGGCGAACAGGCCGCCGAATTTGCCCGGACTAAATACCTTTTCCATCGGTGCGGGACTGGCGGTGAACATCCGGCCGACAGTCGCGCTGGTGGTTGAAGGAATTCCAACGCTCGTGAACGGGCCTGAACTCGACATTCATCGGCCGTCCTACGCTTTCGGAATCCAGAAGCTGATTCGGGGCCATGCTTTCACTCTCGGTTTCTCCAATGGTCCCGGCACGGTGGTGGCGCAACGTGCCGGAACCCGCGCGTCCTTTCTTGGAAATCCCTCGGCGGATAAGCCCAGCGGACTCTTCATTGGCTTCAATCTGATGCGCCGGCTGCGGTAGAGGTCACTTGACGGCGGTAAGCCGGGATCGCTGGCCCTTGATACTGGGTCTCTGGGCCGCTCCGGCATCGATTGCAATTTCTGAAATCTTCTTGTCGATCGCCACGCTTGTCCAACTCACAAGGCTGGCGAGGCGGCAGACACGAGTCCGACTGCCGCAGTGTTTGTGGCTCTTGTTGATATGGGCCGGTTTAGAGGTTGCCGTTTGGCTCTTCTCTCCAGAACCCGCGCAGGGCTGGAGCGAGATTCGACACCTGCTGCTTGTCGGCGCGGTCCTTGTCGCTTTGTCGGGGTTCGAGCAGGCGAACGACCTGGTGTGGGCATGGAAAGGGATATTTGTCACCGCGACCGCCAGTTCTGTTTTTTTGATTGGCGAGTTCGTCTACCGCTTCTATTTGCATCGCGAGCAGATTGCGGCCGGTGGCGACGCCGGCTTCTATCTTCGATCCGGCGGATTTCTGCATCACTGGATGGTTTACGCCACCGTTGAAATCACCGTCGTCGCGGCTTTGATTGCTTTCTGGTCGGCGTTTCCCGGCCAACACCGCCGATGGTGGCCGGTTGCCCTTGTGCACGTGGTCGCGGTGATCCTCAGCCTGACTCGGATGGCCTGGATCACCTGTCTCCTGCTACTTGCCATCAATCTCGTGTGGAGACGCTCGAGGTGGATATGGGTGCTTCCGGTCATTCCATTTTTGTTCTATTTCGCGGCTCCAGAAAGCATTCGTTCCCGCCTGTCGAAGACCGCCGACCTGACGTACTACTCCAATTCGGAGCGCCTTCAGATGCTGTCGGTGGGTTGGAGAATGGTCTCTGATCATCCGCTGACGGGAATCGGTCCAGGCCGAGTCGAGGGCTTGTATGAGTCCTACCTGAAGGATGGAGAAGCGATTCCGAAATACCATGGACACCTTCACAACAACGTGACTCAGATTGCCGCTCAGTTCGGAATCCTGGTACTTCTTGCCGCGGGCGCGTTCGTCATTGTGGCCTTTCGCGATCTTATTCAGGCCAGAAAGAAGGCGACTGGACCTGACGGGAGGTTTCTCACGGAGACGGCGCTTCTTTCGCTGGTGGGCTTTATCTTCGCCGGCCTGTTTGAGTACACGTGGGGACATTCGCTGGGGCTGATCATGATGACGTTCGCGTTTGTGCCCGCGTTGATACCGTCGAAACGTTGACAATTTTTTTGCACCAGCGGGATTGGATCGTGACATAGGGCCCCGTAGAGCGTTGCTATCCTCCGTTGCCGTGAAATCCCACGGCAAGGTCGTCCTGTTTTTTCCGGCTTTTTCCAGCACGGAAGCGACGGCTCCGCTCGGACTACTGGCGGTAGCAACACCGTTATTGCGGGCCGGCTACGACGTCCGATTGATCGATTCCACAATCACGCCCAACTACAAAACGCGCGTTCTCGAGGAAGTCCAGGATGCGATTTGTCTCGGTGTCTCCCTCGTCACCGGGCCGATGATTCGAGAGACGGTCGACGTAGCGCGGAGCATCAAGGAACGCTATCCCGGCTTTCCGGTCGTTTTAGGCGGCTGGCATCCGTCGCTACTGCCACTGCAAACTCTCGAAGCGGACTATGTGGATGTCGTGATTCGCGGGCAAGGCGAGAGTGCCATGCTAGAAGTCGTTCAACGTCTCGAGCAACGAGTGGACCTCGATGGCCTTCCCGGAGTCGGCTTCAAGCGTGATGGGAAACTCATCATGAATCCGGAAAGGCCGCTTCGCCCGCTAGTCGACTTGCCTCCGAAGGCATATCACCTCGCCGACTTCGATGCCTACGAGCGTTTGTGCGGCCGCCGATGGGCCATGTATACCTCGAGCCTTGCGTGCCCGTTCAACTGTTCCTACTGCACAAATGCAGGCTTGTACGGGAGACAGTGGAATGCTCTTCCTGCAGAGCAGGTTGTCGAAGAAACCTGCGATCTCTCCACGCGATATGGCCTTGAAATGCTGTGGATCGTGGATGACAACTTTCTCGTCGATCTGGATCGCGCACTGAGAATTGGCGAAGGTTTAGTGCGCGCAGGCTCTCGTTTTCGCTGGAGCATTCAGGCGACGACGAACCTCACCGCCCGCCTCACTGTTGGTGAACTGAAACTTCTACGCCGCGCGGGATTGCACCAGATTTGTCAGGGTGTCGACTCGGCCTCGCCCAAGATCCTGAATCTCATGAACAAGACGTTCCAGGACTTCGATTCGATTTACCTCTCTGCCGGTCGTTGCGTTGAAGCAGGTATCCGTCCTTCGTTCAACATCATCTTCGCGTATCCCGGCGAGGACCATACGGATCGCCAGCAGACAGTGGCCTTCATCATGGACGTTTGCCGCAGATTCCCGGGGGCGGAATTCTGGACGAACATCTTCACGCCGTATCCGGGCTCGCCGATTATGCAACATGCTCAGGAGAATGGCATTGAGGCGCCGGCTTCTCTTGAAGGCTGGGCCGATTACTTTCCGCGGTACACCGTCCTGCCCTGGTTGAAAGGTAAATCGCACAAGCGCGTTCAGGTGATGCGCGACTACCTGCGAATGGCGTTTGACCGGGTGCCGATCTCGAAAGTGGATTCGGGTTCTATGGTCCGGTTGCTCCAGCGGGGGCTTTCTTATCCTGCTCGATGGAGACTTGACCACGATGTTTACGGCCTTCCTGTTGAAGTCTGGATGAGCCGGAAGTTGAAACGATTCGTCAGTGTTGCCAAGCCGAAGGTCGACGCGAAACAACTGGAGCCGGCTTCCGCCGTGAATTGCCCATGAAGGACAAAGTCGTCCTTCTTTACCCGCCCTATGACGGGCCGCCGCTGGGTCCTCCACTGAGTTTGCTCAGTCTCGCCGGGCTACTGCGGGAGTCCGGTTTTCGCGTGTCCATCCTGGATAGCGCTGTGGAGCAGAATCTTGAAGCGGCTCTCGCAGCGGAAATCCAGGATTCGCTCTGCATCGGCATCTCCTTCCTGACCGGCCCGATGATTCGAGGCGCCGTGGCCCTGGCCGAATTGTCGCGATGTCTTCAATCGGATGTTCCGATCGTCTTCGGCGGTTGGCATTCCAGCCTTCTTCCGGAACAAACGCTAGCCAGCGGTAAAGCCGATGTCGTAGTACGGGGACAGGGAGAGCGAACGCTGCTCGAGATCGCGCGCTGTCTTCAGGACGGACAGACGATCGAATCGATACCAGGTCTGTCGTATCGGAAAGAGCGACGCGCAATGCACAATCCCGAGCGTTCGCCGGAGCGGCTGAACGATTTGCCTCTGCCCGCCTTCTCGATGGTGAACTTCGACGCCTACGAGAGAGTCAGCGGAGTACGGAAGCTTCCGTACGCGTCGAGTCTCGGCTGTCCCTACGCTTGCAACTACTGTACCGACCAGGTCTTCTACGAACGAAAGTTCAATGCCTATCCGGCAAGTCGCGTTGTGGCCGAGGTCACGGACCTGGTCTCCAGGTACCGTCTGAGAGAAGTCGCATTTCTGGACTCCAATTTCCCCGTTCACGTGCGACGAGCCGTGGAAATTGCGAAGGGTTTCATTGATGCGAATGTGCCCTTCGAGTGGACCTTTCAGGCATCTACTGACCTGTTATGCCGCATGACAGACGATGAAGTTTGTCTGCTTGCAGAGTCTGGTGTGACTCATATGGGATTTGGAACCGAGTCCGCGTCGGAGAAGGTTCTTGCGCTGATGAACAAGAGACATCAGCGCATCGATGAGATGTTTGAAACAGCCAGGAAAGCCAACATCGCGGGCATTCGCGTCACTTTCAACCTGATTCTGGGATATCCGGAAGAAACGCAGGAGGATCGAATCGAAACCTTCCGCGTTATGACGGAAATCTCGGCGGAATACCCTAACGTTCGCTTCTCGCCGAACATCTTCACGCCCTATCCCGGAATCCCGATTTGGCCACAACTGAAGGCAATGGGTGTCAGGGAGCCCGAGTCTCTTGAAGAGTGGGCAGACGTCGGACTGGGAAGCAATCACTTGCCCTGGCTGCAGGACATCGACCTCCGCAATCTCAGGCACATGCTGACGGACTTTCTCGAAAGCACGAACAGGCGGAAATCAGGCATCGTCAGTCGGCGGTCACTATTGACCGGCCAGGCACTCGCGACGGCCGTGGACGAGGTGTGTTGATGGTCGATGTCCTGTTCACGCATTCGTATCATCTTTATTACGACCGCAAACAAACTCGCAAAATGCAGCCTTATCCGCCTCTCGGAACTTTGTACGCGGCTGCGCTTCTTCGTGAAAGAGGCTTCTCGGTTGGGCTGTTCGACAGCATGCTGGAGAACCCCGAAGAGAAGTTTCCCGCCGTGGTTGCAGAGGTTCGACCGCGAGTCGTCGCGATCTACGAAGACAATTTCAACTTCCTGTCGAAGATGTGTCTCAAGCGGATGCGTGAGATTGCCTTCGGCATGATCGATACGGCGAAAACGTTTGGAGCCACGGTCGTAGTCAATGGATCCGATGCATCGGATCATTGCTCCCACTACCTCCAGCGGGGTGCAGACTACGTTCTGCTGGGTGAGGCCGAATGGACGTTGCTGGAATTGATGACCGCGCTTGAGCGCCAACCCGCCCTGGCCCCGCTGGATGCTCCGGGCCTCGCATACTGGAGTCCTCCCGACGGTCGAGTGCGCCGCACCCCGGCAAGGACCGCTATGAAAAGCCTGGATTCGCTCCCGTTTCCCTCCCGGGATCTTGCCGACATTGCGCAGTATCGGTCCACCTGGAAGCAGGCACACGGCTTCTTCGCGATGAACCTGGTTGCGAGCCGGGGATGCCCCTACAAGTGCAACTGGTGCGCAAAACCGATCTATGGGAATAGCTTCACCGTTCGCTCTCCCGAATGTGTTGCAAGCGAAATGCTCGAACTCCGAGATCGCTACGGCGCCGACTTCTTGTGGTTTGCGGACGATTTGTTTGGAATCCGCATGGAGTGGGTCCAGGAACTTGCCGATTGTGTGGAGCGTAAAAGCGCCCTCGTGCCTTTCAAGATGCAGTCTCGAGTCGACCTGATGAACGAAGACACTGTCTCGGCGCTCCAGCGCGCCGGTTGTGCCGAGGTGTGGATGGGAGCAGAGTCAGGATCGCAGAAGATCCTTGACGCCATGGATAAAGGCACTCTGGTAAGTCAGATCCAATCTGCAACGCAACGCTTGAGGTCGCGAGGAATACGCGCCTGTTACTTCCTTCAATTTGGTTATCCCGGCGAGACGTGGAGTGACATCGAAAAGACAATTCATCTGGTGCGCGAAACTCGCCCCGACGATGTTGGAGTTTCGGTCTCTTATCCGCTGCCGGGAACGCTCTTCTTCGAGCGTGTCCGGGAACAACTTGACGTCAAGACCAACTGGGAAGACAGCGAAGATCTCTCGATGATGTTCAAGGGTGCCTATAAGAGCGAGTTCTATCGCGCCCTTCACGATGCGCTTCATGCCGAAGTCGAATCATGGAATTCCGGCAACGCCTGGAGATTTCGGCTTCAGACTCCGAATGCGCAACGACAGGCGAACTCCGCCGCGGTCTCCGTCCAGGAGTTGTGGGAGCGCGTCTTCGCGCTGGAACAGACATCACGAAATGCCGACGCAACGGAGATGGCAGCATGGACCTGCTCCTGACACACGGCTATTTCCTTTATGAGGATCCCAAGGAACTTCAGATCATGAAGCCATACGTTCCGCTTGGAATCCTCTACCTCACATCCCATCTTCGGGCGCGCAATTTTCAAGTTGAAGTCTTCGATTCCACATTCTCATCACGAAGCGAGTTGCAGGAGTTGCTCGAACGCGAGGGGCCGGCCGTTCTGGGTGTTTACGCCAATCTCATGACACGCAGGAGCGTGGTGGAGATTCTGAAGGCCGCTAAAGCCACGGGGTGGAAAACGGTCGTTGGTGGGCCGGAGCCCGGAACGTACGTAGAAGAGTACCTGACGTCAGGCGCCGACATTGTTGTGATTGGGGAAGGGGAAGTCACACTCGAGGAACTGTTGCCGATCCTGAAATCCGGCCGCGACGAACAGCTCTACAACGTGTGCGGCATTGCGTTTCGGGGAAAAGACGGTTCGATGCATCGAACGGCTCCGCGAACGCAGATTGCGGACATCGATGGCCAGCCCTGGCCTAGTCGTGAATCTGTTCCAATCCATCGTTACCTCGAAACGTGGAAGACCCATCACCAGGCGTCGTCTTTGTCGTTGATTACGGCGCGCGGCTGTCCTTACGACTGCCGCTGGTGCAGCCACGCCGTATATGGGAAAACACACCGGCGCCGCAACCCCGAGCTTGTTGTCGATGAGCTCGAATGGATTCTCCAACAATACACGCCGGATATGTATTGGGTTGCCGATGACGTCTTCACGATTCACCACGGGTGGCTTGCGGGCTTCGCTGGTGAAATGACCCGTCGCGGAATCCGTGTTCCGTTCGAATGTATCTCGAGAGCGGATCGCATTAATCCGCGAGTCG
>Ga0111539_10012367_pt1 | contig 10699 bp, 8 predicted proteins | sample RhiMethybrSRZTD1_FD_79667 | JGI IMG/M metagenome (GOLD analysis project Ga0111539, IMG submission 79667) | Populus rhizosphere microbial communities from Tennessee, USA - Rhizosphere MetaG P. TD hybrid SRZTD1 (version 2) (version 2) | ecosystem: Host-associated > Plants > Roots > Rhizosphere >... | reverse complement strand
ATTTACCGAGTTCTGCACAGGTAATGTTGCGCGTTTCGCAATTCGAGACAAGAAGTACAAATTGATATTCGACAATGCCGTCGGCTGGGGATTATTCGACCTTCTCGAAGATCCGCGCGAAACAAACAACGTGTACGACAAACCTGCGTTCGCAGCAGTTCAGACTCGGCTTAAGGCTGAACTCGACAAATTGAAAGCTTCCGCAACCCGGGGTTGCTTTCAATAATGCATCGCGGGCCTCGATGGCTCGCCCGCACGTTGCTGGTCCTCGCGATTGGTGCTGGTGCCATTGCCTGGTACTGGCTGAACACGCCGACCGGATCCATTAAAGTCCAAACTTCGGATTCTGCGCGATTCGCCGGATCACCCGCCTGTGCTGTATGTCACCCAAGCCAGTATTCTCAGTGGCTGGCGTCGAATCACCGGCATGCCATGGAGATCCCTACTGCGGAATCCGTTCTTGGCGACTTCAATGATGCGGAGTTTCGCTACTTTGATCAGAAGACTCGCTTCTTCAAGAAAGGCGAATCGTTTCACGTCACCACCCAAAACCAACAGGGTAAGGACGAAACGTTCACTGTCGCGTACACGCTGGGATACAGGCCATTGCAGCAATACCTTGTCGATCTCGGCGGCGGCCGCATTCAGGCTCTTCCCTTCGCGTGGGACAACCGTGATCGGAAGGACGGTGGGCAGCGATGGTTTCACCTCTACCCCAGGGAGAACGTCACACCCGGCAACCCTTTGTTCTGGACACGTCCGCTTCAGAACTGGAACCACATGTGCGGTGATTGTCACACGACCGGTTTCACCAAAAATTTTTCTGAAGGAAGCGGCGGGTTCGACAGCCGGTGGAGCGAAATTGGTAACGGTTGCGAGAGCTGTCATGGTGCCGGCTCCGAACACATCGAGGCTCGGCAGGCCGCGAAGGTCCGCCCGGAGGCGGATGCCTCCATTGCCGCCCTGAGAACTCCGCAGTCCCAGATCGATCAATGTGGCGCCTGTCACGCCCGGCGCATCCGTCTGCACGAGACAAGATCCTCCGAACGAATGCTCGAAACGATGCTCCAGACGTGGCGGCCCCAACTGCCACAGGACGGCCTGTATTTCGTTGATGGGCAGATCCGCGAGGAAGTTTTCGAAATCGGATCGTTCCTCCAAAGCAAGATGGCCAGCAAGGGAGTTCTATGCACCGACTGCCACGATCCCCATACAGCCCATCTAAAGGCTGAAGGCAACGCCCTCTGCACACAGTGCCATGCCGTGGAGAAGTTCGACTCGACGGAACATCACGCACATCCCGCCGGTACTCCGGGCGCCCAATGCGTCCAATGTCATATGCCCGAGAGGATCTACATGATCGTGGACTCTCGGCGTGATCACCGCTTCGCTATTCCCCGTCCGGATCTGAGCGACACGCTGGGCACGCCCAATCCTTGTGTGAACTGTCACAGGAACCGCACGAATTCCTGGGCTGCGGAGGCGGTACGGAAATGGGTAATGGCGCGGAACGGCGGCGCGACGTACTCACTCCCACCAACATTGGGCAGTGCGGCGTGGCAGGCGATTCACGAGCAAACGTCCGCCGCAGAAACACTCCGCAACTTCGTTTCGAACTCTGCTAACCCGATTGTTAAGGCCGCTGCCCTTGCTTCAGTAAGAACTCTAACGCTGGAATCCCTGTCGTTAGCTCAGGCTCAACTACGCGCGACGGAGCCACTGGTCAAAATGGGCGCGATTCAAGTCATTGGCACGCTTCCGCTGCCTCAGCGCGCACCGTTGCTGATGGACTTGCTGCGAGACCCTTCGCGCGCGGTCCGGTTGGAGACTGCGAGTTCGCTGGCGGGCGTGGATAAAGGTACGCTGACAACGGTGCAACGCGAAAGCCTGGACGCTGCAGTCACGGAGTATCGGCAGTGGTTATCCCAGGATGGCGACCGGGCCGAAGCGCTGACCTCACTCGCGGGTCTGCAGGCGGCCGAAGGTGATGTCGCATCCGCCCGGTCTTCATTCGAAAGGGCTCTCCAGCGCGACGAAACCTCGCTGGTGGCTCTTCTGAATTATGCAGACTTCCACCGTGCCCAGGGCGATGACGTTGCAACCGAGAGGCTGCTAACCAGGGCTTCCGCGCTCTATCCTGAAGCCGCAAGCGTTCACCACGCACTGGGCCTTCTTCGGGTTCGCCAGAAGCAGACGGACGAAGCGATTCCTGAACTCGCACGTGCCGCGCAGCTCTCACCAGCCAACAGCAACTACGCCTTCGTCTATGCCGTTGGCCTGTATTCCACCGGCCAGGTGACCACTGCGCTCTCCGTCCTGGACCGAGCGCGTGCCCAGTTCCCCACCAACGTGCAAATCCAAACTGCGCTTCAAGCCTATTGCGCCGATCAACGTGACAATGGCGGTCAACGGGGCAGGCGGACGGCGGCGGACGACCGCACCAGAGCGAGTATCTGCTCCGCTTCGATAGGGGCAAAACGCTAAGCCACCTTTGCACCACGGAATTCATCAAGTAGGTCCGCTCAGTCGCACCAGGGCAGGAAGAGGGAAATCTTGAAATTGGACGAATCCTGCATCTCAAATCCGAAACTCGAAACCTCAGATTGGACTCGCCGCCTGCGGAGTTTGGCAGTCCATTCTGAGATTTCTAGTTTCGAATTTGAGATGCAGGATTCGTCCAATTTCAAGTCTCCAGAGGAATACTGTCGCCTGTTGCTTGACGAGCTGAAATTAAATATGTACCTTACTTGCACAATTTATGGCTCTCGTCTCCGATGGGCGGCAGAGCACTACAACTAAAGGAATGAAAGATGCGGAAATTGGTGGTTTCGGTTGTTCTTGTTGCAAGTTCGTTGACAGGTTCTTCGTTCGCTCAGGCTGTGAACGGAGGCAAGTCGCTCTATGAACGTTTGGGCGGACAGCCTGCGATCGTTGCGGTTGCAAATGGTCTGGTCGATCGAATTCTGGCAGACAATCGCGTGAACAAGTGGTTTACGCACGCCGCTTCCAGTCCTGAAAACACCAACGCGTATAAGGCGACGCTTGCGGCTTTTATTTGTAAGAGCGTCGGCGGACCTTGTCAGTACACCGGCAAAGACATGGTGGCGGCGCACAAGGGTCGCGGTGTCACGAGCGAGGCCTTCAACGCGGTTGCAGAGGATCTTTCCAAGCAACTCGATCAATTGAAGGTTCCCGAGAAGGAAAAACGCGAAGTAATGGAACTCGTTGGTTCCTTGAAGCCCTCCATTGTTCAGACCGCCGCGACGGGCAACTAGATTCGCTGCTGGAGTGCGGCAAGCTGGAAATCGGCTTGCCGCAGAATTCTGCGCATTGTTTACACATGCAATTAACCCTGCACGCTGATTACGCTTTCCGCGTGCTTCTCTATCTGGGAAGTCAGCCGCCTGGCCACGTGGCTGCCACGAAAGACATCAGCCAAAGCTACGGTATTTCGAAGCATCATCTCGTACGAGTCGTTCAAACCCTGAGCGAGCATGGCTATGTTGCGGTGAATGCCGGCCGTGCCGGCGGTGTGTCTCTGGCTCGTGAAGCGGATCAAATCAAGCTGGGAGACGTCGTGCGGAACGCCGAAACCAACCTGCAGGTCGTGGAATGTTTCGACATGAGAACAAACACTTGTCCGATCGTGCCTGTTTGCCAGCTCAAGCCCGTCCTGTCAGAAGCCCTGGATGCTTTTCTCTCGGTGCTGGACAGTTATACCCTCGCCGATCTCCTCAACCCACGTCGGAGAACCAGTCTGGCAAAGCTTCTTGCAGTCTCCCACGGCCGCAATCGCGGCTGACGACGCATACCATGATTCCAGGCGATCACACGGCGCTGATCGATGAGCCCTATGCTCGTGCCTGGGCGGAGCGCATGGATAATCTGCTCAGCGCAGCACGTGAGCGGGGACATGACCTTCGTGAAGTAACGAAAATCTCCTAGTCGTGGGTAACAGAAGGCGCATAATGCCGCGCATGCAAAACGCACTTGCCGCACTGGTAATCATCGCTTCCCTGCAGTTCTTCATATTGCCAAACGCCGACGCCCAGGAAGCGGTGTCTTTCGAGCAGTTGAAAGTGCTCGTGAAACCCGGAGACAAGATCTATGTCACGGACCCTACGGGAACCGTCACAAAGGGCAGGATTACTGCATTAACCACATCGACTCTGACGCTCCTCGCGAATAAGAACAGCCGGGAACTGTCTGAGAAGGATATCTCCAGAATCCGGCAGCGGCGCCACGATTCGCTCAAGAACGGCGCGCTAATCGGGATGTCTGTCGGTGTGGGAGTGAGTGCTCTTTCGTACCTCACCGCGTGCGACGCGTTCGATTGCAGTACTGGGTTGGTCATAGGTGCGGCGGCAGGCTACATAGCGGTCAGCGCAGTTATCGGGGTTGGAATCGATGCACTACTCCCGAGCAAGCAGACCATCTATGTTGGCGGCGCCAGGACGGCCTTGAACCGCATTAAGGTCAAACCCATCCTCGACCGCTCCCGCAAAGGCGTGGCTATGGCTTTCTCCTTCTAACTTCGGGCTCGACCGGTAAATCCTCTGAGTTGGGCCCGAGGAAAATCGATCTATCGAAATGTCTTCGGAAATTCGTCAACGTCACTGAAACTCTCAGAATGCAGTTAAGGGTCACCCCAAAGACCATCCTCTCTGCCTTTATTCCCGTGCTGATCCTCTTCCTTTTGTTCAGCCAGCAGCCGGCCGCAGCGCAGCGCGCGAGCTTCCACAATTCTCTGTTCATCGCCCCTCACTATGTCGAATACCTGACCGACACCGACGAACGCTTTGCCCGGCAGGCCGCGGCGCTGGCTAGTCGCGTTGGGTCTGCGCCACACGTTCTGGTCGGATTCGCTGCGGGACTTCCAATTCAGTTTCCGGAGGCGGATCTCAATCGGCTGCTGTCCGAAGCCCAGATGATCAGCACCCTGCAAGAGATCGATAGAATCGTTGAACGTGCACGGAAAAATGGCGTTGCCGTTCATATCTCGCTGCTCTCGGGTTTCTTCCACGGCATGAACAGTCTTCGTGCAGCCGCGATCCGGCAGGATATCCGGAACGCGCAATGGTTTGCCGATGGATGGATTGCGGAACCGGTGTCGTCTGCCGACGCCACTGAAGTGCCATCCAGCGCGTGGATCACACCTTCACGCAATGCAAAGGTACTGAGAGCCCGCATGGAAGAAGGAGTGCGGATCGTCGGTTCGAGGCTCGCTGCCCGAATGAGGGACTATCCGGAAACGCTGTTAACGATCAGCGGGGACGGAGAGGTTGAATTGAGTTTCGAACGGAGCATCCTCGGCGGAGAGCACCATGTGGCAGAGCCCTTGTATGCCGATTACAGTCCCTTCATGGTCGAGGAATTCCGCGACTGGATCGAACATAGCAGATACGACGGCGACCGAAGTCCGTCATCCGACGACAATCGGGACGGGCATACCCTCAATCGCGACTTCAAGACTTCATTCTCAACCTGGCGGTTGCGGTACTTTGATGCCAGTGGCCCGATCCCTTATTCGCGCTACCGGGCAGCGAAGGAGAAGTTGCCGTCCGGAGGCGCGGATTTTCTCGCAGGTGGATTCGACGCGCCCAGAGTCCAACGACCGGGCGATGCCTATTGGGATCTGTGGATGCAGTTTCGCAGCCAGGTGATCGCCAACTACGTCCGCGATTTCGCTTCTTGGATCACGACGTCACCGGCTTCGGGAAACAGATTCACCGTGCCTGCGTCGCGCTTTTACTCCCATCAGATACCCGCGGAATTTCTTTTCGGGCAAGAGAACGACCAGCGATTGAAATCTTCCGCCAGCCCGGTTAAAACGGCTTTCATTTCCCCCATGGGGTCCGCTGGTGTCACGGTGTTCAACCTGTTCGATGGCAAGGCCCATAAGAAGACGGGAACGACAGAGTTATTCCGGCAGCTCTCCATGTCCGGCCCAAACTGGGGAATTCTCGAATACAACCCTTCAATGCCTGTTGGGGCTGCCAACGATTCCGGCCCGAGTACTGACATGAACTATTACTTGTCCGAGCTTCGACGGCTCTATGAATACCGTCCCCACGTCATTGTTCCTTTTACGTGGAGCAACGTTCCAGAGCATAAGAACATGAATATCCAGAATTCGACGTTTGAAGCTGCTCTCAAGCGTTTCATAGCAGAAGTAGGAAATGTCCCATGGGGTCCGCGGAGAAATCCCACGCGCTAGCCGCCCGAGTTACTGCCGCACATACCAGAAAACGTGATCGATCCATGCCAACTCGCGGGAGTACTCAACGGTAACAAAGCCTTTGGCTCGCAAACGTGAGACGGGTAACTCGACGACGGCATTATTTGTCAGGAAGAGCCCTCCGCGCCGCAGCATTGCTTCGATCCCTGAAAACGCGAGGGCCTGATCGAATCTGTCGTAATAAAAGAGGACGTTTGTGGCAATGACCATATCGAACGGCGGCCCATGCCATCTCTCGGTAACAATGTCAAAATCGACTGCCGTCACACGAGCGGCGAGTTGTGGGCGCACGCGGATTCCTCGAAGATCCAGTTGCTTCCCAATCGAAGGCGGCCTGGGAACGGCGACTTCCGTTCCGACTCGATTCCCGAGGCCTTGCCAATATTTCCTGAAGTCTCCGGTCCATGGCGAACCGGACTCGAAAGGAAGCCGCAATTCATAAGACCGTCCGTCTTTTCCGCGGTTCTGCAGAGCGTTGATGTGGTTGTTGACGCGACTGCTGATGTCGAAGGTTGTTACTTCAACAACGTCTCCCTGGGATGCCAGTCCGAGACGGAGCAGTGAATCCATCAGGGTGAAGGGCTGAAGCGTTTGCATGGGATAGAAGTCGTATCCCGAATTCTTGTCGGAAAAATCCAGCCCCGGGCCAACGATCGCCACACGCCGAATAGAATTCGGCGCGAGCCCGTCCTGCTTTCGGATCGCGTCCAACGCTTGCTCGATTGCAAATCCAGGAAAGATGGAGGTGTCGAGCGAGATGCCTCGATCCCGAAAAAGTCTGGATTCGGCAGCGACACGTTTTGCAACATCGCCCGAAAGAAGCGCAGCATCTAGTTCGCGCCGGTACTGATTCTGTTCGGCAAGGACGCGTTCGACCTCACTCCTCAAATGCTGTTCGAGCCGTGTTCGCTCCGCCTCAGTATCGAATCGATAACCTTTGGCTCGAAGAACTTCACGCGCGAGAACTCTGCGCTCGTCCTGGTCGCTCGAGTCCAGTGCCGAAACCAAATCTCTAATGCGTTTGGATAACAGTCCCTCCAGAGCCTCCGACGCCGAGTCCACATCCAGTAGTGCCCGCGGTTGCCGGGTGAAAGACGTTCCGAAGAGAAGCCAATTTACAAGCGTGTCTTCATCGCCGCCCGCGAGTCGCGCGCGAATGTCCTGGTGATGACGCACAACCCAGTCGGACCACCTCGTTCTGTCCTCATCCTTCAACTCCGACGGCAAAACGTCCGCCAGCGCATTCAGGATCGGCTGTACTTCGTCGTATCCGGCAAACAAACGAGACGTATCCTGCGAGAGGGCGACCCACGAGGCGAGGATTGAAAGCAGCGCCAGCAGTCTCCTCAACGGACATTCCACCACATCGTCAGGGCTTTTGCAGGATCGGCATTCTTGTCGACAGTCACGCCGAGAATTGCCACCAGCATTTCATCCCAGACTTGTTGCCCGATCCGGACGGTCTGTGAAGGATCCGGGTTGAATTTGTTATTTGCAGAATTGTCCCAGGTGGCGGAGACATCGATGCGTGTGCCTTTGGGCAATTTGACGGGTTTTGCCTGGACGTAAATCACTTGCCACTTGTAGTTATAACGAGGCACTCGAACCAATACTTCGGACCTGCCATCCGGATACGTCGCCCTTATTTCCATTCCGGTTCCACGCAAGTGCAGGTGAGGTTGAAGGTAAACCAGCGTCGCTGGTTCATTCAGGATGGCCCAGGTCTTACCGATGTGATTAGGGGCCTGCGGAGGAATTTCAAAACTGGTGTCGTAGACGACCAGATTCAGCAGCTGTTTTCTCGGAGGCTTGCTGGCCACGACCAACCCGACCCTCGTCAGGTCTTCTGCCTTTCTGCCATTTCCCGTGTAGTGAAGCTCAAGGAAGATGTCGGAGCCCGCCGGAATCAAGCGGCCGGAATCCTGCTCCGGATCAAAATTTCGCTGCGGAGCCATGCCGGGTACATAACCCAGCAACCAATCATTGCGCGCGTTGAAATTTTCAACCGCGATGGCGCCTGTCTTCGGAGGAATATAGGGCTCGCCGACTTTCGCGTCTTTCAGCCAGGGCGAACCCGGTGGGCGTACGATGACGCTGGCGTGGTGAACGGCGCTCCGATTACCCGGCTGAATTTCCCCATCAACCACCCATGTATCCTGCGGAAATTTCGCGGGAAGAAGAATGTAGATGTAGTCGAGGTTGCCATTCTCAGGAATGGTGTACGCCTTCGGCATTTCATAAATGACATCAGGCTGAATGTTCCATCCGGCTGTCCACGCTTTGACCGGAGGTTTGCTTCCCGCCTTTCCCTCAATTGCTCCGCCGTCCGCCCAATCCACCAGGGCCTTGATGTCGGCATCAGTCAATTTTCGCTCGTTCGCAAAATGACCCACTTCAGGATCAGCGAACCAGGGCGGCATTCTTCTCGTCAGGACCGCTTCTTTTATCGCCTTAGCCCACGGTCGAGTCGCCTCGTATGTGAGGAATGACATCGGTCCGATCTCGCCTGGCCGATGGCAGACCTGGCAATTCCTCTGAAGGATTGGCAGGACATCCTTGTTGAAAGTGACGTCGGCTGCTGATGCAAAAGACGCCGCCCTGATCATCAAGAGCAGGACAAGAATTCGCGCCAGTCGCATCGTGGTTCTCCGCAACGCCAATTTCCCAAGAAAGAGATAGAAGTCAAGACGTCGGTTGAGCGTATACTGCCCGCAATTATTCGTAGCGACAACGGATTTTTCGGGAACGGCCGGAGTCCGTGTTCCATTCAGGGGGTAAGCCATGAAAAAAGCTCTAGCGACTGGTGCGTTGCTGTGTCTCATCCTGGCAGCAACGGTGACAAACGATTTCGCACAAACTGCCAATGGACAACTGGGCGGCGTAGTCCACGATCAATCCAACGCACTGATTCCCGGCGTCACTGTAACGTTGACGAACACGGAAACGGGAGTCTCGACGAACCAGGTTACAAACGAAAGCGGTGTGTACAGCTTCCCCAGCGTTCAGCCGGGGAACGCTTATACGGTGACTGCCGCATTGCCGGGGTTCAAGACGTCGGTCACGAAGGACGTCCGGGTAGGCACAACCGCACAAGTCCGGCTGGACCTGACTCTCGAAGTCGGGGCAGTGGATTCCCTTGTTGAAGTCAGTGTATCGGCGGCGCAGTTGTTGACAGAATCGTCTGCATCGGTCGGAGATGTGCTTGCTGCGCAGCGCGCCAAGGATCTCCCCCTGGTCGGTAACGACGTGCTCGATCTTGTGAAGATCCTGCCCGGCTATCGTGCGTTTCCCCAATTCGATGCTCCGGGCGTGGCTGTTTACGCGGTTTTCGCGGGTCAGACTTCAAACACCGTCAATGTCACGCGCGACGGACTCAGCGTCACGGACGGGCGCAACAACGCGAACACTTTCGGCATCAGCACGACAACGAACATCAATCCGGAGTTGATTGGAGAGATCCGGCTCGTTCTTGCCCCTGTGGACGCGGAGCTTGGTCGCGGAAATACTCAGATTCAAGTCCAGACGCGCGGAGGAACCAACAAGTACACCGGCAGCGCCGTATGGAACGTCCAGAACTCCGCCCTCAACGCCAATACGTGGGGTAACAATAACGACACTGCCGTGGTTAATGGCGTCACTGTTTGGCAGCCGACTAAGCCGGATTGGAGAAACACGCACGACGTGACGCTGACATACGGCGGACCAATCATCAGGAACAAGACATTTTTCTTCGCCTCCTGGGAACAGCAAAAAAGTAATACGCGGGCGCTGCAGACCAACACCGTCTATACCGATTCGGCGAGGCAGGGCATCTTCCGGTACTGGGAGAAGTGGAATCCCGACGACGCGGACTCCGCAGTGCCGACTTTTCCGGCTCCGGCCGCAACAGCGACCGCCCCATCTGTGGATTTTGCGGGCAATCCGGTCCGGCCGACACTCAATCCGGACGGCACACCCTATACCGGCGTCCTGAGATGTTTCAGTGTTTTCGGCAACGTTAAAGCGAATGGCAGTCCGTTCACGACTGCAGATTGCCCTGGCGGCACTGCTGTAATCAACGGATCCGCATGGGATCCCTTCCGTACCACCATGGATTCGACAGGCCACATCGCAAAGATTCTCGACAAGATGCCGCGGGCGAATTACTTCGGCGCCGGGGATGGACTGAACACCGCGGGATTCCGCTGGGTACGCGGAACATCCGGTCAGGGCGGCGGCAGCGCCGCAGCCGGCGTGAGCGATTTTGTCAACCGCAAGCAATTCAACCTCAAGATCGATCAAAATTTTTCCAAGCACCGGATCAGCGGGAGTTGGAGTATTCAGCACGACGACAGTGACGATTTCGTCGCGGCCTGGCCCGGCGGGTTGAATGGTCAAACGCGACGCAGACCTCAGGTGCTGACAGTGACGGGCACATCGACGCTTTCACCAACGATGCTGAACGAGGCCCGTTTTGGTCTT
>Ga0111539_10012364_pt1 | contig 10699 bp, 9 predicted proteins | sample RhiMethybrSRZTD1_FD_79667 | JGI IMG/M metagenome (GOLD analysis project Ga0111539, IMG submission 79667) | Populus rhizosphere microbial communities from Tennessee, USA - Rhizosphere MetaG P. TD hybrid SRZTD1 (version 2) (version 2) | ecosystem: Host-associated > Plants > Roots > Rhizosphere >... | reverse complement strand
GCAACGGCGCGGCGGCGTTCCGCAGGACTCGTAAGTATCGCTTCGCTCCAAAAATAACCGCCGCTGATGTAACGCAATCGATCCATTCGCGCAGGAATCTATGGTGACAATCAACTGGCTGCTCATTTTTATTCCGATTACGGTCGCGCTTGAGCACTTTCGGCCGGAGGACCACACCTGGATCTTTTTTGCCGCTTGTGTGGCAATCATTCCCGTTGCGCACCTCATCGTAGAGGCGACGGAACATATCGCGTTACGGACCGGCGATGCCGTCGGTGGACTGCTCAATGCGACCTTCGGCAACGCCCCTGAATTGATTATATCGGTCGTCGCGCTGAAAGCCGGCTTGTTCGACATGGTGCGGGCTTCGCTCATCGGCGCGATCCTGGCGAATCTTCTGCTCGCTCAGGGAGTCGCTTTTTTCCTCGGCGGACTGCGTTACCACAATCAGGAATACAACGCCGGCGCCACGCGGCTCTACAGCACGATGATGCTCATCGCCGTCATCAGTCTGGTGGTGCCGAGCGCATTCAGCCGGTTTTTCTCGTCAGAGGCGACCATGCGCCAGGAGCAATTTCTAAACTTGGGCATGGCCTTCGTCCTCTTGATCGCCTATGGGCTGTATCTCCTGTTTATGCTGAAGACTCACCCCGAAATTTTTTCCGCCGTGGGCAGTCAGGAAGAAGACCATCATGAGGGCGAGCAATGGGGACTGCCAAGGGCAGTCGGGAGCCTGCTCATCGCCTCGGTCTTGGCGGCGTGGATGAGTGAGATTCTGGTCGGCGCGGCTGAGGGGACGGGTAAAGCACTGGGCATGTCGCAGACCTTCATAGGCATCGTTTTTCTGGCTATCGTCGGCGGTGCCGCCGAGAGCGGATCGGCGATCGCCATGGCGCGAAAAAATAAGCTGGATCTTACCGTAGGCATCGCGCTCGGCAGTTGTATCCAGATCGCGCTCTTTGTTGCCCCTGCTCTGGTGTTGATGAGTTATGCGCTGGCGCCGCAGCCGCTTGAGCTTGCCTTCGGCAGGGCCGAGCTGGGCTCACTGTTATTCGCCGTATTAATTGGCGCGATGGTTTCGGGGGACGGGCGATCGAACTGGTATAAGGGCGTCCAACTCATCACGGTGTACCTCATCATGGCATTCTTATTTTACTTCATGCCGGAGGCGGCGCCGCAATGAACGGTACCGCCTTTATAATCACGGGCGGCCTGCGCAAACTGAGGCGCCCTTACTTGCGCCAACGTTACACCATTCTTTTCTACACGCTTCTGTTGACGATGGTGGCTGCTCCCGTTTTCGACGCCTTGGAATTTCCCGGAGTTCTAATCGAATCGTTACTCGCCGCTAACCTGCTCGCCGCGGTGCTGCCGGTCAGCGACAGGAGAGGCCGGAGCGTGCTGCTCGCCCTGATGTTTTTGGTGTGGCTGGCTAGATCGGCGATCGCCTGGCTCGAGCACCCGGCGCTCTCGGCAATGACGCTGGGAATTTGGACGGTGATCGGGCTATTAGCGGCAGCCCTCGCGTTGCGCTTCGCCATGCGCGCAGCTTCCGTCGACGCCGAGCACCTCTATGCGGCGCTCAGCGCCTATCTGCTCGCCGGAATTTTCTTCGGTCTGTTCTATTGGGTCCTCGAACAGAGCTGGCCTGGGACCTTCGCTTTCCCCGGGAAGTTCTCCCGTGCGAGCGCGCTGTACTTCAGTTTTGTTACGCTGGCGACGCTCGGCTACGGCGATATCGTGCCGCGCACAGACATCGCGCGCGGCCTTGCGATCGTAGAAGGAGTCGGAGGCCAGCTCTTCTTGGCGGTGCTGGTTGCCCGTCTCGTGAGCTTGTACGGGCGGGGGAGCCGGGAGCAAGATCGTAGGACGTGAATGCAAATGTCAGACAAGAATAATTTTCCCGGTCGGCTCTTCACGTCCGTGTCGAGGGAGGAGTAAGCAAGGCGCACCTGTGCACACCGGTCCCGCCGATTAATGATGAAGCCTTTGTGGAGGAGTGACCCGGAACAGCTCAGTGAAAGTTGCATGGAGGCAGTCGAGAAGCACAAACAAAACTAGAAACTCGAAGCTTGAAATTCGCGACAATTCGGACAAAGCAAAAATTGACAGCACAGATGCGAATGTTCGCATGAAGGACCTGCGGTTTACCAAACAAAAGTGTAGTAGGGAAAGCGGTGAGTGACATGAACACGATATCCGAACCTGTGAAGGAAGGCATTGCGTCAAACACTCCTTCTTCCGACGCGCTGGTATTTTTTGGCGCTACCGGAGATCTCGCCCATAAGAAGATATTTCCTGCCCTGCAAGCGCTGGCCAAACGCGGCAATCTCGAGATCCCGGTTATCGGCGTCGCCAAAGCCGGCTGGACCCTCGACCAGCTCCGAGCACGCGCGCAAGACAGCGTCGAACGGTACGGCGGTTTGGACCCAGACGCTTTCAGACGCTTGATCGGCCGTATGGACTACATTGACGGCGACTATTCCGATCCGGCGACTTTTCAGGAGCTGCGCCGGAAACTGGGCAGTGCGAAGCAGCCGACCCACTATCTCGCCATCCCGCCCAGCTTGTTCGAGACTGTCATTGATCGGCTCGGCGAGTCGGGTTGCGCCGAGGGCGCGCGCATCGTAATCGAAAAACCCTTCGGACAGGATCTTGCCACGGCGAAGAGACTGAACGGAGTAGTGCACGGCGTCTTCAGGGAAGAAAACGTTTTTCGCATCGACCACTACCTGGGCAAAAACGCCGTTCAAAACCTGCTTTTTTTCCGCTTTGCCAATTCCTTTCTCGAGCCTCTGTGGAATCGGCAGTGCGTGGAAAGCGTGCAGATCACGATGGCGGAAAACTTCGGTATCGAGGGTCGCGGCAATTTTTACGACCGCACGGGCGCGCTGCGCGACGTCGTGCAGAACCATCTGCTGCAAGTTCTCACCAATATTGCGATGGAGCCTCCGCCCGGCCTGGATGTCGAAATGTTGCGGGACGAAAAAGCCAAGGTGTTGAGAGGAATTCGCCCGCTCCGGCCGCAGGATGTGGTGCGTGGTCAGTTTCGCGGTTATCGCGGCGAGCCAGGCGTGAAGGCCGACTCTCAGACGGAAACCTTCGTGGCGTTGCGGCTTGAGATCAACTCGTGGCGCTGGAAGGGTGTGCCATTCTACATCCGCGCGGGCAAGAGTCTTCCCGTGACGGCCGCCGAAGTGATCGTCAAGCTGCGCCAGCCGCCGGCGGTTTTTTCGAACGTTCCCCTTCCGGCCAACTATTTTCGCTTTCGCGTGACCCCCGATTTGATGATCGCGGTGGGCGCTTTGGTGAAGGAAGCGGGCGAGCAGTTTGAAGGGCAACCGGTTGAACTCGTGATCTGCCAGCAATCCGATCCCGCCGAGATGGGGGCCTACGAGGAACTGCTCTACGACGCGATGCTCGGAATTTCCGCCCGCTTTGCGCGTCAGGACTATGTCGAAGAAGCATGGCGGATCGTGGATCCAATTTTGGATGATGCGGCTTCTGTTTACGAGTATGAGCCGAGAACATGGGGGCCGCCACAGGCGAGCGCGTTGATTACGCCCGACGGCGAGTGGTTCGATCCGACACTATACGGCGTCGAATCTTCAACTCATTAATCTTCGCACCCGGCACAGGCGCGGGCTCCAATTGGACCAAGGTCCAATATACGTGCTTCCCGCCATTGGCTTATAAGAGTCATAGCGACGGATTGTGAAGAAATCGACACGTTAAGAGTCCAGGCCGTAAACTGAGATCGGGTTATGAATCTATACTTTATGCGTCACGGCATCGCGGTGGACCGCGCTGATAGCAGCGCCGGCTCCGGTGATCGGGAGCGGCAGCTGACCCCGAAGGGGATTAAAAGAATGAACAAGGCAGCCAAAGGTCTGGCCACTTTATCGCTCTCTTTCGATCGAATCCTCACCAGCCCTCTGGAGCGCGCGCGCCAGACCGCAAAGATAGTAGCGCAGATTCTTCAATTGGAGGACCGGGTAGAAGAAATCGAGCAGCTCTCACCCGAACAATCGGCCCAAGATCTATTGTCCGGCTTGGTTGCGTACTCGGGCAAAAAGGAAATTCTCCTGGTCGGTCATGAGCCGCTGTTGAGCAGCACCGTCTCATTTTTATTGTCAGGCAAGGCAGGGGCGGGGATTCGATTAAAAAAGGGTGGGCTATGCTGCCTGCAAGTGGACGGATTGCCGCCGCGAGAAAGCGCGGTTTTGCACTGGGCGTTGACACCCAAGCAACTGCGCCTGATGGCGCGCTGAATCGATCGCAAACTCGGGATCGGCGAAGTTTGAAAAGAAAAAATAGTGGAAGAGGAGAAAGAACAAGAACTCGGATCGGCAGGGGTTGGCAATGCGGAGCCTGCCATCCCTTTTGCGCAGACGCTTCCTTCCCTAACCATTCGTCGCGCGCTTGCGCGTTTACTGCGCAAACGAGTCAAGAAGTTTGTCGCGTTGGCGCCGGAAATACGTGCCGACGCGAATCCGAAAACCGTCCATGATGTGCGCGTTTGGAGCCGACGCTTGCAGCAAGCCCTCGGCGCGTTTTTCCCCAAGCCGCGTTCTGGGAAAGTGCGGCGCTTGCGCAGGACACCTCGACGGATTCGGCGCGCGCTCGGCGAATGGCGCAACTGCGATGTCCTGCTCGAAATCGTCGCGCGGCAACAACGCCGCACGCGTAGTGAGGACAAGCGACTGGCTTGGGAGTTTGTTCGCGATTACCTATTGCAGAGGCGTACTAAGGAGGTTGCCCGCGCGGGGAAAAGACTGCTGCGCCAGGACCTGGAAAGTTACGCTGCCTTGGCGCGTCGACTGCTCGGTCAATCACCCGACGAGACCCCCGAGATCCTGATGCGACGACTCGTCGATAGCGTGCAGAAAGCGTGGGGCAAGTGGCAATCCGCCCTGACCCGCGCGCAGGAAACTCGCGCGGTTAAAGATCTGCACGCGTTTCGTGTCGCGACCAAAGATCTACGCTACCGGACGGAGCTTCTTTACGCCGTCGGTCACAGGGAAATTAAGGCCCAGCTCAAATGGCTGGCAGAATTGCAGGACGCCATCGGCGTCTGGCACGACCGCCAAGTACTTTATCAAGCCGTTGCCAAAGCCGTCGCGCGTGCCGAAGTCTTGCTGAACGAGCTGTCAACCGTGCGCATACTTTTGGCGCAATTGGAAAAGGATCGTAGCTTGCAGGCTAAAGATGTCGAGAAGATATTTCGCCTGGCGATGGAGCATGCGGGGAATTATCAGATGGAAAGTTCGAGCGAAACCCATGCGACCCCGACGCCATCCGCCGTCACTGAATTGCTAGGCGACTAAACGCGAATGATTGACCAGGAGGTAACTCTGTGAACAACAAAGATATGAAAAATTTGATCAAGAAGGCGCGCAAGTTCGCCAAGCCTTTCCGCGTGACCGACGATAAATTTCGCCTGAAGGACATCGATCCCGGCGACACGCTCGACTTTACATCCGAGGACAAGCCGCGCGCCAAGGAAGCGCTCGCCATGGGCGTCGATGTGTTGGCCGAGCTTCAGGACATGCTTTATGCCCAGGACAACTGGGCCCTGCTGCTGATCTTCCAAGCGATGGACGCCGCCGGAAAAGACGGCGCGATCAAGCATGTCATGTCCGGCGTCAACCCGCAGGGCTGCCAGGTTTTCTCGTTCAAGTCGCCCACCAGCGAAGACCTCGACCACGATTACCTTTGGCGATGCATAAAGTGTCTGCCCGAGCGCGGCCGCATCGGCATCTTCAATCGCAGTTATTACGAAGAGACCCTGGTCGTGCGGGTGCATCGGGAATTTTTGGAGAAGCAGAAGCTGCCGCCGGACCTGATCACGAAAGATATCTGGAAGGAACGTTTTCAGGATATCCGCAGCTTCGAACGCTACCTGGCGCGCAACGGCGTGGCGGTTCTCAAGTTTTTTCTCCACGTCTCCAACAAAGAGCAAAAGAAACGGTTCCTCGAGCGCATCGAGGAGCCCGAAAAAAACTGGAAGTTCTCGGCCAACGACGCCAAGGAACGCGGTTACTGGGACGACTACATGGAAGCTTACGAAGACATGATCCGGAGCACCGCGACAAAAGCGGCGCCGTGGTATGTCGTTCCGGCCGACAATAAGTGGTTTACGCGCGTCGTTGTCGGCGCCGCCGTCATCGAAGCGCTCGACTCACTCAATCTCAAATATCCGAAAGTGAGTGAAAGCAAGTTGAAAGAGCTGGCAGGGGCAAAACGAGCGTTACAGGCTGGGAAGTGACACGTCAATTCCAAATTCGAAATCCGAAACATGAAACAAATACAGATTTTCAAAGAGCAGAAAATTCTAAATATTAGAGAATAGGACGGTACCGGAATTTAAAATAGCAAGCATGTGGAAGGCATTCATGCCGACCCGCGCAATGGCTGCCTGAACATAAACTCGGAACATGAATCAGCATCCGACAGACGCAAAGGCAAGCCAGTCCGGCGCCACCGCACTGCGCTTCGACGTGATCGCCGGCCTGACAGCCGCGGCGGTTGTTCTTCCCAAGGCCATGGCCTACGCGTCGGTTGCCGGCTTGCCGATTGCGGTCGGCCTCTATACCGCGTTCATCCCGATGGTGATCTACGCGCTGCTCGGCTCGTCGCGGGTGCTGAGCGTCAGTTCCACTACCACACTAGGGATCCTCGCCGGCACGCAGCTCGGTCTGGCGGTGCCGGACGGCGACCCGGCGAAGCTCGTCACGGCGACGGCCACCCTGACCGCGTTGGTCGGCGCGATGCTGCTCGTGGCGAGGCTGATGCGCCTGGGGTTTGTCGCCAACTTCATTTCCGCGCCGGTCCTGACAGGTTTCAAAGCGGGGATCGGTCTCGTGATCGTGCTCGACCAGATGCCGAAGCTCCTGGGAATCCACATCACCAAGCAAGGTTTCTTCCGCGACCTCCTCAGCGTCGCGCATCACGTCCCCGAGACCTCGCTATTGACGCTTGCGGTCGCCGCCGCGACGTTCCTGGTGCTGATCAGCATGGAGCGCTTACGGCCCCATTCTCCGGCGCCGCTGGTCGCCGTCGGTGGCGGCATCGCCGCCGCATGGTTTTTCGGCCTGCAGGGACAAGGGGTCTCGACGGTCGGCCTGATCCCGCAGGGGTTCCCGTCGCTCACGCTGCCGGATCTTGCGCTGGTCGAGCAGTTGGTGCCGGGCGCGCTCGGGATGGCGCTGATGAGTTTCACCGAAACGGTCGCGGTAGGTCGCGCCTTTGCCGCCCCTGGAGATCCTCCAATCAATGCCAACCGCGAACTGGTCGCCACCGGGGCGGCCAATCTCGGCGGCGCGCTGTTCGGCGCGATGCCGGGGGGCGGCGGCGCCTCGCAAACCGCGGTTGTGCGCGCCGCGGGAGGCCGGTCGCAAAAGGCGTCGCTGGTGACGGCGAGTGCCGCGGCGGCGACCATGCTGGTGCTGGCACCGCTGCTGGGTTTATTGCCAAACGCCACGCTGGCAGCGGTCATCATTGTCTACTCGATCGGGCTGATCCAACCAGTGGAATTCCTTACCATTCGCAAAGTGCGCAGGATGGAGTTTCGCTGGGCGATCATCGCCGCGCTCGGTGTGTTGCTGTTGGGCACGCTGAAGGGGATCGTGGTGGCGATCATCGTGTCGCTGATCAGCCTGTCTAGCGAGGCTGCCTACCCGCGCGTGTCCGTCATCGGCCGCAAGCGCGGCGCCGACGTGCTGCGACCTCTGTCACCCGAACACCCGGACGACGAAACCTTCGAGGGCCTGCTGATCGTGCGGCCGGAGGGACGCCTGTTCTTCGTCAACGCGCAGTATGTGGCGGACCAGATCGGCGCACTGGTCGCGCAGCACAAGCCGCGCGTGCTGGCGTTGGACATGAGCCGGGTGCCCGATATTGAATACTCGGCCCTGCAAATGCTGATAGAGCGCGATAATCGCGCGACCGAACGCGGCGCCGTTGTATGGCTGGTGGGGCTGAATCCCGACGCGCTCGAGGTCGTGCGTAAAGCCGGGCTGGACCGGCAACTCGGCCGCGAGCGCATGCTGTTCAACGCCCGCGCGGCGATCGAACACTACCAGGCGCTGCAGGCGAACGCCGGCGGCGCGTCCTGAGTAGAATCGTTCCGCCGCGCGCACATGGCCGCAGACTGGCGAGGTTGAGCGAAGATTTGGCAGAGCGGGGCGCTTGCGCCGGGCTAAGTGAGCATGTCGTTAAAAGAAATAATTAGGAGGAATCTCTAATGGCGACGGATACCAACACGACGAAAATTGTCGGTCTTCTCGTAGAGGCTTCTAAGTTGGACACGGTTTATCGGGACCTCTATCTCAAGCGAGCGCGCCAATTGCTAAGCGCTACCTTGGACGAATCGGCCTATCGGGCCATCGGGTCATCAGAACAAGAGATCGAAGATCTGGTGCGACGCAGCCGATCGGCGGCACTGCAGCGAGACTGGGGCCAAGCGGCCGAGCTGTCAGCGAAGGCCGATGGGCTGCGCCAACGGAAAGCTGCCATGGGCAAACTGGCCGATATCGGAAAAGAGTTATACGAGGGGGACACGGTTGTGTTTGATCCTTTTTCCCCTGGAAAGCACTTGGGGCAACAGTCGGAAGCAAAGCAACCGGCCTTACGCACACAGTTGGTGGCTACCCTTGCGTCGCTCGGTAAACTAGACCCCAGCCTCAGCGCGTTTTGCGAGAAGCGGCGCAGCTATTTTTCCGGCTTGGAAATGGCAAGCCCGGGAGCTTCGCAAAAAAAAGGCGCTCAACGGAACCGAGCGCAAGTCGAGCAACTCGCGCTCGAAGCCGCGGAGCGCGGCGATAATGCAGCATTGCAAAAGCTCGCTAAAGAATTGCAGCAGTGGAAGATGGAAAGTGCTACGACGACGGCGGGGTCCGTCGACGCGTCGGCTGTTATAAGCCGCTACCAGTGCCCGGTTAACTTGGACGCCCCGTTCCTCCCGGCTGTGATCGAACGCGCTCGGGATCTTGGTCTGGTCGAAGCCCGCACCGCGCCTTTGGCCGAATTAGCTAAGGTCCGTGAGGTTATCTACGCGCATGTCGCCCAGCCGGTCCCATCCGACCCGGACATGGAAAAAGAGGGCGTGCTGCGCGCTCGGGCGCAGGCTGAGCTGGACCTGCCGACGGAACTCGACACCGAAGAACCGCGAACTCTCGCGAGCCAGTTCATCCAACAGATCTTTGTTAATTCCGGCGGAGCGCGCTACCTTCCTCCGCTCGCTGCGGAGACGGCTCTGATTGAGGACTTCGCCGAGAACGAATCAGCCGAGGCGCCGTCAAAGCTACTTCAGGCATTAGGGCTCGCTAAGCACAGTGGCCTCGCGCGCACAGAGATCGAGGCGGCGCTCGCGCGTTTCGGGCCGCAGATTTTAGAGGAGAGGCTGGGTCTGGACCCCATCGAGTTTCGGCTTGTCTGCATTCCCCATGATCTGTACACGCGTTTCGGTCGCGATCGGGGCTTCGGAAAATGGCCGCATTGGACGCATTTCGACGGCTATCAGGTCGTGGGCGGCAACCGGTTGCGCGCGCTCGTCGGCGGGGACGGACGGTTTGGCGGACTAGCCGATCTCGTCAGCATCAGCCCAAACGATGCGCGCGAGGGCGTCTACGCGCGCTTCGCGGTGGTGCGGCGCGCGCGCATGGCTGCACGCTGGCGATGATCGAGGCCGGATCGGGGCGGATGAGGGGAAACGTGTCGAGGACAACCGACACAACACCCAGCTCCCGTGTTCAGGTTTTGCGGTCAGAAATTTTTTCCGAAACCTGAACCTCAAACTTAGGTGTAGGGCTGAACGCATGAGCCATGCAGTCAAGGTGTTTTTGTTTACCTTCGGTTTGTTTCTGGGCATGTTGCTTTTCCTGGAACTCGGCCGGCGCATTGGTATCCGGCGGGTGAAAGAAGACTCCCAAGCTGCGAGCGAGGGTGTCGGCGCTGTCGACGGCGCCGTCTTCGCCCTTTTGGGACTTCTGATCGCGTTCACTTTCTCCGGAGCGAGTTCGCGATTTGACATGCGGCGGCAGTTGATCGTCGAAGAGACCAACAACATCGGCACCGCGTACCTCCGGCTCGACTTGCTGCCGGCTGACGTTCAACCAGCGTTGCGCGAGAACTTTCGGCGCTACTTGAATGCGCGGATCGAGATCTACCGAAAGCTTCCTGACCTGGTTGCGGCCAAAGAGCAATTGGCTAAAGCGATCGAGTTGCAGACACAAATTTGGCGTCAAGCGGTTGTTGCAAGTCGATCAAAAGACGCTTCGCTCGCGGCGCCGATACTACTGCTGCCGGCGCTGAACGCGATGATCGACATCACGACGACCCAAGTCATGGCGGCCCAGATGCATCCGCCGATCGTCATCTTCGCAATGCTTTTCGGATTGGCGCTAGCCGCTTCTCTCCTCGCGGGCTACGGCTTGGCCGGCAGCAAGCTACGCAGGTGGTTCCATATGGTTGGTTTTGCGCTCGTCACGGCAATGGCTATCTACGTCATATTGGATATTGAGTACCCACGCTTGGGATTGATTCGAGTGGATGCATTTGACCAAGCCTTGATTGACTTACGCGAGAGTATGAATCGAGACATTGAGCCTTCTGGGCAAAAATAAAAATCCTTGACTATTCCGCGTCGGTCGGCGCGACCGGGGAAATCAACTCGGGATGACGTTTACGCAACAGCGTG
>Ga0111539_10012363_pt1 | contig 10700 bp, 9 predicted proteins | sample RhiMethybrSRZTD1_FD_79667 | JGI IMG/M metagenome (GOLD analysis project Ga0111539, IMG submission 79667) | Populus rhizosphere microbial communities from Tennessee, USA - Rhizosphere MetaG P. TD hybrid SRZTD1 (version 2) (version 2) | ecosystem: Host-associated > Plants > Roots > Rhizosphere >... | reverse complement strand
GGGGCAGGGTGCGCGCTTCGGCGGCGACAAGCTGCTTGCGCCGATCGCGATGCCGTCGGCAGGCACCGCCGTCGACGTGCCAATCGGCGTCGCCGCTGCGCGCAACCTGATTGACGCGATTCCCGATTCGATCGCCGTCGTCCGCCCCCGCGATACTCAACTCGCGGTGCAATTCACCGCCGCGGGACTGCGCGTCGTGCCGTGCATGAACGCGGGTGACGGAATGAGCGCGACACTCGCGTGCGGTATCGCCGCCACCGTCGATGCGGATGGCTGGATCATCGCGTTGGGCGACATGCCGTGGATCGCGCCGGCGACGATACGCGCGATCGCGGCGGCGGTGGTGTCAGGCGCTCATATCGCAGCGCCGTCGTTTCGCGGCCAGCGCGGCCATCCCGTTGGCTTCTCGCGTCGGCATCGCGACGCACTCTCGTCGCTCATCGGCGATTCCGGTGCCCGCTCGCTGATCGAGCGCAATCTCGACCGGGTGACGTGGATCGACGTCGAAGACGCCGGCGTTGTGCGCGATGTCGATACGCCGTCGGACTTGCTGACCGGACGATGAATGGCGGACGACCGTCCATCGATCCGAATCGAAGATACGCTCAGTCAGTCGGTAGAATTTCGGCGCTGTTCATCAGAGTCGCTGCGAAGCGACCTATCAACGAGGGAGAGTTTCATGCTGCGACCCGCTTCGTTCGGTGCTGTAATGGCGGCTGCGCTCGCCTTCGCTGGCATCGCAAGCGCACAGCAGCTGGGCTACAACTTCAACTTCACCCTTCCGATCGTCGCGGATACGCAGTCGTATCACAGTACGATTTACTTGCACAACCCCAACTTGGATACGCTCAATGTGTCGTTCACATACATCGGCGCAACGAGCAGCGCGACTCCCGGAGCGTCGACATGCGCACCGGTCAACGTCGCACCCGGCAACACGGTCAAGACGTCGCTCACCGCATTGTGCCCGACGCTCAATGCCGGTTCGAACTTCGGCGTGCTGATCTCGGCGTTTGCCGGCGGCGGTGGTACGTATGCACTGTATTCAAGAGTGCAGACTCCCGAGGGCAATGGCTTTTCCATCGTCAGGAACCGCGTGCCGGTCGAATCGTGTTGACGCTCGCCAGTGGCGACGGCCAAGTCGTTGCAAGTCAGATCGTCGACGTCAAGGCGATGGAGTTCATTCGACTGCTCGACGTCTTTGCGGCGCTGAACGCGCCCCCGGGCGATGTGGACAACGTGCGCGCGACGTTCGAGTCGATTGTTCCTGTGGCGGGTGGAGCGCCCGTCTTGTTCGTTGCGTCCTGCACGGTCCAGAACAACACGTGGTTCGATGCCGATTTTCGCATCGCCAAGTTCCACTTCTGACGCGTCCGACGGTCAATTCGTCACACGACCGCCACCGGAATCCTGCCAATCCGTTTCTGCCACTCGCGCGGACCGGTGTCGTGCACCGATTCACCGTTCGCGTCGACGGCAACCGTGACCGGCATATCGACGACGTCGAACTCGTAGATCGCTTCCATGCCGAGGTCGGCGAACGCGAGGACGCGCGAATGGCGAATCGCCTTCGACACGAGGTAAGCGGCACCGCCGACGGCCATCAGATAGGCGGCGCGATGGCGGCGGATCGCGTCGATTGCCACGGGACCGCGCTCGGCCTTGCCGATCATCGCGATCAGGCCGGTCTTCGCAAGCATCGTGTCGGTGAACTTGTCCATCCGCGTGGACGTCGTCGGTCCCGCGGGGCCGACGACTTCGTCGCGCACGGGGTCGACCGGCCCGACGTAATAAATGACCCGATTCCTGAAGTCGACCGGCAGCGCATGGCCATGCGCCAGCATCTCGACGATGCGCTTGTGCGCGGCGTCGCGGCCGGTGAGGATGCGTCCGTTCAGCAGCAACCGTTCGCCGGGCTTCCAGCTCGCGACCTCCGCCGGCGTCAACGCGTTGACGTCGACGCGTCGCGATTCCGGCGCCGGTGACCAGTGCACGTCGGGCCACGACCGCAGATCGGGCGGATCCAGTCTCGCAGCGCCGCTGCCGTCGAGCGTGAAATGCGCATGTCGCGTCGCCGCGCAGTTTGGAATGATCGCCACCGGCAGGCTCGCGGCGTGCGTGGGGTAGTCGAGGATCTTCACGTCGAGCACGGTGGCGAGGCCGCCCAGCCCCTGCGCGCCGATGCCGAGCGCGTTGACCTTGTCGTAGAGCTCGATGCGCAACTCCTCGAGCCGGTTCGACGGCCCGCGCGCCTTGAGCTCGTGCATGTCGATCGGATCCATCAACGCTTCCTTCGCGAGGACCATCGCCTTCTCGGCGCTGCCGCCGATGCCGATGCCGAGCATGCCGGGCGGGCACCAGCCGGCGCCCATCGTCGGCACGGTCTTCAGCACCCAGTCGACGATCGAATCGGACGGGTTGAGCATGGTGAATTTCGCCTTGTTCTCCGAGCCGCCGCCTTTCGCCGCGATGCGCACGTCGATCGTGTTGCCGGGTACGAGGTCGAAGTGCACGACGGCCGGCGTGTTGTCCTTCGTATTGGTCCGCTTGCCGGCGGGATCACTGAGGATCGACGCGCGCAGCGTGTTGTCCGGATCGAGATAAGCGCGGCGCACGCCTTCGTTGATCATGTCCGTGACGCCCATCGTCGCGCCGGAAAAGCGGACGTCCATTCCCACGCGCACGAACGCGACGACGATACCGGTGTCCTGGCAGATCGGCCGGTGACCCTCGGCGCACATCCGCGAATTGGTGAGGATCTGTGCGATCGCGTCCTTCGCCGCCGGCGACTCCTCGACTGCATAGGCGTCGCCAAGCGCCGCTATGTAATCGGCGGGGTGGTAATACGAAATGAACTGCAGCGCGTCGGCGACGCTCCGGATAAGGTCTTCCTGTGCAATCGTCGTCATGGCGTGTGCATCCGATCGAGGGGACGTCAGTGGCGGTCGTTGCCGTTCATGTCGCGAACGTGCGACGGCGTCGGCAGGATACGGTCGACGGCAGCGATCGCGAGCGCGGAGAATAGGAACGCGACGTGGATCGTCGTCTGATAGAACAGCGTCTTGGTGTCGTATGCCTGCGCGTTGATGAACGTGCGCAGCAGATGGATCGACGAAATGCCGATGATCGCTGTTGCGAGCTTGACCTTAAGAACGCTCGCATTGACGTGCGACAGCCATTCCGGCTGATCGGGATGGTTCTCGAGATCCATCCGCGACACGAACGTCTCGTAACCTCCGATGATCACCATGATCAGCAGGTTGGAGATCATCACGACGTCGATCAGACCCAGCACGAGCAGCATCGTGATCGTCTCGCGACCCATCTTGAAGTTCGCGGAGACACCCGGTGGCGTCACGCTGGCGATGACCGCCTGCGCCGATTCGAGGTCGCCCATCGTGGCCTGCAACAGGTGGACGAGCTCGAGCCAGAACTGCCAGACGTAGACGCCCTGGGCGACAATCAGGCCGAGGTAGAGTGGCAGCTGAAGCCACCGACTCATGAAGATCAGTTGCGGAAGCGGGCGCAGGCGCGGATCGCCGGGAGGCCTCGTGGAGGTTTTCACGCGTGTTGATGCCTACGAACGATAACCGATGATTTTACCACCGCACCCCTGCGCCCGCCTTGCGTTGCCGCGTGGCAGGCGGCGCCGCCGTTCGGTAGACTTGGGATGTAAGCGGCCGGAAGTCGGCGGCCCATACCGCTCCACCCCTGGAGGAACCCTCGATGTCGTCGATTCAATCCGTCATGCACGAAAGCCGCGTCTTCGAACCCCGCGCCGAGTGGGTTGCTCAGGCGAACGTCAAGAAGGCGGACTACGACGCGATGTGCGCGAAGGCCGCCAGCAACTTCGAGGGCTTTTGGGCGGATCTCGCCCGCGACACACTCGCCTGGCACAAGCCGTTCACGAAGGTGCTCGACGAATCGAGCGCGCCGTTCTACAAATGGTTCGAAGACGGCCAGATGAACGTCTCGTACAACTGTCTCGACCGCAATCTCGAGCAGGGCAAAGGCGACCGCGTCGCGATCATCTTCGAAGCCGACGACGGCAAGGTCACGCGCATCACGTATCGCGACCTGCACCAGCGCGTGTGCCGTTTGGCCAACGGCCTCAAGTCGCTCGGCGTCAAGAAGGGCGATCGCGTCGTCATCTACATGCCGATGTCGATCGAGGGGATCGTCGCGATGCAGGCCTGCGCGCGGATCGGTGCCACGCATTCGGTCGTCTTCGGCGGCTTTTCCGCGAAGTCGCTGCAGGAGCGGATTGTCGACGTGGGTGCGGTCGCCGTCATCACCGCGGACGAGCAGATGCGCGGAGGCAAGCCGCTGCCGCTGAAGTCGATCATCGACGACGCGCTCGGCATGGGCGGCTGCGACGCCGTCCGCAACGTCATCGTCTATCGTCGCACCGGCGGCAACGTCGGCTTTTCGGCCGGGCGCGACGTCTGGATGCACGAGCTGACGAACGCGCAGGCCGATACGTGCGAGCCCGAGTGGGTCGGCGCTGAGCATCCGCTGTTCATCCTGTACACGTCGGGCTCGACGGGGAAGCCGAAGGGGGTGCAGCACAGCTCGGGCGGCTACCTGCTGTGGGCGGCGTTGACGATGAAATGGGTGTTCGACATCAAGCCGTCGGACGTCTTCTGGTGCACGGCGGACATCGGCTGGGTAACCGGTCATACGTACATCACGTACGGGCCGCTGGCGTGCGGCGCCACCGAAGTGGTGTTCGAAGGCATTCCGACGCATCCGCACGCCGGCCGCTTCTGGAAGATGATCGCCGATCACAAGGTCAGCGTGTTCTATACGGCGCCGACCGCGATCCGCTCGCTGATCAAGGCAAACGAAATTGCTCCCGCGACGGCGCCGTCGAATCACGACCTGTCGAGCCTGCGCCTGCTGGGCTCGGTCGGCGAGCCCATCAATCCCGAGGCGTGGATGTGGTACCACAAGAATATCGGGCGCGAGCAATGCCCGATCGTCGACACGTGGTGGCAGACCGAAACCGGCGGCCACCTGATCTCGCCGCTGCCGGGTGTTACGCCACTCGTGCCGGGTTCATGCACGCTGCCGCTGCCGGGCATCATGGCGGCGATCGTCGACGAGACCGGCCACGACGTTCCCAACGGCCAGGGCGGCATTCTCGTCATCAAGCGGCCGTGGCCGGCGATGATCCGCACGATCTACAACGACCCCGATCGGTTTAAGAATTCGTACTACCCCGACGAGCTCGGCGGCAACCTGTATCTCGCCGGCGACGGCTCGGTGCGCGACAAGGACACCGGATACTTCACGATCATGGGTCGCATCGACGACGTGCTGAACGTGTCCGGCCACCGGCTCGGAACGATGGAGATCGAGTCCGCGCTCGTGTCGAACCCGCTGGTCGCGGAAGCCGCCGTCGTGGGCCGCCCCGACGACCTGACCGGCGAGGCGGTCTGCGCATTCGTCGTGCTGAAGGGCGCGCGACCGAGCGGCAACGAAGCGCTTGCGATCGCCAAACAGCTGCGGGACTGGGTCGGCAAGGAAATCGGGCCGATCGCGAAGCCAAAGGACATTCGCTTCGGAGACAACCTGCCCAAGACGCGGTCGGGCAAGATCATGCGACGGCTGCTGCGCTCGATCGCGAAGGACGAGGCGATCACGCAGGACGTTTCGACGCTCGAGAACCCGGCGATCCTCGAGCAGTTGAAGCAGGCGCTGTAACGCGGAACGCCGAGCGCGCGGTGCCGGGATGACCCCTAAGGGGCCGTTTCGGCGAACGACGCGCGCTTGCCGAGCTTGTCGGCGAGGCGCTCGAGGTTCGGATAGGGCTCGCGCCAGTCGAGCTCGGCGTGACGAAGGTCGAGATAGCCGAGCGCGCAACCCGTCGCGATGTCCGCCAGCGAGTAACTCTCGCCGTGACACCACGCGCGATCGCCGAGCTCGCGCGACAGCTCGGCGACGCCTTCGCGGATCTTGCGGCGTTGGCGATCGATCCATTCGTCGCTTTGCAGGTGCGTCGGACGGCGCCGTTCGACGACGATCGCCGCCGTTGCATCGCAGACGCCGTCGGCCAGCGCTTCCCATTTCTTGACCGCGATACGCTGCCGTGCGGGCTCCGGAATGAGGCGCGATACCGGGCTCACCAGGTCGATGTACTCGACGATGACGCGCGAATCGTAGAGATGCGTGCCGTCGTCGAGGATGAGGACGGGCAGCTTGCCGAGCGGGTTGTATGCGTGCACTGGGTTGCCCGGATCCCAGGGTGCTGCCGCTGTAACCTGATACTCGATCTTCTTCTCCGCGAGCGCTACGCGCACCTTGCGGGCGTAAGGACTCGTCGTGGAAGCGATCAGTTTCAGCACGGAAGACGCGAGGCGGAGTGCAACGCAGCGGGCACGCATTATAACATCGCATGCTAGACTCGATTGCTCGCGAAGATGCCATGAACGACGCCGAAAACGCTCGCCTGACCGCGCTGTCGCCGCTCGACGGCCGCTACGCGGCGAAGGTGGACGCGCTGCGCGAGCAGTTCAGCGAGTTCGCACTGATTCGGCAGCGCATGCGCGTGGAAGTGGCCTGGCTGCTGGCGCTTGCCGCGGAACCCGCTATCACCGAAGTGCCGCCGTTCTCGGACGATGCGCGCGCGACGCTCGACGCGGTCGTCTCATCGTTCTCCGTCGCCGACGCCGCCCGCGTCAAGACGATCGAGCGCACGACGAACCACGACGTCAAGGCGGTCGAGTACTGGCTGAAGGAGCGGCTGGCGTCGTCGCCCGAGATCGTGCGCGTCGCGGAGTTCGTCCATTTCGCGTGCACGTCCGAGGACATCAACAACCTCGCGTACGGCATCGCGCTCGAGGAAGCGCGGCGCGATACGCTGCTGCCGCTGCTCGAATCGGTCGCGGCCGACCTGCGCGCACTCGCGCACGCGCACGCCGACGTACCGATGCTCGCACGTACGCACGGGCAGCCGGCCACGCCCACGACGCTCGGCAAGGAATTCGCGAACGTCTACGCGCGCCTCGAGCGGCAGATCGCCGCGCTCGCCCGATTGCCGATCAAGGGCAAGTTGAACGGTGCCGTTGGCAACTACAACGCGCACGCGATCGCCTATCCGGACGTCGAATGGGAGAAGGTTGCAGCGCGGACCGTCGCGAGCCTCGGCCTCGAATTCAATCCGTACACGACGCAGATCGAGCCGCACGACGGCATCGCCGAGTACTGCGACGCGCTCGCACGCGCCAACTCGATCCTGATCGACCTCGACCGCGACATATGGAGCTACGTCTCGCTCGGCTATTTCCGGCAGCGGATGCGCGAAGGCGAGGTCGGCTCGTCGACAATGCCGCACAAGGTGAATCCGATCGACTTCGAGAATTCCGAAGGCAACCTCGGCTTCGCGAATGCGCTGTTGCGCCACCTCGCCGAGAAGCTGCCGATATCGCGATGGCAGCGCGACCTGACCGATTCGACCGTGTTGCGCAACCTCGGCGTCGCGCTCGGCCACGCGATGCTCGGGTGGACTGCGCTACGGCAGGGGCTCGCCAAGCTCGACGTCGACGAGAACCGCATCGCCGCCGATCTCGACTCGAACTGGGAAGTGCTCGCGGAGGCGATCCAGACGATCATGCGGCGCCACGGACTGCCCGAGCCTTACGAGCAGTTGAAGGCGTTGACGCGGGGAAAGACGGGCATGACGCGCGAGTCGCTGCGCGCGTTCATCGCGGGCCTCGCATTGCCGGCGGATGCGGAGTCGCGTTTGCTCGCCCTTACGCCCGCAACGTACGTCGGCCTTGCGGCGCGCCTCGCGCGTCGCGTCTAGCGCACTTCGTTACGGCTTGGCCGCCTTCGCACCGCGGTGCTCCTTCACGAACGTCGTGATCGCTGGAATGAGCGACACGACGACGATCGCCACGACGATCAGCGACAGGTTGTCCTTCACCCACGGGATGTTGCCGAACAGGTAGCCCGCGTAGACGAGAAGCCCGATCCACAGGCATCCGCCGACGATGTTGTACGCGAGGAAACGGCGGTACGACATGCCCGCGACGCCGGCCAGGAACGGCGCGAACGTCCTGATGATCGGAACGAACCGGCCGATGATGATCGTGACGCCGCCGTAGCGGTCGTAGAACGCCTGCGTGCGCCGCAGGTATTCCTGCCGGAACCAGCGCGAATCGGGACGGTGGAATACCTTGGGTCCGATGTAATGTCCGACTGCATAGTTGACGGAATCGCCCAACACCGCGGCGACGACGAGGACGGCGGCGAGCACGTGCACGTTCAAGTTGGCGACGGCGACGACGGCGCCGGCGATGAACAGGATCGAGTCCCCGGGCAGGAACGGGCAGACGACGAGTCCCGTCTCGGCGAAGATCACGACGAACAGGATCGCGTAGAGCCACGGGCCATACTGGGTGGCGAGCGTGGCGACCGTCTGGTCGAGTGCGAGCAGCGAGTACAACAGTGTGGTCAGCATGTCGAAGGCGGGCGCGCGTGCGCGGCCGCTACGCCGTCCACAGCTCGGACTGCCTGCGCACGACGTCCGGCAGCGTCTGGTGCTCGGTGAAGACGTTGCGTAGCCACGCGGCGTGGTTGCCTTGCTCGACGGTCGCCAGCAGTGCCGTAAATGCGTCCTCCGAGCCCAGCACCTGCGCATGCGGCGCCAACTCGCGCAGCGTTTCGCGCAGGTCTTCGGCGATGGTTCGCGTCTTGCCCGTGCGCGCGTCGATCAGCGTGCCCGCAAAGCCATGGCGGCAGGCCTGGAACCGGTTGTGGCTGTGCGTCAGGTACAGATCCGGCGTCACGTCGATCGGCCGCGCTTCCCACAACCAGCGGGCCAGTGCCTGCGCGAACGCGGCGATTTGCGCGGCACGGTCGACGGTGAGCGGCGTGTCGCAGACGCGGATCTCGACGGTGCCGTACTCGGGCTTCGGCCGGATGTCCCAGTAGAAGTCCTTCATGCTGGCGACGATGCCGAGGTCGAACATCCGGTCGTAGTAGCGGTTGAACTCCGCCCAGGACGCCACGAGCGGCATCGTTCCCGACAGCGGGAACGCGTTGACGATCGACAGCCGCGACGAATCGAACGCCGTATCGACGCCCTGGTAGAACGGGCTCGACGCCGCCAGCGCGATGAAATGCGGCACGTAGCGGATCAGCGCGTGATTGAGGTAGATCGCATCCTCGGGGTTCGCGCAGCCGATGTGCACGTGCTGGCCGAAAACGGTGAACTGCTTCGCGAGAAACCCGTATTTCTCCGACACAGACAAAAAGCGCTCGGTCGGATAGATCTTGCGGTCGCTCCACTTCTGGAACGGATGCGTCCCTCCACCTGCGATCGCCACGTTCATCTTGCGCGCGTGTCCTGTCAGCACGTCGCGCGTGCCGTGCAACTCGGCGAGGAGCTCGGGATAGCGCTCATGCACGGACGTGTTGATCTCGACCATGCTCTGCGTGATCTCGGGCTTGAGCTCGCCGCCGGGCGCTTCGCGGGTCGCGCGCCGCAACAGATCGTCCGCGTCTGGCGCCAGGTTGAAGTCGCGCGTGTTCACGAGCATCAGCTCGAGCTCGACGCCGACGGACAGCGCAGCGGATGTCGTGAAGTCGAGGGCGGGCATCGTTCGCGTAGATCGACAGGTCAGTCGCGCGCGCCCGGCTCGCCTTCGCCCGCGCGAATGAGCGCGTAGCGCGTGGCGATGGGACCGAGCAATTGCAGGATTGCGACGCCGGAGATGACGATCGCCGCGAGGCGTGCACCGAATTCAGGCGCGATGTCGTAGATCGGCTGCGTCATCCCGATCGCCAATCCGGCGATCGGCGTCAGCGCGAGCGACAGGGTGCCGGCCTGGCTCGCCGAGATGTGTGCGGGCCACGCGAGCGCATAAAGGGCCACGGCCTTGCCGAGCGAGCGAGCGATGACGAATGCGAGTCCGATCCACGCGACGGCGCCCAGCTGATCAGGGTGCAGCGTCGCGCCCGTCAGCACGAACAGCAGGACGAAGAAGATCTGCGCGGCGCGGCCGAACTCGACGTCGATCAGCCGGTGCTGGCGGTCGAGGTTGCGCGCGCAAACGCCGAGCACGAGCAGCGAAAGCAGCACGGACAGCCGCCACTGCTGTGCGGTGCCGACCGTTGCGATGACGGTGCCGACGGTGAGGATGAACTGGGGCGCCGGAGACTTGCCGAGCCAGCGCGCGAGCAGCGTCATCAGCTGGAACGCAATGAAGCCGAGCAGGAAAGAGCCCGCGATGAGCCACACGGCGCGTGCGACCGGGTTCCACGATGCGCCCGACGAGCGTGCCTCGATGAACGGCAGGAGCAGCGTCACACCGACCGCTGCGATTACGTTGTTGAGCGCGACGTGCCAAAGCATCCGGCGCGTGACGGGGCCCTCGGCCTTGAGCTCGTTGGTGACAAGCAGCACCACGGCAGGGGCCGTCGCGACGCCGATCGTGGCGGCCACCGCGGCCTCGAGCACGTCGATACCGAGGACCAAGTGCAGGAGCGCGAACATCGCGGCGAACGACAGCGCGCTTTCGGCAACGCCCATTGGCAGGAGCCACCGGTCATGGCTCGCCCATTGCAGATCGAGCCGCCGTCCGAGGTCGAACACGATCAGCCCGAGCGAGAATTCGGCGAGAACCCGCGACTGCGCGATCATCGATTCGTCGAGCCAGTTCAAAAGACCTGGACCGAGCACGAGGCCGGTGGCG
>Ga0111539_10012358_pt1 | contig 10701 bp, 11 predicted proteins | sample RhiMethybrSRZTD1_FD_79667 | JGI IMG/M metagenome (GOLD analysis project Ga0111539, IMG submission 79667) | Populus rhizosphere microbial communities from Tennessee, USA - Rhizosphere MetaG P. TD hybrid SRZTD1 (version 2) (version 2) | ecosystem: Host-associated > Plants > Roots > Rhizosphere >... | reverse complement strand
CGCCACGGAGCGCCATGTTGATGATGCGCGTGGCGATCCTTTTGCGCGCCCAGTCTGCCGTGAACCGTGGACCGAAAATGTTGCCTGATGCTTCCAGGTCGTGCCAAGCGCTGTCGAACGCCACGCCCATGGCGTGGGTGGCCTCAGGATCGAAAGATTTATCGGTACGATCAACGTTGCCCATAGCGCCCCTGCGTGCTGGTTTTCCACGCATCTTGCGACTGTTTACAGATTTGAGTCTGTTCAAAATTGAACACCCGCAGGATGAGGCCGCTAACTGAGGCGGCCTCGTGTCCGGAACCTTACCCAGTGGCGGATGTTGGACTGACGAGGGACACCAAGGTGCCCAATGCCTCGCAACCCCGATCGTGTCGTTTCTGCTGATCGCCTGCCCGAGCAGGAGCGCGAGGACTTGCAGGCCCTGCTTCAGCACAGCGAGATGGCCGACCTATTTGATTCGGCTGCCTGTCAGCGCATTGGGAAGCTTATCAGCCGAGCCGTTTTCAACCCCGCGAAGCCCGGCTGGTGATCAAACCCAAAACGGACCACCGCGGGCTCCCCGCTCCGCTGTAAGAAATGTGCATCCAGTTCCCCGTGTGTTGTCGTTATCGGCAGAGAAACCGCGATCAGAGTTGTTACTCTGGCGCATGGAGCAACGGACCCGAGGACCATCGAGGCGCCGGGGCATAACCATACGCTGTTTGGGCTTCCATCTGCTCTAGCTGACGAGATCGGCTCCTGGCTTCTCGCTTCACGCTTTCCTCAGTTCGCGTAGCGCTTTCACGCTCGGCGGCTTGTTTTTCCTTTTTGTCGCGCGCTTGTGCCATCTCCACGTTCTCTGCCGTCGAAGGGATCTTTAAGCGCGCTTCCACCCGTTCCTTTTCGGCAAAAGCGTCGGCCTTTTCCTTCTCGGCATAGACTAGGCCTTCAGCGTTTCTGTCCAGCCACCGTTGAATGCGCGGTGCTACCTTTCGCGTCTCTTGCTGCGCCGGCACCATTCTGACGGCCGGCTCACCGGCAGAGAACAGAAACGCTGCTGCGCCGCCTACGACGGCAACCGCAGCAATGAGATACGAGAGCAGGCCAAGTAGGAGACGCATGGCACTAACGCAACGCGCCGCTAAATCATTAAGTTCCGGATAGAGCCTCGTTGGTGGCTACTTGTTGGAGGGTCTCCCGACGCGCCGCCCCTGGACGCTGATCGAGCCTCTCGATCTGCCGGCAGCGACTGCTGGCGGGCGTTTTCGTTGGTTGCGTCTGCGGTCTGTGTGACTTCATACTAAACGAAGCAGCGACCGACGACCCGGCTCAAGGTCGGGTCGGCAATCGGGCTCGCCGCGGCCTCGCATTCCACCGGCGGCGCCGGAGCCAGCTTGGGAGCGGGCTTCCCGTCGTCGACATCGATGATCTTGTGCGGTGCCGGCGTGCCATTCGCCTCTGGGACGGTGTCGTCCACCCGGTCGGCATCCTTTGGAACGATCGTGGTGTTCGTCACCGGATCGGCACGCGATACCGGCAACCGATCGCTCTTGTGAGAACGATCGACGCGCGGGGCGGCGACCTCGGAGAATGCGGCATCGACGATCGCTTGCGCACTGTGGCGCGGGGATTGGTCCGCGGACACAAGAGCGGGCGGACTGTCGAAGGCGCCGGCCGTCACAAACGCGGCGACCATCGCGGCGACCATCGCACTGAGGATATAGCTGGAAATCAACGGTGTGGCGGGCATCGGAAGCCTCCTGACGAACGGCGGCTCCTAAGCGGGCCGTTGGCCCATGGGATTGGACGTTGCTGGCAGACGAAAGTTCCGGCTAACAAAACCCCAACCGCGCGCATGGCAGCACCTGTGGTCTCCGCCGGCTTCCGTCGAAAACCCGGGCCGTCACGGCCCGGGGCGTTACGTGCTTGGTGGGAAGGAGCCGATCTCGCTCAATAATTGCTGTAGTAGCCGTAGTTGGCCGGGCCGCGGGCGTAACCGTCGTAGGGGCCGCCGTAGCCTTGCTGGTAGTAGCCAGGGGCGTAGCCTCGCTGGTCGTAGCCTGGGTAACCGTAGGGATTGCGTTGATAGGCGGACCGTGCGGCCAACGCGCCGGCGACACCCAAAATACCGACGGCGGCGGCCGCGCCAGTGTTCCGAGAATAACCGCGGTTGCGATAGCGATAGCGGACATCGCTCAGCACGGATGGAGCCGCCGCTTTTACGGCGGTCGTGGCCGACGATACCGGGGCGGACCACGAAGGTGTGACCGCAGCGAAACCGATCGTACTGGCGATTGCGATGACGAGCGCGCGCTTCATTGCTTGATTGTTCATAGTCATGTCCTCTCGTTCTTGCGCGCCACATCGGGCGGCAAGTCTCTCGTTCGTCCCATGACGCAACGAGCACTGCTGCTGGAAAACGCTGGTGGCAGTCCGCATGGCCGCGGCTTTGGGCGTTCGCCGATCCAGCTTCGGGGCGTGGTCGCCGTCGTGCTGCCGAATCGCGGCCAGGAGCATTTGAGGAGGCTTGTAGACGATAACCCGCGAGCAGGCTTTTCGTTCAATTCTTCAGCGCTTGTCAGGTTCTAATGGGTCTGCTCGCCGTTGTGGTGATGAAGGAAACGAGCTATCCGCCCTTTCAACTTGGCCGTTTTCTCCAGATCGCTGATGGAATCGTCGCGGTCGAAATCATCGAGCGCACCGGCGTGGTCGAAAAGCTCACGCTGGAGCTTCGCCGGGAGAGTACTCCACCGCATCATGACTGCCGCTCCCAGGCACCGCAGAACATGCTCATCTTCGTCGATGAGGACGGGACGCTTGTTCTGATCGGTTTCCGATGCCGGCACGATATCGTATTCGAACGCTGACACGACCTTATCGGTATTGCGCGCCAGCCATTCTTCGTTGTCGGCCATTGCCGTATAGGTCCGTTCCAGATCGCCAAATTCCTTGGTCTCGCTGGGTGAACGTGGACTGTCGAGCAATTCCCTGTATTCCGCTGCTTTTGCGCGGTATTGCTCTGCTGTGAACACTTGACACGACCTTTCTTTGGCCAGGCGAGGGCACGACTGGTCTCTCGGCCACCGGCGCCTTTGTTGGGTGATTCGGTCGGTGATGAATTGCATATGGGGACGATGGCGCCATTCCGCCATCTTTATTTTGACGCGAGCCATGGTTGCCGTCGCTGCAGCAACGGAGCAGGCTTACGGAAGAGGTCTCCCCAAAAGGCGCCCGAACGGGCAACCTGAGGAGATTAATTTAAACCGAAGTTATAGCCGACGAAAATTCAAACTGAGGCGCTGCTGCGCTGCTCGCTCGCTATCGGCAGTCAATGAACGAGATCACGGTCTCCCGATTCGGGTCATAGCAGACATCCCGAGCTTACCCAATCGCGACTGCCTCGAAACAGCAGCTAAGGTTGAATCTGCGGTTGATCGTGCAGAACGACGCTCAACAATGAGCTGTGGACGGCTAAGCCGCCGTTGTACTCAATGAAGCCCAATTCGCGAAACTTGTTCATGAAAAAGCTGACGCGCGACCGCGTGGTGCCGATCATCTCCGCAAGCGTCTCCTGGCTGACCTTCGCTATGATCGGCTCCGGTCTGCCTTCCTTGCCGAAATTCGCCAGCAGGAGAAGAGCCCGTGCCAGCCGCTTCTCGCTCGAATTGAACAGCTGATCAACCAGATCCTCTTCCACGCGAATGTTCCGCGCCAGGAGATGGGCAACGAACATCTCGGAAAACGCCGGCTCCTCATGCAGCACGCGGACGACGGCCGTCTTCTCCAGCCGCATGATCTCGCATTCCGTCATGGCCGTCGCTGTCGCCATGCGCCGCGGCTGTCCGGCCAGGCATCCCTCGCCGCAAAATTCTCCTGTCCCCAGAATGGCGACGACCGCTTCTTTCCCTTGCTCGGAAACAACGGTCACCTTGACCTTGCCTTCCTCGATGAAAAAAACGGAGTCCGCCGCGTCGCCCTGTGAGAACACGACTTGATTCATGCGATATTTGGCGATGGTCCTTCCTCTGCCTACCTTGGAGAGAAAGGCTTTCGGATCGAACAGGAGCTTTCCTTTGCGTTTCATATCAGGCCCTCCTTATCGCGAGGGACCCCCTCACGCGCGTAGATCGCTACGAGGCTTCACGCGAAGGCAATGTCAGACACACGATGGTTCCCTTGTTGCCGCTCTCCCGCTCGATCTGGCCGCCGAGCTGTTGCGCAAACACCTCGACCAACCGGCCGCCGACCCCGGAATCCATGCGTCGAGGATCGACCCCCTTACCGTCATCGGAGACCGTCAGGCGAAGCTCTCCCGGAATGCGCTTTAGCGTCACCGTGACCGTGCCGCTTGTCTCGCTCGGGAACGCATATTTGACGGCATTCGTTACGAGCTCGTTCACAATGAGGCCGAGCGGAATCGCGCGATTGGCCGGCAGGGGCTCGCTTTCGATGTCGGTTTTGAGCGCGATGGAGCTGCCATTCTCTTTTTGCACCGACTCGATCAGGTCGCGACACAACGCCTCCAGATACGTCGCCGCATCGACCTCCTCAACCGCATTGGCTTCTCCCAGGATGGAATAGAGGCGCCCGAGGGCGGCGATGCGATGCGACACCCTCTCAAGCGCCGCCTTGCCCTCGCCGCTCTTGTGGTTCCGCGCTTCCAGACTGACCATCGAAACAATGATCTGCAGGCTGTTCTTGATCCGGTGGCCGAGCTCCTGCAGCAGCGCCGCGATACGCTCGTGCGCAGCCGAGCGCTCGTGCTCGAGTCTCCTGCGCTCGGTCACGTCTTCGATCGCCAGCAAGATCTGCTTTGTGTGGTTGCCGGGCCGATGGACCTTCCGCGCATTGAGTAGCAGCACCCGGCGTCCAATCGACGGGAAGACACGGTCCACTTCGAAGGCCTCGATCGTCGCGTGTTCGGGAAGGATGGTCTCGAGCAAGGAGCGCAACTCGGGAATGTCCCACTGTCCGTTGTCGAGCTCATAGAGCTTTCGCCCGGCCGTATGCTCGGGCGCGACCGAGAATTTGTCGCAGAAGGAGCGGTTTGCGAAGCGGATGGTCAGATCGCTCTCGAGCACGAGGAGGCCTTCGCGGACCGTCTCCACGATATCCAGTGGAACGACTTTACGCATTGCGACGGCCTCTGCGGCCCCCCCGACCCAAATCCGTCGGGACAGGCTCTAGCAAAGCAGCGGCGACGTGTCTGTCGCATCTGCTACATTCCGTTGTTCGGTCGCTTCCGCGTCAGAAAATGCGACTATGTCGCACGTGCGACAGACATCCCGGTGCATCTATGGCAGTCCGGCGACACACCGTGATGAAACAGCCATTTCGGGGGGCGGATGGTTGACGAGAATGTCAGGCGCCATTGGTCGGGAAATCGTCTCCTCGCCGCAGTTCCGGCAATCGATCGCGCTATGCTCGAACCCCACGCTGAGTTTGTGGAGTTCGCGTCGGGTCAAGTTCTCTTCGAACCGGAAGAGGATGTCGTCATTACCCATTTTCCGCTGACGGGAACGATGGCTGCGCTGATCGTGATCCTGGAAGACGGCAGGACGGCGGAAGCCGCTTCCATCGGGCGGGAAGGCGCCATCGGTGGGATCATCAGCGCGGGCCACAAACCCGCATTCACCAGGGCGGTGATCCAAATCGCAGGTCCGGCGTTTCGGGTTGAGACGGCTCGAATCGAGGTCGCCAAGCAGCGCTCTTCGGTCGTGCGCGATCTCTTCGATCGGTACGCAGACGTGCTGCTCGCGCAAGTTCTTCAATCCGTAGTCTGCAATGCGTTTCACCCGATGCGACAGCGTCTCGCACGATGGCTGTTAATGACGCAAGACCGCATTGCCAGCAACGAGCTTCCGCTCACGCAAGAATATCTCGCTCAGATGTTGGGCGTGCACAGGTCGACGGTGATCCGGGTTGCTCGATTGCTCCAGAACGACGGCGTCATCCGTACTGCGCGGGGTCGCCTCACGGTAGTCAACCGGGCCAAGCTCGAGAAAGTCTCTTGCGAATGTTATGGCGCGGTTGCCCGGCACTACGAGCGCATATTGCGGCTGGCCGAGGCGCAGCGCGTCGAGAACGCGAAGGGAGCACGCAAGCGTAGGCGTAAGCCCGAGAACTAGGCGTCGCGGCTGCATGCTTCATTCCTTGCGGTCTTGAACCTCTCCTGGTCGGAAATAAAACATCCTCGAGTGGAACTTAAACCAATCAATATTGTTGAGTGCATACGACTAACAATATTTGATGGAGATTTACTATGAAAAATACTTTGTTGATCACCGCGTCGGTCGCGGCACTCATGGCCGGAATCGGCTTGGCATCTGCGCAGGGCATGAACGAACGCCGGGAAGCGCCTGCTGCTGCCGCACCGGAGCAGAAGGCACCGGAAGGCCAGCCGGACCGCCAGAAGCTTGCTCCGCCACAGAAATCGGACTCGGCAAAGCCGGCCCCGACCGCACAGGCGCCCGAGCGGACAAAGTCTGGCCCGGCCGCGCAGGCCCCGGAAGGGGCGAAGCCTGGCTCGACCGCGCAGTCACCCGACAAGGCAACCGGCTCCAGCCCCCAGACCGTAGGACAGTCGCCGAGCCCACGTGCTGCTCCGAATGCGGCCACACCGGAGGGGTCGAAGTCCGGCGCGTCCACGCCGCTGTCGACCGAACAGCATGCAAGAATTCGGGACACGCTGCGGGGAGAGAAGGTCAAGCGCCTCAACAACGTGCAGTTCTCGATCTCGGTCGGCGAGGCTGTTCCGAGGAGCGTCCATTTTTACCGGCTGCCTGCCCGGATCGTGCGCGACGTCCCGCAATATCGCGGCTATGACTACATCATGGTCGGCGATGACATTCTCATTCTGGATCCCCGTACGCACAGAATCGTCGCGGTGATTCCCGCCTGAGCCGGGAACCGGCAACCCTTCGGCTGAAAAAAAGGGCGGCGCCCCGCGCCGCCCTTTGCCTTGACCGGCTAGTGCTCCGATTCCGAAGTTCGCATCAGTTCGCGGCACACTCGAGTGCGAACTTCGGAATCAAAGGAGTACTAGAGCAATATCGACATTTTCTAGTGCGGCCTATGAATTTGAACTACACGAGCTTGCGGCGAACTGATAGGAATTTCAAATTCGCCGCACTAATTTAGTGTCGACCGCCTTCCAGGTAGGCGGCCTTGATTTCCGGGCGCTCCATGAGCTCGCGGCCGCTGCCAGTGAGCGTGATGGCGCCATTCACCATAACGTAGCCGCGGTGCGCCAGCTTCAGCGCGTGGAAGGCATTCTGCTCGACCAGGAACACGGTGAGCTTTTCCTGCGCGTTGAGGCTGCGGATGACGTCGAAAATCTGGCGCGCGATCATAGGCGCCAGGCCGAGCGAGGGCTCGTCGAGCAGGAGCAGGCGAGGGCGGCCCATGAGGGCGCGCGCAATCGCCAGCATCTGCTGCTCGCCGCCCGAGAGGGTGCCGCCGCGTTGGGCGAGCCGCTCGCGCAGGCGGGGAAACAGGGCGCAAACCCGGGTCAGGTCCTCATCGAAATGGGCAGCGCCGGTGACGGTGGCGCCCATCTGCAGGTTTTCCAGAACCGTCATGCGGGGAAAGATGCGGCGGCCTTCCGGCGCCTGAGCGATGCGCAGGTGGGCGATCTCGTGCGTCGGCAGCCGGCTGATGTCGCGGCCGGCGAACAGGATTTTTCCCTCGCGCGCGCGCGGATTGCCAAAAATGGTCATCATCAGGGTCGACTTGCCGGCCCCGTTGGCGCCGATCAGCGTGACGATCTCACCCGCGTGCACGTCGAGATCGACGCCGCGCAGCGCCATGATGCGGCCGTAGTAGGCGGTGACGCCGCGGATGGCGAGCAGCGGGTCCGTCACGGTGACAATCCCACCTCGGCCTCGGCCTGCGCTACTTCTTCGTCCTCCACGCCGAGATAGGCGGCGATCACGCTGGCGTCGTTGCGCACATGATCGGGCGTGCCGTCGGAGATTTTTGTGCCGTAGTCGAGCACGATCACGTGGTCGGAGATTTCCATGACCACCGTCATGTCGTGCTCGATCAGCAGGATCGAGGTGGCGTGCTCGTCGCGGATCGACAGCAGCAGCTGGTTGAGCTCGGTGCTTTCCCGCGGGTTGAGCCCGGCGGCCGGCTCGTCGAGGCACAACAGCACCGGATCGGTGCACATGGCGCGCACGATCTCGAGCCGCCGCTGGTCGCCATAGGGCAGCTCGCCGGCGGGATCGTCGGCGCGCGGCGTGAGGCCGATCTTGTCGAGCCACATGCGCGCCTTCTCGACGGCGGCCTTTTCGGCGCGGCCATAGGCGCTCGGCCAGAACACGCCGAGAAACGTGAAGCCGGAGGCGACCATCAGCGGGTTGTGCTGCGCCACCAAAAGGTTCTCGAACACGCTCATGCCGGGAAACAGGCGGATGTTCTGGAAGGTGCGCGCCACCTTGGCCTGCCGGGTGATGAGGTAGTCGGGCAGGCGCTCGAGCAGGAACAGCGCGCCATCGGGACGCCGCACGCTGCGGTCGCCGCGGTCGGTCAGGGCCTCGATCTCCTCCCACACGGCGCGGTCGCCGTGGTGCAACGCCAGGCGGCCTTCGGTCGGCTGGTAGAAGCCGGTGATGCAGTTGAACACCGTGGTCTTGCCGGCGCCGTTCGGGCCAATAAGCGCGGTGATCTCACTGCGCCCGGCGGTGAACGACAGATCACGCACGGCGATGAGACCGCCGAAGCGCATGGTCAGGTGCTCGACCCTGAGCACGGCATCGCTGGCCGGCGTCATCCCCGCCCTTCCTTGACGAGATCGACCGAGATGGTGCGGCGCCGCTCGAACACGGCGGACGGCTCGCGCGTCGCGATGAGGCCGCGCGGCTTCCAGATCATGATCAGCACCATGGCCAAGCCGAACAGCAGCATGCGGTACTGGGTCGGGTCGAAATCACTGCCGAACACCTCCTTGAGGAAATCCAGCTCGCGCAGGATTTCCGTGCCGCCGATCATGGCGATGGCCGCGATGGCGACGCCGATCTGGCTGCCCATGCCGCCGAGCACCACGATGGACAGGATGGTCGCCGATTCCAGGAACGTGAACGACTCCGGCGAGATGAAGCCCTGGCGCGCGGCGAAGAACGAACCGGCGAAACCGGCGAACATGCCGCCCATGGCGAAGGCCGTGAGCTTGACGTTGGTGGTGTTGATGCCGAGCGCCCGGCAGGCGATCTCGTCCTCGCGCAACGCCTCCCAGGCGCGACCGACCGGCAGGCGGCGCAGCCGTACGGTTACGTATGCTGTGAGCAGCGCGAGGCCGACGATCACGTAGTAGAGGAAAATCGTGCGGTGGACCGGGGTGAACTCGAGCCCGAACGTCGCGGCAAAACCCTCGTCCGAGGCGTTGAACGGAATGCCCAAGAAGGTCGGCCGCGGAATGCCGCTGATGCCGGCATAGCCGTTGGTGACCGGCACCCAGTTGATAAGGATCAGCCGGACGATTTCGCCGAAGGCAAGCGTGACGATGGCGAGATAGTCGCCGCGCAGGCGCAGGACCGGAAAGCCGAGCAGGATGCCCCAGAACGCCGCCAGCGTGCCGGCGAGCGGCAAAAGAAGCCAGAACGAGAAGCCGAAGGTCTTGGCCAGCAGGGCATAGGAATAGGCGCCGACGGCGTAGAACGCCACGTAGCCGAGGTCGAGCAGGCCGGCGAGGCCGACCACGATGTTCAGCCCCCAGCCGAGCATCACGTAGATGAGGATCTGGATGCCGAAATTGTCGATCCACTTCACGGCGCCGCCGAGGCCGACGAACAGGATGACGAGGATCGGATAGAGAACGACGAAGGCCAGCGCGAACGGCGTGAACCGGCGGCTGAAAGAGGCCGCGAAGGCAGCGACACGCGGGCTCGGCGCTTTACCGGCGCGCCGGGCGAGCCATGGGGCGAGCGCGAGGCTGTAGAGGAGCCGGCCGCCGGCCACGATCGCGACGAACCAGGCGAGCAGCGGCCAACGCGTGTCGAGCTCGAGCTCGTTGCGGATGTTGGTGACGGTCTGAAAGCCGATCAGCGGCAGGAACAGGCCGACGGCCAGGAGGCCGGCAAGCGCGGCGTCCTTGATGGCGCGAACCACGTCCACATGTGGCTTCGACGCGGGCGGCTCGGCAACCATTTGGGGGATCACCGCATCGCGCCCCTAAACCTTTTCGACTTCCGGCCGGCCCAAAATGCCTTGCGGCAGGAAGATCAGCGTGATGGCGAGGATCGAGAAGGCGGCAACGTCCTTGTAGTCGATGGAGAAATACGCCGACCACAAGGTCTCGATGAGCCCGATCAGCAAGCCTCCGAGCACGGCCCCGGGCAGCGAGCCGATGCCGCCGAGCACCGCCGCCGTGAAGGCTTTCACGCCGGCCACGAAGCCGATGAAAAAGTCGATTACGCCGTAGTAGAGCAGATACATGATGCCGGCGACCGCGGCGAGCGACGCCCCGATCACGAAGGTGAGCGAGATGGTGCGGTCGGTGTCGACGCCGAGCAGCGAGGCCATTTTCAGATCCTGCTCGCAGGCGCGCATGTCGCGCCCGAGCCGCGTGCTGGCGACCAGCCACGAGAAGATCAGCATCAGCACCAGCGTGGTGATCACCACGATGATCTGGGTGTTGGAGAGCCGGACGACGAAGGCTTCGGTCTCGAGCAGCGCGAACCCGCCCTCGATCAGCGGCGGCAACGGCTTGACCCGGGCGCCCTG
>Ga0111539_10012356_pt1 | contig 10702 bp, 7 predicted proteins | sample RhiMethybrSRZTD1_FD_79667 | JGI IMG/M metagenome (GOLD analysis project Ga0111539, IMG submission 79667) | Populus rhizosphere microbial communities from Tennessee, USA - Rhizosphere MetaG P. TD hybrid SRZTD1 (version 2) (version 2) | ecosystem: Host-associated > Plants > Roots > Rhizosphere >... | reverse complement strand
TGCTCAAGGCCGTTGGCTTCACCAACGCAGACCTGGCGCGACCCCTGGTCGGCGTGGCGCATTCCTGGATCGAGGTGATGCCCTGTACGCTCAATGCGCGCGACCTGGCCGAGCACGTCAAGGCCGGTATTCGTGCCGCCGGCGGGACACCGATTGAGTACAACACCATCGCGATCTCGGACGGTGTGTCCATGGGCACCGAAGGGATGAAGGCCTCCCTGATCAGTCGTGAGCTCATTGCTGATTCGATCGAACTGGTGGCACGCGGGCACCTGTTTGACGCGGTCGTGGCGATTTCGGGCTGTGATAAGACCATCCCGGCTGCGGTCATGGGGCTAGCACGTCTCAATATCCCCTCACTCATGCTCTACGGCGGCTCGATCATGCCTGGGCGGTTTCAGGGGCGCGATGTGACCATCCAGGACGTCTTCGAGGGCGTAGGGGCCTATGCTGCCGGCAAAATGACCGCTGCTGAACTCGATGACCTGGAGAGCCATGCCTGTCCTGGGGCCGGGGCTTGCGGTGGACAGTTCACGGCCAATACGATGGCCATTGCCTTTGAGATGCTCGGCATCTCCCCGATGGGCAGCGCCAGCGTGCCAGCGACCGACCCGCACAAGAAGGATGTGGCGTACCGCTGTGGGCAATTGGTCATGGAATTGTTGCGACGGGACCTGCGTCCGAGCCAGATTATCACCCGGCCAGCGATGGAGAATGCGATTGCCTCGGTGATGGCCACCGGTGGCTCGACCAATGCGGTGCTGCATCTGCTGGCGGTGGCGCGGGAGGCCGGCGTGCCGTTGACGATTGACGATTTTGATCGCATCAGTGCGCGTACCCCGCTCCTGGCCGACCTCAAACCCGGTGGACGTTTTATGGCCTTCGATATGTACAAAGCCGGTGGCACCGCAGTGGTGGCGAAGCGCTTGCTGGAGGCTGGCATGCTGCATGATGATGTGCTGACCGTAACAGGGAGGACCATGGCGGAAGAGGCACAAGCAGCGCAGGAAACCCCAGGTCAGGAAGTCATCCGTCCGCTGTCCAAGCCGCTCAAATCCTCCGGAGGTCTGGTCATCCTGCGCGGTAACCTCGCTCCCGAAGGGTGTGTGTTAAAAGTGTCAGGCTATGAGCTGACCTCGCACCGTGGGCCGGCGCGCGTGTTTGACTGTGAAGAGGACGCCTTTGCGGCAGTACAACGGCAGGAGATCAAACCCGGGGATGTCATCGTCATCCGCTACGAAGGCCCGAAGGGAGGACCCGGTATGCGTGAGATGCTCGGCGTCACCGGGGCCCTGGTAGGCGCTGGCCTGGCCGGGTCGGTAGCCCTGATCACGGACGGCCGTTTCTCAGGCGCCTCGCATGGCTTCATTGTTGGCCATATGGCCCCGGAAGCGGCCCTGGGCGGCCCCATTGCGGCATTGCGTGAGGGCGATATGCTCACGCTTGATGTCGCCAGCCGGCGCATCACGGTTGACTTGACAGACCAGGAGCTGCAGGCTCGCCTGCAACAATGGCAACCACCAGCCCCACGCTATACCCATGGCGTCATGGCCAAATATGTGCGTCTGGTGTCGTCCGCCTCGGAGGGTGCGTGTACCGGTTGAGCCTCTGGTGCATCCTTGCCCTGGTACTCGGCTGTGTCCCAGGTAGCGCGGTGGCCCAGGTCACCATGGAGGCGCGTCTGGGGCTCCAGGGTGCGCTGCGTCTGGGCAAGTGGAATGTGGTCACTGTCCAGGTGCACAACACCGGTGGAGCTGTGATGGGGACGCTGGGGGTGCGGACCTGGCTGGGGAGTGAGGCGCGTGGTGACTTCCATACCACCGCCTTTACCCGTCCGGTCGAATTGCCTCCTGGCGCGCGTAAACGCTTTACCTTTGCCGTGCCAATTTCGGGGATCGCTGACCCGGTGGAGGTTACCCTGCGCACAGGCGAGACAGTGCTGGCGCAGCAACGGCTCGATTTGCATGAGGCTCTGCACGCCGAGCAGGTGATTGTGGGGCTCACCCAGGATGTCAGTCTGGATTTTCTGGCCACGGTGTTTACCAAAACCCATACGCGTGTGGTCTACCTGCCTCCGAGTGACTTACCCCAACACTGGAGTGGCTACGATAGTGTGTCAGCCGTGGTCGTTAAGGGGGTGTCACTGCAAGCCCTCAGCACGGAACAAAACACGGCCCTGCACGCGTGGCTTGCCAACGGTGGCACCTTGATCGCTGCCGGTGACTCGCAATACACGCTCCTCACGGAGCCGCGTCTCCGCACCCTGCTCCCGGTTGAGGTGCTGGGTCTACAACAAGTTGAGGGGCTGCCAGCCTTCGTTGCCCGCTATGAGGTGCCCTTCCCTGAGACTCCCATGGTGGTGGTGCGGGCACGCCTAACGCATGGTCAGGTGCTCGTTGGGACGTCGGAGGCGCCGCTTCTGGTACAGCGTCGGTTTGGCAAGGGGCGTATTGTGTTTCTGGCGGTCGATTATGCCATGCAGCCATTCTCGAGTTGGCAGGGGCGGGGAGCGCTCTGGAATGACATACTCCAGACTCCAGAGAATGTCGATTTTGCACGGCTCTTCGCTGAATTAGGCATGCTCGACGAGACGCACCCTATTATGAAACTCTTCGGACGTCCAGTGCTCGCTTTCCCTTCCCATCTCATCATCGCCGGGTACGTATTCCTCTATTGTGGCCTCCTCGCTGGGCTGTTTTGGCGCATGAGCAAACATCAGGCACGGTGCTGGCGCTACTGGGGAGGTGTCGTGGCGGTGATTGTCGTTTTTACACTGTATGCGCTGAGTCCCCTCTTAGAACGTGGGCTGAATCAACCGGCCCTGATCTTTGATGTCACGACCATGGAACTCTTGGCGGAGACAGATTACGCTCATCTGCAAGGGCATCTGGGGGTCTTTTCGGTGCGTGGAGGACAATTTGATCTGGCGTTTCAGCAGCCAGAAACGATCCTCCGGCACACATTTACGCGCGGCGTTGGGAAGGCTGGCAAAGACCTGGAGGCGAGTATTGCGGGGAGGTTTGCCATACATAATATTGCGCTGGAGCCGTGGGCTTTGCGGGTCTTCAGTACGGAGAGTATGGCCACGACGCCAGTGCAGGTGAGCGTTCAGCCGCATGCGGCGGGGCTGACCATTCAGGTACAGAATCGTGGTGCACTGCCCCTGCAGGGGGCGATGGTGGTGTACCAGGGAAAGATTTTTGCGCTCGGGGCAGTCGCGCCAGGTGAGGCTGTGGTCGATGATCTTTATCCGACACTCCACAATGCGGAAAGCGCCCAGGAGATGACCTGGCGCGTCTTGCTCAAACGTCGTCCCGCTGAGACTGATACACGGCTGGCCTATCTCCAGGAAGTGCTTTTGCAGCAGTATTTTGGTGATAAACGTCTGGCCGAAGCGAGCGAGACGCCGTTTCTGGCTGGCTGGTTGCTGGCGCCGGCTACGCTGCTAACGCCGGCACCAGCGTGGCCGGCACAAGGGGTCACGCTGGTCGTCAGCCGTCTTACCCTCTAAATGCCAGCAGAGGTCATGAGGTATGGTCTGGATCCCCTGCCGTCGTGCGTGGCGCAACCCGATTTTCCATGGTGGGCTCACAGCGTTTGCCCAGCAGCCCATGTATCGTTCTTATAGCCTGAACTATATTGCAGCCCTTGCGACCGTGCTCCTCATTACCTGGCCCAAAGAGGGTTTTGTGAATCTTCGCGACCTTCCTTTTACCTATAACGCGCTGGGTGGGACGACGTTGATTATCCTGGCCTACCTGAATGTGAGTCAGGGAGCGACCAGGTTCCTCGGATCGCGGTATCTCAGCTTGCACGATTGGCTGGTGCTGGCACCAGTACCAGCGGGCAGGTTTCTGCGCGGGTATGTGGCGGCGAGCTGTCTGGAACTGTTGTTGTTTTGGGGACTTTCGTTCCCCCTGTTAATACTTGCAGCGCACGTCTCTGGCGAGCCACTCCTGCACCTGGGGATAGGCATGCTGATCATCCTCGTGTGTGCGGGTAGCTATCGTCTCGTTGGTATTACACTCCTGACGTGTTTCGAGCGTGACGAGTTTTTACTCTATATCCTGGTCCGCTTGCTGTATATCTTCTTCATTCTGGGCAGCGGCTTTGTCGCCCCGATGTACAACCCAGTGCTGGCGTTTGCCGATGCCAGTCTCTGGCCGCATCGTCTGGGAAGTGTGACACTGTTAGGTCTGACATTGCGTGGCTGGGTCGTGACCGTAGTGTTACATTTGCTTCTTGGTGGGGGGAGCTTTATAATCGCTCTAGCACGCGTACACTGGGTCCAGCGCCGCGGCGCGGCGCGCGAGACCAGAGAGGAGGACCGGGGGCATGGCTGAGTACCACAACCTGGAGCACGCTACACAGCAGTTGCAGCGGCGTGTGATATTCCTGCGGCGCTTGGGGCTGGGGCTGGATGTCCTTTTGGGAGGCGTACTCGCAGCGTTGCTGGCTACGGTACTGACGACCCTGCTGGGCTGGTCTGTGCCATTGCCGGTCGTCTATGGGGTACTTGCCGTGGCCCTTGTGGGCATCTTTGCCGGGCTGGCGTGGCGTGTCAGGAGCGCCAAGCTGGAGGTTCTGGCCAGTGCCGATCGTGCCCATGGTTTCCATGCCTCTTTGAGTACGGCCCACGAATATCTGTCGCATCACGCCACGAACCCCTTTGTCCCCGGTCTCGCAGCAGTGGCTGAGCGCCTGGCACCGCGCGTGGATGTGCGCCGTGTGTTCCCTCTCCAGCTCCCTCATCGCGTCTGGAGTATTCCTTTGCTCATCGCGGCGACGTTCGGGTTCTCTTTGCTCAAGGTCACGCCCCTGCGGTTTGACGAGGTGCATGAGCCTGACGTGGCGCGTCACGTTGCCCGCGAAGGGCAACGTCTGGAGAAGTGGGGACGCGACCTGGAAGAACTTGCCAAGCGTGAGCAACTGGACCGCAGTATGATTCTGGCACGGCAGATGCAGCAGCTAGGACAGCGTCTGCAACGTGAAAAGGGCGAGCAGGGCCAAGCGACCGAGCGTATTGCCACGCTCTCGCAGTACCTGCAACGCTTACAGCAGGAACTGCGCGAGCGCGCCTTGATGAGTGACATTGGGGCGATGGCGGCGCATGATGTCCTCATGTCTGGCCAGAGCGTCAAGCGAGAATTGCGGGATATCCTCCAGATGCTCCAGCAGGATGTGCCAGCACGTGACATGGCGGCGATGGCTGAGCAGAGCGTGCTACGCCTGAGTCGCCAGATTGGCCAGAATCCCCAACTGGAGAACCTTTTGCAAAACCTGCGCGCTGGGGACCTGGAAGCGGCGCGGCAGTTGCTCCGTGATGTCCTGCAACAACAACAGGCTTCAGAAGAGGGAGAACACCTTGATCGGGCGCGCCGCGCCCTGGAGTATTCGTCCCGCTCAATCCAACGTGGAGGGCAAGGTGACACCTCCACAAACCGCTCCCGGTCACAACCAGAATCGTCTGGGCCAAGCCCGATGGATATGGGCGACGAGGGCATGTTCTCGGAGTCTATGCCTGGTATGGAGGATTTTCCGTCGCCTGGGTCTGAGGATGGGATTGGCACTTCGACTACGACACGCCAGTATCATGATCCGACATTGCGCGAGTCGGATCAACCGGTGTCGAATGTCGAGGTCAAGAGCGGTGAGGGAGCCATACGGCTGAGCTACATCCGCCATTTGCCCATGCCGAATGAGGCGCAGGCGCCTGTTGAGAAAGCTGTGGTGCAGTATCAGCATGCCGCGGAGGAAGTGTTGACGCAGGAACAGATCCCGCGCGCCTATCGCGAGCAGATTAAGCAGTATTTCTTGTCACTTGGGATGATGAAATGACCGACATTGAGGCGCAGATAGCCCAGTTCGGCGAGAATTTTCAGCATGTCCGCACGGAGATTGCCAAAGTCATTGTGGGCCATGCTGACGTAGTAGAAGGACTCCTCATCTGCCTTCTGTGTGGCGGCCATGCCCTCCTGGAGGGCGTTCCTGGTCTCGGCAAGACGCTCTTAGTGAAGAGCTTAGGGGCTGTGCTACATCTAGATTTCTCGCGCATTCAATTCACCCCGGACTTGATGCCGGCCGATATCATTGGTACGCGGGTGGTGTCGCAGGATGAAGAAGGGCACCGCTATTTTGAGTTTCAGCAGGGGCCCATCTTCAGTAACATCGTCCTTGCCGATGAGATCAATCGGGCCACACCCAAGACGCAGTCCGCCCTGCTTGAAGCGATGCAGGAGCACACGGTCACAGTCGCTGGCATCGAATACAAGCTGCACCTGCCCTTTCTGGTGCTGGCCACCCAGAACCCGCTGGAAATGGAGGGGACGTATCCGCTACCTGAAGCACAACTGGATCGATTTTTTTTAAAGTTGCAAGTGACCTATCCTTCCTTTGAGGACCTCAGTGAGATTGTCGATCGCACCACGCAGCGGCAGGAGCGGCTGTTGGAGCCGATCTTACAGGAAGCCAAAATCCTCGAGGCGCAACAGTTTGTGCGTGACGTCCCGATTGCTTCGCATGTCAAAAACTATGCGATCCGTATGGTGATGGCCACGCATCCGCAGACGCCAGCGTCATCGGAGCAAGTCAAGCGGTATGTGAGCTATGGTTCGAGCCCACGCGGTGTGCAGAGCCTGGTGCTGGCTGGCAAAGTGCGGGCGCTGTTCCAGGGGCGTTTCCATGTCAGCATCGAGGATCTCCGTGCCGTAGCGCTGTCGTGCCTGCGCCATCGCCTCATCCTGAACTTTGAAGGGGAAGCGGAGGGCGTGGACAGTGCGGACCTTATCCGCGATATTCTGGAACATTTACCAGAACAGGCGCCCAGGTAGGGCGTAGGCGCCCAGAGAGGGCGTAGGCGCCCAGAGAGGGCGTAGGCGCCCAGAGAGGGCGTGAGCGTGCAGAGCACCTTGTTCGATGCGGAGTTCATGCGTAAGTTGGAGACCCTGCGTTTACTGGCGCGCAAGGTCTTTCGGGGGCAGAGTCAAAACGACCGGACTACCTTGCGCCGCGGCATGGGGCTGGAATTCAGTGATTACCGGCGTTATCACGCTGGGGATGATTTCCGTTATATCGACTGGAATGTCTACAGCCGGCTCGATCACCTGTTTCTCAAGATCTTTACTGCCGAAGAAGACCTCACCATTCATCTCCTTGTTGATACCAGCCAATCCATGCAGGTGGGGACCCCACCGAAGCTAGACTATGCCAGACGCGTAGCGGCAGCGCTGGGCTATATCGGTCTCAATGGTCTCGACCGCGTTGGCGCTGTGTCGTTTGCGGATGAACTGGGCAGACCGATGCCGCCGCAGCGTGGCCGGCAGCAGATCTTCGCCCTGTTTCGCTATTTTGAGGCACTGCAAGGGCAGGGAGGTACGGATCTCAATCGGGTGCTGAGTAATTATGCCAGACAGAGCAGCAAGGGTGGTCTCGCTATCGTGCTCAGTGACCTCCTGGATGCCAATGGCTATGCCAGGGGGTTGGACGCGCTGGCCTATGGCCGTTTTGATGTGCTGGTGATCCAGCTCGTGGATGAGACGGAAATCAATCCTCCGTTTGAGGGCGCGTTGCGCCTGCACGATATCGAAAGTGCCCAACAACGTCGATTGACGGTCAACCGACGCATGCTCGAGCTCTATCGCCAAAAAGTGGCAGACTATTTCACCCAGATTGAGACCTTCTGTGCCAAACGCAATATTGAGTATCTGCGCGCCAGTACCACGATCCCCTTTGAAGATGTAATTTTGCGGTATTTGCGACGCGGTTTTTATTTGCACTAGCCTCCAGGTACCAGCCCTATGACATGGCTTAATCCGGCCGCCTTTGCCTTTCTGGCGCTGATTCCTGTGGTTCTCCTCTTGCATGCCTTGCGGCATCGACGTCGCGATGTGCGAGTCAGTACGCTCTTTTTGTGGGAAAGCGTCCTGCGCGAAGCCCATGGCAGTCTCGGATTACAACGTCTGGTACAGAACCTGCCACTCCTGCTACAACTGTTCCTGGTATGTGTGTTCACCGCGGCCCTGGCGAATCCCGTGTTGACCACAACCGTAGCCGAAAATAAAGACATTGTCTTGGTGCTCGATGTCAGCGCCAGCATGCAGACGCGTACCCCGCAGGGCACACGCTTTGCCCAGGCACAACAACGGGCTCTAGAGGTCCTCCAGATGCTGCCCAGAGGGCGTCAGATGGCGCTGATTACGGCTGGTCGACAGCCGCAAGTGGTGCTGTTCTTTACGGCTGACAAAGACGTCCTCCGTGAGGCCATTGTGAGCCAGCAGCCCACCGATGCACCTGGCAACATGCGTGACGCGGTGTTGCTCGCCCTCTCCTTTACGCAGGGCAGTGGTACGCACGAGGTCGTCATCGTTGGTGACGGGGCGTATGGGCCACTGTTCGACTTGGATGTGCAGCACAGTTCGGTCCGCCATATCCAGGTGGCTGGCGGAGAAAAAAATATCGGTATCACCCGTATGGCGTTGCGGAAAGTCCTGGAGCCCCCGGATACTTACGATATCCTCATTGCCGTGAAAAATTTTTCCACGCAGCCGGTGGAAGTTCCTCTCCAGGTCACGGCTATCCTGCGCCAGCCATTACTCGAACGTCGTCTGCAACTCCAGCCAGGCCAGGAGGAGGTGATCGTGTCGACACTCACGGGGCCGCTGAAGGGGATTGTGCAAGCGGAGCTTGCCGTTGAAGACGACTTTCCCTTAGATAATCGTGCCTATGGCGTGGTAGCAGCCCCCACGCAGACCTGGGTCCTGCTAGTGGGAGAGAGCAATTATTTTCTCGAAACGTTATTAACGTCATTTCCTGGTTTGCTGGTGAACGTCGCACCCCAGGTCGCAGAGGAGACCTTGCCACGCTTGCTCGAAGCGAATCAAGTCATCATTTTTAACGGTGTGCAGCCCCCGCCGTTACGCCGTGGCAATTTTTTGTTGCTCAATACTACTCCGCAGGACCCACGCTTGCCCTCCCAGGGCACTGTGACGCGCCCGCAGGTACTCGACTGGCAGCGGCAACACCCCTTGCTGCAGTTTGTGGAACTCACCGACCTGCACGTCGAGGAGGCCCTCGTCGTGCAACCCCAGGCTGGGGCTCAGAGCTTGGTCGATGGCACAGGCACCTCGCTTATCAGTGTCATCGACGAGCCTCAATTGCATCTGGTTACGGTAGCATTTGATCTGATGCGTTCCGACTTACCATTACGCGTGGCTTTCCCTGTATTTATGAACAATCTGCTGCGTTGGCTCAAGCCCCAGCAGGACGAGACGAATGCTGGATATGTACAAGCCGGTATGGCCCATGCCATGTTTTTTGATAAGCCGGTGACCCAGGCCACCGTGCAAGACCCACAGGGCAAGCAGCGTGACTACAGCGTCTCGGGTAATCCCTGGGTCTTCACTGACGCGCAGCGGGTGGGCGTGTATATCGTCCGCGCTGGAGAAGCCAAACACTATCTGGTGGTCAATCTGCTCGATGAGACGGAGTCCGATATCAACCCTGCTTCTAAGCTCCTCTCTTTCACGCCGAGTGCAAGTCCTGGTACGACCCAACATGCTGGTATCGTTGAAACACCCTTATGGCTGTACCTCCTCCTGGGCGCTGTTGTGGTGCTTCTAGGCGAATGGTATCTCTGGTGCCGAGATTTTTAACAACCACGGTATCGGCTTTCCAAGACTCTTGTAGGGCGTCGCTTGGCACTTTCCTAGCTGACAGGAACAGGGAACAAGGAAGTATTCATCAAAAATAATGTTATTTCATGATAATATGTAACGAAATAGAGTTGACGAAAAATGAAATTCTTGCCACAATTGAGGCCTCAGTAGTCTGTTTTGATATGGCAATGTCAGTTGAAATTAGGCTGATATAGAGTACAATGTCAGCCGGGTGTCTTGAACCCAATAGCCACAATAGTAAGTAAGGAGCCTACCTGTGGAGACAGAATATCTCCCTACAACCTCGTATGTTATTTTGGGTCTGCTCACGTTCCGGGAAATGTCTGGATATGACTTGAAGCAACTCATCAACAAGAGTATTACGCATTTCTACTGGAGTCCAGCGAAGAGCCAGATCTATGGTGAACTACGCCGCCTGGAGTCGCACGGCCTCGTTACCATGCGTGAAGTGCCGCAGACTCTCAGGCCTGATAAGCGCCTCTATCAGATCACGCCCGAGGGGACAGAAGCCATGTTACAATGGCTGCAGTCTTCGGGTGTGGAACCTGATTCCTACAAAAGTGCGCTGTTGCTCAAGCTATTTTTTGGGCACATGTTGTCGTATGATACGACCCTCAGGCTTCTTGAAGAACGCCGGAAACAGACTGCGCAAGAACTCATGGTGTGTGAAAGGAGAGCCCATGAGTTCCAAGAAAAAATGCGGGGACCTGAGGCCGATGACGAGACTTTTTTCCCGCTCCTCACGCTGCAGCGCAGTATTGCGCTGTGTCAGGCGGACCTGGAGTGGCTTGACGGTGCGCTTGGGCAACTCAGGCAACGGCAGGCGCATGCCAGTACCCGCAGAGGCAGGCGCAAAACCTCGTCGAATGGCTCGCGCAGCCGTATGCGTGCGGTGTAGCAGTGTGTCTTGCCTATGAGGAGGACGCAGACTGCGATTTGCCGGCTGAGGTCGTGCACCTTACCAACGGCATGTTGATTGACACATTGGGATGCGCCATCGGAGGGCATATCAGTGTGCCGTGTACAAT
>Ga0111539_10012354_pt1 | contig 10702 bp, 10 predicted proteins | sample RhiMethybrSRZTD1_FD_79667 | JGI IMG/M metagenome (GOLD analysis project Ga0111539, IMG submission 79667) | Populus rhizosphere microbial communities from Tennessee, USA - Rhizosphere MetaG P. TD hybrid SRZTD1 (version 2) (version 2) | ecosystem: Host-associated > Plants > Roots > Rhizosphere >... | reverse complement strand
TCGTCCACGCTCAGCAGCCGCGCGAGCGAAGGCTTCGTCATGTTGAAATCCGCGAACTGGACCGTTGTCGTCGCGCGGCCGCCCACCGACGTGTTGCCGAAGGTCGCGACGACGTTCCAGGTCGTCTCCTTGGTCACGCCGTGGAGCGTCATGTCCACGATGAGCTGGAATCCCGCCTGCGCCTGCTGGCCGGCGGGCAGGGGAGCGGGAAGCCCGACCGCGCGCTTCGGGACGATCACCAGCGCCGGGAATTTCTCGGTCTCGAGCGTACGCTGCTGGATGTAGCCGTCGCGGAGCGACTGATCGCTCGTGAGCGTCTTCAGATCGACGCTGATTTTCGATTCCGGCCCAATCGTGCCGTCGGGGTTGATGATGATCGCGCCGGTGATTGCCTCGGTCGTACCGACCGCGTCGCTCGGAAAGCTGATGCCTGCGAGCTGTTCCGTCACCTTATAGCGCGCCTTGGTCGGCGTCGTGAGTTCGAGCTTGTGCGGCTTCTTGGGGTCCGGCGGCGGCGGCGCGGCCGCGCGGCCGCCCGCGGGCGGCGCCTGCTGAGCCTGGGCCAGCGGCGACGATGTGCCCGGCCCGGCGAGCAGCACGAAACCGACGATACCTGCGGCCAGAATTCTTCTCGTCAACATGTCAACCCCAGTGTGCGGCAGGCGCCGCACGAGACGACATTTTATGCGGCGCGTCATTCATCGCGAAGTACTTGTCAACGAGCATTCACCAGGTAGGCCACGAAGAGCACGAAGGTTTTTCAATCAGATCTTCGTGTCCTTCGTGTTCTTCGTGGTGAAAGAACTTTGACATGCACCTCAATGTTGACTGAGTGCCATTTCTTCACGCAGTCGCATCATTTTTACTTGCGGCGCCGAGCAGGGTGAGCGCACGATCGCGCAACCGGGGAGATCGACATGTCGAGAACCATCGGAGCGGCGGTTGTGATCGCGGCGTGTCTGTCGATCGGCGCGCTGGGTCAGCAGAAGACGACGCCAGCGGCCGGCGCAGGTCGTGCCACCGACGTTGCCACGCGGCAGCACATCCTGGACATGTTCGCGCGGGCGTATTTCCCGGGCCGCAGCGGCCAGCTCATGGTTGCGCCGCGGAACGGTGACTTCATCACGCGCCCGGAAGAGGACGTCACGTTCATGCACGGATCGCCATGGCCGTACGACGTCGACATTCCGCTGATCTTCGCGGGCCCGGCCGTGAAACCAGGCGTGTATGCAACGGCAGCCGCTCAGCAGGACGTCGCGCCGACGCTCGCGGCCGCCCTCGGCGTGCGGATGCCGACAACCACCACTGGCCGGGTGCTGCCGATCCTGCGTGCGGGGTTCGCACCTCCGAAGGTCGTCTTTCTCATCGTGCTGGACGGATTCCGGCGCGACTACCTCGATCGCTATGCGGACGCGATGCCGACGCTCGCGGCGCTGCGCCGGACCGGCGCCTGGTTCAGCCATGCGCAAGTGAACGTCCTGCCCTCGAACACGGCGGTCGGACACACCACGATCGCGACCGGCACGGATCCGCGATTCCACGGCATCACCGGCAACAACTTCTACGACCGCGCCCGCGGCGAGCGCGTGGAGCTGTACGCGGGCATGCGTCCGCAGGCGGTGATGGCGCTGACGCTCGCGGACGTCTGGCAGTTCGCGACCTCCGGGCGGGCGGTGATTGTCGCGCAGGGCAGCATCGGCCGCGCCGCGACGCCGCTCGCCGGGCACGGAGCCTGTCAGCCCAACGGCGTCGCGGTCCTCATGGCGGCCTACGATGAGACCAAAGGTGTGTGGGCGTCGAATGAGGACTGCTTTCGACTGCCGGCGTACTTGAAGGATCGACACGCCAGAACGCTGTGGTCGGCGAGCAAGACGTGGCTCGACCATCCGATCGACACGCCCGCGGCCGTGCGTCGATCGGCACTGTTCCCGCCCTTCGAAGCCGAGGCGATGACGGCCGCCATCGAGCACGAGCCGCTCGGTCAGGACGAGGTGACGGATCTCGTGCTGCTGAACTACAAGGGGGCGGACTACGTGGGACATCGCTACGGTCCCGACTCACACGAGCTGCGGTTGACGCTGGGCGAAATGGATCGCCACCTCGCTCGCATCATCAAGGCGCTCGAGGCGAAGGTCGGGAAAGATTACCTGCTGGCCGTGACCGCGGATCACGGCATGCCGTCCGCTCCGCCCGAGCGGCGCCACACGGGTCCTGAGCTCGTCGATCTGCTGCACCAGAAGTTCGATCCGCAGGCAAAGCAGCTGGTCACCGCGTACGAAGCGGAGAACGCGCAGATCTTCATCAACATGGATCGGCTGCGCGGACTCGGGCTGAAACTGCGCGACCTGGCGCGCGCGCTCGAAGCCCAGCCCTTCGTGTTCGCGGTGTTCACCGAAGACGACGTGCAGCGCGCCGCCGTGCCGGCGCGAGACTGACCGAATTCTGACCGAACTCTCACGGGCTGCCGACGTCTTCGGCACGGCGCTGTCCTAAGCTTGAAACGTCTCGCGCGTTCTCCTCCCGGCATTGTCAGGACTTGAAGACCTCGGGTTTCGTGAGTGGCATCTCGACTGTGCGTAACGCATTGACAACGAAACCCGAGGTCAAACTCGCGGCGGTGCTCTCGGTGACGCTCGGATCCTCGGTCGTCGGCCTGGCGGTCGCCGCCACGCTGCTGACTCCGATGGCTCGTGTCCCTCCGCAAGTGCAGGCGGCACCGGGCTGCGCGCAGCGTATGCACGCGCAGCTGTACTTCGGCCTTCAGGGTCCGCACGGCCCGATTCCCGAGCCCGACTGGGAGGCGTTTCTACTCGAGGTCGTGACGCCGCGATTCCCGGACGGCCTCACCGTGCTTCACGCGACCGGCCAGTGGCGCAAGGGCGCGGAGCCGGTGCAGCGCGAAGCGTCACGCGTGATCGAGATCGTCTACGACGAATCGCCGCGAGTCCGCCGGCTCAACGACGAAGTCGCGGCCATCTACAAGGCGCGCTTTCAGCAGCAGTCGGTGATGGTCGTGCGGTCACCGGCATACGTTTGCTTTTAACTTCAAACTTCGAACTTCAACTGAAGAGATTCTTCCGTCCGCCCGGCTTCGAGCGTATTCCCGGCGAGGCAAGGCGCGGAGGGCATCAGCCCGGCCCCGTCACCTCCGGGAGGTTTCCATAGAGCCAAAAGCTGACATGAAGGACATGAAGAGCATGAAGGCATGTAGCTTCACAAGGACCGATATGAAATTGGCAGCGTGCTCTGGCACGTGAGCGAGCGTCGCTTGGCGGCGACGCCGCCGCGGCCTTCGGCCGCATGGGCTGGTAATGTGAGAGCGCGTGAATGAGTGGTCCAAGAAAGCTCTCGATCGATTGTCCGACCACTCATTCGCGCGCTCTCGCATCACCAGCCCGCGACGCTCGCGTGTCAGTTGCGCGCAGCATCTTGTCGTCTGGGTATCTCTACCCGCCCGGCTGCCTTCATGTCCTTCATCCCCTTCATGATCTTCATGTCAGCTTTTGCGCCGTAGCTAACCCAGCACGTCGCTGAAGTATCGAAGCCAGTTGGCGCCGAGCAGCTTTTCGATGTCGGTGCTGCGGTAGCCGCGCCGGGCCAGGCCGCGCGCGATGTTGCGGAAGCGCTCCGGCGGATCGAGCTCCTTGATCCATGGCGGCCAGCGGACGCGATACACGGGCTTGAAGCTCGTCAGCCGCGGGACGTACCAGCTGTCGCGTGTGTGGATCGCCTCGATGCCGCGTATCGAGTAGTCGGACGCGAGTCCGACGTGATCGATTCCGGCGACCTTCACCGCGTGATCGACGTGCCGGAGATAGTCGTCGAGCGACGTGTCCGGCGTCGGTCCGATGAAATAGCCGAGCGTCGCGATCCCCGTGACGCCACCTTTGTCGGCCATCGCCTTCAGCAGCGCGTCCGATTTCGCGCGGACGTGGTCGTAAATCGTCTTGCACATCGTGTGCGTGAAGGCCGGCGGCCGCTTGCTCACCGCGATGCCGTCGCGGCTCGTGGCTTCGCCGCAGTGCGACAAGTCCACGACGATCCCGAGCTGGTTCATCCGCTCGACGACGGACACGCCGAAATCCGAGAGGCCGGCATTCGTTCGTTCCGTACAGCCGTCGCCGAGCAGATTCCGCGAGTTATAGGTGAGCTGGATGCAGCGTGTGCCGGCGGCGTGCAGGACGTCGAGGTTGCGCACGTCGCTCTCGACGATCGTCGCATTCTGGAAGCCGAGCAGCACGCCGACGCGGCCGGCCTTTCTCGCGGCGGCGAAATCCGCGGCACGCGTGATCTTCATCAGTCGATCGGGAAAGCGGTCGAACCGCGCCTGCCACGTGGTCAGGTCGCGCTTCGCGACGGCGAGATCCCGGTTGGCCAGGCTCGTGTGGATGGCCGCGACGCCAGCCGTCTTGTACGCGGTGAAGATCGGCTCCGGGTCCTGCCATTCCTCGTCTGCCGACAGCGCGTCGATCACGACACTGCGATCGAAGAGCGCATCCGCTTCGGCAGGTGACAGCGACGCCTGCCGGGTCTGGGCGAGTGCCGGGGATCCGACAATCGACGCGCCGACGAACGCACCGGAGGCGGCGATGAACTCACGACGGCTGATAGGCATGATCCATCCAGTCGTACGTCACTTCATGGCCCATCAAACGCCATCGGCTGGGCCAGGCCGTCCGCTGCCAATCGAGCGGCTCGCCGAGTGGCTGCCGTCGCGCCGCGAGCGCCAGCGCGGCTCGCAGATCGCGACGCTCCGCGTCTCCGAGCGCATCAGGGGCCAGTGAGACAAAGAGCATGGTGCCGCTCCGGGCGAGCAGATCGAGCCACTGCCGGTTGAGGGCCCATGGGACTGCCGTCGTGACCCCGACGCAGTCCGCGTCGGCGACGTAGAACGCGTCGTGCTGCGCGCCGCGGAACGCAAGCGTGTTCACGCCCATTTTTCTCGTCCTCGCCCACTCGCGTCCACTGGTGTCATCACCAATGCGGCAGATGTCGAACACGCCGGCCGACAGATGACTGACCGTGTTGCAGCCGATCACCAGCGAGTCGCCTGCTGCGGACCGGATGGTCTGGTACAGGTCGTCGATGACTTCGGCGGTCGTCCGCGCCGGGCCGGTCGCGAATGTCCACCCGTCGTTCGTCAGCGCCTCACCCATCGTCGATCCCCAACGTCCGAACAGATCGAACGTCGTGTAGTCGTGCTTGATCAGCTCATAGCCCCATTGGCGCAGACGAGTGATGTCGTCGGCGACCTTGCGGCGAACCTCAGGCACGGTGGGATCGAGAATCGCCCGATTGCGCGGTAGCCGCCAGGTGTCCGGCGCATCAGCCGGCGACTGCAGCGGGCGGATCCAGATTCCGGGACGGGCGCCGATCCGCCGAATCTCGCCGGCGAGTCCGGGCATGTCTGGAAACTTGTCGTTGCCCCGGTCCCACGTTCCGACTCCGGACCGTTGCGGTCCGCGCTCGGGCTGCCAGCCATCGTCGATCACCGCAAACGGCCGGTTTGACTCCGCGGGTGACAGCTCGACGATGTGGCGCGCATCGGTCAGAACTGTTTCTGCGCTGTTCTTGCCGTACGCCCAGTACCAGTCGTTGCTGCCGTAGACAGGATTTGCCGGAAGCCGCGGGTGCGGGCACATCTGCCGGCAGAACGCGTGAATCGCCGCGAACGCGGATTCATTGGCATGTCCCTGACGACAGACGATCTCGCACACGGTCAGAGTGCGGCCGCCGAGCTCCACTCCGGCCCCGCCACTCCTCACATCGGCCAGCAGGCTGATGCCTTGCGGATCGGCCTGCCAGAAGCAGAATGCCTTCGCGCTGACGCGCACGCCGTACGCATGCGTGACGCGTCCATCGGACGCAGCGAAGTACCACGGCATCACGCGGTCCGGAACGAATCCGCGCCATTCGAAATCGCCGTACCCGCGCTCCCACGCGTCGCCCATCAACAGCTGGACACCGTCCAGCCTCCCGCGCCAGCGAAAGCGAAGCCGTCTCACCGCCGTGGAGGGCGAGGACAATTGAATCCGCAACGCTCCGTCAGTGAGTGACGCGGTGACCGCTGTTCCGGTGTCTTCCCATCGATTCGGTCCTGCCGGACGCAGCGAGCGCTCCGCTGCGCTCGTCGTCTGGACACTGACGGTATCCGGCGGGCGGATGAGATCCAGGAATGTTGCGGACGGTGACGCTTGGAGGGCTGGCGCGCGTGGCCAGCTGGCACGTTCCCATCCGGAGATCGACAGGCCGGCAGTCAATTCCGATGCGCGATGAAGGAAGTCGCGTCTGGAGAGCATCTGGGCCATTAACTTACGACACGGGAAGCGGAATCGACGGCTTGCCTTCGGTGTGGTCGGTGCTCAGCCACCCGAGATCCCACGCAAGAATCGAAACAAGCGGCACGATCGTCGTCGGCCGTCCGCTGAGCGTGTCGAGGCCGAAGACCAGCACACTCTCGGGCAGCCAGGCGTCATCGTCAAGGATGCTCAAGGCGACGCCTCCGTTGGCCAGCACGTCACCGCGCGTAAAAGGGACGGCGGCATCGAGGAAATACCAGTTCGCGCGCCACCGTTCCAGATCGCTTTGCGGCGTCTGCGGGACGATCTGCTGGAGCACGTTGGCGCCGCCTGCCGTGATTTGCAGCTGGATTTGACTCTCGGTGTCGGCGTCGTTCTCGGAGCTGGTGTCCACGAGCAGCAGCACCCGTCGAATCACGGTCAGCGAGTTTCCGGCAGTCACGAGGCGGAGCGGCATCGAGAGGTGCCCCTCATCGGCGTCCGCGCTCAGCGTGGTGTCGAGATCGGTTTCAATCGCGAGCGGCAGCAGCGTCCGCGGCGCGTGGCCGAAGATGAACACGTGTTCCGGCGCCCAGGCGTCGTCTCCTCTGATGCCCAGCCGGATCGAGGAGTTCGTCAGCATGGCGGTGTCGAACGGCGCAAAGCTCGCGTTGCCGAGGAAGTACGCCTCACCCTGATCGAGCATCCACGCGACGTTCGAGTCGACGACGTCGGCGCCGTCGAGGTTGATCGTCAGGTTGAGCAGATTGTCCGTGCCGGCGTCCTCGATATTCCGCGTGAGCGCCGCGAACCAGAGGTGGTCGATGACAGCCATGACAGCTCTCCTGTTCCCGACATGCCGTGCTTGACATCTGCGGTCGCGGGGAGCGGTGCCGTGTGCCGGATTGGCGCCAATCTTACCGGAAGATCGCCTTCCGGATTGACTCGCCCGGGCGGGCCGTGATATTCAACCGTTAGGTTGAATATAGGACCGACGCTCGACCACGTGCTCGCGGCCATAGCCGATCCGACGCGGCGCGCCATCCTCAACCGCCTTGCGCGCGGGGACGCCCGTGTGACCGACATCGCGGAACCGTTCGCGATGTCGCTGGCGGCCGTCTCGAAGCACGTGCAGACGCTGGAGCGCGCCGGCCTCGTGCGCCGCGAGCGCCGGGGACGCGAGCACACGCTGAGCCTCGACGCGCGGCCTCTGCGGCAGGTCGTCCGCTGGACGTCGCGGTACGAACGGTTCTGGACCGAACGCCTCGATCGGCTCGAGGCGTACTTTGCGCAGAAAGGACCAGGCAAATGAAGACCGATCAAGCGAAGACGTTCGACCTCACGGTCTCACGCGTGATTCCAGGCCCGCCGGACGAGGTCTACGACGTGTGGCTCGACAGCAGGATTCCCGGCAGTATCTGGTTCGGCGTCGAGCGGGCCATCGTCAATCTCGCGGTCGACGGTCTCTTCTACCATTCGGTCAGGCACGAGAATCGATCGTGGCCGCACTACGGCCGTTTCATCCGGCTCGATCGCGGCCGCGCGATCGAGCACACGTGGGTCTCGGAAGCGACTCGGGGCATTGAAAGCGTCGTGACCATCACGCTGGTAGCGAAGGACGGCGGCACCGAAGTGACGCTTCATCACGCGAATATTCCCGACGATGAAATGGGACGGGGACACAGGGACGGATGGACGTGGTACCTCGACGTGCTGGCGCAGCGATTCCAGAAAGCGGCCGCGCGCTAGCCACCGGCTCACGTCACGAGCCGTTCATCGTCTTGCGGCACGGAAGTAGGCGGATGCTGCCGGCCGGAACAGCGCAAACGCGATGAGGGCGAACAGCAGCGCGTGGACGACAGTCCTCGACAGTGAATGGAGCATGCTCAGAACGATGTGCGCGCCCATCCAGATGGCGGCGAGCCAGCGTCCGAGGTCGCGGCCGCGAAGCATCCACACGCCGCCGGCGACGGCGACCAGCGCGGAAAGCACCATCGGTGTCAGTTCGGCGAGCCGCTCGCGGAATTCCCCGGGTCCTTGCCAACTCGCTGCAGCAATTGGGTACAGTCCGCCGACTGCCGTGGCGAGTCCGATGGCGACGAAGAGCCACGCGATGAGAGTGATTGATAGGGGACGTGGTCGCATCACGGCTGCCAAGTTCGAAGAGCGTTCACCACGAAGGGCACGAAGTTCACGAAGGATCTTAAACGGAAATTCTTCGTGTCCTTCGTGTTCTTCGTGGTTCAGCTTTTGGCGAGCAACCCGCGTCGGCCAGGGCCGATCGCTGTAACAGCTGCCGCACACGGACCTTGCCGAGCGCGTTGACGGCAAACGACAGCGCGATGAGCTGGCAGTCGAGGAGCGGTTTCCAGCGCGCAACGTAGGCGCGATCCAGCTCCAATGCCTCTTCAGCGGTTTTCGCGCCCACGATCTGAGCGAGGCCGGTCAGCCCGGGCCGGGTATCCCATCTGAAGTCGTACGTGGCCGACGTCCAGCCGAGCCGCTGCACGTCGGCGTCCGTGAGCGGGCGTGGCCCGACTGCGCTCATATCGCCACGGAGAATATTGAGGAACTGCGGGATTTCGTCGAGGCCCGTCGCCCGGAGCACCCGTCCGGCGCGCGTGACGCGGTCGTCGCGCATCGAGCGGAACTTGAGGATCGTGAACGGCCGCCGGCGCCGGCCGAGCCTCGCCTGACGGAAGAACACCGGCCCGCCGTCGTCGACGAGTACTACGACGGCGATGACCGCCATGATCGGCGCGAAGACGATGAGGCCGGCGCAGGCGCCGGCCAGGTCGAAGAGCCGCTTCACTCTTGACACAGCATATTACTTTGCGTTACAAAGTCAAGACGTGCCGCGACCGCTCCGCGTCAAGTTCATCCTCCCGGCCCTGACCGAGGCGACGAGTCCGTACTGGCGGCCCATCAAGTACTCGCTGTTCCCGCCGCTCGGTCTCGCCACGCTCGCCGCGTATCTGGCGCCGGACGATGCGGCGGTCCTCGAGGACGAACACGTCATGCCGCTCGATTTCCAGGGGCGGTTCGACCTGGTCGTCATCCAGGTGTACATCACGAACGCGCGGCGGGCGTACCGGCTGGCGGACTCGTATCGCGCCGCCGGAGCCTTCGTTGCCCTTGGTGGACTGCACGTGACCTCGCTGCCGGACGAGGCAGCGCAACACGCCGACGCGATTTTCATCGGCCCGGGTGAACAGACGTTTCCGCGCTTTCTCGCCGATTTGCGGGCAGGCCGGCCGGAGCGGCGATACGTTTCGGCCTCGGATCGAACGCTCGATCGCCTCCCGCCCATTCGCCGGGACCTGATCCAGCGGCGCCGCTACCTCGTGCCGAACTCGATCGTCGTCACGCGCGGCTGCCCGCAGCACTGCGACTTCTGCTACAAGGATGCCTTTTTCGAAGGCGGCCGCTCGTTCTACACGCAACGCGTGGACGATGCGCTCGCGGAAATCTCACGCCTCCCTGGCCGGCATCTTTATTTCCTCGACGATCATCTGCTGGGCGATCGCCGGTTCGCGACCGCGCTGTTCGACGGGATGCGCGGGATGAACCGGCTCTTCCAGGGCGCGGCGACCGTCGATTCAATCCTGCGAGGCGACTTGATCGAGCGCGCCGCCGAGGCGGGCCTCCGCAGCATCTTCGTCGGCTTCGAGACGCTCTCGCCGGACAACCTCGTTCGCAGCAACAAGCGGCAGAACCTCGGCCGTGACTACGCCGCCGTGACGAATCGTCTGCACTCGCTCGGCGTGATGATCAATGGCAGCTTCGTTTTCGGGATGGATGATGACGACGAGGATGTGTTCCGGCGGACGGTCGACTGGGCGATCGAGCACGGAATCACGACCGCGACGTTTCACATTCAGACGCCGTATCCGGGCACGCGACTCTTCGCGCGCATGGAGGCCGAGGGCCGGATCGTCACGCGCGACTGGGATCGCTACGACACGCGGCAGGTGGTCTATCGTCCGGCGCGCCTGACGCCGGAAGCCCTGAAGGCCGGCTACGACTGGGCCTATCGCGAGTTCTATCGCTGGCCGTCGATCGCGCGCGCCTCGCGGGAGCACGGATCGGTCAAGCATCAGGCGAAACACTTTTTCTACGCCGCGGGCTGGAAAAAATTCGAGCGCCTGTGGGGTGTCGTGATTCGCGCGCGCCAGCTGCCGTCGATGACGCCGCTGCTCGAAAGCGTGTTGTCGAAAGTCACTGCAGCTACAAGCCGCGAAGCCGGAAAGCTGGAAAGCCGGCAAGGAGGCTATGAGGCTATGAGGCTATGAGGCGCGGAGGCGCGGAGGCGCGGAGGCGGGGAGTGCTAGTCTGGGCTCCAGGACCGTGTCACGCCGCGCATCGTTGGACACCCCGCTGTTCGGTCCCGCCGTTCCCGATGGCTTCCAGCACCAACCGGACTT
>Ga0111539_10012350_pt1 | contig 10704 bp, 10 predicted proteins | sample RhiMethybrSRZTD1_FD_79667 | JGI IMG/M metagenome (GOLD analysis project Ga0111539, IMG submission 79667) | Populus rhizosphere microbial communities from Tennessee, USA - Rhizosphere MetaG P. TD hybrid SRZTD1 (version 2) (version 2) | ecosystem: Host-associated > Plants > Roots > Rhizosphere >... | reverse complement strand
TCGGGACTCAGATCGAGACGATCAAGGACGCCGTGGAGCTGCCGTACCTCTACGCCGACTACTACAAGGAGCACAAGCTCACGCCGCCCAAGGGCGTGCTGCTTTACGGGCCTCCCGGCTGCGGCAAGACCATGATCGCCAAGGCGGTGGCCAACAACCTCGCCGAGAAGATCTCCGAGAAGCGCGGCGAGAAGATCAAGGGCTTCTTCCTCAACATCAAGGGGCCCGAGCTGCTGAACAAGTACGTGGGCGAGACCGAGCGCAAGATCCGCGAGATCTTCGTGAAGGCCAAGGAGAAGGCCAACGAGGACGTGCCGGTCGTCGTGTTCTTCGACGAGATGGACGCGCTGTTCCGCACCCGCGGGACGGGCATCAGCTCCGACGTCGAGACCACGATCGTGCCGCAGCTGCTGGCCGAGATCGACGGCGTGGAAGGCCTCAAGAACGTCATCGTCATCGGCGCCTCCAACCGGCAGGACCTGATCGATCCGGCCATCCTGCGGCCGGGCCGGCTGGACGTGAAGATCAAGATCGAGCGGCCGGACCGCCAGTCGGCGGCCGACATCTTCCGCAAGTACCTGACCCCGGAGATCCCGCTGGCCGCCAGCGAGATGCGGGGCGACGCCCGCACGACGATCGACGGCATGATCGACGTGGCGATCGAGGCGATGTACAGTCTCAGCGAGGAGAACCGGTTCTTGGAAGTGACCTACGCCAACGGCGACAAGGAGGTCCTGTACTTCAAGGACTTCGCCTCGGGGGCCATGATCGAGTCGGTCGTGCGTCGCGCCAAGAAGCTCGCGCTGAAGCGCTACATCGGCGGCGGGCCCAAGGGCGTGATGACGGACGACATGGTCTTGGCGGTGCGCGAGGAGTTCAAGGAGAACGAGGATCTGCCGAACACCACCAACCCCGACGACTGGGCGAAGATCGCCGGCAAGAAGGGTGAGCGGATCGTGTACGTCAAGCCGCTCATGGGCGAAACCAAGGAAAAGCAGCGCAGCGTCGAGAAGATCGTGAACACCGGACAGTACCTGTAAAAAAAGAATAGGGGGGCCGTCGCACGGCCCCCCCATTTCCCCCCCGCACCGCACGGCGATCGGGGGGGTTCTTTTTCGCAGACGGTTGCCCGGCCTTCACAACCATCGGTCGCACGCTCGCGAGGGGACGCATGGCCATCCCGAAAGTCATGGGCATCGAAACCGAGTACGGGATCACTGTCAAGAACCAGCCCGACTTCAACCCGATCCTGTCCTCGCTACTGCTCATCAATTCCTACGAGACCTACCGGTCGTCCCGCGTGCGGTGGGACTACGAGGCGGAGAGCCCGCTGCGCGACGCGCGCGGCTTCGAGTACATGGAGGAGAAGGAGGGGACGTCCAAGGAGGAGTCGCGCCTCATCAACCTGATCCTGTCCAACGGCGCGCGCTTCTACGTGGACCACGCCCATCCCGAGTACTCCAGCCCCGAGACCACCAATCCGCGCGACTGCGTCATCTGGGACCGGGCCGGCGAGCGCATCCTCAACCTGGCCCGCCAGCGCGCCGAGGCGGTGTCGCCGCCCGAGCAGCGGATCATCATCCACAAGGACAACTCCGACCGGAAGGGCAACTCCTACGGCACCCACGAGAACTACCTGATGGACCGCAAGGTGCCGTTCGCGCGGATCGTGCAGCACATGATGCCGTTCTTCGTGAGCCGCCAGGTCTACACCGGCGCCGGCAAGGTCGGCTACGAGAACAACGCCGAGGCCTGCGAGTACCAGATCTCGCAGCGGGCCGACTTCCTCGAGACCGAGGTCGGGCTGGAGACCATGCACTCGCGGCCCATCGTGAACACGCGCGACGAGCCCCACGCCGACCCCGAGAAGTACCGCCGGCTGCACGTCATCGTGGGCGACGCCAACATGGCCGAGTACTCCACCTATCTGAAGATGGGGACCATGGCCGTCGTGCTGTCGATGGTGGAGGACGACTTCATCGAGCCCGATCTCTCGGTGGACGGGCCGGTGGCCGCCTTCCGCAAGGTGTCGCGTGACCTCGGCTGCCGCGACGTCTTCCGCCTCAAGGACGGGCGCACCATCAGCGCGGTCGATCACCAGCGCGAGTATCTGGCCCTGGCCCAGCGCTACTACCGCGACCGTGAGCACGAGCCGTGGGTGCGCGAGCTGCTGACCCGCTGGGAGAACACGCTCGATCGGCTCGCCGAAGACCCCATGCAGCTGGGCCGCGAGCTGGACTGGGTGATCAAGCACCAGCTCATCGAGAACTACGTGGCCAAGCACGGTTTGGAGTGGAACGATCACCGCGTGCAGATGATCGATCTGCAGTATCACGACATCCATCCGGGCAAGGGCCTGTACTACAAGCTCGAGGAGTCGGACGCGGTGGATCGCCTGGTGACGGACGACGAGATCGCCAAGGCCATCTACGATCCGCCCAAGGACACGCGCGCGTACTTCCGCGGCATGTGCCTGCAGCGCTACTCCGACGAGATCGTGTCGGCCAGCTGGGATTCGGTGATCTTCGACCTCAAGGAAGGCCCGCTGAAGAAGATCTTCATGCTGGAGCCGCTGCGGGGCACCGAGGCCCACGTCCGCCAGCTACTCACCGAATCCCCCACGGCCGCCGACCTTCTGCGCAACATCGGGCGGCCGGCCTATGGGATGTGAACGCGACCGGGGACGATAGGAGAACGATGACCGACGATCACCGGCTCTACCCGTTCCACGACTATGTCCAGTCCAGCTTCGTCGAGCTGTTGCGCCGTCAATCGCCGCACCTGCTCCCCGGCGCCGACCCGGCGCCCGCGGTGACCGAGATTCCGCACGGCACCACGGTGCTGGCGGTGCGCTATCGGGACGGCGTCATCATGGCCGGCGACCGACAGGCCACCGCCGGTTACCAGGTGGCCAGCCGCCGCATCGAGAAGATCTTCAAGGCCGACGACCTCTCCGGCGTCGGCATCGCCGGCGCGGCGGGACCGGCCATGGAGATGGCCAAGCTCTTCCAGACCGAGCTCGAGCACTACGAGAAGGTCGAGGGCGACAACCTGTCGCTCGACGGCAAAGCCAACAAGCTCGGGCAGATGATCCGCATGAATCTGCAGGCGGCCATGATGGGGCTGGCCGTGGTGCCGATCTTCGCCGGCTTCGACGAGAAGGCCGGCGTGGGGCGGCTGTTCAAGTACGACATCACCGGGGGCCGGTACGAGGAGCGCGACTACGACGCGCAGGGCTCGGGCTCCAAGGACGCGCGCGACTCCCTCAAGAAGCTGTGGAAGCGCGACATGCCGCGCGACGAGGCCTTGCGTACCGCGCTGGAGGCGCTCGTCGACGCCGCCGACGAGGACGTCGGCACCGGCGGCCCCGACCTGGTGCGCGGCATCTTCCCCACCGTGAAGACCATCACCCGGAGTGGCTACGGTGAGGTGGCCGACGACGAGATCCGCCGCGTGTGCGAGGCCATCCTGGCCACCCGCACGACGGCCGGGAACGGGGGCTAGCCGTGCCGCTGCCGTACTACGTCAGTCCCGAGCAGATGATGAAGGACAAGGCCGAGTATGCCCGCAAGGGCATCGCACGCGGCCGGTCCATCGTGACCCTGGAATACAACGAGGGCATCCTGCTGACGGCGGAGAACCCCTCGAGCCTCCTGCACAAGGTCTCCGAGATCTACGACCGGATCGCGTTCGCCGGGGTAGGCAAGTACAACGAGTTCGAGAATCTGCGCATCGCCGGCATCCGCCACGCCGACGTGAAGGGCTACTCCTACAGTCGCGGAGACGTGACGGCCAAGGCGCTGGCCAACGCCTATTCGCAGGCGCTGGGCAACATCTTCACCCAGGACATCAAGCCCTTCGAGGTCGAGGTGCTGGTGGCCGAGGTGGGCATCGGCAACGGCAGCAAGAGCGAGATCTATCACATCCTCTACGACGGCACGATCGAGGACGAGAAGAACTACGCGGCCATGGGCGGTCAAGCCGAGGAGATCCGGCGCTTTCTCAAGGACCACTATCAGAGCGCGATGAGCCTGGACGACGCGCTGCAGCTGGGGGTCCGCGCCCTGTCGGTCACCCAGAACAAGACGCTCACCGAGCGGGACCTCGAGGTCGCCGTGCTGGACCGCACCAAGGAGCGGCGTAAGTTCCGCCGCCTGCCCCCGGAGGCGCTCAGCCAACTCCTCGGCGGGGCCAAGTAACCCGTGCTACGCTAGGCTGCACAATGAAGTTAGGCGCTTCTCCGCTTAGGCAGGAGTCTCTCCTATGAAGCGCAGGATCTTTGGGCTCGAGAACGAGTACGGGCTCACCTGTACCCTGAACGGTCAGCGCCGCCTGTCCCCCGACAACGTTGCGCGCTACCTGTTCGAGAAAGTCATCCCCGGCGCGCGCAACGCCAACGTGTTCCTGGAAAACGGCGCGCGGCTCTACCTGGACACCGGCTTCCACCCGGAGTACGCCACGCCGGAGTGCGACGACGTGGCCGAGCTGGTCATCCACGACAAGGCCGGCGAGCGCATCGTCGAGGACCTGCTGCACCAGGCCGAGAAGCGCCTGCGCGAGGACGGGATCTCCGGCAACATCCTGCTCTTCAAGAACAACACCGACTCGGCGGGCAACTCTTACGGCTGCCACGAGAACTACCTGGTCAGCCGGGACGTCAGCTTCCAGCGGCTGGCCGAGGCGCTCATCCCCTTCTTCGTCACCCGGCAGATCTACGCGGGGGCCGGCAAAGTGCTGCAGACGCCGCGCGGCTTTCACTATTGCCTGAGCCAGCGCGCCCAGCACATCTGCCAGGAGATCTCGGGGGCGACGACGTCGTCGCGCTCGATCATCAACACGCGTGACGAACCCCACGCCGACGCCGAGCGCTATCGTCGCCTGCACGTGATCGTGGGCGACTCCAACATGTCGGAGGTGGCGACCTATCTGAAGATCGGGACCACCGCCATCGTGCTGGACATGATCGAGGACGGCTTCTTCGACCGCGACTACTCGCTGCAGTCGCCGGTGCAGGCCATCCGCGACATCTCCCACGACCCGACGCTGAAGGAGACGATCAAGCTGAAGGACGGGCGCAGCATCTCCGCCCTGCAGCTGCAGATGGAGTACCTCGAGTACGCCACCCGCTACGTGGACACGGTGGCCCCCGACCCCATCAGCAAGGAAGTGCTGCTGCGCTGGACCGACGTCATGGAGAAGCTCGAGTCCGATCCCATGCAGCTCGACCGTGAGCTGGACTGGGTGATCAAGCGCCAGTGGATCGAGAGCTACATGACCCGCAACCGCCTGTCGTGGCGGGATCCCAAGATCTCGCTGATGGACCTGCAGTACCACGACATTCGCCCCGATCGCGGCGTCTACTACAAGCTGGCCGCCCGCGACATGGTGGAGCGCATCACCGACGACGAGACGATCGAGCGGGCCAAGCACGAGCCCCCGCAGACCACCCGGGCCCGCCTGCGCGGCGAGTTCATCCGGCAGGCCAACCTCAAGGGCAAGGACTACCGGGTGGACTGGGTGTACCTCAAGCTGAACGACCCCGAGCGGGAGACCATCCTCTGCAAGGACCCTTTCCAGTCGCACGACGAGCGCGTCGAGCGCCTGATCCGCTCGTTCTAGCTACCCCCCAGCCGCTCTCGGCTTCACGTCGGACACCACCGCCGGTGGTGTCCGACTGCTTGACTCGTCCCGCCGCCGTTTGCTAAACCGGAATCCTACCGGGCTGTTCGCTTGTCGTCTCTGCCCGACGGATCTCGCGGCATCTGCCGCGGCGCTCGACACCCCCAGAGGGGGTCTCAATGCTCGGACGCAAGGATCCACAGCCGCCCGCGCCCTCGGCCACCAACGGCCACACCAACGGCACCCCCGTCTCCCTCCTGACCGTCATCGGGGACACCGCCAAGATGGAGGGTAAGTTCGACATCGCCGACTCCATCCAGATCGAGTGCGAGATGGGTGGCGAGCTCAAGGTCGGGGGCAAGCTGGTCATCGGCGAGAAGGGTGTGGTCAACGCCAACGTGGAGACGGTGGACGCCATCATCATGGGCCACTACGACGGCAACATGACGGCGACCGGCAACGTCGAGATCGCCGCCACCGGGCGGGTCAGCGGCAACATCAAGACCGACTCGCTGGTCATCTCCAAGGGCGGATTCTTCAACGGCAACATCGCCAAGATCCACGGGGAGACCGGTTCCGCGGGCGCACCGCGGCCGGCGTACCTGCTCGATGACAAACGGGCGGACCAGGGCGTGGCGCACTAACCGGAGCCGGGGTGATGCTCTGGAAGAAGACCAACGGCAGCAAGGGCGGCGCGGTCAAGGGCAACGACCTCACCGCCTTCATCGACGAGGCCTCCGAGATCGAGGGCAAGTACACCTTCAGCGGCACCGTGATGCTCAACGGCCGTTTCACCGGCGAGATCTTCTCCAAAGACACCCTGATCATTGGCGAAAAGGGCGTGGTCAACGCCACGATCCGGGCCGGCATCGTGCTGGTCAACGGCGAGGTGGTCGGCAATATTCTGGGCGGTGAGCGGGTGGAGCTGCGGGGCAGCGCCCGGGTGATCGGCGACGTCGAAGCGCCGGTGGTCGTGCTCGAGGAAGGCGTGCTCTTCCAGGGCCACTGCCGGATGACCAAGCCGCAGATCGGCGCCGACGGGACGCAGCGCGACCTCTCCGCCGTCGTCGTGAAGGCCTCCGCCGTGTCCTGACGCGTCGCTGGCACCCCCCTTGCGCTAGGGTCGAGAGACACGCTCGAACAGCTCTCGACGTCCGCACACGGAGGTGCACCATGGATCCCATCCAGTTACTGAAAAAGCAGCACCGCGAGGTCGAAGCGCTCTTCAAGAAGATCGAGAAGACCCGGAGTGCCGAGCAACGGCGGGCCTTGATGCTTGAGCTCGCAAGCAATCTCAAGCTGCACATGACGATCGAGGAGGAGATCTTCTACCCGGCCGTCCAGCAGCTGCCGACCAAGAAGGCCGAGGAGATGACGCTGGAGGCGTACGAGGAGCACGCGGTCGTCAAGCTCGTGCTGGCCGAGCTCCCCGGTGTCGATCCCGAGGACGAGCGCTTCGACGCCAAGATGACCGTCCTCTCCGAGCTCATCGAGCACCACGTCGATGAGGAAGAGAACGAGATGTTCAAGACCGCCAAGAAGCTGGGCACCGCCGAGCTGAATGCTCTGGGTGACCGCATGGCGGCGGAGGTCGAGGCGGTCAAGGGCCCCGGCGCGACTCGCCGCCGCCGCGCAGCCTGAGGCATTGGAGCGGGCCCCGCGAGCCCGGCTTGATGTCGCAGGTGGGCTGATCTAGGCGCGCGTGGCTTCACTTCACGAGGTGATCCCGCGCCAGCGGCGGACGCACGTCGCTGCCGGTGAAGAGTAGTGTGACGATGATCTCCACCGACGCGTTGCCACCGAGGCCCTGACAGCCGATGGCGGCGCGCGTCGGCTTGCCCCGCTCGCCGAACAGGTGGACCAGCAGGTCCGCCGCCCCGTTGATGACGCGCGGCTGGTCGCCGAAGCCCGGCGCGGAGTTGACGAAGCCGAGCAGGTGGACGATCTGCTGCACCCGGTCGAGATCGCCCAGCGCGTACTTCACCGCAGCCAGCGTGGTCAGCACGGCGTAGCGGGCCGCGTCGTACCCCTGCTCCAGCGTCAGGTCCTGGCCCACGACCCCCGGCAGATAGCTCCGCCCGTCCCGGCGCGGCGTGGTGCCGGACAGATAGAGCAGGTTGTGCACCGGGTAGTGCGAGATGTAGTGCGCTCCGGAGGCGTTCGTCTTGTAGAGCGCCTCGAGATCCGGTACCGCGAGCCCCAGCTCCGCGAGCTTCTTCTCCACGTTCATCGCCTTCTCCTCAGCGGTCGGCTCAGGGTCAGCTTGTCCACACCTGCCGCGCGATCTTCGGATACTCCACGACCAGGCCGTCGGCGTCCACGGTGATGTCGGCCGTGAAATCGCCGGCGGCGGTTTCGAAGCGATAACTCCCGCCCGGGGCACCCCACGTCAGGCAGCGATAGCGCTGGCGCGCCACCCCGACGCGGAGCAACGGGACCTCCACGTACACCACGGTGATCTCGGTCGCCCAGCCGGGGGCCAGGGCCAGCCGGCGGATCGGCAACGTGTTGGTGAAGGGCGTGGCCGACAGGTCCACGTCGAGGCAGCCGTCCAGCGCCGGCAGGTGCGCTCCGCTGCCGTCGGTCCAGCGCCCCATGCCGTTGCTGGCCAGGGCCAGCGTCGTCGATCGCCCTCCAAGGTCGGCGATCTCGAGATCACGCACATGCCAGGCCGCGTCGCAGCGGATCGCGTAGCGAGTGGAAAACGGCCGACCCTCGTCCATCCCGATCACCACGCTGTCGACGCGCACACCGTCGGTGTCTTCCACGAGCCGGAGCGACTCGAGCCCCCGCCCCGTCCACGGCTGCCACATCACGCGGCGTTCCACGACTACTCGAGGCTCCCGATCGCGGCTTCGGCGGCGGTCACCACGGAGCCGTCCTCGGCGAGCGCCAGCGCGGCGTCCAGATCGGCCTTGAGGTAGCGGTCGGCCGTGAGCGGCGGGATGCGCCGGCGGACGGCGTCGCGGGCGGCGCGGCTGCCCTGGCCCGGGGCGAGCGGCGCGCGCAGGTCGAGGGCCTGCGCAGCCAGGAGAGCCTCGATGGCCAGCACCTGACGGGCCACGCCGACGGCCCGCCGCGCCTTGAGCGCCGCCCCGCCCCCCATGGCGTTGTAGTCCTCCTGCAGCCCAGAGGTCGGGATCGAGTCCACGCAGGCCGGATGGGCCAGCGTGCGCAGCTCGCCCACCAGCGCCGCCGCGGTGTACTGCGCGATCATGTAGCCGGAGTTGATGCCGCCGCTGGGCGCCAGGAACGGCGGCAGCCCCTCGTTGGTGAGCGGGTTCACCAGCCGGTCGATGCGCCGCTCGCTGATGCCGCCGAGCTGGGCCAGGCCCATCGCCAGCGTGTCGAGCGCCAGCCCCAGCACCTCGCCGTGGAAGTTGCCGCCGCTCAGCACGACGCCGTCGTCGGCAAACACGAGCGGGTTGTCCGAGACCGCGCCGAGCTCGCGTCCCAGCACGCCTCCGGCGAAGTCGAAGGCCGCGCGCGCCGAGCCGTGCACCTGCGGCATGCAGCGCAGGCTGTAGGCGTCCTGCACGCGCGTGCAGTCGCGGTGCGACTCGATGATGCCGCTGGCCGCGGTCAGCCGGCGGAGGTTGGCGGCCACCGCCTGCTGCGTGGGGTGGGGCCGCAGCGCGTGGATGCGCGCGTCGAACGCCGCGTTGGTGCCCATCAGCGCTTCCAGCGACATGGCGCCGGCCACGTCGGCCAGCCGCGCGAGCCGGCCGGCGTCGAGCACGGCCAGCACGCCCAGCCCCGCCATGAGATGCGTGCCGTTGAGCAGGGCCAGTCCTTCCTTGGTCTCAAGCGCCAGCGGCCGCACACCGGCGGCCTGCAACGCCTCTCGGGCGGACACTCGCCGCCCGTCGGACATCGCCTCGCCCTCGCCGATGAGGCAGGCGGCCACGTGAGCGAGCGGGGCCAGGTCACCCGACGATCCCACCGATCCCTGCTCGGGGACGACGGGATGCACCCCACGGTTCAGGCACGTCACCAGGGTCTCGACCACGCTCGGCCGGACGCCGGAGGCGCCGCGCGCCAGCGACGCGGCCAGCAGGAGCATCAACGCACGGGTCTCGGCCTCGGCCAGCGCGGGACCGACCCCCCCGGCGTGGCTCAGCACCAGATTGCGCTGCAGCGCCGCCCGCTCGGCGGGAGGGATCACCACGTCCTTGAGCTTGCCGACCCCGGTGGTGATGCCGTAGATCGGCTCGGCGCCGCCGGCCAGGCGATCGATGAACGCTCGGCCGTGGGCCAGCCGCTCGGCGGCGGCCGGCGCCAGGGCGACCTCGCGACGCCGGCGCGCCACGTCCTCGACGTCGCCGAGCCCGAGCGGGCCGCCGTCCAGGACCAGCGCGCTCAGATCGCCCAGCCCTTCGTGAGCGCGGCCACGCGGGCCACCACGTCCTCCTCGGAGACCGCCGTCAGCCGTCCACCCTCGACGACGCGGCGGCCGTGGACCCACACGTCGGTGACCGCCTGCGGCGACATGGCGTAGACGACGCTCTTCAGCAGATCGTTGCGGGGCTGCAGCGAGAGGTGGCCGAGGTCGATCGCCACCAGATCGGCCAGCTGTCCGGGCGCGATGGTCCCGGCCTCGAGCCGCACCAGGCCGGCCGCGGTCCTCGTCCCCAGCGCGAACGCAGTGTCCGCCGACAGCGCCGTGCCGTCCAGCAGCCGCACGCGCTGGAGCAACGCGCAGGTGCGCATCTCGTCGAACACCGAGAGGCGATTGTTGGTGCACCCGCCGTCGGTGCCGAGCCCGACCCGCACGCCCGCCCGCAGCATCTCGGGAATCCGCGTGATGCCGTCGCCCAGGAACATGTTGGAGCCGGGACAGTAGGCCAGCCCCGCGCCCCGCGCGCCCATCAGCGCGATCTCCTCGTCGTCGAGCCACACGCAGTGCACGCCGATCATGCGCGGCCCCAGCACGCCGAGCCGGTCCAGGTAGCGGATCGGCGTCGCCCCGTGCTCGCGCAGCGTTCGCTCGCCCTCGTACTGTCCCTCAGCCACGTGGATGTGAAACACCGTGTCCTCGGCCTCGGCCACTTCCCAGCCGGCACGGATCATGGCCGGCGACGCCCC
>Ga0111539_10012349_pt1 | contig 10704 bp, 9 predicted proteins | sample RhiMethybrSRZTD1_FD_79667 | JGI IMG/M metagenome (GOLD analysis project Ga0111539, IMG submission 79667) | Populus rhizosphere microbial communities from Tennessee, USA - Rhizosphere MetaG P. TD hybrid SRZTD1 (version 2) (version 2) | ecosystem: Host-associated > Plants > Roots > Rhizosphere >... | reverse complement strand
GCTGGTTACGTGCAGGTTCCGTGCATCGAGCGCTGCGCCTTTGGCGCAGTCAAGGCCTGGACCGCCTACGAAATCGCGAGCAATGAAATCGCGTCCAGGCACCGCGTCAATTTCGACGAAACCGTGACAGCGCTGGCACAAACCGCCAAAGACATGAACAGCAAGTACAAGGAAACCAGCGAGGCCGGCCTCGCCCAATCCGTCGTGCTCTGCTGATCGAATGGGGCTCCTCTAACGAACACGGCTGGTGATAGTTCTTCGAGGAGCCCCACTCCCCTTCCCTTTCAACGTGTCGATATCCCGCGCATTCTTCGTCGCTTCAGTCGCACTGGCGTTGACGTCTGTTCCGTTCCTGACGACTTCTGCCTTCGGACAGTCTCCTGCACCTCAGGCTGACGACCCTGCGCCGGTGCCTGCAGCGAATACCGCGTCGAAGACGCCACAGGCGGTGACAGATTCAACGAGTACTTCCGTACAGGCGGCATCCGCTGCCGCACCACAGACAAAGAACGACCGCTATAGAGACGGAATGGTCATCTGGGAAACTTCCCCAGACGCTGACGTGCCTTTCCTGCTGAAGTTCAACATCAATACCCAACTCCGATATCTCAACACCCAGGATAGCGACGAGACCTACACCGACCACCTCGGCGTTGCCCGCGAGGTGCATACGCGGAACGACATCACGGTCAATCGCGCGATGTTCATCTTGGGCGGCTATGTGTTCGATCAGAGGGCGCGATACAGCTTCACCGTCTGGACGTCTGCCGGGGCTGCTTCCATCATTGTTGCCAGCAACATTGGCTGGCAATTCAACAAGGCCTTGGCGATTACCGCAGGGTACACCGGCGTCCCAGGCAGCCGATCACTGGTGAACACGTTCCCATTCTTTACGGCCACCGATAGGAGCATGGCGGACAACTTCTTCCGCCCAGGATTCACTCAGGGCGTGTGGGCGAACGGCGAACCGGTGAATGGACTGAATTACTTGGCGTTCGTTGGAAACGGTCTGAATACCCTGAATATCTCGGCAAACAAGATCGACACGCATCTGCTCTTTTCCGGAAGCGTCTGGTGGGAACCGATGGGAGCCTACGGGGAACCCGGCAAATCACGCAACATGTACGACGACTACTTCGCCTCCGACACGGTTCGCATTCGACTGGGCACCGCGTTTACAAGATCCCGGGAGGACCGTTTCTCAAACCTCGATCAATCAAGTCCTGAGAACACGTCGCTGTACAACTCCGACGGCGTGCTGACCTTCTCGACCGGAGCGTTTGCGCCTGGTGTCACGGTCGACAAGGCGACGTACAGGATGTGGGCGGCCGACGGTGGCATCAAATGGAACGGGCTGGCGGTCAACGCGCAATACTTCATGCGTTGGCTCAGTGATTTCGAAGCCGACGGACCGCTTCCGATCGCATCCACATTCGACCGTGGCGGCGAGGTCTCGGTGGGTTATTTTGTCGAGCCAAAAAAGTGGATGGTGTATGGTCGCGGTTCGTGGGTGCGCGGGGAGTACGGCGATTCTTACGAGTATGGCGGCGGGGTCAAGTGGCATTTCCTTCCGACGGAGCGACTCTGGATGAATACAGAGGTGTTTCGGGTCAACAAAGCGCCTTACAGCGGAGCCTTTACTCCGTACACCGCAGGCATGACGGGCTGGGTGCCGATGGTGCAGACGGTCCTCGCTTTTTGACGACCATCAGCTTCTCTGGATCGCGCTAAGGCTGCTGCGTGAAGTCGAGGAGCGAGGTGACCTTGGTGGTCTCCTTTCCGAACGTGATCGGAAGGTCGACGAGCCTTCCGACCTCGAACGGAGGGGCGGCGAGGTTAATCGCTCGGTATCCCCCGGGCGTGACGTCCGGGTTCCCGCTACCGCGGTCATTCGTGAGAATGACCCACTTGTACTTACCCTTCTTCAGGTTGTTCTCGATGAACTTCTGAACCAGCCTGTTGGAGAGATGCTGCAAGACGTCCTTGGAAATGAGCAGGTCCGCGGCGGGGAGTTCCTCAGTGATGTCGCCCACCCGAAACCTGACCTTGTCTCTCTCGTACTTCTGGCGGTCGGCATCGACGATATCCGAGGCGATGTCAACTCCGAGGTAGCTCGCGTCGCCCCAGTCCATCGCGCTCGAGAAGCTCCAGTCCCCGCACCCAGCGTCAACGACCGACTTGACGGCGTGCTTCTTCACGAAGTCTTCGACGTAAGCGCGATACTCCCGCGTGATCTCCAACGTCGATCCCGAGCCGCTGGTGCCCTTGCCTGTGTCGTCCCTGCCCCATATTCCTTCCGCATAGATGTGATTGAAGGTGTTGGTCAGCGACAGCCGTGGGTTGAGGCCATTGATGGCGAAATAGCCGAACAACAGCGCAGCGGCCAGGACGCCGGCCATGCGAATGGGTTTCTTCATCGTGTCTGTCCCTTGATTGCTAGCGATGGAACCATGTTTCGCCACGCGCATCAAGCGCTCGCTCAGGTCCCTTCTCCATGCTTTCCTCGGCGAGGGTAGAATCCACGCGTGCCGAGCGTGTTCACGGTGCTCAGTGGAGAACTGCACAATCGGTCGCTTCGCGAACTGATGCGCACGGTGCCACCGCGGCAGCTCGTACCGTTCTGGGGCGCCATCTTCTTCACGTTCGCGATAGTTGGGTTCTCGGTGGACGTGTTTCAGCGCGGTCGCCGCCCGCTGCCCATGCTGGTGTTTGTCGTCATCAGTCTCGGTCTGCTCGGCGTCGCCACCGTCTATTGGGAAATCAACCAGCGACGACGCCTGGTTGTGGTCGCGGCTTTCGCCAACGTCCTGCTCCTGTCGATTCTCAATCGCGTCTTTCCGCTCCAGGACGCGCCAGACCCGCGCCGGCTGACGCTCGATGCCAGCGGAATGCTCGCGAGCGTCATCGTTGCCTTCTGGTTGTTTTTTAATTTCATCGGCGGCACGGTCGCGCGGTACCTTCGCGCGCAGGCTGAGATCGCCCTGGCACGCGACATCCATCGCGTGCTGGTGCCGGTGGTCACCGCCGCACACGGCGAGTACGAATTCTTCGGCTTCTCGGAGCCGAGTGGCGACGTCGGCGGCGATCTGGTCGATGTCGTCGGCGGCGATGCAGGCTGGGTCGGCTACGTGGCAGACGTGTCGGGCCACGGGGTCGGGGCGGGCGTCGTGATGGCCATGTTCAAGAGCGCGGTACGTATGCGATTGATGACGGCCGGGTCAGTGGCCAACCTGCTGGGGGACGTCAACCGCGTATTGATACCGCTGAAAGAGTCGAACATGTTCGTCACGGCTGCGTGCGTACGCTCGGGCGGCCGCGACACGCTCGAGTGCGCGGTTGCTGGTCATCTGCCGATCGTCCGCATTCGCGGCGGCGTTCCCGAGGAGGTGACGACGCCCCAGCTGGCGGTGGGCATGCTCGACGCCGTCGATTTCCAAGCATCCATCGTGGAATGTCGTTGCGGCGATCTGCTGGTGCTGATGACCGACGGCATCACAGAGGTCTTCGACAATGAGCAGCGAGAGCTGGGATTCGAACACGCGACGCAACTCGTGGCTGCGCACAGCACACAGCCGCTTGCCGAGATTGCCGAACGACTCGTCGCCGCGGCCCGCGCACACGGAGCGCAGTTGGACGATCAGACCGTGTTGCTGATTCGGCGGCGGTAGACAGGCGCTTCCAGCCTCTGGCTGCAGTGCCTGCGGTACGGCATCGATGATACGTGCGTCAAGCAGGGTCTCCCCGTTGACGGCTGGCTGGATGCGCTGTACGCGGCGGAGGCGCGACGAACCTCCTCAGATTCAAGAACGGCCGCTCGAGCAGATGCCATGAGAGGAAAGCGAGGACATAGCACGCCATCAGACCGACGCAAAACTCGATGAGCGATCCGTTCGCGCCTCCCCAGGACGCCAGCGCCGCAAACGGGATCTTGTGCAGCAGGTAGAGACCATAACTGATCGTTCCTGTGTAGATCAGAACTTGGCTGCTCAGGATTCTCCTCAACCACGGGTGAGTGTCAAACAGCGACAAATAGACGAACGCCGTCGACGCGATGGCAACGAAAGAAAACGCGATCCAGCGCGCACCTGCTGATTCGGTGACGAATGCGAGCAGTGCCGTCACGATGAGCGTCATCCGCGCCGGCGTGATAAATGCCGTCGCTCTGAAGCCGTCCATGCGGACGACCGAGGCGAGTAACGCACCTGCCATCAGACCGTCGAGCCGACAGAACGGATTGGCGTACAGGTTCACTCCATACCACTCGAGCACGATTCTGAGTGCCGGCGACACCGCCACTACGACGACCATCGTCCACTGCAACGTACGAGTCGAGCTCGAGCGAACAGCCCACGGCCACACAAGATAGAACAGCTCCTCGATGCCGAGCGACCATGTAACGCCGAGTGGCCCCACAGCGTTTTGGGGGATCGTCACGAAGAAGTTCTGGAGGAACAGCGGATATGACCACCAGGGCTGCGACCGTTCACCAAAGATGGCGATGGCCTCCGCTGGTCGCACGAGAGGCACGAGAACGAACATGAACACGAGGAGGGAGTAATACAACGGCCATATTCGCAGGCATCGGCGAATGTAAAAGTCCCTGAGGAAGTGCTGCGACCCTTTCGTGTCGAGCAGGATCCCGGTGATCAAGAAACCCGATAAGACAAAGAACAGGTCGACGCCCATCCAGCCGTTCGCCATGATGGGCGTCCAAGCAGCGGGCAGATGCTTCCCGGCCTCGTTATGCAGGATGACGACCAGAATTGCGATGCCGCGAACCGCATCCAGCTGCCGAATACGGTGGCCATGTGTGAGGGGCAAAATGGTCGGCTCACCAGCCGTTGACACCGCGGTCGACCCCGTCACCGTCATAGCCCTCCGCTATGTGGTCCGAATGCTCGTCACTGGACTTGCCTGCGCTACGTCGGAATCATGCACCGTCAGCGCAACAGCCGCCAGTGTCAACACCGTGAAACCCTTTTTGACCGTGTAGTGATCATTCGTCTCCTGGCTGGAACAGGCAGCGTAACTGCCTGATTCCATTAACAAAGCGTGGTGGAGGCAGCGGGCGATCGAGATCACGGTGCCGAAGGTTGAGCCGTCGCGGGCGCGGCTGGGAACAGTCCCCAGGCGACAGACTCCCGAGTCGCCTGATCCGTCACCGCGGGCGCGGATGAGTTCTCCACAACGACAGGCGACTTCGCTAGCATTAGCGTGGGCAGCGACGGCGACCGCGTGTACCATGCTTCGGTAAGGGAATCTGCTCATGGCCGATCTCAGTTAGTGTTTCACGTTGTCTTCAACAGGAGTCGTGTGAATGGCAAAGAAAAGTGGCGCTCCCACCAAGTCCGACGTCGTGGCTCAGATCTGCAAGGACGCCGAGCTGTCCCGTAAGCAGGTCGCCGCAGTGTTCGAGTCACTCAATGGCATCATCAAGAAGAGCCTTCGTGGCCACGGCATGTTCACGTTGCCTGGCCTGCTGAAGATGAAAGTCGTCAAGAAGCCTGCCACGAAGGCGCGCCAAGGCATCAATCCCTTCACCAAGGAAACGATGATGTTCAAGGCGAAGCCGGCCTCGAAGAAGGTTCGCATACTGCCTCTGAAGAGCCTCAAGGCACTCGTGAACTAACACGCTCGTTCGCGTCGTCGGGCAATGATGCCGGACTTCCGGACGACGCAATCGGCCACGTCCACGCCGCGTCGTCGATGACGAAGGTCGACGTCAGTCTTGAGTGCTGGCACTGAAGTCTTGAGTGCTGGCACTGATCTGCTTTGGTGTATCGCTCGTGGCGATGAGTGCGCCTGGAGGTGCCTCCGATTTCTTTTGTCGTGGTACCGTGCGATCCAACATGCAGCCGCAGCACATCCCGCCCAACTTCGATATCACCGTGCGCGTGGGTTGTAGCCTTGTCTATGAAGTCACCGGCACGGCATCGTTGCTCCTCAACCTCAAGCTTCATCCCGACCGTAACCACGCCCTGCTATTCGAAGCCCTGACGCTCGGCAACAACCTTCCTGTCGAAGACTTCGTCGACAGCCACGGGAACCACGTCTGTCGCGTGGCGCTCGCGCATGGCACCAATTGTTTCCGACACGACGCGATCGTCGCGGTGCCTTCCCAACCGGATAACCACGGCCTTGTTCCCACGAATCCACAGCTGCCGGGCGACCTCCCCGCTGCTTTGCTCCGGTATACGCTGCCCAGCCGGTACTGCGACTCCGACAAGTTGACCGATTTCGCTTGGCAGCAATTCGGCCAGATCGAGCACGGCATGCCGCGGGTTCAGGCCATCAGCCGCTGGCTGCACGAGAACATTGAGTACCGCTACTTGTCCGGTCGGTCCGACTTGTCGGCCTGGGACGTCCTGCAACGCGGCTACGGAGTGTGCCGTGATTTCGCCCACCTCGCGGTCGCGCTGAATCGCGCCTTCAACATCCCTGCTCGCTATGTGACAGGCCATCTACCAGACATCGGTTTTCCCGATCTGGACAGTCACATGGACTTCCACGCCTATGCCGAGGTGTACATCGGAGGCACATGGTTCACGACCGACGCCCGCTTCCACGTGCCGAGAATAGGCCGCATCAAAGTCTCATGCGGGCAAGACGCGGTGGATGGAGCATTTTCGACCATCTACGGGGGCGCCATGTTGACCTATTTTCAGGTATGGGCGTACCAGGTGGCGCGGGGGACTGTGGGTGTTGGTGATCCGATTGACCTTACGCAGCGTCTCGACAACCAGTGGAGGGTACGCACGGACGCGTAGCCTGATGCTCCTTGCATCGCGCACTGACCGCGTCTGAAGCGGTCACATTCGTCGGTCGTCGCGGAATCGTCCTTGACATTCGCGCGCGACAGTTCTAGAAACGGGGCCTCGCACCACATCGCGGAAGTTGAGACGGAGGGCTCGATGCGCACGCGTCCTGTCGCAGTAGTCACCACGGTGATCCTGCTGGCTCTTGCGTTGATCGGTTACCCGCATGCACCCGTCGAGGGACAGACGACGGCGGCGAGCGGCGCGGCGGCGTCGAGTGAGAAGGGCGGACAGGATGTCTTCGGCGCGTACGACGTCGCGCCCTGGCCGAAGCCGCTCACCATGCTGCCGGGCCGCGAAGTGTGGACGTGGGGGCCGGGCAATACGTCTTCGCTGAGAGCCCGAACCGCGTCTTCGTTCTGCAGCGCGGCGAGCTCCCGGTCGTCGCACGGCCGCGGCAGCCCGTTCGGCTTCCGCAGATCGGGCCCAGCATCGAGTTCCCAATGTTCCGACTGCCCCTGCGAGACGCGACCAGCGCGAGCCCTCCAGGCTCCCTCTTCGGGCCAGACGGCAAAACGCCGGGTGACGATCTCGACGCCGGGAAGCCAGGTGTCGACTACCGCTGGGAGCACATCGTCACCGTCTGGGACGCGCAAGGGAATCTGATCGAGGACTGGACGCAGTGGGACAAGATGTTCCGGAGGCCCCACGCGGTCTACATCAGCCCGTACGATGCGGAGAAGAACGTCTGGATCGTCGACGACTACCGTCATGCGATCTTCAAGTTCTCGCACGACGGGAAGAAGATTCTGCAAACGCTTGGCGAGCCGAACGTGCCGGGAGCCGATGACAAACACTTCTATCGCCCGACGTTCATGGCGTGGCTGCCGGACGGCACGTTCTTCGTAGCCGACGGGTATCAGAATACGCGCGTCGTGAAGTTCGACAAGAACGGCAAGTACCTGATGACGTGGGGCCAGCGCGGCACGCCCCCCGAGAAGCGTCCCAGCTACTTCAACAACGTGCACGGAATCGCGGTCGATCCGCAGACGCGTCGCGTGTTCGTCAACGATCGCGGCAACGGCCGCGTGCAGGTATTCGACGAGAACGGGAAGTATCTCGACGAGTGGAGCTTCGGCCCGCGCGGGATCTCGGACATCCACATGTTCATCATTACCAGCGATCGGTTCCTGTGGGCCGCCGATCGAGGCACGTCGAAGCTCCTGAAATACAGCCTCGATGGGAAGTTCCTCTACTCCTGGGGCGTGTGGGGCGAATTCCCCGGCGCCTTCTGGGGCGTGCACGGCATGAGCGTGGACCAGGAGGGCAACGTCTACACTGCCGCGGTCGATAGCGGTGGCGCGCAGAAGTTCACGCCACGGAAGGGGGCCAACCCCGCATTCCTGCTCGGCAAGCAAGTCAACCCGGGCTGGAAGTAGCGCGTGGTGCTCACTGCGGATCGCGAGGCGCTCACAGCGAATCAGAAACGCGGGTTCCTGGCCGCGTGGGGCGGCTGGGCACTCGACGGGATGGATGCGTCCATTTACGCGCTCGTGCTCGCGCCGGCGTTGACCGAGTTGCTGCCGAAATCCGGTATTGCCGTCTCCCCGGGCAACATCGGGTACTACGGAAGCATCCTGCTGGCGTTGTTCCTGCTCGGGTGGGGCCTCTCGATGGTGTGGGGCCCGATCAGCGATCGCATCGGGCGCGTGCGCGCGCTGATGCTGACCATCCTGTGTTACTCGCTGTTCACGTTTCTCTGCGGCGTGGTCACGAACGTCTGGCAGCTCGCCGTGCTCAGGGTGTTCGTGGGATTTGGTATCGGCGGTGAACAGCCGGTTGGAGCGGCGTACCTCGCGGAGGAATTGTCCGAGAGCCAACGCAAGCTCGGCGCCGGGTTGATGCACACCGGCTACTACTTCGGGTTCTTTTTCGCCTCGGTCGCCAACTACATCATCGGCGCCAACTACGGATGGCGATGGATGTTCATCTTCGGCGGCTTTCCTGCCCTGCTCATCGGCTTCATCCGGTACGGCGTGCGCGAGTCGACGAAGTTCCAGGAGCGTCTGAGCGACAAGACGCGCGCCCGCCCTGCGATGCGCGATGCGATCGCCACGATCTTCTCGCCCACCTACCTACGGCGGACGATGGTGATGTCGGGGCTGTTCCTCACCTCGATCATTGGACTCTGGGCCGGATCGATCTATGTGCCCACCGCCACGACGCAACTGGCGGTCCGGAGTGGCGCGAGCGCCGCAGACGCTGCGCGCCAGGCGTCGTACGGCGGGATGGTGCTCGCGCTTGGAACGATCGTCGGCTGCGTGGCGGCGCCGCTCATCGCCGAACGGCTCGGCCGGCGGAAAGCGATGGCCCTCTACTTCGCCCTCATGGGGGTCAGCATCCTCTTCGCGTTCGGCTACGTGTTCTACCTGCCGGCGTCGGCCATCTCGCTGTTCTACTGGTGCATCTTCCTGCTCGGGTTGGGCGGCGCCAACTTCGCGCTGTATACGTTGTGGCTGCCGGAGCAGTACCCGACTGATTGCCGGGCCAGCGCGATCGCTTTCATCAGTTCGGTCGGCCGCTTCGTCGGCGTGGCCATGGTGTTTCTCGTGGGTGCGGGCATCCGATCCTACGGCAGCCTCGGCGTCCCCGTGGCCGTCACCGCCGTGGCCTTCATCTTCGGGTTGATGCTCCTGTCATTGACGGAAGAAACGCGAGGCAGGTCGTTGCCTGCATGACGCCGTACGTAGTGTCCGGCTTCTTGACCCGCCGTAGCCTTGGCGAAGGCGGTTAGCCGGACCGGAACGTAACACGTCAGAGGTTGACCAGAGCCAGGAGCTCGCGGCTGAATTGTTTGCGAGCCTCTCCGTAGATCGGGCTGACGGCTGCGACGAACGCTTTGTGCTCGTCCGTCGTCAGCTCGACGATCTCGCCTTTTGCCTTCGTGATCGCAGCCGCTGCGTCGGCTTCCTCCTTGACGTGCAGATCGCGCTGGAACCTGACCGCTTCGCGAACCGCCGCGCGCAACTCGTCCTGTAACTGGCGCGGCCATGCGTCGAATGAAGGCCGGTGCACAAAGATCGGACGCGACACGTAGAAGTGATTCGTCGCGGTGTGGAAGCGATGGTACTGGTGCACGCCGTAGGTCACGGTGTTGGAAAACGGATTCTCCTGCGCGTCGAGCGTTCCGGCCTTGATGGCTGCGATCGCCTCGGTCAAGTCCATGACTTGCGGTTTGGCTCCTAAGAGCTCGAACGTTCGCGCCTGCACCTGGCTCGGAAGCACGCGGATGCTGAGGCCTTTCATGTCAGCGGGCGTGTGCACCGGCCTCACGCGATTCGACACGTGGCGGAACCCGTTTTCAAAGTACCCAACGATTCGGAAGCTGGTCCCTGCTTCGACCTTGGCCGTCAATGCGCGACCGAGCGCTCCATCCATCGCCGCCCGCGCCTTCGTTGTATCCGAAAACACGAACGGAAGGTCGACGACACCGAGCTCGGGGATTCGGTCCGTCAAGTAGCTGCTCGACTGATAGCCGAGCGTCAGCACGCCATCCTCGACCAGCCAGAGGATGTCTTCACTGCGATAGCCGAAGTCGAGGATGTTGTAGACATACTTGATGTCGACCAGGTCGCCGAATCTTGCTTCGAGCCGGTCGCCGATCTGTTTGAGCGCCAGGCTGAAGCCGGTCGTCGCCGGTCCGTACCCGCCCATCAGAATGCGGATGGGACGTTTGGTAGCGCTCGCCGGCGCCCCACCCTGCTCGACGTCGCGCGCCTCCGGCGCATTGACACCGCTCGTCAGTGCCGCGGCTCCAATCAGCGCCGAGTGTTTGAGAAAGCGTCGCCTCGACACGTAAGTAGTGTCCGGCTTCAGCCGGACCGTCGCGACTAGCCTAACCCAATCACCTCCATCGAATGTGCTAGCATCCTCCACCGTGAAGGCTCTC
>Ga0111539_10012348_pt1 | contig 10704 bp, 8 predicted proteins | sample RhiMethybrSRZTD1_FD_79667 | JGI IMG/M metagenome (GOLD analysis project Ga0111539, IMG submission 79667) | Populus rhizosphere microbial communities from Tennessee, USA - Rhizosphere MetaG P. TD hybrid SRZTD1 (version 2) (version 2) | ecosystem: Host-associated > Plants > Roots > Rhizosphere >... | reverse complement strand
GATCCCCAAGCGCGATCCTCGGTTCGATTGGACCAAGCCTCTGGATGGCAGCGACCCGGCTACCGAATGGCAGGGTTATCACACGATTGATGAACTGCCGCAGCTTACGAACCCCAAGACCGGCTGGATGCAGAACTGCAACACGACGCCGTTTGTGTTGACGAGCGAAGGCAATCCCGATCCGAAGAAGTTTCCGTCATACATGGTCCAGGAAGGCGATAATCCGCGGGGCGCGATCTCGCGTGAGCTTTTGGCGAGTAAGTCGACGTTCAACTTCGAGGATTGGACGCGCCTCGCGTTCGATACGCGCGTGTGGAATGCACAGCGACGTTTACCAGCGCTCATCACCGCGCTCAAACACGGCATTGCGGTTCTGATTCCGGCTGAAGATAGACCGCGGCTTCTCGAAGTTCACAATGTACTAGTTGACTGGGATCAACGAAGCACCAACTCCTCGGTCGCAATGACGCTGTTCAGTCTTTGGCACGACCGCGTTTCAAAAAATGAAAATCCCGATGTGCTCCCACCACGAGAGCAGCTATCGGCATTGATCGCGGTTGTCGACGGACTGCAGCGTGACTTTGGAACCTGGAAAGTCGCGTGGGGTGAGCTGACGCGGCTTCAGCGTCGCGATGAGAGTCAGAACGAAGAGTTTCAGGATGCCCGGCCGAGCATCGCTGTGAGCGGTGTCAATGGTAACGACGGCGCCGTTTTCACGTTCTATGCCGCGCCGAGTCCTGGTCAGAAACGCCGGTATGGAGTTGCGGGTGGGACGTACATCAGCGTGGTCGAGTTTTCGCCGAAGGTGCGAGCGCTCTCGATCCACACGTTTGGCGCGAGCGGAGATCCAAAGAGTCGGCACTTCATCGACCAGTCGCCGCTCTATGCGCGCGGCGAGTTCAAACCGTCATGGCTCACGCTCGACGAAATCCGCGCCAACCTCGAGGGCGCTTACCACCCCGGCGAGGAGCGACGCAAGCCGTAACGGATGTCATCCATCGAAGCAGATTTTGATCGGTTGGCGTTGCTGGATGAAGAAGGCTGGACTGCAAACAACCACTATCACAGTTCCCTGCTCGAGTATGTTCCTTCGAATTGTGAAGATGCGCTTGAGATCGGGTGCGGAACCGGCGCGTTCGCGCGAGAGTTGGCACAGCGTTGCCGTCGAGTGATAGCGCTGGATCTGTCCGCGGAGATGATTCGCGTCGCCCGCTCTCGCTCGAGTCAGTTCGACAACCTTGAATACCAGTTGGCAGACGCGCTGACGTGGGACTTTCCGCGATCGCGTTTCGACTACATCTGTTCGATTGCGACGCTTCATCACGTTCAGCAGCGGGAGTTGTTAGCGAGAATACGCGACGCACTAAAACCTGGTGGCGTGTTGGTGGTGCTGGATCTCGTCCAGTCGGAGGGTTTGCTTGAACGGATGATGGATGTGATCGGCTTGGGCGTGAGTTCAGGTTTGAGGCTCGTTCACAACGGTCGACTCAAGCCACCGGCGGAGGTTCGCAAGGCGTGGGAACAACACGGCAAGCACGATTCCTACGCAACCGTCAGGCAGATGGGTGATTTAGCAAATGAGATCTTGCCCGGCGCCGTAGTGAGAAGATGTTTGTTGTGGCGTTACCTGCTGGTCTACCGCAAACAGTAAGCAATGGCGAGAGAGGTTGCTAGCTTCGCGGCGATGATCGCAACAACGACTCCAACTCTTTCGTCGCTTCTTCCACCGTCTGCTTAGCATCGTCCACTGCCTGCTCCGCTTCTCGCACTTCCGCATCGACATTTTCCGCACGCAAGGTCACATCGTCGTAAGCCGCCGTTGCTTTCTCCAGCAGCGACTCGGCCTGGCGCTTGTGTTTCTCAACTTCCTTCACCTTCGCGTACGCCTTTTTCTGCGCCGACTCCAAAGTCTGCACCCGCGCTCGAGCATCCGCGACGGACTTCTTCGCCTCCTGCAACGAAGCTTTCGCGGCCGCAATCTTCGCCTGGCGAAACTCCTCGATCCGGCGCACCTCACCGGCGGTCGCGGTCTTTTGCCGCACGCTCGAACCGCGCATTTCTGACTTTCGCAATGGCGGTGGTTCGTCAACGTCTGCTGCCGGCCGCGACATCAGCGACGCGAGCGATTCAAAGCTCGGCGGATCTACGTCCTGAGTCAATCGCCCCGGTGTTGGACCATTCGGAAGCAACGCGTGGGCAGAGATAGCCTCCAGCGTCGTGACAATGCGCCGCAACGTTTCCGGCGTCGCGCTGTGACCAGCATCGCGTAACAATTCGGTCGCCAGTTCTGAAAGGTTCGTCAGTGCTTCGCGACGCGCATCGAGCGAGTCGCGCATGTCCGCGGCTTTCGCGCCGAGACGTGACTTCTGGGACGGGCGCAAGCGTTTACCCGTTGCGATTAGCTCATCGAACGCGTCGCGGTGTTCCCAGTAAAGCTGGTTCACGGTCCACGCCGAAATCGACGGCTTACCGAGTAACTTCACGCGGTCTGCGTCGTTCGCGCGTCCTTCCTTTTTCAGTCGGGCGGCGAGTGTGTTGCGTGCTCCGGTGAACTCCGCCAACGGCAGCGTGAACAACGCATCGATCTCGTCTTCGAGCTTGCTGATGTTTCTCACCATTGCCGTAGTGTCTCACTGTTCGTGCAAAAAGCCAGAGCGAAAACTGATGACGCGGCTGCGTAATGAAGCTGTTACTTCGTCAGCGCTTGTTGCACAATAGACAGTCGCACAATAGACCAGGCGAAACTCGTGATGGTGTTCGCGATGGACTACGATAGCACTGACATACCTCTTGCTTACGATCGCGGCCGTGACCACGGGCCGGAAGTCCTTCAGCTTTGGATGGACGCCGTTTCCTCGTCGGTCGGAAAACAGCCGATCAAAACCATTCTCGATCTGGGCTGCGGCACCGGACGTTTCTCGGAAGCACTCGCGACTCACTTCGACGCTCAAGTTATCGGCGTCGATCCGTCGACGAAGATGTTGGACCAGGCGCAGAAGAAGCTGCGTGACCCCCGCGTTCGATACGAAGCGGGTTGCGGCGAAGCGATACCGCTACCTGACGACTCGGTTGATCTTGTTTTCATGTCGATGTCGTTCCATCACTTTGAAGATCCAATGGCTGCTGCGCGTGAGTCCCGGCGGGTACTTCCAGCGGGTGCGACGGCTTTTCTACGCGCCGGTATTCGCGATCGCATTTCGTCATATCCTTATGTGGCGTTTTTTCCGGCAAGCCGGCTAATTCTGGAAGATTGCCTGCCCACGGCGGCGTTTATTCGCGAGGTGTTCGAGTCGGCAGGATTCAGCACGGTAAGCTCCCACGTCGTCACCCAACAGATTGCCCCGAGCCTCGCTGCGTATGAGGAGAAACTGTCAGCAGGAGCAGACTCAGTCCTCGCTCAATTGACTCATCACGATTTTCACGAGGGGCTCGCAGCGATGCGTCTTTACGCCGAGCGCATCGCCGACAAACCGGTCTCTGAGCCGATCGACGTATTTGTTTTTCGCTAGTTGGGCTGTAGCCGGCTGCACGCGCGTTCTCGGCCCCCTTTGTGATAAGGTAAAGGCACTCGTTGCCCGACCAACTACCGATGAAGTGCTTTCAAGCTAGCGTCAGATTTCTGCCCGCCGTTGCTCTCGTATGTTTGTTAACACTCTCGGTCTACGCGCAGCAGGCAGGGCCTAAAAGACCGGTTGTCGTGCAACCCGGCGCGCCTGGTCAACCGACTAAGACGCTACCGTCTTCGACGAGAGCGACCTTGCCGCCACACTCGCCGGCGGACACGCAGTTCATGCAGGACATGATCATGCATCATGCCCAGGCCGTCGAGATGACCGCGCTGATCGAGTCGCACACGCAGAACAAGGACCTCCGTTCTCTCGGTGCGCGCATCAGCCGCTCGCAATCAGACGAAATCGACTTTATGAAACGCTGGCTCGCAACCAGACAAGAACCGACTTCGCGGCCCATGCAGCACACGCAACACATGCCCGGCATGGACATGTCGAGCCACGAAATGTTGATGCCCGGGATGCTCACGCGAAAGCAGATGGACGCGCTGAGCAAAGCCAGGAACGACGAATTCGATCACCTGTTTCTGAGCGGCATGATCCAACATCACAACGGCGCGTTAACTATGGTCAAAGATTTATTTGACAGTTCCGGCGCGGGACAGGACGCTGAGCTTTTCAACTTCGCAACTGAAGTCGACAGCGGCCAACGGGCCGAGATCAAAATTATGCAATCAATGCTGGGTGAAAAACCCAAAGAGGAGAAATGATGAGTCGAGTACGCGGTAACGCCCTCCGTTTACTAATCGCTTCGTTTGCTTTGTGCCTCTGTTTCGCAACCACGATGCGCGCGCAAACGCCAACGGCTTCGCCAGCTCAGGAGCCTACGAAAGCTCCGGACAAAACAACCAGCCCTGAACAGGAGAATCCGTTCGCTCCCGAACCCGCGGGTCCGCTGCCGCCGGGCATGACAGGCTCCGATGCGAGTGATCCACGCGCGAAACTGACGCCCGGTGTTTTTGACGCGGGCGAAACATCGCTCGGCATCAAGCATCTGTTGCTCGTCAAGAAACCCGACGTGTTTCAACTCGGCGCAACCGATCCCTCGAATCCCAAGGTGCAGAAGACGCTTGGTCTACTCGGCATCCCCGCTGCGAAGATTCCACAGTCGGCTCAGTTAGCTACGGCGCAACTCGCCTTCGCAAACTCCGACCTCGCGTTTCAAGGCAACCACCTGTTCCAGGGAAACTTTTACGGCGTCAGCATCTACGACATCTCCAACCCAACGAAAGCGACGTTGCTGACTTCCGTGGTCTGTCCCGGTGGACAGAACGACGTGTCGGTTTACAAAAACCTGCTCTTCATGTCGGTAGAGATGCCGAACGGGCGGCTCGATTGTGGCATCCAGGGATTTCCACCGGCGCCACCAGCTCCTGAGCCCGCTGCCGGAGAAGAAAAGAAACCGAACCCGCCGCCCGCGCAAAAAGATCGTTTCCGCGGCGTAAGAATCTTCGACATCAGCGACGTTACCAAGCCGAAGCAGGTCGCCGCCGTGCAGACTTGCCGCGGCTCGCACACGCACACGCTCGTGGTCGATCCGAACGACAAGAACAACGTCTACGTCTACGTCTCGGGAACGTCCTTCGTCCGCCAACCTGAAGAGCTTGCCGGCTGTTCGGGCGAGGAGCCGGATAAAGATCCCAACACGGCGCTGTTTCGTATCGAGGTGATCAAGGTGCCACTCGCGGCGCCGCAAAATGCCAAGGTTGTCTCGAGTCCGCGCTTGTTTATGGACTCGCGAACGGGTGTCTTGAACGCCTTGACCAATGGCGGGACGCACGGCAAGGACGGAATGGAAAAACCGTCGCCGAGCAATCAATGCCACGACATCACGGTCTACTCAGCGATCGGACTCGCGGCGGGCGCCTGCTCCGGCAACGGAATCCTGCTGGACATCAAAGATCCCGCGAATCCAAAGCGCATCGATGCCGTGAACGATCCGAATTATGCCTACTGGCACTCCGCTTCTTTTTCGAATGACGGGAAGAAAGTCGTGTTTACCGACGAATGGGGTGGCGGCCTTGGTGCTCGCTGCCGCGCGAACGATCCGAACAAGTGGGGTGCGGACGCGATCTTCAATTTGGAAGGCGACAAGCTGAAGTTTGCGAGTTACTACAAGCTGCCCGCCGCGCAGGGCGACAGCGAAAACTGTGTGGCCCACAATGGATCACTCGTACCGATTCCCGGTCGCGACATCAAAGTGCAGGCGTGGTACCAGGGCGGCATCTCGATCATGGACTTCACCGACGCCGAGCATCCGACGGAGATCGGCTACTTCGATCGTGGTCCTATCGATCCAAACATGCTCGTGCTTGGTGGTGACTGGTCGGCGTACTGGTACAACGGGCACATCTACGGTTCAGAGATCGCCCGCGGACTGGACGTCTTCGAACTGACGCCGTCGAAGTTTATTTCGCAAAACGAGATCGACGCAGCGAAGACGGTTCACTTTAGCGAGCTGAATGTGCAGAACCAGCAAAAGATCGTGTGGCCGCGGAAGTTGGTCGTGGCGAAGGCGTATATCGATCAGTTGGAGCGCTCGCAAGGGCTGGCGGCGGATCAGATCGCGTCACTGCGGCAGGCGATTCAAAGCGCCGAGAGTGCACGGCTGAATGCGAAGGCGGTAGCGAAGCTGAAGAGCCTCGCGCCATCGGTCGAGCAAACCGCCGGCACAACGCAGAACAGTGCCGATGCAACGCGACTGCATGCACTGGCTGATATATTGACGCATCCTGCTCGTTAAATAAAACTACACGGATGAACCCGCGGCGTGAAAGCAATCTTGATCGCCGCGGGTTTGTCGTCGGTAGTCACGACTCTTCTCGCGGCTGACTTTCTTTGCCTGGTATGAAGTAGAAGCGGATTGCTACTAGTCCGGCTAGAGCGGCCACGCCCGCCAGCAGTTCCCAACCGGAGATGCCTGCGATCACCATCTTGCGGGCGATGACGAAGATCAGCACCTCGACAGCGGCGCTGGTCCGATGAAACAGAAACAGCAGCGCCAATTCGGCGGCAATCGCCACCAGCAAAACGTCCTGGATGATCTTGTGCAGCGCGTCGTACTCGTTGCCCGCGCGCCATAGCAGCGGAATGTCGTGAATAATGATCTCAACTGTCGCAATGGCAGCGGCGACGAGGATTAAAATGGCAAGGAACGAGAGAAAGAGGTGAACTGCATTACCCAGGTGCCGGTCCAGGAATCGTTCGGGTGCGGTTTCGCTTCCAGTTCGGGCTTGGCTCTTTTCTGGTTTCGTCATGCTGGTAATTAGTTCAGGGCGCTGGGACAGAGTACTTGTTCACGTGATCGGGGGCAATCACGAAGAGTTCGTTCTGGTCGTTGAAGACCATGCCGAACGCCATACCCTTTTGCTGGATCACCGCAAGATATCTTCCATTAGCGTCGAAGATTTGAATGCCCTTGATATCGCCAACGTAAACGCGACCATATCCATCAACGGCAATTGAGTAAGCAGCGCGAAACTCGCCGGGTTTATCGCCTGCGCTGCCAAAACGATTCATAAACTTTCCATCGCGCGCAAACTTGAAGACCCCATTGTTGAACCGGCCAAGGGCGTAGATCTGACCCGATCCATCAACCGCCACGCGCATGCTCAACTCAGAGTCGCCACTGGCGCCGCTGATCGCCTCAGGAATGGTTCGGACTACTTTCCCGCTTGAGTCAAAGACAACGATGTTGTCGTGACCGCCGTGCGACGCAGCTACTAATCCGCCATCGGCTGCTACCGTCACATCGTCGAAGCTCGATCGTTCAGACTCACCAAGCTTCTCACCGGTCTCGCCTGAATAACGACTGATGCTCCCACCGTGCACCGCGTAGACAGTGCCTTTACGATCGACCGCCAGCCCGCGAAGAATCGTTTTTCGATCGCCAATACTCCATTGAGTGACGAACTTTCCGGCGGGATCGAAAACTTGAATACGTCCGCCGGTATACTCGCCGACATAGATTCGCCCAGCGCCGTCGACGCCGACACTCCGCGCGTCGGTAAACATACCTGGTCCAATTCCCTCGCTGCCGAACGTGAGCGATACGTTTGCGAAGCTGTTACTACTTTCCTTTCCGGGAGTGTTCGGACGGCTCGGAGTGTTCGGCTCCTTGACGGTTCGACTGACGGAGTAGATCGCCGGCGCTAACACGCCCAGCACCGAGAGTAGGACGACGATCCCGACGATGATCGGGATTGCGAGCAACAACCAGAGCCACTTCGGCGCCTTCCCACCGGAACCAAATTGGATGCGCACCACTCGCGCGGGCTGCCCCGCAAGTTCATCGGGCGCGATCAACTGGCTGTGACAATAATCGCAACGTATTCTCGGTCTCGCTTGACCAAGATCCGCGGACCGCTCAAACGCTACGGGCGCTCCGCACTTGGGACAGTCAAAGGTTTGCGGCATATGCGTAACAAAGAAAGGTCGAACTGAAGATTCCGACGCCGGATTCTATCATTCCCGGCTCGATAGTTGTTTCTCTCTGATGTTGAACTCTTCAAGATCGACGAGGGAGAGATACTTTCTGATCAGCTCCTCGTCGAAGTCGGCAGACTGGTTCATTTCGTCTAACAACCTACGCTGCTGGTCCAGCAGTTCCAGGTAAACGGTGTGATATCTGGCCAAGGAATTTCCGTCAGAGTTTGATTGAAGTTCGTGGTCCAGAGAGCGCAGGTCCATTTCCAGCCGCGCAAACAAGTTATTCAAGTGTTCATTGTGGGCCCGTTCTTTGCCGTACTTTTCTTCCAGCAGTTGCAGCGCGGCTTCGACGGTTTTCTTCTGAATGATGATCTCTTGTTGATGTTCAGAGATCGCAGTGTACTTGTCTTCCGGCCCGACGGTGCGAATCAGCCACGGGAGCGTCAGACCCTGAAAAACGAGCGTAACGAGGATTACGGTGAACGTTATAAAGAGGACCAGGTTGCGATAAGGAAAGGGCTGCCCTTCACTGATAACCAGCGGAATCGAGAGTGCGGCGGCCAGCGAAACGACGCCGCGCATTCCGGCCCAACCGAGTATTAGCGGATTTCTAAAACCCGGATGCGCGTCGGCGACTGTTATGAAGCGGCTCATGAACGTCGTGAAAACAGAGGCTCCCAACGTGCAAGCCAGGCGCGAAACAATCAGCACCAGGGAGATGACCAGTGCATAAACAATCGCCATCGTGAGACTCGTATCGCCAAGCTGCTGCACGATTGCCGGCAACTGAAGTCCGATGAGCAGGAAGATCAATCCGTTGAGCACAAAGACCAGATTGTTCCAGACATTTACGCCCTGGATTCGACTCCTGAAGTTAAGCAGTCGCTGGCGTCTACTCGACAAGAACAGGCCGCCGGTTACCACTGCCAGCACGCCGGAGAAATGAAACTGCTCGGCAAAGTAGTAGAGGCAATAGGGAGTCACGAGAGTGAGAACGATCTCGGTACTGGTTGTCGTAGGCAACCGGCGATGAATCTGATAGAAGATAAATCCCAGGATAACGCCAACGGCTATGCCGCCTGCGATCACGACAACGAAACTGACAGCCGCTTGCCGAAAATAAAACTGCCCGGTGATCACTGCCGCTATTGCAAAGCGAAACACGATCAGCGACGACGCATCGTTCAACAAACTCTCGCCTTCGGCGATGCTCACCAGCGATTTCGGCACGTTCACCCGCCGCATGATCGTCGTTGCGGAAATCGCGTCGGGAGGCGAGATAATGCCGCCGAGTAGAAAACCAAGAGCTAACGTAAACCCCGGAATGAGTGCATGCGCCGCAAAAGCGACGACGGTCGCCGTCATGATCACGATCGGAAAAGCAAAGCTCGCAATTAGTCGTCGCCACCTCCAAAACTCTTTCCACGAAACCTGCCAGGCCGCTTCGTAGAGCAGCGGCGGCAGAAAGATGAAGAAGACCAGCTCCGGATCGATCGCGATGTGGGAGAATTGCTTGGTGAAGCTGAGGGCCAAACCGCCGAGTACAAGAACAATCGGATAGGCCAGGCGCAGCTTATTCGCTATCATCACCAGGCCCAGAATGATCAGTATCAGGAAGACGTATTGAATGAAGAAGCTATGCACGATTCAACAATACGCGATTCGAGGTCATAAGATGAAGAGAGCCATGATGCGAAAAATAACACTGATTGCGATTGCTCTATTTATTCAGGTTCACCTTGGCGCCAGGTCCCTTTTGGCCCAAACGGAAAACGTCACTCGGCAGGAAACACTGCGAGGCTCGATAACGCCGGAGCGCGAATGGTGGGACGTACAGCATTACCACCTGAAAGTGGAGTTCCTGCCGGCGACGAAACGCTTGCAAGGGTCGAATGAAATCATCTTCAAGACCGTGAAACCGGGCGTCAAGATGCAGATCGATTTGCAGCCGCCGTTAGCGATTACCAAAGTGACTCATGGCGACTCGCAACTCAAGTTTGACCGCGAAGGAAACGTTTATTGGGTGACGTTCGAGAAAGAGCTTCCGGCGGGAGTCGAAGACAAGGTCGAGGTCTTTTACGAAGGAGTTCCGGTGGTGAGTAAGAACCCGCCGTGGGTTGGCGGAATCACGTGGGGCCGGGACGATCTGGGCAATCACTTCATCATGACCACCTGTCAGGGTATCGGCGCCAGCATTTGGTGGCCCAACAAAGACCACGGTGCTGACGAACCCAATCGCGGCATGCAAATCAGCGTAACGGTGCCCGAGAACCTGACTGCCGTTTCCAACGGTCGATTAAAAAAGACAGACCACGACGTTGCTAACAAGAAGAAGACGTTTCACTGGGAGGTCGTCAACCCGATCAATAACTATGGCGTCAACGTCAACATCGGCAACTACGTGAACTTCTCTGAAAAATACAAAGGCGAAGGCGGCGTGCTGGATCTCGAATACTGGGTCCTGGCCCATCAAAAAGAAGCCGCGATGAAGTGGTTCAAAGAGGTGCCGCGCACGATAGCGGCGTTCGAACACTGGTTCGGGAAGTATCCGTTTTATGAAGACAGCTACAAGCTCGTGTCAGTTTCGTATCCCGGAATGGAGCATCAGAGCTCCGTGACTTACGGGAATTGGTTCACGAATGGCTACCTGGCGCGTGACCAATGTGGCTGCGGCGTTGGCTTCAAGTTCGACTTCATCATCGTTCAT
>Ga0111539_10012347_pt1 | contig 10705 bp, 7 predicted proteins | sample RhiMethybrSRZTD1_FD_79667 | JGI IMG/M metagenome (GOLD analysis project Ga0111539, IMG submission 79667) | Populus rhizosphere microbial communities from Tennessee, USA - Rhizosphere MetaG P. TD hybrid SRZTD1 (version 2) (version 2) | ecosystem: Host-associated > Plants > Roots > Rhizosphere >... | reverse complement strand
AGTACGTGCGCGCGGCGTACAACAACGAGGGCTACGTCATCCTCGGGTACCAGATCGTCCAGGAATCGGTCGGCACCGAGTGGATCATGCTCGAGACCGGCATGTCGATGCGCGAGTCACAGCCGAACTACACGCTGACGCGCGACATGGTGACGCTCGAAGTTCCCGGCGGCACGACGATTCCGCTCGCGTCGAATGCGGACTACAACGGAGCCAACCTGATGGCGCTGGAGAAGCGCAGCGAGGTCATGCGCGACTCGATCAACTACTTCCCGCCAATGGCGACACAGGCGTGCCGGATCGGGTTCTTCTCTGAACTCGGCAAGCAGACACAGGTGTGGGACCAGGTCGAGCTCGGGAAGACACGCGCGTGCATGGGCCGGCTGTTCTTCAAAGTGCCGGGTGGCATCACCTACGGCCAGTACTGGCTCAACGTGAAGCTCCAGAACAGCGTGGTCCGCGTGCCCTTCCGCGTCTTCACGAAAGACGAGGCGAAGCTGCTGTCCAAGAACTACAAGAGCATCAAGAAACAGGTGGACGAGGCCTTCAAGCCGCCGAAGAAGGGCAAGTAGAGTCGCTGCACCAGGAGTGATGACGTCGCTGCAGGGCGCGTGAGACATCTCGTCACTGCACTGTCGTTGCTCCTGGCCGCCGTCCTGTGGTCCGCGCCGGCGTCTGCACAATCGCCGTCGCCCGCGCCTGCATCGGCGACACAGACGGGCACGCCACCCGCGAGGTCCTCGCCGTGGCTCGTCGTTCCTGTGTTCTCGTCGAGTCCGAAGCTCGGCACGGCGCTCGGCGGGCTTGGCGCGTTCCTGCGCACGTTCGATCCGGACAGCCGTGTGTCGCTCTTCGGGGTGGTGTACGAGTACACGTCGACGCACTCACACGTCGCCGCGGCGTTCGCGCGAGCGTCGTTCGGCGCCGATCATCATCGCGTGACAATCGTCGTGCCGTTCGGGCACATCAAGAACGACTACGACGACTACCTCGGCACGGGGCAGCCCCTGAAGACCGAGGACGACTTTCGGGGGGTGGTGGGGCGATACCTGTTTCGCCTCACGGGCGACTGGTTCATCGGCGCCCAGGCCAGCGCGGCGAACTACCAGGTGCTTGGCGCTACGCCGGAAGACGAACTCGTCCTGGAGACCCTCGGCGTCCGCGGCCTCGAGTCGGCCGCGTTGGGCGCCGTCGTGATGCACGATTCACGCGACAACGAGGACATGCCGACGAAGGGCTGGTTTGCGAACGTGAACAACCTCGCGTATCGCGAAGGGCTCGGCGGGCCGTCTTCCTATGATGCCTACCGCCTCGACTTCCGGACGTTCTGGAAACACGGCGGCCGTCACGTGCTCGCCGTGCGTCAGTTCAACTGGTTCAGCCACGACGCTCCAGCCGCCGCACAGGCGACGGTCACGCTCCGTGGCTACAAGTTCGGCCAGTATCTGGCGCCGTACATGTCGTCGCTCGAGATCGAAGAACGAGTGTCGTTCAGCGCGCGGTGGGGAGCGACGCTCTTTACCGGCGCGGCGGGTTTGTACGGCGAGACGACGCTGCCGCTCGGACGGAGCACCTATCCGACGTTCGGCGCCGGTGTGCATTTCGTTCTCAAGCCAAAGGAACGGATGATCTTGAACCTCGAGTACGCGCAGGGCGTGGACGAGAACCGCGGCGTCTACATCAGACTCGGCCACGCCTGGTGAGCCGCAGCGCGCTCAGTACTCGATGTGGCGTCCCTGCCGCGTGCCAGCGACCGGCGCGAGCCGCAGGCGAACGTCCGCGACCGTGGCGCCGGACTCCAGGACGATCACCGGGTTGAGATCGAGCTCCTGAATCTCGGGCGCTGCGCCGATCAGCGCGGACACGCGAAGGAGCACGTCGCGCAGGGCCGCTTCGTCGGCGGGTGGCGCACCGCGGTACCCGCGCAGGAGCCTGACGCCTCGCAACGCGCCAATCATCTCGACTGCGTCCGATTCGTTCAGCGGGTGCAATCGGAACGACGAATCCGCCAGAAGGTCCACGAGCACGCCACCGGTTCCGCATGCGATCACCGGTCCGAAGACGGGATCCTGCAGCGCCCCGACGATCATTTCCAGTCCGGCCGGCACCATCTGCTGCACGAGGACCGCCGTCATGTCGCGGTCGAAGCGCGTGACAAAATCCGCGTAGGCAGTTCGCAGCTGTTGCGGATTTCCGAGGTTCAGTGTCACCGCGCGTCGTTCGGTCTTGTGCAGCAACGTCGGCCCGAGAGCTTTGAGTGCGACAGGGAATCCAAGCTGACTGGCTGCGGCGACGGCGTCCTCCATGTCCGTCGCCACGCGCGCGGCCGCCGTCTGAATGCCGGCCGCGTGAATCAGCGCCTGCGCCTCGTCGGGCAGCGCCCACCCTGCGCCGCGGTCCAAGGCGCGTTCGACCATCGCGCGAATCGCGTCGCGATCGAACCCGTCGAGACGCGGCGCCGGCGCGATAGGCGTGGCACGCCACCGGCCGTACTCGGTGACGCGAGCGAGCGCCAGCGCGGCGGATTCCGGAAACGCGTAGCACGGAATCGGCGCCAGTGTCGCAGGCGCGCCGTCTGACTGCATGAACACGCCCACGACGGGCTTGTCTCGTCGCACGTTGACCGCCGCTGCCATCGCCGCCGCCACCGCCGTGGAGCCCGTCACGAGCGGAGGAATGAAGATCGAAATGACGCTGTCGATCGAGTCGTCGCGAAGAATCGCCGCCAGCGCCCGCCCGTAGTGTTCGGGTGGCGCCGATGCCAGCATGTCCACGGGATTGTTGACACTCGCCGCCGCGGGCAGAAACGCGCGCAACTCCGATCGGGTGGCGTCGGAGAGCGCCGGCAATTCGAGGCCATTTGCCTCGCAAGCGTCGGCCGCCAGAATGCCGGGTCCGCCGGCGTTGGTCAGGATCGCGACGCGCGGTCCCCGCGGGATCGGCTGATGAGAGAGCAGGGACGCGACGTCGAACATCTCTTCCAGCCGGCCGGTTCTGATGACGCCGGCCTGCCTGAACAACGCATCGACCACCACGTCATTCGAGGCGAGCGCACCGGTGTGCGAGGCCGCGGCTCTCGATCCCGCCTTCGAACGGCCGGCCTTCACGGCCACGATCGGTTTCGTCCGTCCGACGCGACGGGCGATCTCGCTGAACTTCTGCGGATTGCCGAAGCTCTCGAGGTAGAGCAGGATCACGGCCGTCGCCGGATCCTCCGCCCAGTACTGCATCAGATCGTTCCCCGACACATCCGCCTTGTTCCCGACCGACACGAAGCTGGAGATGCCGATGTTCAGTCGCTTCGCGTAGTCCAGAATGGCCAGTCCGAGCGCGCCGCTCTGCGTCGACATCGCGACGTGTCCACGCGGCGGGTACACCGGCGAGAATGTCGCGTTCAGATTCACCGCCGGTTCAGTGTTCAGAAGTCCCATGCAGTTCGGTCCGATCAGGCGGCAGCCGGCCCGCCGCACCCGCTCGACGAGCATCGCCTCGCGCGCGCGACCGGCGGCATCGGATTCGCCAAACCCCGCGCTGATCACACAGATCGCCGGAACGTGCTTGGCGATGCACTCGTCTACGGCGCCGAGCACCTCTGCCGCCGGGACGACGATCATCGCGAGATCGACGGGACCGGGGATGTCGGTCACCCGCCCGTACGTCGTGAGCCCCTCGATCTCGTGCGCGTTCGGATGAACGGGTACGACCGTGCCGGTGAATCCGGCAGCCAGCAGATTGTGAAGGATCTCTGATCCAATCTTGCCCCGGGTTCGATTTGCTCCGACGACCGCCACGACGCGGGGTTGGAAGAACGGACGCATCGAGGCGCTTGCCGCCATTCGCGATCGCGCGGCGGCGTGTTCGACGAACTCGTCGGTCGTTGCCAGCGACAACGTCACGTGACACACGCCGCCCTCGACCGCCACGGTCTCGGCAAAACCCGAGTCTCGAAACACCTGCAGCATGCGATGGTTGTCGCCGAGCACATACGCGTCGAACGCGTCGATGCCGGCCTCGCGCGCGCGTTTCGCCAACTGTTCCAGCATGCGCGTGCCAATGCCGTGGCCCTGCGCTGCGTCGGACACCGCGAATGCGACCTCGGCCCGCCGCGGCGCCGCTCCGCGGCGTGTGTACCCGGCGAAGGCCACGATCCGTCCGCCAGCCTCCGCGACCAGCGACAGGGCCGGGCTGCCATCGATCCCCATCAGTCCTCCGACACCCGATGGGGTCAGCGCTGCGTGACCGTGAAACCGGAAGTACAGACTTTCAGGGGAGAGCGACCGCAGGAAGTCCAGCACGGGCTCGACATCAACGGCTTCGGCTTGTCTCAGGCAAACGGTCGATCCATCCCGTACGACGACGTCGGTGGTCAGAAGCGTCACGTTCCCGTTCGTTCAGCTGCCCATGGCGTCGGCCAGGGCGGCCAGCCGAGGAAGCAGGACGCGGGTTTCACGACGAAGGTGAGCGTGCACGCCTCGCGTCAGCGCGGCCAGGCCCGCCAGCGCCGCCGATACTGCCGGACTCTTCCGATCCGGCCTTCGATACAGGCGCACGAGCACTTGCAGGCGGCAAAGCAGCGACATGATCTTGAATTGATCGTACCCAAGCTGGCCGACCATGGCGGTGACCTGCACGCTCCGGCTGCGGATGCCGCGCTCGTAGAGCCACAGCGATGGGATGAGCTGTGACTCTTCCACGTCGAAATGGACGCTGAGCACGGTCTGCAACCGACGGAGTGTCATGCAGATCGCCTGGAGTGTTTCGTCATCGGCGCCCGGGTGTCTCCGAAGCTCGTCGTCGAGCAACGCGAGAATCGCCGCCAGCTCCTGGCGCAGCGGCTCATACGACGTCGTTTCGATGGTGGTCAACACGTCGCGCAGCGAGCGCCGGCGATCCGTGCCTCCCAACAACGTCGATGTGGCCCCTGTCGTGCTCAGCGCGGTCTGTCCCGTCATAACTCACGTCCCAGCCTGAGGTATGGCAACAGCCATGCCACCACGTTGAATCGCCGATGAGCGAGTTCGGGACCAAAGCGGTGAGGGCTCCGGCGCAACCGCGGATTTTCCCGCGCCCGGTCGTTGAAAGGCCGCGGGCAGGGCTGAAGGCGGCAGCGCCAGCACGAGAGTGGGCGCCAGGCACAGCACGCGATACGTCACCGATCCCATGCGCGGTCCGTTCCTGGGCGAGGCGTGCAGTCCCATCACGACGAGACCGACGTCACGGTCGGAGGCGATCTTGGCGATCTCCTCAGCGGGGTCACCGAACGCGGTGAGGAGCTCGACCTTCCGGCCCGGCGACGCCGGACCGGCAGCATCGACGAGAGACTGCTCGGCTCGATGCCGCCGCTCTTTGTCCGTGTCCCTCGTCGAGGCGCCCGGCTGCGCGGCGGTCGGGAACCACAGCGGCTCCACCACGTGAGTGAGCAGCAAGGTCGCGCCGAGCCCGTCCGCAATGGCGCGCGCGACATCGAGCTGCGGGCTCGTCGATCCCATGAAGTCGAGCGGCAGGAGCACATGATGCAGCTTCTTGCGCGCGTCATCGAGGTTCTGTGGACCGGTGTCGTGCGCCGGTGTTACCAGAACGGGGATCGTCGTTTCGCGAAGGACACGCTCGGTCGTCGCGCCGAAGAAGAACTTCCGCGCGCCCGAATTCCCGCGGCTGCTCATGACGATGAGGTCCGCGCCGCCGGCCTCCGCTTCCTCCAGGATCGCTGGGGCTGGCTTGCCTGTGACCACCTTGAGCGCCACCTCCACCGAGCCCCGGTGACCCGTCGCCAGATCGAAAAAGCGGCGCAACTCGTGCTCCGCGCGCTCCGGCAGCCACGACGGGCTGGTCCGCAACGCGGCCGCTTCGTTCAGCAACGGGTCGGTGACGGTGACCAGCGTGAGCTTCGCGCCGAAGTGCTCGGCAATCGCGACGGCGTAGCGGATCGCGCCTTGTGAAGCGTTGGAGAAGTCGACGGGACACAGGATGTGTGGCCTGCTCATGGGATCTGGACTCCGCACGATGCGTGCCACAGGAGCGCCCAAGGTTCCTTCAGCCCCACCATACCGGGCGACATCGACCCCGCCCGCCCCCCGAAATCCTTCGACGGCGGCTCGAAATATTTCGGGGTGACGCAAACCGGCGCGGCTGAACCCTGTGGCTGCCGGAGCGATTTCGCGCCCGCCGGAAGGCATCGCTCTTGCGATAGCTGGGGCCAGTGACCGGGATCAACCCTGGGTCTTTTGGGAAACGCCGAAATGAAATCGATGCGTGCGGTCGTGTTCAAAGGGAAGGACCAAATCGCCCTGGAAGATGTGCGGAAGCCTCTCCCCGGTCCAGGGCAAGCGGTCATCCGAATCACGACGACCACGATTTGCGGCACGGACGTCCACATCGTCCGCGGCGAATACCCCGTGAAGCCCGGGTTGATCCTCGGCCATGAACCGGTAGGCGTCATCGACGAGCTTGGTGCGGGCCTGGACCACGAATACCAGGTGGGCCAGCGCGTGATCGTCGGAGCGATCACGCCGTGCGGGCAGTGCTTCTACTGTCTGAACGGCGTGCACTCGCAGTGCGGCGGCGCGTTGGGCGGGTGGCGTTTCGGTAACACGATTGATGGCGCCTGGGCGGAGTACCTCCTGGTGCCGGATGCCCGCGCGAACCTCGCGCCGATTCCCGAGACGCTCGCCGACGAAGACGTCCTGCTGTGTTCGGACATCTTCTCGACTGGACTTTCCGGTGCCGAGAGCGCGCAGATCAAAGTCGGCGACAGCGTCGCGGTGTTCGCGCAGGGACCGATTGGGCTGTGCGCGACGCTCGGCGCCAAACTCAAAGGCGCGTCGCTCATCGTTGGCATCGACCCGGCCTCCGCGCGGTTGACGACGGCGCGAGCGTTCGGCGCGAACGTGGTGCTGAATCCGCGGGAGGTTGACGTCACCGCCGAACTGAAACGGCTGACCGGCGGTCGCGGCGTCGACGTGGCGATCGAAGCGCTCGGCCGCCAGGAAACATTTGAAACGGCGCTGCGCTCGATCCGTCCCGGCGGGACGCTCTCGAGCCTGGGTGTCTACTCAGGCAAGCTCGTCGCGCCGTACGAAGCGATCCATGCGGGCCTTGCCGATCAGAAGATCGTCACCACACTCTGTCCGGGTGGTAAGGAGCGAATGCGCCGACTGATGGCGATGATCGAGAACCGACGCGTTGACCTGCTGCCCCTCCTGACGCATCGGTTCGCCCTCGAAGACATCCCGGAAGCCTTCGATCTCTTCAGCCGGCAGCGCGACGGCGTGCTGAAGGTGGCGATTTATCCGGATCGCGAACGCGCGCGGGTCGCGGGAGCGCGAAACGAGGCGGTGCTCGCCGACGCACAGTGAGGGTCGACGCCATGATGACCGCAGCGCTGAAGACACGCGACGCGGGCATTGCGGCGCTGACCCTCATTGCGATCGCCGTCAGCGTGTCGCTCAACGTCCTCGAGCACGAAGACGTGCTCGTGAACTGGCCGCTCTTCGCGGCGATCGGCCTCGGCGGCCTGCCGCTGGTCTTTGGTCTCGTCCGGCGCGTGATCGCGCGCGAATTCGGATCCGACCTGCTCGCCGGCGTCGCGATTGTCACCGCCACCCTGCTCGGGCAGTACCTGGTGGCCGCTGTCGTCATCCTGATGCTTTCGGGCGGGCAGGCGCTCGAGGAGTACGCGACGCGCCGCGCTTCATCGGTGCTCGATGCGCTCGCCCGGCGTCATCCGAGCGTCGCGCACGTCCGCACGGGCGCCGTGCTCGTCGACGTCGCCGTCGACACCATCCGGCCTGGCGACGAACTGGTCATTTTGCCGCACGAGATCTGTCCCGTGGATGGCGTGGTCTCGGCCGGTGCGTCGACCATGGACGAGTCGTTCCTGAGCGGCGAGCCGTTTCTGATTCCGAAGACCGTGGGCGCACCGGTGATCTCCGGTGCGGTCAACGCAGACGCGGCGCTGACGGTCACGGCCGAGCGCCGGGCCGTGGACTCGCGTTACGCGCGCATCGTGCAGATCGTGCGTGCGGCGGAGGAGAACCGGCCGCCGATTCGGCGCCTCGCCGATCGGCTCGGCGCCTGGTACACCCCCGTGGCCGTGTTCATCGCCGCGATGGCGTGGCTGGCGACCGGCGAGTCGTCGCGGTTCCTTGCCGTGCTCGTCATCGCCACGCCATGTCCGCTGTTGCTGGCCATTCCCGTCGCCATCATCGGCGCCATTTCACTTGCCGCGCGGCGCACGATCATCATCCAGGACGCGTCCGTCCTCGAGCGGATCGGTGCGTGCCGAACGGCGATCTTCGACAAGACGGGAACGCTCACGCTTGGCCGGCCCGTGCTGACCGACGTCATGTGTGCGCCGGGTGTGGATCGGCGCGACGTGCTCTCGCTCGCCGCGAGTCTCGAGCAATACTCGCGGCATCCGCTGGCGGCGGCCGTCGTGCAGGCCGCGGGCGTAGACGGCGTGCCGCTGCGTCCGGTCGCTGAGGTGCGCGAGCCGCCCGGGCAGGGAATGATCGGCCGCATCGGCGATCGCCGCGTCCGTCTCACCGGCCGGCGCCGGCTCGATCCGAACGAACTGCATGCCATTGCGCCCGAGGCCGCCGGTCTCGAGTGCGTGGTCCTGCTCGACGATCGTGTCGCCGCCATTCTGCGCTTCCGGGACGCGCCTCGCGGCGAAAGCATCTCGTTCGTCGGTCACCTCATACCTCGTCATCGCATCAATCGCGTCCTGATCGTGTCCGGCGATCGTGAATCCGAAGTGCGCTATCTCGCCGACCAGGTGGGGATCTCGAACGTGCACGCCGCGAAGAGCCCGGAGGAGAAGGTCGCGATCGTGCGCGAGGAGACGCGACGCCAGCCAACGCTCTTCGTCGGCGACGGATTGAACGACGCGCCCGCCATGATGCACGCGAGCGTTGCGGTGGCGCTCGGTCAGCACCACCAGGTGACGTCCAGCGCCGCGGGCGCCGTGATTCTGGACGGTTCGCTCTCGCGCGTCGATGAGCTGCTGCACATCGCCCGCCGCACCTGGCGCATCGCCCTGCAGAGCGCCATCGGTGGGATGGCGCTGAGCGTGGTGGGCATGGCTGCGGCCGCGGCCGGATGGCTGCCTCCCATCGGTGGGGCGGTCGCGCAGGAAGTCATCGACGTCGCCGCAGTGCTCAACGCGTTGCGGGCGGCGTGGCCGCCGCGGGCCTTCACCGACTTCTGAAACTGGCGGGCGCAGCGCGACCAGAGATGCGTTGGCGCTTATTCGCCGCGGAACGTGCACTCCCCGCTGTAGTTGAACGTCGGGTTTCCGCTGCCGTTCAGGCCGGTGCCCACGACGTTCAGCGCACATCGGACCTTGGGGCCCGCAATCTGATCGACGAGGAGCACGGTGCCGCTCTCGCTGCCGGTGACGAGATTGACGTCGAACCGGAATTGGTCGTCATGAATCATGACCGGCTGCGAGCCGGCGATCGTGCCTGAGAACACCTGGTTGCCGGTATTGGCGAGCGTGCCGTTGACGAAATCGAACACCGATGTGACGTGATACAGCACGCGTCCGCGCAGATCGCCGAAGAGCTCCACGGTTTCGGTGCTCTGCTGAATCATCCCGCTCGGTGTCGGCACCTGCTCGTGGACGATGGCATTGATCAGATCGTCGACGCCGCTGCCGGAAACGGCGATCGTGCGACCCTCCGCGGCTGGCGTCGCCCGGCCCTCGATTACGCTTCCATCTCCCACGGCGATGCATACCATGGCGAGTGCGGCGAGCAATGACGAACGAATGCTGTGCGACATCATGGCGTGTCCTCCTGGAACCGCGCACATCGGGCCACCAACGTAGTGCCGTTGCGCGCACTCTGACGCTACGCGGAAGCCTCCGCGGTCCCAAGACCACAAAGGTGGCCGAACGGAGGTTGGCCCGCTTTGGCCCACGCGCCTGACGATCGTCTTGATTCGTGGAAGGAAATCGCGGCCTACCTGCGGCGCGGCGTGAGGACCGTGCGCCGCTGGGAACACGCCGAGGGGCTGCCGGTGCACCGGCACGTGCATCAGGTGGCGGGCAGCGTCTATGCGTTCAAGTCGGAAATCGATCGATGGCGCGACGGCAGCCGCCGGAACCCGCCGCAGTCGTCAACAGGAGCGCGCCGCGCTCGGGCCGCGGGCGTCAAGTCGATCGCCGTCCTGCCGTTCACGAATCTCAGCACCGATCGCGAGAATGAGTTCTTCGCCGACGGGCTGACCGACGAAGTGACGTCCGGCCTCTCCACGATTGGCGCCCTCCGCGTCACGTCCCTGACCTCGGCGATGACCTTCAAGGGTACGAACCAGGATGCCGGGTCGATCGCGCGCGCGTTGGGCGCCCGTTACATCCTCGAAGGCAGTGTCCGTCGCGCCGACGATCGGTTGCGAATCACGGCCCGCCTGATCGACGGACCCGATGACAACCTGTTGTGGACCGATACGTGGGACGGATCGCTGGACGACGTCTTCGCGATGCAGGAGCGCCTGGCCCGCGCGATCGTCGGCGCCCTCGAGGTGCGCCTGAGCGCCGACGAAGATCTGCGGCTGACAGTCCGGCCGATCGACAACCTCCATGCGTACGAGTGCCTCGTCCGGGCGCGTCAAGAAGCGTTTCGGTGGCGCAAGGACGCGATCGACCACGCGATCCAGCTTCTGAGGAACGGCCTCGCCCTGGTGGGCGACAACGCGCGTCTCT
>Ga0111539_10012346_pt1 | contig 10705 bp, 9 predicted proteins | sample RhiMethybrSRZTD1_FD_79667 | JGI IMG/M metagenome (GOLD analysis project Ga0111539, IMG submission 79667) | Populus rhizosphere microbial communities from Tennessee, USA - Rhizosphere MetaG P. TD hybrid SRZTD1 (version 2) (version 2) | ecosystem: Host-associated > Plants > Roots > Rhizosphere >... | reverse complement strand
TCGCCTGGCTCTCCAGAGCAAGCCGCAATCCGTCACCGGAGAACAGCCAATAGGCAGCGCCGACGGCCAGGACGATCACGAGGCTCGCGACGCCGACAGCAATAACGATGACGCGAAGCATGGAGGTCGTTCGAGTCGTTCGAGTCGTTCGAGTGAACGATACTGTATATCGATTCGATGAGAGACAACCGGCTCTTGGATGGACGACCCGTTCGCGATCGGATTCTTCGCGATGTTGCCGAGCGGGTCGAGCAGGCAGGCGCACGTGATCAGATCGGCCGGCTCGTTTCGGTCAGCATCGGCGAACACAAGGCGGCGTCGATCTACACACGCAGTCAGGCGACCGCCGCGGCCAGTGTCGGCCTGCGTTTCGAAGAGCAGACGTGGTCGAGCACCCTCACTCAGGAGGAGTGCAAAGCGCGCCTGCTGGCGATGAACGACGACCGCGACGTGCTCGGCGTGATCCTGCAGCGGCCGGTGCCGCCGCACATCAACGGCCGGTCGCTCGCCTCGGCCATCCACCCACTGAAGGACATCGAGGGGATGAACCCCGCCTCGATCGGGAACATCGTCTACAACGACCTCGCCCTGGCGCCTTGCACCGCCGCCGCATCCGTGGAGCTGATCAAGGCCACGGGCTTGACACTGCACGGCCTTGAAGTCGTGATGGTGGGTCATTCCGAGATCGTCGGCAAACCGGCAGCGTTCATGCTGATGGCCGAAGGCGCAACGGTTACCGTGTGTCACCATCTGACACGATCGGTGGCTGCGCACTCGCGTCGCGCCGACGCCGTCCTGGTGGCTGTCGGCAAGCCGAAATTCCTCAACGCCGACATGGTGAAACCGGGCGCGGCTGTGATTGACATCGGCATCAATCAAATCACCGACGGCGACGGTCGCACCCGGATCGTCGGCGACGTGGACACCGACGCCGTGAAGGAAGTCGCCAGTTGGGTGACGCCGGTGCCCGGCGGCGTCGGGCCGGTGACCGTCGCAATGTTCATGCGCAACGCGATCACCGCCCATATGAAGCAGCTGGCGGCAGGATGGCTGTGACCGCCAGCGCGGTTGATTAAAATGCCTACGTCGTGGAGCAAACAGCATGGCGATGATTGGTAGTCCCACCGACCTGCGCGACTGCTACCCGCAGCCGCTGGAACGATCGCTGCGCAAATCGCTGACGAAGCTGGACGCCGACATGCGGCGCTTCATCAGCCTCTCCCCGTTTCTGTGTATGGGGACATCGAGCGGCGGCGGTGCCGACGTGACGCCACGTGGCGACGGTCCGGGCTTCGTGCAGGTCCTCGATGATCAGACGCTGCTCATCCCCGACTGGCCCGGCAACAACCGCCTCGACTCGTTGACGAACGTCGTCTCGAACCCCTATTAGGGTGATTCCTGCTCCGCCGATCGAACCGATGCTGGCCAAGCTCGTCGAGACGTTGCCGACGGGCGACGGCTTCCTGTTCGAGCCGAAATGGGACGGCTTCCGTGCCATCGTCTTTCGCACCGGCGACGACGTGTACATGCAGAGCCGGGATCTGCGGCCGCTGGACCGCTACTTTCCCGAGCTGCACGAGGCGCTGATCGAGCGGCTCCCAACGGGTTCCGTCTTTGACGGCGAGATCGTCATTGCCACTCCGCACGGCCTCGACTTCGACGCACTGCAATTGCGCCTGCACCCGGCAGCGTCACGCGTCGCCAAGCTGGCGACGGCATCGCCGTCATCATTCGTTGCATTCGACGTCCTCGCGGCGGATGGCCACTCACTGCTCGATCGCCCGCAGAGCGAGCGACGGCGAACGCTCGAGCGCCTGCTCTCACGGGTACGGCCGCCCGTCTATCTGACGCCGATGACGCGTGATCGCACGCTCGCGGCACAATGGCTGGATCAGTTCGAAGGGGCTGGTCTCGACGGCGTCATCGCCAAACCCGAGAAGCAAGCCTACGTGCCGGGCAAGCGGGCCATGTTCAAGATCAAGCATGCCCGCACTGCTGACTGCGTGGTCGCCGGGTTCCGCTGGCACAAGAGCGGTCCCGACGCCGTCGGCTCGCTGCTGCTCGGCCTCTTTGACGACTCCGGCAAGCTGCACCATGTGGGCGTGACCTCGTCGTTCACGATGGTGGCGCGGAAGGCGCTGGTCAAGGAGCTGGAGCCGCTGCGGAAGAACGCGCTGAAGTCGCATCCCTGGCGCGAGTGGGCGGAGGCCGAAGGCAGCGGGCAGCGCATGCCCGGCGGGCAGAGTCGATGGAGCGCGGGGAAGGACCTGTCCTGGGAACCGCTGCGCATCGAGCGCGTCTGCGAGGTGAAGTACGACCACCTGCAGGGCGATCGCTTCCGTCACGCGACGACCTTTCTGCGCTGGCGGCCCGACAAGCCGCCGAGCGAGTGCCGCTACGACCAGCTCGAGGTCACGACTCCGTACGAGCTCGAGAAGGTTTTCGGGGCGCGCGGCTCCAGCCGCTGAGTGACGCGGCGGGCCTCACTTGGCGCGCGCGGTCGCGCGTTTCAACTGCTCAGCGAAGTTGAGGACGAGCACGACCTTGTCGACCTTCGCCGCAGCCGCTTGCGGCTGCGGCGCGATGGCGAGGCGTTCGCCGTCCGGGTGCAGGGCGTATGAACGAAGCCGCTGTCGATTACGGAACCGCACCGGCAGGGTCGTCGGTTTGTCGAAGAGCAACGCACCCCCGGCCACCCGGTAGGACGCTGTTCGAAGCTGCTGATCAGGGGTCGAAAACAACAGCTCCGATCGCTTTAACGACCACGAGGGAAAACTGCCGCCCCCGCTCGAGATCTGCCACTTCCCTTCGGCGAGCTGCTGCTTCTCCGCGAAATCGTCCGGAAACGGCCGGACGAACACTTCGGTCTGTCCCTGGCCCTCGTCCGACATATAGGCGAGCCATTTGCCGTCCGCAGAGAAGACAGGTTCGCTTTCGCTGTAAGCGGTCTGCAGAAATGGGATCGGCTTCCCCGCTTTCCACCCCGTATTCTCATCGCCCGTAACGGGCAGAATGAAAATGTCCCAGCTGCCTTGAGTTCCCATTTGAAACGCAATGAACTTGCCCGATGGATGCCAGGAACCCGGGAGATCTGCCATCGGTGTGTCGGTCAGGCGTTGTGCCGAGCCAGTGCCATCGGCGCGCGTGACATACAGGTCCGGCAGGCTGGCGCCTCCGCGGCTGGAACCGGTCACAATCCAGCGGCCAGCGGGTGACCAGACAGGTTTCAGATCTATTCCGGAATCGAACGTCAGGCGCTGTGTCGTATCACGGCTCCAGTCGTAGACGAAAACGTCAGTGGAACCAAAGGTTTCTCCCATATCGAAGGCCAGCCGACTGCTGCCGTCCGGAGCAAATGCCGGGTTGCTCCAGTCCGACGCCGCCGCACGCAGTGGAGACAGAGTGCCCTTTCGATCCGACCACGTGATCACCTCGCTGGGACCGGGCGCGTCGCCTGCGACGTAGACGAGTGTTCCGTCGGGCGAGACGGCAAGCTGCGCGGCTCCGGTTCCCGCGTTCGTCGAGACGCCTTCGACGACCGGTACGCCCTGGCCCGTCACGTCGAGCGTGTCGATGTCGAATGGCGCGGCAAACAGTGTCCCGCCATGGATGTAGATCAGGTGCCCACTCGACACGTATCGTCCGTAGTACGCACCACGTTGGAGCACCTTGCGCGGACCATCAGGCAACCGCTGAACCACGACGTCGGCGTCGTCATACGAGCCACCAGCGGTACGGTTGCTCGTGAACAAAATCGCCCTGTCTCCTGGGAGCACTTGTGGCCAGCGCAGTGCGCTCTCACCCTTGTCGAGCGGCACCATCACCGACGGCTTGGCATTCTCGACGACCTTCATCAGCGGAGCGCCAGGCCCGGATTGAGCCGTGTAGACAAGGGTGCCGTCGGACAGCCATGTACCGCCACGTGGTCCTGGCGCATCCGCAAGCGTAATCGCGGCACCGCCGGTCACTGAGACCTTCTTCAATTTCCCTTCGGCAAAGAACGCGACCCACTGGCCGTCAGCGGAGAAGAACGGATTGCGCGCACCGGCAGTCCCGGAAAACGGGGTTGCCTGCAACTGATCCAACCGACGCAAATAGAGCTGTGAAATGCCGCGTGCATCTTCGGCCACGAACGCGAGCACGTCACCTGTGGGGGATATCGCCAGCGTCGCGCTCGGGGCGCCCTGGAGAACCAGCGTGGCGTCCGTCCCGATTTCCATGCTCGCCTTCACCAGCCGAGCGGCGATCGAAGCCGGTCGCAGCGTGACGACCGCGATCGCCATCGCGGCGACGATCGCCGCAACCGCCCACGGCAGCACGCGCATCAATAGAGACGGCCGGGACGCCGCGGGTGCTGGAGCAGTAATCGCCGCGGCCGGCGTCGTCAGCGCTTCTTCGATCTCGAGGCGCGCCGAGCCGATGTCGGGCAGCCGCTTGCGCCGGTCCTTTTCGAGACAGCGCCGCAACAGCCGATGAATCGACGCCGGCGTCGTCGGCGGCAGCCCGGCCCAATCGGGGTCCTTCGTCAGCACGAACGCGAGCGTATGCGAGATCGTCTCGCCCTCGAACAGGCGCCGTCCCGTCAGCATCTCCATGAGCACGACGCCAAACGACCAGACGTCGGAGCGCCGGTCGGCTGTCTTCCCGCTGGCCTGTTCCGGCGACATGTACGCAGCAGTGCCCATGATGATGCCGGCTCGCGTCGCTGCCAGCGTCAGCGTCGGCGAGTAGGTCGCGTCCGCCTGCGGGACTGACGGATCGGCGACGATGGTCGCGAGGCCGAAGTCGAGCACCTTCACGGTGCCGTCGGCGGTGACCTTGATGTTCGCCGGCTTCAGGTCGCGGTGAATGATCCCCTGCTGGTGCGCCGCCTCGAGCGCATCGGCGATCTGTGTGGCGATGAGCAGCGCTTCCTTGAGCGGCAGCGCTCCACGCGCCACCCGTTCCGCCAGCGTGTCCCCGTCGACCAGTTCGAGGACAAGGGCCCGGCGGCCGTCGCTCTGCTCCAAACCATGAATAGTGGCAATGTGCGGATGGTTGAGCGAGGCCAGGACCTCCGCCTCGCGTTGAAACCGCGCCAGCCTGTCCGGATCCGACGCAAAGGTCTCGGGCAGAATTTTGAGCGCGACCTCGCGTTTGAGCCGCATATCGCGCGCCCGATACACCTCGCCCATGCCGCCGGCCCCGAGCGAACTGAGGATCTCGTACGGACCGATCTGCGTACCGGGCGTCATCGTACTTGTCGCGAGATTATAGGCGCGGTTTTCGGGGCGCGCGGATCCAGCCGCTGAGTTCCTCGGGACTGCCCTCAATCGCCTCCTGGGGCGGGCGTTGTTCGACCGGGACGTGCTGCAGGTTGACGCGGACGCGCGTCCAGGTCGCCGAGCGGCCGCGCATGGCGTCGACGAGCACGTCCGACGGCTGCAGGCAGGTGGCGGCCTGCGGATGCCGCTCCTTCCAGCGATCGAGCTGCTCCAGTGCGTCCTCCTTCCGTCGTGCCCGTGCCACCTCGATCAACGGATGTTTCGGAATGCGTCTGGGCTTCGACTCCGGCGGGTCCGCCGTCGCGGATTCATGCGCCGGCGGAACCCGCCCTGCCCTGACCCGCGCCCGCGACGGTTGAACCCTCGTTGCCTCTCCAGGCTGCTTCTTGTACTGCGGTGGCCATGGCGCGTCGCCGAGACCTTCCGTCTCGTCGCGCGCGGCGAGCTCCAGCAACACCTCCAGCGAACCGGCGTGCTGATCGATTTCCGCATGGCGATCACCGACCTCCGCAAATCGGCCGGGCATCGTTGCCAGCGTGAAGTCGGACGGATTGCACGCGTCGATCTCGCTCCATGTCAACGGCGCCGAGACGCGGGCGTCTGGCCGCGGGCGTACCGAGTAGGCGGAAGCGACGGTGCGGTCCTTGGCGTTCTGGTTGTAATCGATGAACACGCCGTGCCTCTCTTCCTTCCACCATTTGCTGGTGGCGAGCGCCGGCGCGCGGCGCTCGACCTCGCGCGCGAGTGCCACTGCCGCCCGCCGCACCTGGGCAAACGTCCACCGCCGCTCGATGCGCACGTTGACATGCATGCCGCGCGAGCCCGACGTCTTCGGCCAGCCGACGAGGCCGAGATCGTCCAGCGTCGCATGGACCACGCGCGCCACCTCCTGGATTTGCGGCCACTCGACGCCGGCGACCGGATCGAGATCGACCCGCAGCTCGTCCGGATGGTCGAGATCGTCGGCACGCACTGGATGTGGATGCAGCTCCAGGCACGCGAGATTGGCCATCCACGCAAGTGCCGCCGCCTCACGCGGAACCATTTCCTCCGCCGTGCGGCCGGACGGAAACTGCAGGGCGACGACGTCGATCCAGTCGGGCCGCGATGCCGGCGCCCGCTTCTGGTAGAAGAACTCGTCGTCGATGCCGTTCGGATACCGGACGAGGACGTTGGGGCGTCCGCCGGCGCCGCGCAGCGCGCCCTCTGCCACCGCCAGGTAATAGCGAACGACGTCGAGTTTGGTGTAGCCCGCTTCCGGAAAGAGCACTTTCTGCGGGTTCGAGATCGACACCTCACGGCCGCCGATCACCAGCAACTCCCGTTCGGCTTTCGCAGCCACCGAGCCGAGAGTACATCATGCGCCGAGGGTGGCTTCCGCCTTCAGGCGGAAGGGAACGATGACATAGAGTGATGCGATGGCCGAGCATGCCACTGCCCTCTCCGCCTGGGAGAGCTTTTACGTCATCGTCGGCTCGTCCGGCGGGGCGCTGATCGGATTGCAGTTCGTCGTGATCACGCTCATCGCGGACCGGCACCCCGCCAGCGGCTCGCTCAGCGCCTTCGGCACGCCGACGGTCGTCCACCTCGCCGGCGCGTTAGTGGTCTCTGCCATCATGAGCGCGCCCTGGCCATCGCTCGGCTCTGTCTCGCTCGCCATCGCCACCTGTGGCGTCGCCGGCGTGGGCTACGGGCTCGTCATCATCCGCCGAGCACGGCGTCAAACCGATTACCAGCCGGTCTGGGAGGATTGGATCTGGTATGCCGCACTGCCCTCGACCGTATACGCGTCCTTGGCCGTCACCGCAGTGGCGCTGCGCGCGAATCCGGATCTCGCACTGTTCGCCGTTGGCGGCGCCGCGCTGTCGCTGCTGCTGATCGGAATTCACAACGCCTGGGACAGCGTTGTCCACATCGTCGTCTCGGCCGCCGAGCAGGAGCGTCACGATTGACGCGGGGAAACCGGTCAGCCGAAGAACCGACGCTGTTTGTACCAAGAGGGCGGTCGACGTCGGTCATCGATCGGGCGACCACCGGGCTGCCGCCCGACCTGCTCAATCGTGCCGCCGCTCGCCTGCAGATTCTCGCGTGGCTCTACGCATCCGTCTTCTTCATGGCGGGCTACTTCATCGCGCTTCTCATTCCCTCAGAGCGGGCGATCCTCTTCGAGCGCCCGGCGAACTGGGTGCCCGGCGTCCTCTCGATCACGATGGCCGTGTCGGTCGCGCTGGTCATTCGCGCGGCTCGATTGCGGCCGGCTGCCGTCACGGCCATCGCGCTGGCCTTCGAAGTCGTCGGCAGCTACGGCATCGCCGCCGCCGAATTCCTCCAGCCGCTGGCCTTCCTGGGCCCCGGCCGGCACTGGATTGGCCTGTCCTGGGTTGCCGTCTGGATGTTGCTCTTCAATGTCGTCGTCCCGACCGTGCCGCGCTATGCGGTCATCGCCGCACTCGCGTCGGTCACGTCGGTGCCGGTGATGGTGTTGCTGTCGCTCGCCGTCTTTCCGGTCGAAGTCGGTCCAGACGCGCTGATGATCTTTTGGGCGTTCGGATTTCCGTACATTCTTGTGGTGATCATGGCGTATGTCGGTGCGCGGATCGTCTACAACCTCGGCACCGAAGTGACGCGTGCGCGTGAGCTGGGAAGCTATCGTCTCGAGGAGCGGCTGGGTCAGGGCGGCATGGGCGAGGTCTGGAAAGCGAGTCACCGTCTGCTCGCCCGTCCGGCGGCGATCAAGTTGATCCGCTCGACAGGAAACGGCACCGGTGCCTCGGAGGACATGCGGCGGCGATTCGAACGCGAAGCGCAAGCCATCGCCCGGCTGCGTTCACCGCACACGGTCACGCTGTTCGACTATGGCATCGCCGGCGACGGGTCCTGTTATTACGTGATGGAGCTGCTCGACGGGATCGATACCGACAATCTGATTAAACGATTCGGGCCGATTCCTGCCGAACGCGTCGTGCAGATCCTTCGACAGATGTGCCATTCGCTGTCGGAGGCCGAATCCCGCGGGCTCGTGCATCGCGACATCAAGCCGGCAAACATTTTTCTCTCCCGCTACGGCGAAGACTACGATTTCGTGAAGATCCTGGACTTCGGGATCGCCAAAGTGATCCACGAACCGACGGCGGAGACGCAGACCGCGCTGACCGTGCCACATTTGATTCACGGCACACCTGCGTTCATCGCCCCGGAGCAGGCGCTCGGGAACACCGACCTGGATACCCGTGCCGACATCTACTCGACGGGCTGCGTGGCCTACTGGCTGCTGACGGGTGAACTGGTGTTTACCGCCGACACGCCGATGAAGCTGCTGCTCGCGCACGCGCACACCGCCCCAGTGCCACCCTCGTCGAGAACAGAGATGCCCATTCCGCCGGAGCTCGAAGCTCTCGTCCTGTCGTGTCTGGCCAAGGATCGCGAACAACGCCCCTCGTCGGCGCGGCATCTCGTCGAGCGACTCAACGCAATCGACCTTCCGCGCGAGTGGACGCAGGAACGCGCCAGGCAGTGGTGGAACGTTCATCTGCCCCAATCTCCTGGCTAGCCTGTGCTGGCTGATCGCTGCGAAGGCAGCGGAGGTTACGGAGTTAACGGTTTCACAGGAGGAACGGAGGACGAACGGAGATCATGTACACCACGAAGATCCCGAAGGCCACACAGGGAAAGAGGCGGCAAGAGGCGGCCGTTTGACTGGTCGGCGTGCAACGCACGCCGACTCACGTGGTGGAAGTGGCACGATCACAAGCCATTTGGCCCCTTCAGAGCAGAGTGGCTTGTGATCGTGCCGCTTCCGCCACGTCGACCGCCTTCGGCGGCGCAATCAAACGGCCGCCCTCCGTTCGTCCTCCGTTCCTCCGTTCCTCTTGTTAAACCGTGCCCTCCGTCTTCTCCGTTGGCTCGGCCACGCCGTCACTCGCGCTTGCTCGCGGTGGCTGGGTTCCCCGCTTTCGCTTTCGGCTCGGCTGCGCTCATCAGCGTCATCTCGAGAGCGCTGAGGTGCTGCGCATAGGCGTCGACCCGTTGCGTCTGCGCCTTGATTGCGGACTGCGCACGCCTGACGACGTCGAGCGCGCGTTTGATCCAGGCCGCCCGCTGCGCCGCGTGCCGCGGGCTGGTCGTCGGCGCCGCCAGCGCCTGCTCCAGCCATTTCTGCTTGGCCTGGGCCCGCGCCTTCAATTTGTCCATTCTGCTTTCACGTGCTGGTGTGTCGATCGAGGACGGCATGAGATCTCCTTCACTGGATAGCGCCGGCTGATCCGGGCCGGCGCTATCGCTCGCCTCCGGGCAATTCGGGTGAATTGCGTCGGATGATTGCTTACGCGGACTGACGCAGCTCCGCGCCGATGGCCGCCCGCTTGAGCAGACGGAGACGACGCCGCGCTTTGACAGCCGCGACGGCGAGCAGACGCGCGCGCTTTCGTGCCCGCAGCGCAGCGACGGCGAGAAGGCGAGCCCGCTTTCGCGCCCGCAGCGCCAGGAGGGCAGCCAGCCGCGCACGGCGCCGTCGGCGCAGCGCAGCGATTCCAATCAGCCGCGCCTTCCGCCGTGCCCGGACCGCCGCCACGGCAGTTACGCGGGCGCGGCGTCTGAGGCCAGCGCCCGCGATCATGCGCATGCCGCGACGGCCGCCCTGCTGAATGTCCTCACCTTCGTCCCATTCTTCGTCTTCCTCGTCGAAGCCGCCCACTTCGAGTGGCTCGTCCTCGGCCGAGTCGCCAAGCTCGAACGACTCGTCGTCGCCTTCGTCCTCGGACAGGCCCATGAACTCCGTCGGGTCTCCTTCGTCTTCCTCCTGGTCGTCGAATCCCATCTCGGTCGGATCGGTGTCTTCATCGATCCCCAGCAGTTCAGTGGGCTCTTCTTCCAACAGACTCTTCATTTTCGCGTTCTCCTTGTCGGTCGTGTTGTGGAAGTGGACCGCCGCAAAGCAATCCGCGGAGCCATAGTGCACAATTCACGCCCCGCATACGCCGCACCCTGTCGGATGTTTTGCGCCGGTTGTTTCCGCCGGTCACAGCAGGTGGCGGGAAGCAGCGAAATGTCGCTGGCGAGCGTCGAACCGATCACCTCGGCCGAAGGGCGCGGCTGCGCCACGACGCAAAGACCGCTGTACGATTACGCGCCATCGAGGAGCAGATGAAGAGAACGCACGGCGCCGATGCGTTTCGCGCGGCGCGCGATTTCCTGCTGACGCATCGCACCGACTACGACACGGCCGTCCGCGAATTCGAGTGGCCAGCTCAGGAGCACTTCAACTGGGCGCTCGATTACTTCGACCTCATCGCTGCCGGCAGCGAACGGCAGGCCCTGCACATCGTCGACGAGGGCGGCGCGGAAACGATCCGGTCCTTCGCCGAGTTGTCGGCCGCCTCGAATCGCACCGCGAATTATCTGCGCAGCCTGGGCGCACGACGCGGCGATTGCCTGCTGCTCAT
>Ga0111539_10012345_pt1 | contig 10705 bp, 8 predicted proteins | sample RhiMethybrSRZTD1_FD_79667 | JGI IMG/M metagenome (GOLD analysis project Ga0111539, IMG submission 79667) | Populus rhizosphere microbial communities from Tennessee, USA - Rhizosphere MetaG P. TD hybrid SRZTD1 (version 2) (version 2) | ecosystem: Host-associated > Plants > Roots > Rhizosphere >... | reverse complement strand
GCCGTGCTCGCATCGCTCGTCCCGACGGGGCCCAGCGAGATGACCAAGCCGAGAGCCAGCAGCGAGAGTCTTTGGAGGGATGCCAAAGGTATGATTCGAAGCACGTCGCCCTTCGTCCCGTGCGGCTCCAGGCAAGCGCTGTGCCGTCCAGAATCCGTGAATGGAAGCCAATAAACAGGACGAAACGCGATTTTCGCTCCAAAGCACTACCCTTCGTGACGCACTGATCGCAGCTGGGTGCGTCAGTGCCAGTCGTGCGCACCTGGAGCACACCGGGTGCGGCCTCCGCGCGCGGCGAATGCAGACGCCGCACACGCGGGGGCTGTCGCGAAGGGTACTTAGTACTAACGCTCGATGCTCTGACGGCGCATGATGCCGGCCGTCGCGATGGTCAGCTGGATTGTGCCGCGTTCATTGGGGACCGCCTCGGTTGGTCTCGGGCTTTGTTTTTGCGTTGCCGGTTGCGGTCGCTCAGAGGCCGCGAACGTGAAAACCGAATCTCACGCGAGCTCAGCGCCGGCGATCACGAGCGCGATCACCGCGTCCTCCGCGGCGAGGACCACCGCGGTCCCCGTGCCCGCCACGCCCCTGCCAACGGCATCCGATGCGACGCCGACCGTTCAGTTGCACGCGCGCGGCGCTGGGCCGCGTACGCCATTGAGGTACAAGTTTCTTCCTGGCCAAATCGAGCGCGTCAAGCTGGTCCAAGGCGGCACGGTAGTGGTCGAATCCGCCGGGAAAAAGACAGCGGTCCCGAATGTACCGGACATCGAGGTGGCCATCGTGCTGAAGGTGCTCGCGATTGATCCGGAGGGCGGGGCCAAGCGCGAGTTGTCGCTCGAACGCATCGGGCTCGCCGGCGCTCAGGGGCTCGACGACAAGATACGCCATCTACTCGGCCCGGGATTCGATGCGCTCAAGAACCTGAGTGGCCATGACGCGATCGACGCCGCGGGCCGCCTGCGATCGCTGAAAATCGACGTCGGTCCGATTGTCGGTCCCGAGGGCCGTTTGCTGGACAAGATCCGGCAGTCATTCGCGCAAATGGCGGTTCCCTTTCCCGACGAGCCGATCGGCCTCGGCGCGCGGTGGACGGTCAGGAGCGGGTTCGATCTGCAAGACATGAAAGTGCAGCAGGCTGCGACGTACGAGCTCATCGAGTTGAAGGGCAACACGGGTCGAGCAAAGGTCCGGCTGACGCAGCATGCAGGGCGCGGAGCGCTCACGGCGCGGCGTATGCCCGCGGGTATGCAGTCAGCGGAGCTTTTGGGCATGAGAGGGCGCGGCGAAGGCGACGTTTCCTTCGATCTGACGCGGTCAGTGCCAGAGGGCGAAATCAAGACGCAGATCGGGCTCGAAATGCGAACTGTGACGAATGGGAAGCAGCAGGACACCAAGGTGGAAGTCGAGATGCGCAACCGCTTCACGCGCGAGTAAGGCTTGGGAGTTTTTCCGGCGTCACCACAGGTGAGACGCGCCCCGCTGGGCGTTTCCGCGAAAGCATGGCAAAAGCGCTGAGCAGCTCGTGCCGATCAAGGAGTTTCGCGAAAAGACCTTCGTCCTCAAGATGGATCGCGGCGGGCTCGTCCGCGAGGACCTGCGGTTCGTCGGCTGCACCTTCGACAACTGCGGCATCTCGCTGACGAACGACCCGGCGCGCCGGTCGCGTGCGGCGCGCCTCGAGCTCAAGGACTGCATCTCGTTCAACTGTGTGATCGGCCCGGCTCACTTCGAGGACGTGACGGTCGAGAATCTGAGGACGGGCGACATCCAGATCGTGTGGGGAGCGCTGTTCGAGCGGGTCACCCTGCGCGGTAAGATCGGCAGTCTCAAAGTCAACACCTCGATTCAAGATCCCCGGAAGACTCCGGCTCAGCAGGCAGCGTTCGATCGGCTGCGCAAGAAGCGCTACGCGAAAGTCGACTGGGCGCTCGACATCTCTCAGTGTAAGCCGTTGAACCTCGAGCTCCAGGGGATTCCCTCGGAGCGCCTGATCCTGGATCCGGCGACGCAGATCGTGGTGTCGCGCGAACGGCTGCACGACCTCGCACAGCTCGAGAAGTTGCGCGACCTCGATCGCGTCACGCGCTTCGTGCTCGAAAGCTTTCGAGCAGCTCGCCCACGGTTCCAGGCGGATGCCGCGACGATGGCTGCCAACGAGGCGATAGGGGATCTTGCCTTCGTCGAGCAGAGTAACGAGGAATGGACGAGAAACGTTGAGCAGGTCGGCGGCCTGCTGGGTGGTTAGTTCAGCGTGGACCGGAACGATCGTGACAGCGTTCCCGTTGGCCATTTGACCGAGACCCTCGAGGAACAGCTCGAAGGCCTCACGCGCCTTCAAGTGGCTGCATAGAGGCGGGAAACCGGCGTCGGAACTCCGGCTTCGACGTGCGCGTAGTGCGAGCTGACGGCAGGTGTTACTCTTGTATTCGCCAGTGGAACGCCGTGAGCTCGAGCAGACGATCCGCGAGGCTTGTCAGCGGGAAGACTGGCAGGCGGCCGCTACGCACGCGCTTCGAGGCTACGGACCCGAGGTGCTCGGATTTCTGGTCGGTCTGGAAAGCAGCGAGCAACGCGGCCGCGAGGTGTTTTCGACGTTTTGTGAGGATCTGTGGCGCGGGTTGCCGGGGTTCGGCTGGGAGTGCTCGCTCAGAACTTGGCTCTACTGCCTGGCGCGCCATGCCTGCTTTCGGGAGAAGCGCGACGAACGGCGCCGTCCGCGCGGGATACCGCTCTCGAAAGCGCCCGCTGTGGCCGAGCTCGCCCTGCAAGTGCGCTCCGGCACCTATACGTTTCAGCGAACGGAAGTCAAAGAGCACGTCCGGCGCTTGCGCGAGGCATTGCCCGACACCGATCGCCTGCTGCTCATCCTGCGGGTCGATCGCGAGATGTCGTGGCGCGATCTGGCCCGCGTCGTGCTCGGCGGAAACCCGAGTCCGGACGAGCTGGAACGCGAAGCGGTGCGCTTGCGCAAACGCTTTCAGCTCGTCAAGGAGCGGCTGCGCGCCGGACTTCGCGAGCAGCCGCGGCGTAGCGGGTGATGGCGGAGCGGGTGATGGCGGAGCCCGACTCTCTCGATGCGGGGCCCTCGCCCTCGGAGCGGGAGCTGCTCGCGCTGGCGCGCGCCTCGGATCGTCCGGTCGAGCTCGGTAACGAAGACCGCTCGGGCCAGCGTCTCGGGCACTTCCTTTTGAAGCGAAAGCTGGGGGAAGGGGGAATGGGCGTGGTCTACGAAGCCTACGACGAGGCTCTGCGCCGGCCGATCGCGCTCAAACTGCTGCATTCGAGCGCGCTTCGCACCGACGGTGCCCGTAGAAGACTGATTCGCGAAGCGAGAGCGGCTTCGGCGATCGATCATCCCTCGGTGATCTCCGTATTCGAGGTTTCGGAGCTTGGCGACGAGGTCTACATCGCGATGGAACTCGTGCGAGGTCGAACGCTGGCCGAGCGGCTGCAGCAGGGCGGCACGCTGCCGATTCACGAGCTGATCGCGCTTTTTCGCGAGGTGTGCTCGGGGCTCGGTGTGGCCCACGCCAAGGGCATCGTGCACCGCGATCTCAAGCCGGAAAATATCATGCTCGACGAGCACGGTCGCGTTAGGCTCCTCGATTTCGGTTTGGCCAAGCCGACGCCGCTCGACGGAGTTCAATCGTCGACGAGCGCCAATGTCACCGAAGAGGGGCGCATCATCGGAACGCCCGGCTACATGTCGCCCGAGCAGGCCAGCGGGCGTGCGGTCGATGCGCGCAGCGACGTGTTTTCACTCGGTGTCGTGCTCTACGAGATGGCTACCGGAGTGCCACCGTTTGCGGGCGCTACGCGCGTCGAGACGCTGGTCTCGATCATGCGTGACGAGCCGCTGCCGGTGGTCAGAAGGAACCCTCGCGTTCCTGCCACGCTGTCGCGGGCGATCGAACGCTGCCTGCAGAAGGACCCGAAGCTGCGCTTCGCGGACGCGTCCGGGCTCGGGGCAGAGCTGACTCGCGTTCGGCCGTCCGAGCGTTCTCGCTCGGCTGCGCGCGCGGCAATGGCGGTCGGCGTCGCGGCGGTGGTCGCCGCAGGCGGGTGGGCACTTCACTCCGCAACCCAAGCTCGACAAGCTTCGACCGCGCCGCCTCGAACGATCGTCGCGGTTGCCCCGAAGCCGCCGCCGGTGCCGCTCGCTGCACCCCCCCAAGCCGCGCCAGCCTCTAACCCGGCCCTACCACCGCCCCTCGTGGTGTCAGCTCCTGCGGCGTCGGCTGCTCGCGCGGATGCCCCGCGGCGACGCACCGTCGCGCACCGGGCGCCGCCGATCCCGAGCGCGCGCGGCGTGGCTCGACCAGCGGAGCCGCTCGGTGATCCGCTAGCGACGCAGAAGTGAGTGACGGGTGCCGAAGCGTGCCTGGCTCTGCGCCGTAGCGAGCGGGGTAGTCCTCCTTTTGCTCTCGCGCCCGGGGTTCGCTGCGCCGACCGAGGTCGAGAGCGCGCTTGCGACCGCGCTCTTCAACGAAGGCAAAGCCCTGATGAACGAAAAGCGCTGGACCGAGGCGTGCGTCAAGTTCTCCGAGAGTCAGCGCCTCGATCCCGGCGGCGGAACGCTGCTCAATCTCGCGCTCTGCCGTGAAATGGAGGGCAAGCTCGCTACTGCTTGGGCACAGTTCAACGAAGCGCTGGCGATTGCGGAGCGGCAAGGCCGAAATGATCGCGTCGTTTTTGCCAGATCGCACATCCAAGCGCTCGAACCCAAGCTGCCGTACGTGATCGTGGTCGTAAAGGACCCCGCGCCGGACCAGGAGCTCACGTTGGACGGCGCGATATTGCGTCAACCGGCCTGGGGAACCCGCGTACCGCTGGATCCGGGAGCGCATGTGCTGAAAGCGCAAGCCAAAGGGCGCGCGAGCCGTACTGTCGCGTTCACTGCGAGCGCGGAACAGAATTTCAGCGTGGAAGTCCCGCGGCTCGAGCCGGCGGAGTTGCTCGAGCCTGGGCCCGCCCGAACTGAATCGAGGCACCGGCCACAGCGGATCTCGACGGCTCCGGTGGCCCGCGGCGAAGCGTCGTCGCTCCGGCCCTGGGCCTTCGTAGCGCTGGGCATCGGTGCAGCAGGGCTCAGCACCGGGGCGATTGCCGGCATCGCAGCTTTGCAGAAGCGATCCCGGCTCGACGACACGTGCGAAGGGCCGGCACATTGCCCGGATGAGCAGCGCGGCAATCTCGATGCGATGCATCGCTATGCCGATATTTCTACCGTCGCGTTTGCGATTGGCGCCGGCGCGGCTGCGACTGGGGCGCTGTTCTTTTTCTTCGACACCGATGCAAACGCAAGGCCTTCGAAAGACAAGGCTCTGGGTAGTGCACCTGTTCGCTTGACGATTGGAGCTCGCGGTGCGGTCCTCTCCGCCGGCTTTTGAAAGGCGCGTGCGCGCGAGCTCGAAGAAAATGCGACTCTGCATTCTTTTAGCGCTCTTGGGTCTTGGCTGTGGAAAGTTGATCGGTGCCGACGACTACGCCATCGATGAGGTCTCCAATCCCTGCAGCTCCCTCGAAGTGCTCGCCGACGGCCGATGCACCAGGGTCGGAGTCTCGAGATGTGCAACCGGATTTCGGGATGATCACCGGGGCGGCTGCACTGCCGTCATGTCGGAAGGGCTGTGCCAAGAAGAGAGTTGGATCGCGCGCCCTGGGCTGGAAATCTGCGCGCCGATCTCGACGGGCGTCTGCACATCGTTCACATTCTGGCCCGACGTGACGCCGCTCGATGCGATCGCTTACGTGCTTGCCGGCGAACGGGATGGGGATGGCACCAGGGAGCATCCGTTCGGCAGCATCGACCAGGCGCTGGCGAGCACGTCCAGAGATCTCAGCCTGGTGCTCGGGCCCGGCGACTACGCCGCATTGCATATCACGGGCCGGCGCGTGGACGTCTATGGCCTGTGTCCAACCGCAACTCGACTCCAATCGGGCAACGGCGAACCCGCGATCCGCATCCAGGGCCCCGCCGCGAACGGCTCGCGCATTCAGACTCTATCGCTGAGCGGCAAAGGGCCCGGCATCGAGGTGATCGGCGCGACCGACGTGACCCTGAGCGAGCTCTGGTTGCACGATCTAGAGGGGCCTGGACTCAGTATTTTCGACGGCGACGCGAGCGCCGAGCTCGGTCAAACCTCGGTGCGAGCGGAGAGCTGCGTGGTCGAGCGCGCGGCGGGAGCCGGCATCAGTGTGCATGGCGCAAAATTGGAGCTTCTGACGAGCTCCGTCGTGCAAACGCAAACGCTCGCCGCTCGTGGAGGGCATCGAGGCATCGGGCTGTGGGTGGGCCCGGAGCCCAGATTCGAGGGCAATGATCTCAGCGTGCGCCGGCCCGCGGAGGTCAGCCTGGTACAGTCGGCGATTCTGGAGTCGCGGGGAGCCGCAATCCTTACCGAAGGCGCGCTCGTGAGCGTGCGAAATAGCGTGATTCGGCGCGTCCTACCGGATGCGCTGGGCGCTGGGCGCGGCATCGAGATCCGCGCCACGAGTCCCGGTCGCGTCGAGACAGAGCTCTCCGTTTCCGGTTCGGTCATCGAGAACGCGCACGACGTCGGAATCAGCTCCTGGAACGCGGATCTCACGATCGAGGACTCCGTCGTGCGAGACGTCGGCGCTGAGATGGTCGGTCGCTGTCTCGGAAATGGGATTCGTGCGCGCTACGACCTCTTGCGCGACGCCGATGTCACGGTCCCGCGGCTGGTCGTGAAAAACTCGTTGATCGAACGCACCCGGCAAGCCGCCATTCACATCGAAGGCGGAAGCGCGCGCGTCGAGACATCGATCGTGCGCGAAACTGCGAGCGAGACCTGCCGTCCGGATCACGGCGATGGCATCGCGGCGTACCCATCTCCAACAGGTGCTGTGCGCCTCGAAGTGACGAAAACGCGCATCCTAGACAGCTCGCGAAGCGGCATCGCCGTGTTTGGCGTGCCGGGCGAGCTTGGGTCGAGCGCGCAGATCGAGTCGAGCGTGATCGAATGCAGCGGGCGGAATATCGGCGGACGCGGGGCAACGCCAGCAGTGCGAGACGCATTGTGTGGCTGTGGTGGGCGCTGGTCTCGATGTGACGGCGCCATCGCCGAGCTCGAGCCCGCGTTGCTCGGCCGAGCCGGCTGTGACAGCGCCGATGCCACTGCCTGTTTTCGCGGCTGCGTCGGCAGCATCGAGCGGCAAGAGCGCATGCCCGGGGCCACGGTCTGGCCGTTCGGCCGTGACGAGTTCATCAGCGTGCTGACTGGCGAGGACGGCTGCTTCGAGCTCGAGGGACTCCCTCGCGACACACCGCACATCGTCGCTTTTTCTCACGAGAAGCTTCTCAATACCTTCGGTCTGGTCAGCCCGCTCGCGGACGACTCGCCCGCGCCCTACCGCGCGGAGCTGGTACCGACGAATCTGATTTCGTTCGCTCGGCAGCTCGCGAGCTCGAAAGACGATGGCCGCCGGGGCATCTTGCTCGACGTCCGCGTGTGCAGCTCGCCGAAAAGCTTTGCCAGGCCGGACGACTCCATCTGCCTCGGTCTGCCCGGCATTCGGGCATACCTCAGTCCTGGATCGGCCTCCGCACGCCTCTACTTCGGCACGACCAACCTGCCCGACGACCTGACGCGCACCGAGACCCTGGGCGCAGACGTCCTATTTGCGGATGTGGAGCCGGGCACTCAGTTCGTTACGCTCGAGCCCCCGCCTTTCAAGACGCTGAACTGCGAGCTCGACACAGGAGGGCTTGGCTGGCCTACAGAGACCCCGAATCGCTTTCGAATCTTCGTCGAGCCCGGCTGGGGCGTCCTCGGCGTGGTCGTCAATTGCACGCTCACGCCCGCCTGAGCCGCTTCAGCAATCGTTCGGGCCACAGTTGAAGATTCCGAAAGAGTCTTCTTCGTAGGTGACGCCCTGGAGCTCGAACACGCCCGGGCTGTGACTCCACGACTGCTGATACGGATCGCCCTTGCACGGAACCAAGTCGAGCGTGCAAGAATCGAGCATTTGCCAGGTGCCGTGTTCGCAGAACAGGGTGGAGCTCCCGCCTCCGAGGACGATTCTCTGCTTGCGATAAGTGCCGTCGCTCGAGAGCAGCGTGTCGTAGCAAACCAACGAGGGACAGTCCGGCGTCGTCCAGTGGATGTCGGCGAAGGTGGCATCGCAGGAGCCGCCGCTGCCTCCTGCACCCGTATCGCCGCCCGTTCCTCCCGCGCCAGGATCACCCTCGGTTCCACCCACGCCAGGATCACCGGAGGATCCTTCTGTCCCGGATGCCGCCGCGGAACCGCCCGAAGAGCCAGAAGAACCTCCCGACGCCCTCGTACCGGAAGAGCCCCCGGAACCGCCGGCTCTTCCATCTTCGTCGTCTCCGTCCTTGCTCGAGTCGCGAACCTGGCAACCCAGCATGAGAACGAAGGCTGCCAGCGCCAGCGCTGTCCGCGTTGCTACTTTCCTAGTCATGGGGAGGTAGAGACCAGCTCCAGATTTCGTGAAGCGCCTGTCGCACGACGAGAAATCGACCGGGGCGAGCTTCACGAAATCGAAGGCCGGTCTCTGCCGTCCCGAGCATGAATAGCCTTCCCCTCAATCCGACCGACTTCTCCCTCGAAATCCACCCGCTCGAGTTGCTCGACGCAGCCATCGAGCGCGCCCGCCGAGCGTTGCTGGCCGAGCAGCGCGACGACGGATCGTGGGAAGATCGAACGGATCTCGGTCCGGTCGGTCCCGCGATGCACTGGATCGTGGAACGGCAGTTCGACGTTCTTTCGAGCGAGGACGCCGAGCAGGCGCGGCGCTATTTGCTTTCGCAGCAGCGACCCGATGGTTTGTTTCCGGCGTTTCCGGGGGCGCTTCACGGCAGTGCGAGCGCGACCGCGCTGTGCAGGGCGGGCCTGATTGCCTGTGGCCTTTCGCCTTCGCATCCTGCGCTGCGGCGAGCGATGGGGTTCGTCGACGCCAACGGAGGGCACGAGGCGATCACGGCGGGCCTCCAGCTGCGCGGCGATGCCACGGGCCTTTTCCTGCTCGCGATGGATCTGGTCGATCCCAAGTTCTTGCCGGCGTTGCCGGCTGGACTCGCTCTCACGCCGTTCGACCGCCTGATCGATCGCCGCGTTCATGCCGGCAACATCATGGTCACCTTGGTGTTGTGCGCGCTGGCCAACCGCCGTCTCCGGCCGGCGCCAAAGGGCATGATCGCCGCGGCCGCACGGGCAGCTGAAGAAATCCGGATCAGAAACTATCTCTTCAGCTGGCAAAACCCCGCCGGCGATTGGAACGGGCAAGCGATCTTGACGTGGCTGATGCTGCTCGGGCTGGCAGCCACTGGATTGACCAGGAGTGATCCGCGGATCCAGCGAGCCCTGGGCTGGCTCCGGGCGCTGCGCCGGAGCGACGACGGCGGTTTGACCATCGATGCGATGCGAACGGACGTCTGGAGCACGGCCTGGGCGAGCTTGGCGATCCACGCTGCCGGAGAAGCTCCGGAAGGAGAGGCGCTTACCGCTGCCCAGCGCCACCTGCTGCTTTCGCAGTGCAGAAAACCGATGCCGCGAGTGAACCAGCGCAAGGCTTCTGCAGTTCGCGTCGGCGGCTGGCCATTTCAGCACGGCAATGAGCTGATGCCGGACACCGACGACACCGGAGTGGTGCTTGCCGCGCTAGGCACGCTCAACGGGCGCCGTCTGACGCGCGAGCTCCTCGGGGCGACGGACCAGGCCGTGCGCTGGCTTCGCGACATGCAAAGCCCCGACGGAGGATTTGCTGCCTACGTGTGGAACCTTCCGCCCAAGCCTCCAGGACCGATGTACTTGACGGACATCCCGCTGGTGCTCGACTCCCCGGCTCGAGCGCTGGCCTTCTTCCTGAATCCTCCGGCGGAGTTCAGCGATCCGCCCGCGGAAGGGATCACCGGGCGCGTGCTCTGGGGGCTCGGTTCCTGCGGCGTCGGACGTGATGACCCGGCGGTGTGCCGGGCGATCGAGTTTCTGCAAGCGCAGCAATGCCCCAACGGCGCGTGGTGGGGCCGGTGGATGGCCTGCTACCTGGCTGAAACCGCGACCACGCTGCTCGGGCTCGCCGCGGTGGGGGAGGACCTGCGAGCAGCTTATGTCGAGCGCGCGGTGCGGTTCCTGGAATTACATCAAAATGCCGACGGCGGCTTCGGCGAACGAGCAGAAGTCTATCGCGACCCGGCAAACGCTGGTTGTGGGCCGAGCATGCCCCCGGTCACCGGTTTCGTGCTGCTCGGTCTGCTTGCGGCCGGTGCAGAGCAAAAGACCGTGGAACGCGCCGCGCGTTACCTGATCGAAAGCCAGGAGGGGTCGGGCCTCTGGAGCAACGCGGGATGGCTTCACACCGTGAATCCACCGGACAGCTTTTATAGCTACGATCTTCCCGCCAAGGCGCTGCCGCTGCTCGCGCTTTGCCGGTACCGCGAGCTTCACTGCTCGAGGTGTGCTTGAGCGGGCGTCTCGTGGCAGCCACGCCCTCGCCAGCCATTCTGGACGCGGCGCGCCTGACTGGAGACGAGCCTGCCGACGCTCTCGCAGCGCGCCTCGCGGGTCGATTCTGGGCCGTCAACGCGCTGCTCGGTGACGAGGACGTGCAGCCCAGCCGCATCGTCGTCGTCGACACCGACCAGCAGGCGCTGGAGGCGGCCAGCTCGATGGGCCTGGTGACCGTGCACGGCTCGGCGACCAGGGCCGACGTGCTG
>Ga0111539_10012344_pt1 | contig 10706 bp, 9 predicted proteins | sample RhiMethybrSRZTD1_FD_79667 | JGI IMG/M metagenome (GOLD analysis project Ga0111539, IMG submission 79667) | Populus rhizosphere microbial communities from Tennessee, USA - Rhizosphere MetaG P. TD hybrid SRZTD1 (version 2) (version 2) | ecosystem: Host-associated > Plants > Roots > Rhizosphere >... | reverse complement strand
TGGGAGAGCCGCTTCTGGCCGGCATCGTGCGCGCCAGGCGCGTCTTCGACACTGATCTTGCGGCCCTTGAGAGCCGCGACCAGCTCGTCGAGCAGGATCGGCACGATCTTCTGCGCGAGCGGGATGAACGTGAAGCACAGCGCCCGTCCCGCGCCGCCGCCTTTCGTCTCCAGGTCGATCAGCAGGAACGGCCCATGGGTGAATCTGCCGACGCGCGTATTCAGCGTCCGGCGCAACGGGACGCGTGCGGGACGCGCGCGAATGCCGGTGATCTCGATGGTCGCTGCCATGCCTGTGCCTACCTCCTGGGAGCCGTCACCAGCGCCAAGTTCGGCGGCGGCCTGATCGCATAGCCGAGGACCAGTGTCACGCCGCACCCTCAACCTGCATTCTCGGCAGTCCGCCTCTGCGCCAGCCAGCGCCACCAGCGCAGCGGCGCGGTCGCCGCGTCCACAATCTGGCGCCAGAGATTGAGTGGAGCCGTGATGGGCGCGGTCAGCGGCAGGAACAGCAGGAGAAACGCGCTGCCGCGCACAACCCGCGCAGCCCAATAGCCGACACGTCCCTCGTACTCCGTCGCGACCTCACGCGGCCACAGTCGCTGCCACCAGGCGCGCGAGATCGGCACGCCGACGAGCCCCAGCAGCAGCAGCAGGAGGTAGCCGATCTGCACGTCCGAGCGCACGCCGGGGATCAGCCGCTGGTCGAGCTCCTGCTGGCGTTCAGCGCTGCGCAGGCTGCCGTCGAGTCCCGTTGTGACCACGCGGCCTGTCAGGTCGGAGACGACGCCGGAGAACAGATCGCTCACAGGGCGCGTCGCTGTGCCCGTCGTCAGGGCGCCCGCCGGCCTGATCTCCAGCGCTGTGCGCCGGCCCGACGCCGTCGCCGACACGAGGAGCCGGTTGTTCGGTCCGCCCAGCGCGTTGAGGAAGTCGGCGAAGCGCGCATGCTGCATCGCCTGCTCCAGACCCCTCACCTCCACCTTCTGCCACAGCCAATTGCGCCCGCCGGGCTGGCGCGGCGTCGAGGCCGAGCGCAGCACGATCAGGTTGACGTCGGCCTCCTCTGCGGCCTTGAAGAGGTCGGGCAGGAGAATGCTGCGCTCGGGCCCGCTCGAAGGCTGCACGTAGAGCAGGCGGCCATCGACCCGCCCCGTCACCAGCACGGTCTGTCCGCGCACGGAGCCTAGCGCCGCCGGCAGACTCGCCGGATCGATAGCGTCGACCAGCGCCTTCTTGGTGACGGGATCCATGCGCGGCACGGAGGCAAGGTGCGGCGGTCCGCCCGGCTCCAGCGACACCACGCGCACGTTCGACTTGTTGAGTGGACGGGAGAGCTGCCACACGGCTTCCTCGAACCCCTTGCGATCCGCAAGCTCGACGAGCAGGCTCGGACGCACTTCCGCAAACATCCGCTCGGCCGCGCCTTCGCCCCGGCGCACTACACGATAACTCTCGGTGCCGGCGACGACGTAAAGCTCGGAACCCTTCGGCAAATCCTTCAGCGCTGCGCGGTAGAGGAAGATCGTATCCTCGGTGAGGAAGAGCGACAGCTTCACGTCCGCCTTGGCGTCGGGCAGCAGCACGGTCGCGACCCGCCTCAGCTCGTCCGGCGTGCCGGCCGTGAAGGTCTCGCCGGCCTTGTTGACGAAGCGCCAGTGTCCCTCCTGCGTTGCCTGCGCGGCCAGCGTTGCGGCGCCGTCGGCCCGGGCGGGCAGCGAGCGCACGTGCTGAGCCGCGTTGTCGAGCGCGCTGGCCCCGAGCTTCGCCGCTCCTGGCGCGGCATGCTCGACCGACCCGATGACCTTGGAGAGCCAACTGGCCTGGGCCGGCGCCGCGGCCGTCGCCGCCAGCAGGGACAAAGCCATGAGCCGGACCGCAAGTCCCGGTGCGCCTCTGCGCTGCCCCCGCCCTCTGCCCCCGCGCCGCGCCTGTCGAAGCGCGGACTGCGTCCGTTCCCGGTCCTTCGATAAGCTCAGGACAAGGCCCTTCCAGTGGCTCAGCAAGGGAGTATGTGCCGATTGGCGCATGGCGAGAGGATCACCGGACCCGCAACGGTGGGGTGCTGCTGGCATAAATCATCCTACCCCGCCATTTTGGCAAGCATCAGCCGCAATTTCTTTGATTCCCGTGGTGACACTCGGCGCGCCAGCAGGAACGCCCCTGGCGCAGGGCGCAAGAGGCTTGGTTGCGCGCCTGCTGCATGGGTATATTCGAGCAATAGTTGCGAGGAGGAAACCATGGCCGATAAGACTTGGGACTTCGTTCACAACGAGGCGAGCAGCGCCACGTGGACGCCCGGGCTGCGCGAAATATTCGAATATCGCGATCTCGGCATCAAGGGCGGCACCAAGGGTGATTTCGTGGCTCATCTCATCCGCCACAATGGCAAGAAGGTGAAGGACGAGGTGCAGAAGTGGCATGTCCACGATTGCACCTTCCAGTTCGTGTACGTCATGAACGGATGGGCGACCTTCGAGTACGAGGGCCAGGGGCAGCGGACGATCCGCAAGGGCGATACGATCCTGCAGACGCCGGGCATCAAGCACCGCGAGATCGCCTGCTCGGAGGACTTCGAGGTTCTGGAGATCGTCTCTCCTGCCGACTTTGCCACGCGCGTGGTGGAGGCGCCGCAGACAAAGGCGGAGGCGGCCGAATAGGCCCGCTCGGACGTCCGACTAGCCTCCGCGCCGCGCCTTGGCGAAGTCGGGCGGCCGCTTTTCGAGGAATGCGGTGAAGGCTTCCTTGGCCTCGGGGCTGCGCATCAGCTCCTTGTAGAGGGCGACCTCGTCGGCGATGGTCTTGGCGATGGCGGCGGGGTCGGCCTTGAGCAGGCGTCGGGCCGCCAGCAGGGCGGCGCGCGGCTTGGCGGCCAGCCGCTTTGCCGCCGCGAGCGCCTTGGCCTCGAGTTCCGCGGCCGGCACCACGGCATTGACGAGGCCCGCCTCGGCCGCGCGCGTCGCGCCCCACGCCTCGCCCAGCACGAACAGCTCGAAGGCCCGTCCGTAGCCGAGCCGCGCCGGGCCAAGCGTGCTCGAGCCTGCCTCCTGGACCAGGCCAAGGTCCACGAACGGCGTGCGGAAGCTCGCAGCCGGCGTGGCGTAGACGAGGTCGCAGTGCAGCAGCATCGTCACGCCCACCCCGACGGCGAGGCCGTCGACGGCGGCGATCATGGGCCGCGTCACCTTGGGCAGCCTCTGGATGAACATCTGTGAGGGGGCTACGTCCTGCGAGCCGTCTTTCGAGCGCTGCATGAAGTCGTTGATGTCGTTGCCGGCGGTGAAGACGCCGCCCGAGCCGATGAAAACATGCGCCGCGATTGCGTCGCTCTTCTCGGCAGCGTCGAGGGCTGCCGACATGGCGTCGTACATCGGACCGGTGAGCGCGTTCTTTTTGTCCGCCCGCAGCAGGCGGATCACCTGCACGCCGTCGGCAATCTTGATCTCGACTTCCTGGGTCATGTCGCTTCCTTTTCCTAGTCTATCCGGCAGGTTGATACCGGCCGGAGGCTCGGGGCGGGATAGGCTTCACGGCTTCGGGGCCAAGAGTGGCCCCATGCGCCGCGCCATCTCGGTCCCCAACGCCTGCAGTCCAGTGGCCGGCCGCACCATCACCTCGAACTCGGCCATCAGCCCCTGCTCGTCGAAGCGGATCATGTCGATGCCCTTCAGCTCCTTGCCCGCAACCTTCGCACTGAACTCCAGCACGATGCTCTGCTCGCCGTCGCCGAAGTTGCGATGATAGCGGAAGTCGTCGAATGTCTGGAGCGCTTGCTGCAGGAAGGCGGCGACCAGCTCGGCGCCCTGATATGGGGCGAATGCCACCGGCGAGCGGAACACGATATCGCGCGTGCACAGCGTGGCCACCTGTCCGAGATCCTGAGCTGCGACCATCTCGTGCCATCTGCGCAGCGTCTGTTCGGCCTTGGCATGGAGCGGCATCTGCACCTCCCACACTGTCCCTGTCCCCTCGGAACCGTCATCCCGGCGAAGGCCGGGACCCACCGCGCCGATCAGCGACGGCAAGAAGGGCGCCTGGGTTCCGGCCGTCGCCCGAGTGACGTCAGTGGCGGCGGTCGGCTCAAGCCGAGAGCGCCAGCGTCGAATCCGCCCCGGTCATGACCGTCTCCTTGAGCCCTGTGGCCGCCGTCGCGAGGTTCTCGGCGAAGAAACGCGCGACCGCGATCTGCTGAGCCTGGGCGTTCGCGGCCCCATCGCGCGCTGCCGCCAGCGCAATCCTGGCGAGATAGGTGCCGCCCGCCGCGAGCCCGAACAGGCGTAGGTACGGCGCGGCGCCGGCGAGCGCCGCCTCGGGGTTGGAACGCAGCGCGCCGCCCATCCAGCGCGTCGACTCCGCCAGTGCTGCAATGGTCTCGCCGAGGCGCTCGCCCATTCGGCCGAAGTCGGGCCGGTTGGAACGCCGCACCTCCTCCGCCGTTGCGCTGAGCTCGCCGATATACGCCTCGACGATCCTGCCGCCCTCGAGCGGCAGCTTGCGCGTGACGAGGTCGATGGCCTGAATTCCATTGGTGCCTTCGTAGATCGGCAGGATGCGCGCGTCGCGGTAGATCTGGGCGGCACCCGTCTCCTCGATGAAGCCCATGCCGCCGTGCACCTGCACGCCGATGGAGGCGACCTCGCAGCCGATGTCGGTGGAGAAGGCCTTGGCGACGGGCGTGAGCAGCGCCACACGGTGGGCGGCCGCCGCCTGCTCAGCCGGGTTCTGCGCCCGCCGCGCCACATCGGTCTCACGCGCCGTGACGAGGCAGATGGCGCGCGCGGCCTGTGTCAGTGCCTTCATGGTCATGAGGCTGCGGCGGATGTCGGCGTGCTCGATGATCGGCGCCATGCCGTCGCCACCCGTCGCCGAGCGGCCCTGCCGGCGCTCCCTGGCATAGGCGATCGCGCGCTGCGTTGCCCGCTCGGCCACTGCGACGCCCTGCACGCCGACGGCAAGACGCGCCGCGTTCATCATGATGAACATCACGTTGAGGCCGCGGTTCTCCTCACCGACCAGATAGCCGACCGCGCCCTCGCCCTTCTCTCCGTACTTCATCACGCACGTGGGGCTCGCATGGATGCCGAGCTTGTGCTCGACGCCGGCGCAGATCACGTCGTTGCGCGCGCCGAGTGAGCCATCCTTGCCGACGAGGACCTTCGGCACGAGGAACAGCGAGATGCCACGCGTACCGGGCGGCGCGTCGGGCAGCCGCGCGAGCACCAAGTGGATAATGTTGTCGGTCAACTCGTGGTCGCCATAGGTGATGAAGATCTTCGTGCCGAAGATGCGATAGCTGCCGTCGGGCTGCTTGACGGCGCGAGTTTTGAGCGCGGAGAGGTCCGACCCCGCGTGCGGCTCCGTCAGGTTCATGGTCCCGGTCCATTCACCCGACACCATCTTCGGCAGGTAGAGGCGCTTCAATTCCTCGCTGCCCTGCGCCTCGATCGCGTCGATGGCGCCGAAGGTGAGCAGCGGGCAGAGGCCGAAGGCGAGATTGGCGGAGTTCCACACCTCGCCTGCCGCCGTGGCGATGACCTGCGGCAAATTCTGGCCGCCCCATTCCTCGGGTGCCGAAAGTGCTCCCCAGCCGCCGGCGGCAAACTGCTGATAGGCCTCCTTCCAGCCCTCGGGCGTAACGACCTTGCCATCGATGAGCTTGGAACCGGCGCGATCGCCCGTCGCGCTCAGGGGATCGAGCACCTCGGCGCCGAACTTGCCCGCCTCCTCGATCACCGCGCGGATGGTGTCCTCATCAACGCCGCCGAGGAGACCCCGGCCGATCAGATCATCGAGCCCTGCTGCGCTCTTGAGAGCCTGCAGGATGTCGTCCACCGGAGCTTGGTAGGTCATAGGGTCTCGCGCTCGCTGGAGTTCCTTGACGTTTACGGCAGCTTAGGCCGAAAGCGCGCCCCTCGGAAGGGGTGAGCCGCGTAGGGTGCAAGAGCGGAGCGCATTGCACCAAATGCCTCGAGACCGGCGCAATGCGGCTTCTCCTTTTCGCCCTACGCCGCAGCCGTTGACAACAGACACCGTATCCTGAAGCTAAGCTTGACGCCGCGTACCCCGAGAGGAACCGCTACGAGATGAGCGAGCTGATCAGCCTGGTCGTTGCCGACCGCATTGCGACCGTCACGCTCAACCGGGCGCCGGTGAACGCTTTCAACGCGGACATGTTCGAGACTTTCCACGGCATCCTCGACGATTTGGCGAAGCGCAGCGATTGGAGCCTGCTGCACATACGCTCCAGCCTCAAGGTCTTCTCGGGCGGTGCCGACCTTGCCGAGATTTCCACCCGCTTCTCCGCGGCCGACAAGATGGACGCTGCCGCGAGGGTGACGAAGCCCTTCCAGGAGCTGTTCCAGCGCATCTCCGATCTGCCGCAGGTCAGCCTCGCCGAGATCGGCGGGGCAGCCATGGGTGGCGGCTACGAACTGGCTCTCGGCTGCGATCTGAGGATTGCTGCCGACGAGGCCAAGATCGGTCTGCCCGAGGTGGGCCTTGGCCTGCTGCCGGGCGGCGGAGGCACCCAGCGCCTCACGTGGCTCGCTGGCCCAGGCGTTGCTGCCCGTATCATCCTCGCCGCCGACGTCGTCGACGGCAAGACGGCGCGTGAGCTCGGGATGGTGCAATGGGCCGTTCCGCGCGTCGGGCTGGAGGCCGAGGCGAGGAAGATCGCACTGAAAGTTGCCGGCCTGCATCCGCTATCGCTTGCCGCCTGCAAGGTTTGCCTGCGCGTCGCGCGCGATCCCGAGCGCAACGGCTTTGCGTCCGAAACGGAGTGGACCGGCCGACTGCTTGCTACCGACGAGACGCAGCGCCGTGTTGCCGACTTCCTGGCCGGGGCCAGGCGCTAGCCCTTCAACACCGGGAGAGTATCCATGCTGCTCAAATACAAGACCGTCCTGATGACCGGCGGTGCCTCCGGCATCGGCAGGGCCACGGTGCTCATGCTGGCCAAGGAGGGGGCGCGCGTTCTGCTGTGCGACGTCAACGAGGCCGGCGCAAAGGAGACGATCAACGCGGCGGGGAGCGACGCCGTCGAGTTCATCAAGCTCGAGCTGACCGACGGCGCCTCTGTCGATGCTTGCGCCCAGGAAGCGCTGAAACGCGCGGGCGGCAAGATAGACGTGTTCGTCAATGCCGCGGGCTGGGACCGCACGCAGCCCTTCATCGAGGCCGATCAGGCCTTCCTCGACAAGGTGCTGGGGATCAATCTGCTGGGGCCTGTGCGTCTGACGCGCGCGCTGTTTCCGGCGATGATCCAGAGTGGCGGCGGCAAAATCGTCTTCGTGGCTTCCGACGCCGGCCGCGTCGGTAGCCTCGGCGAGACGCCCTACTCGGCTGCCAAAGGTGGTATCATTGGCTTCACCAAGTCGCTGGCGCGCGAGGGTGCCCGCCACAAGATTACCGTCAACTGCGTGTGCCCCGGCCCTACCGACACGCCCCTGTTCCATGCCAACCCTGAACGCATGCGCGAAGCGCTCCTCAAGGCCATCCCCTTCAAGCGCCTCGCCTCTCCCGACGACATCGCCGGGGCGATCCTGTATTTCGCCGGGCCCACCAGTGACTACGTCACGGGACAGATTCTGAGCGTCAGCGGGGGGCTGACAATGGCGGGGTGATAATCCAGCCGCGCCTCGAGGAGGTGGCGATGCGGAAGATGATCGCAGTCCTGCTTCTCGCGTGGCTTTTGCCCTTTGCTGCTGCCCAGCCGGCGGCGCCAGCCGATGCCAAGCGCCGGGTCGGCATATTGAACTACGCCGGCGCGCAAGACGTCCGCGCAGCGCAGTTTCGCGCCGCGCTGCACGAGCTCGGCTACGTCGAGGACAAGAACCTGACGATAGTTCATCGGCACGCCGATGGTGCCCTGGATCGTCTTCCAGCAATGGCCGCAGACCTCGTTGCAAGCGACGTGGAAGTGATCATAGCCCTCGGACCCGCAGTGTGGGCGGCCAAGCAGGCGACGACCAAGGTCCCCATTATCATTGCCTTCAGCGGCAACCCTGAGAGGCAGGGCGTGGTGTCGAGCCTCGCGCGACCGGGAGGCAACCTGACCGGCTTCTCCTACATGTCGAGCGATTTGGCCGCCAAGCGCCTCGCACTCCTGTGCGAAGCACTGAAGCGATGCGACAGGATCGCGGTCCTCTACAATCCGCAGGAACCCGCAACGAAATCGGAACTGGAGGAGACGGAAGCGGGCGCTCGCAAGCTTGGTGTCACGCTGCTGCCAGTCACCGCGCAAAATGCCGTCGAGCTGGAGCGAGCGTTTGCCGAAGCCCGGCGCGCCGAGGCGCAGGGACTGCTCGTTTTCACGCACGGCTTTGCGGTTATCCATGGGGCGCGCATCATGGAGTTGGCTGCGCGCCACAGGCTGCCGACCCTGCACGGCTGGCGTGACTTCGTCGATGAAGGCGGTCTCATGTCGTATGGACCAGATATTCAAAGCCTCGTTCGCCAGGCGGCGAGTTACGTGGATCGCATTCTCAAGGGCGCGAAGCCGAACGAACTGCCTGTCCAGGAACCCTCGCGCTTGCAGCTTGTCGTCAATCTCAGAGCGGCCAAGGCGCTCGGCCTTGAGTTGCCGTCCGCACTGCTCGTGCGCGCCGATGAAGTGATCGAGTAGCAGCGGTGGGCAGACATCGACTAGGTCTGATCAGCAGGATCCCGGGATGACCGCACGTGCGGATGCAGACATGGGGTGAGGGTGGTATCGCGGGGTGCACGGCCAGGAGGAAGCGCGATGGCTTTCGAAATCTACCTTCCCGATAAGCGCCGTGCCGCCTCGCACGGGCTGTGGCCCGACTGCCTGCCGATCGACATGCTCGATCGCGCGATTGCCAAAGCGCCCGGCAGCATTGCATTCGTCGGCTGGAATAGCGCGCTCAAGAGGGAAATCCGTCTCACCTACGCCGAGCTTGGCGACCGGGTTGACAGGATCGCCTCCTGCCTTCTGCGTCTCGGCGTCGGCGCAGGCGATGTGGTGGCTTTCCAGCTGCCGAACTGGTGGGAATTCACGGCGATGCTCTTTGCCTGCAACCGCATCGGGGCCGTCGCCAACCCGCTGATGCCGATTTTTCGTCAGCGCGAGTTGCGCTTCATGATGGGCTTCAGCGAGGCCAAGGTCGGCATCGTGCCCTCCACGTGGCGGGGCTTCGACCATCTCGCCATGATGCGCGAGATCAAGCCCGACCTGCCCGCCATGCAGCACTTCTTTGCCGTCGGCGGTACCGGAGACAGCTCGTTCGAGACCGCCTTCCTGGATCGTCCCCCGCTGTCTGCCGCCGAGAGGGAGGGCCTTCTCAGGCTGCGCCCAGCGCCCAACGACGTGGTCGAGCTAATCTACACCTCCGGCACCTCCGGCGAGCCGAAGGCCGTCATGCATACCAACAACACGGCGCTGGCGGCACCGCAGGCCTTTGTCGATGACATCGGACTCACCGGACGCGACGTCATCTTCATGGGCTCGCCATATGCGCATCAGACGGGTTTTCTATACGGCATCCTGATGCCGGTCATTCTTGCCACCAAGGCGGTGGCGCTGGACATCTGGTCGGCGAAGGAAGCTGTGCCGCTCATCGAGCGCGAGCGTGTTACCTTCAGCATGGGATCGACGCCGTTTCTCTCCGACATGGTCAATCTGCCGGACGATTTACGTGATCGTGTCGTCCCGACGCTCAGAACGTGGGTATGCGCCGGCGCGCCAATTCCCCGCGTGCTGGTGCAGCGCGCCAAGTCGGAAATGAACCTCGATGTGCTGTCGTGTTGGGGCATGACCGAGAACGGCGGCCTCACTATCACGCGCAAGAGCGACCCGCAGGAGAAGGTGTTCGAGACCGATGGCCGCGCGCTGCCGGGTTCGGAAGTGCGCGTCGTGGACGAGAGCAAGCGCCCTCTTCCGCCCGATACCGTCGGCCACCTGCAGGCGCGCGGCACGACACATTTCGTCGGTTACATGAAAAAGGCGCAGCTCAACTCGATCGACGCTGACGGCTGGTTCGATACGGGCGACCTCGCCCGCAGGGACAAGGACGGCTATATCCGCATTGTCGGCCGCACCAAGGACGTTATCATCCGCGGTGGCGAGAATGTACCGGTGGCGGAAGTGGAGAACCTGATCTACCGGCACCCGAAGGTGGCCGAATGCGCCGTCGTGGCGATGCCGGATGCGCGGCTCGGCGAGCGGGCCTGCGCATTCGTGACCCTCAAGGCCGACGCGTCGCTCGACCTCGCCGAACTGACGCGCTTTCTCGCCGAGCAGGGCATGGCCAAGACGTATTGGCCCGAGCGGCTCGAGGTGATGGCCGAGATGCCGCGCACGCCCTCCGGCAAGATCCAGAAGTTCAGGCTGCGCCAGATCGCTGCCGAGCTGAAGGCCTAGGTCCGGCTCAAGCGTGGTCGGGCTATCGGCGACTCCGTGTCGTTCCACACCTATTTTGGGATTGAATCTCAGCCCAATGACATATCCCAACGCCATGTTGTTCCCACGGAAGTGCTTTCTGCGACCGCACTGGCGTCATATGTCCAAAGCTTATTCGACCCACGCGGGCCTCGGCCGGCTGCCTATGAATGCCTAGCGCGCGAGTTCGTACGGTCCGCCGCGCTCCAGCGCCCGCTGGTAGGCGGGGCGTGCCTTCAGCCGCCCATGCAGGCGCGTAAGATTGGGATAGTCCTTCAGCGGGCCGCGAACGGCCCCGGCATCGAGCACGA